>Ga0172380_10002196_pt1 | contig 31059 bp, 45 predicted proteins | sample Leawe162metaG_FD_119747 | JGI IMG/M metagenome (GOLD analysis project Ga0172380, IMG submission 119747) | Leachate microbial communities from a municipal landfill in Southern Ontario, Canada - Leachate well 162 metaG | ecosystem: Engineered > Solid waste > Landfill > Unclassified | place... | reverse complement strand
CGTCCTATCTAGCCGTCCGTGAAGCACCCAGACACCCCTCCTTCAAGCGTGTAGTGCGCTCGATCTGCCCGTTCTCCGGGTTGAGTCGGGTCGAACTCGAGCAGCACGTTGCAGGGATTCTTGCGATGGTGGATGAGGCTGACCGCCGCGTTGAGGGCGAGGCAGCGTGATCCCTCAACAATCACCTAATCCCTACAAAGCAGCCCCAGTCTTAGGGGGTAGCGAGGCGCAGTTCCAGAAGGCGGTCATCGACCTGGCGCACCGGCTTGGCTGGAGAGTGGCTCACTTTCGGCCGGCGATGAACAAGCGCGGCCAGTGGATGACGGCGGTACAGGCTGACGGGGCAGGCTTCCCAGACCTCGTGCTCGCTCGAGATCGCATCGTGTTCGTGGAACTCAAGGCGCCAGGGAAGCAACTATCCAACGCGCAGGTTGAGTGGGCCGAGGCTATCCACAAAGCCAGTGGCGAGTTCTACTGCTTCAAGCCCGCTGACTGGGACGAGATCGAGCAGACGTTGGGGAGGGCGGCGTGAAGTACCGGACGATCGTGGCTGACCCGCCGTGGAACGTAAGCGGTGGTCCGCTGGGCGACGGCATGGGGGAAGGTTTCACTGGCGGCGGCGGTAAGAGTAAGCCCCTTCCTTACCCCACGATGACAGTTGCGGAAATCTCCGCGCTACCCGTTGCCGAACGTGCCGACAGGAATTGTGCCCTCTATCTGTGGACGACGAACGGGTACCTGCACGCGGCCTTCCACGTTGTCGCCGCTTGGGGATTTACCTACTCAACCACGATCGTCTGGGCGAAGGCTCTTATGGGTTCAGGACTCGGCGGATGCTGGGGCATCTCTACCGAATATGTCCTTTATGCACGGCGCGGGTCGCCTCTCGAGCGCTCCCATATTGGCGGTACTTGGCACGAATGGAAGCGGCCCTACATGAATGGCCACCCGGATCACTCTGCAAAACCCCCAAACCTACTAGATGCTGTTGAGCGAATACACGATGGCCCTCGTCTTGAACTCTTCGCCCGCCGTCAGCGCCTCGGCTGGGATACATGGGGGGACGAATGCTTCGAACACGTCTCGCTCACAGAAGGAGGTGCGGCGTGAGCTGGGTTGCCCTTGATGACCAGTTCCATGCCCACCCAAAGCTCGAGGCGGCGGGCCTTCCGGCGACCGGGCTTTATGCCAAGGCGCTCTCCTACTGCGGCTGCTATTTGACCGACGGATTCGTTCCCGCGTCGTGGGCTGGGATACGAAACGCACCCTCTCCGGTGAAACGTGCCCTTACTCAAAACGATCTTTGGAAGCGTGTTAGAGGCGGCGAACAACTCGATGTGAAGGCCAAGGAAGGGCTCGTTACAGTCCACATCACAGGCCCCGGTTTCTTCATCCCGGACTACCTCACGTACAACCCCTCTAAAGCCAAGGTGGAAGCCGAAAGAGAGCGTAAACGGCAGGGCGGTAAACACGGTGCAGAGGCTAGGTGGAGCCATGGCATAAGCGATGGCATAAGCCATAACATAAGTGATGGTACATCCTAATGGAAGCCGCGATGCTCCCCTTCCCCTACTTACTTCTATACAACAACAGCCGTAGTAAGGGGACCTGTTGTTGATTCCTGAGATTGAACACAAGCTGATGGTATTGGGCTGGTGGGACTCGCAGCGACGACAAGCCGAGAGTAACCCCGAGCTTGCCGAAGCGTGGGCCGACTTGGCTACAGCGACGCCGGGGATCGGAAACCCTGGTGCGTTCGCTTGGTCTGGCTTCATCTCGGGAGTCGAACCGGTTAAGCCTCGACCTGAAGGCTGGACGGGCTACAGCTTCGTTCGTGGCTCGCACTCAGGCAAGTACGTCCGAGATCCTGAAGGCTACGACAGGCTGCCGCCCGGCTACGAGCCACCGACAGAGGAAAGGAAAGCAAGCTGATGAGCAGAGGAGTGACAATCCCGCTAAACGACGAGGGGCGCAGGCTACTGAAGGGCATCATCGAATACGCTCTAGAGAAAGGTTGGGAGAAGGGGCGTTTCGAGAGAGAACTACTTGCCAGACTGCGCGATCCACAACAGAAGCGGTAGAGGTTGGAACCTGTGCAGAACTTAGAGCAGGAAGGGTAGCTCCGTGGCTAGACTGCTAAAGCAGCACCACGAGAAAACCACTATGGGCCATCGACCTGTGCAGAGCTTAGAACAATGACCGATTCTCCAAAACCCACCGATCCTGATTTCTTCCGCCGCGCGACTACGGCACTCTTCACACTATCCGCGTTCCCACAGGGGGTCGAGCCGGGGGATCTCTTTATGGCCCTAGCCGAACTTGAGCGTCGCGTCGATGAACTGGAGCGCCGCTCTCCCTTCAAGCCGTTCGTGCCCTCACCCCACGATCTGTTTTCTCCGCCAACTGCTTGAGCATCGCGTGGATACTCTGCCTAGTCACGCCGGCCGCTCGAGCTATCTCCGCTTGACTGTGGTGCTTCGCGGCCTCGGCGATCGTCTCGCGGTAGGACCGCTCGGCGTATGTCCGCGCTCCGGCGGCAGCCGCTACTAGATGTAGTTGATTCTCAGCCATTCCGGGCGCTCGCCTGGCAGCGAACACCCGCAAGGGCTAGAGCAGTTCTCGCGCTCTCCATACGATCGCCTCTAGTCTCGGGTTGCCATAGATCGCTCGCAGGTAAAGAAAGAGCGCGTCTAGTTTCTGATCTCGGGTTTGATTCGGCTGTAGCGCCTTGACTAGCGCTCGCGCCTCTCGTTCGGTATCCATTCTTCCCTCCTTTCGTAGCCATTCCGTAGAGCGCCACGCTACCGGCGCTCAGTGCAAGGGCTAGCTAGTGGTGACGTGGGCTAGGCTCGTAGGATTCCTTCGGCGAGCCTTAGCGCGTTGTAGAACGCTGACGGGGCGAGCCTGTGGCCAACGCCGCCGAGTGCGTCACTACCGTTCCGCGTCTCAACTTGGTAGCCGCCATACTCGGGCACGTTGTCTAGCGTCCAATCGCTAGTGTCGATGCCGCGATCCTGTGCAGCGCCGACGACCATCGAGAACGCCCCTTCTATCTGCTTCCGTGTAGTTCTCATCTTCGCTCCCTCTAGTTGATAGTTGACCTTCCGCCAGCCCGCCCGAGAGCGGGTAGGCGCAGGGTCAAGTGATGTCTTGAATATCAACCCGGAATCGTCCGAGATCGTTCTCAACCACGAAAGATGCGGTGTAAGTTCCAATCTTCTCTACTTCAGGGATTGGAAGGTCAGTGTGCGAGGCTCCGTAGTTGGTGTAAGCCTCTGCGATTTCTTGTGCGGCCAACTCTACAGCTGTTGTCTCGTCCATCGTCTCAGATCCTCTCAGTAAAGCTACGGCCGCAACTCGCGCAGCAGTAGCGAACGTACCGATCCAGTATCGCTGCAAGCCTGCCCCGTGCTCCACAATGCGGGCAGAGGGGAAGGTCGCAGGTCATCTCGTCTAGCTCCTGGTCGTAAGGTGTCGTGCTCATGCCCCCACAGTAAACCCGCAAGTTGTTACGGTCAAGGGAGAGTGACGAATCGTACGGACAACTACTTACGACCAGGGCAGGATTCGGCCATATCACTGGTCGCGTCGATCTCTCGCAAGCCCTCAGCGTCGTGAGCGCTAGGCTCGACAAACAGTAACCATCGTATGCGCGTAGACGGTTATGGAGACTCTAACCATAGTTCGAGTCCTCCTCTAAACGTGTGATTAGCAGGCATTTAGTGTTTTAGGACGTGTGGTAGCTGCATGAACCGGGCTCTATGCGCTCGAACCTCGCATACCCAGGCCGGCACCCCGACCCCCCCACCCCCCTGGATTGGATCGAGAGCGCGGGTCCCTCTTATTCACTACCCTCCGTCAAATCAACTCTCATCTCCATACACCGCTAGGAACACACGCCCTCCATCTCTAGGATCGACGCTAAGGCTCTGTATTCGCTTCCTAACGCGTAGATACGCCAATCACGTAAAGATCATCGTGTTTAGCCTTCCGAACGCTTAGAAGGGCTTACAGTGGCTCGGGGGGGAAGGGGTCGTAAGGAACGCGCAACTATCCGTCCGCCCCGCTTTGTAGGGTGGCGGCATGAATCGCAAGTCTCGGGCTGAGGGGCGTGCCAACGTTCCAAGAGAACCCGGCAGGGATGGGGTACGCCAAGGAAACTGCTCGGTTGGCCCTGAGCAAGTCCTTGAAACGGCCCCACTCTGGAAGGACGCGGGACCCCCGACCCCGAAGGCGTCCGACGTTCTCCACTTCGTACCCGGCCCCTGTCAGTGTAAGTGGTGTAAGGGGCAGCGTGGGTAAGGAGACGATCACCCGCTTTACCTGCGATAACTGCGGCAAGGTCGAACTTGTTGAGAAGCAGCCGGTTGTCTGTCCGCCGCCGCTGAACCCGCCGTGGGTTGTGATTGGTGACTACTGGACGGTGAACGCTTACAACACGGACAACTGTGGTTTTAGGCCGATCTGGTGCGCCGAGTGCGTGGAGAAGGCCAAGCCGTGATCTACCTCCTCGCCGTCCTCGGGGTCCTGTTCATCATCTGGACGTACCACCGCGCTTGGCACCGCGGCTTCGACTACGGCTACGCGGCCGGCCTGATTGCGAACGATCGGGTGAATATCACCTTCGAGGAGAAGCCATGACCACTAAGACGATCACGACCTATATCTGTGAGCGGTGCGAGTGCGAGTCAGATTCGTGTGAGGGTTGGAAGGGTCTTGTTCGAGCGCATTCCATGTCGAACTTTATAGAACCGACCCTCTGCCCCGCCTGCTCTGAGAGAGCGCTGGAGAAGCCGGGACCTGACCCCTTCCACTGTGCGGCTTGCGGTGAACGATTCACCGATGGTTTTGGTGGTGTGTGTTCTAGCAACGGCAAGAACTACCACTTCCCGAGTTGCCAGTGACCCCCGAATCCACAATCCGCTCGCTTCTCGAAGGTTTCACCGACGCTCGAAGCACACTGAGCAGGGGTGAGTTGGGGTCGGGAGGCGGGTGGTCGATGAGTAACGAGTGGCACGCCGGCAGCTACGAACCGCTCGAGAAAGCGCTGAAGGAGATGCACGCCCTCGGCAAGCAGCAGTCGGTATCCGGGGTCCCGCTCGGTACGCTCTGGTGGCATCTCGCCCAGCGCTATCTCATGTCGGAGCGCAAGGCGATTTGGAAGGTGGGGTCCCGCACCGTGGATTCGATGGTGCGCCAACGCCGCTGCATCTGTGAGTACCGGTTTCGCAATCCCGAGCAGGCCCGCAAGCACATCGAGCACGTTCATAAGCCGAAGCCCGAACTCACCGCCGTCTACCCGCAGGGCTACCGGACGTTGCTCCACGACCAGCCGGAGCGCTGCGAAGAGTGCGAGAAATTGGCCGTTACCTGGTTAGCCCAATGGTTCCAGGAACACGATATCTCGCCGCATCTGCCCAAAGGAAAAGCATGACTGGGGGTTTATGCGAGTGCGGCTGTGGTCAGCGGACGAACCTCGCTAGGCAGACGAGACAATGCCGAGGGCAGATCAAAGGCGAACCCGTCAGGTTTCTCCGCGGCCACAGCATGCGTGGTAGAAAGCACTCGCCCGAAACCAGGGCGGCGATACGTGCCTACAAAGCCTCGCCCGAGACTAGGGCTAAACAGTCGGCAGCGCAGCGCGGTAGAAAGCACTCGCCCGAGACTAGGGCAAAAATATCGGCGGCGAACCGTGGCCCCCTAGGTCCCAACTGGAAAGGTGGCCGGGCGAAGCACGTGGCTGGCTACATCCACGTGCAGATTTCGCCCGAGCATCCATTCGCAGAAATGCGTAACAGTTTCGGCTACATCTTCGAGCACCGTCTTGTAATGGCCGAGCACCTCGGCCGTCCCCTCTCCCCTAAAGAGGTCGTTCACCACGTAAACGAGATAAGGGACGATAACCGCCTCGAAAATCTCCGACTGTTCGATAGCGGGGCCGCCCATGCAAGTCACCACCAGGAACTACGGAGGGCCGCATGAACATCAACCGAGTAGTCCCCGAGTAACCACCTACGAGCTATAGCCGGTTTGACAAACTCAGATTCCAGCGCATAATTAAAGTGTACTACTACATCCACGCCCACAATCAGAGAGACGGCCGCCGAGCCGTCTTTTCTTTGCCCGGAGATGGTCGATATGCAGCTGCCCGATGGCTTTCATTCGGTGGACATCGTGACTGAATCCAGGCCCGAAGACTCTCTGACGTGGAGCGAGGACGAGGTCCTGGCCCGCTGGCACGAGGCAGCCGCTTTCGGCGCTTCGTCCGAGACGATCAACTGCGGCTACTGCGGCGCATCTAAAGAGTTTTTCGTGAAGCGGACGAAACCCAGCCTTGCGGTCAAGTGGTTCCATGCCCACGACTGCAAATCACTTGCCGGAGCATCGACCGGAGAAATCATCGACCTTGCTTCTGAGCGTGCTTCGGCTCCTTTAGCTGCCTGACCCTTTGGGGGAAGGGCGGGGCTTGTTGCGTTGTGCTTCTGGTACTACCCCGCCCTGCTAGGAGGTTTACCAATGCCGGTTCGTAAAGTCAACGGCGGTTATCAGTGGGGCACCCACGGCAAGGTCTATCCGACCAGGGCGCAGGCCGAGCGCCAGGGACGTGCTGCCTACGCCAACGGATACAAGGGCAAGAAGGGGAAGTGAGCTAGTTGGCCGAGACACCGATCGATCTTCGGGAGAGCATCGCAAAGGCGCTCGATTCGCTGGAATATGAGTCGGTCGAGGATCTAGTCAGGAAACTGATTACCCAGACCAGACCGCACAAGCAAGAGGTCATCTGTCCCCGGAAGCTCAAGGATGGGAAGACTTGCGGCTGGAGGCACTGGATAGTTGTCGAGCAACCCGCGCCGGACAAGATCGCCAAGGGACTAGAGATCCTTGCTAATCAGGCGAAGGGTGCTCCGGGCCGGGCGGCGGAGAAAGACAAGCCGCCGTCGATGGCCGACAAGCTCACGGAGATGTCTACCGAGCAACTTGAAAAGCTCGCCGGAGGATGACCGAAACCGTAGCGGATCGCCAGTCTGAGGCTCAGAGGGTACTTGCTCAGCGCGAACTTGAGAAGCGCCGCTGCAAGGAACATCCCGCCTACCTGCTCGATCACGTCACCTGTATCGACCCAACGGACGGCTCAGCGTTCAAGTTCCAACTCCTCAATCCCCTGGACCCGTGGTACTGGCAGCGCCTCCTCCTTGACGCCTGGCTCTCGGTAACGAAGCACATCACACTGAAGGCTCGCCAGATTGGCATTACGTGGTTAGCGCTTGGGTTGGCCCTCTGGATTCTCCTGTACCGGCCCGGTACGGGCGTGCTGATTATCTCGACCAACGAGGACAAGTCCAGCGAGGCGGCTAACCGTCTCTGGAACATGCTGCTCTCGCTGCCGAAATGGTTATGGAACGGTGCGGAGGTAATCAAGCCGCAGCGGTCAGAACCAACGTCGGACATCTGGCTCAAGTTCCCTGATGGCAGGATCTCAAAGCTCAAGGCGCTTCCCTCCACCCCTAACGCCGGCCACGGATCGACCGCCGCGCTGGTCATCCTCGATGAGTTCTCCCGCCAGGAATACGCGAGAGAGGCGTGGAAAGCGGCCATCCCCACCACGCAGGGCGGAAAGAAGGGTGGAGAACCCGGCCGCGTGCTGGTCATCTCTACGGGAAACGGCGTCTCCAAGTCCTCGACGGGCGGCAACTTCTTTCACCACCTCTGGGTGAAGGCCAAGAACTACGGACTCCTGACCCAATTCCTGCCGTGGTCGCAGCACCCCGACCGCGACGAGGCGTGGTATAGGGAAAACGCGGAAGCACTTCCCGATGCCGACCGTGGCGAGCAGTACCCGAAGAACGAGCAGGAAGCCTTCATCCTAACCGGCTCGCCGTTCTTCGACCAGAAGGCGCTTGAGTACTACCGGGAACAGATACCGGAACCGCTGTTCTGTTTCGACTTCGAGCCGAAGGGACGCAGGGCAGCCTTCAAGAAATGGCCCTATGGACGAATCAGCGTTTTCTCAGAACCAGAGGAAGATCACAAGTACGCGATCTTCGCTGACCCAGCAACGGGGCGCGGCGAAGACTACTCCGCTGCCTATGTCATTGACCTCGCGGCCCCTCTGCTTGTGGCCGAGTTCCACGGGAAGCTCGACTCGGACCTATTCGCGGAGCAGCTTCACTATCTAGGGCGCTGGTACAACACCGCGAAGATTGCCGTAGAGGTCGCGGGTGGATTCGGAGAAGCCGTAACGATCCCCCTACGTGACGGTAAATCCGCTCGACCGCCCTACCCCGATCTCTACCGGCATCGTTTCTCGAACCGCCCCGGCTTCCAAGAAGCGAAGACGATCGGTTTCCCGACCACTACTCACACCCGGCCCCTGATTATTAACCAGATTGAGAAGGCGCTAAGGGAACAAACTCTCCCATTTCTTCCTCGGAACCTTTGGGACGAGTGTCTCACGTTCATTCGATCAGATCGCGCCCCGTCTCCCCGAGCACAGGACGGCTGTAACGACGACTGCGTTATGGCCGCAGCGGGTGCGCTCGAGATGTACCGGCTCTACGGCGAGCACCCAGAGAAGAAAACCAAGAAGCGAAACCGTACCCCAATCGTCGCCTATCCCTGGCAGCACTAGGAGGTGTCATGTCCGAACTCCCGCCCGAACTGATGGCTGTGCTAGAGCAAGCGCAGGGTGGTAACGCCGACGCGGGATTTCCGTCCCCCGACATGGGTTACGCCCCACCTCCCGAGCCTGCGCCAGAACCTCCCGCCCAAACCCCCGAAGACATCCTCAACCAGATGATCGAACTCGCCAAGACGCACCTGGCCGTTGAGACAGATCCGGGGCAGCTGGCGAAGATGACCAAGGTGCTTGACTCGCTGATGCAGAATCTCGCTCAGGAGCAGAAGGAAATGCACGATGCGCTGGGCGGGAAAATGACCCCACGCCTGATGGCTAGGAGCCTCAGTGGCTAAGTCTTCAGGGCTAACCGGCATCTATGCGGAAGCTCTCAAGCAATACGACGAACTACAGTCCGGGCACAAGTCTTGGACCGACAAAGTAGACCGTCGCTACAACGCTTTCCGGGGCGTAATGGAGAAAAACTCCAAGGCGCTCAAGTGGACTTCCAAGCTGGCCCCGCCCTACGCGAACCACATCGTAGAGACGACCGTCGCCGGTTTGATCGATGACACGATCAAGTTCAAGGTCAAGCCCCGGCCGAAGTTCTACAATCCCGGCGAGTTCCAGGCGGCACGCGACGGGGCGATGGCTCACGAGAGGCTTCTCTCCTCGCAGCTTGCCTTCGATCACTTCGACGAGAAGCAGCGCTGGTACATCCTTCAGAACGCCGTAGCGGGTCTGACCGTCGGGAAGATCACCTGGAGCACGGTTGATCGGATGCGAAAGCATCTTGCCACTCGGCCACGAGCGCTGAAAGACCCCGAAACCGGAGCGACCATCGGGATCGTTCCCGAACTCTACGAGACGGAAGCCCCGGAGACGATCTTCGACGGGCCATCTTTCGAGGTCATCGACGTGCGCGACTGGTTTTGGGATCAGGCCGCAACGAAGATCGACAACTGCCCCTTCGTTGTCCACAGGCTTTGGATGACGCCGGAGGAGTGCAAGATTCTCCAAGCCAAGGGCGTCTTCAAGAACGTCTCCGAGTTGGAAAACTCGGGCGACTACTCATCCGAGACGAACAGCCGCGAAAAAGCACTCTGGGATGTTGACCGAACGAAGGGCCGCGTAGAAGTCCTCGAGATTTACCGTCGTACCCCCGAAGGCATCCGAACGATGACGCTCGGGAACCGGAAGGTAATCCTCTCGGCTGACCGGGCGCTTCCCTACTGGCATCAGGAGATGCCGTTTGTCGTCTGCTCTACGCAGTCCGATCTCTTCCGCATCCCAGGGATGAGCCAGGTCGAGAAGATTGCTGCGCTTCAGGAAGCGCTCTGGACGGTTTCCAACCAGCGGATTGACAATCTCTCGCTGCTCAACAACGCGATCACGATCATGCGGGACGACGTAGATGATCCGAATGCTTGGGACTTCTGGCCCGGCGCGGTGAACACCGTTACCGATCCCACCCAGGTTCAACTCTGGCAGCCGAGCGCTTTACCTGCTGAGATTTCCCTTCCCGCCGAGGCGATGTTGAAGTCGGACATGCAGAACCTCGCCGGAGGTTTCCCGTTCACCTCGACGTCTGAGGCGAACCAGGTCAACGCCAACACCGCCACGGAAGCATCACTTGTCACGTCCTTGGCGCAACGCTCATTGTCTGCGACGAAGACGGAGATCAACTACTCCTACCGTCGCGCCGGGCAGCAGATGTTGGAACTCAACCAGCAATACATCCGCGATCCGGTCTACGTGTCCGTGCTCGGGATAGACACCGCCGAGGAGATCAAGACGATCCTCCCGATGATGCTCCAAGGCTCCTACTCGTTCGACATCTCCCCAATGAACGAGTCGCTGATGCGGAATGAGCGGAGAGCGGAGGCGCAGACTTTGGCTCAGGTCTTGTCGCAGATGGCCCAGATAGCCGCCGCTTCCGGTACGCCGATCGACCTGAAACCGGTCATCCAAGACTTGCTTGAGGCGTTCGACAAGCAGGACACCGGCCGCTACTTCCGATCGGCTACCAACCCCCCGGCCGAGCAACCCGCCCCGCCCGAACAGCAGCAGCAACCCGACCAAGGTCAACCGGAGGGCGTGACGAACCCCGCCCTGGCGGCAGGCCCACAATCTCCATCCAACGCTCAAAGCATGAACCCCGCGATGATGATGCAGCGGGCAGCCGCAGCGCAGGGTGGTGGTAGGAGTGCCTGACGATCAAGGGCTAAACGAGGACGATGCGCTGCTCGCATCGCTTAGAGATCACCCCGGCTATCTGCTTCTCAAGGAGAAGTTTCAGGACAGCCGCGAACGCTACTTCACCAATCTCGCCAAGGAGTTGTCGCGGGGAGTCAAGCCCGTAGACCAGCGCGTGATCGACGAGAAGCGCGGGATGTGGAACCAAGGATTGTGGTTTTTCAGGGAGGTCGAGAAAGGCCACAGTGCCTTCTTGGCTTCAATCGAACAAGAAGAGGAGTGAGGCATAGTGCCCGATATGTTCCAGCGGGACGATCCCGCGGACTTTGCTCTACCCGGAGACGAGGAGAAGCTTGCAGGCATAGCTGAACCTTCCCAGGAAGAGGAGAGTCAAACCGTCGAGACAAGCGTGGATACCGCTCCCGAGGAGCGCCCGCGTGACGAGAAGGGGCGCTTTGTCTCAGAGGAAACCGAAGTAGAGCCGGAGGAGACTCCGGAAGAAGTCGAAGTAGAAGAGGAACCGGAACTACTCGCTGGCAAGTTCAAGACTCCGGAGGAACTCGCAGCTGCCTACGAGGAGATCCAGTCCTACGCCGGCCGACTGGGCAGCGAGCTCGGGGAGCTTCGGCAACTCGTTCAACAGCCGCAGCAAGCGCAACAGCCACCACTAGACCAAGCAGCGCTCGCCAACCTGATTGACGAGCGACCGGATATGGCTACCGAGTTGGCCTATCAGGCTGGCAATCCGACCGCTCTTCAGATCGCCTACCAGGCATGGGCGGCGGATGATCCGACGGAAGCGAAGCTCTGGGCCACAGAAAAGCGCGTCGAGCAGATGCAGGCGCAGTTTGCTCAGTCCCAAGCGCAGATGTCACAAACCGTAGCGTCCAGAGAATACAACGACGCACTTGAAACGTTTGCCAAAGATCATCCCGACATCGATGAACACGCCGGGAGAATGCAGGAAATAGCCCGAGAACATCCCTTCCTGGCCAATGTCCTTCAATCGGACGATCCGAAGGCCAAGCTGGACGTTTTCGAGTTCCTTTACAACAAGGCTAGAGGCCGGGCATCCGAGAACCTCGATGAAGCCGCTCGAGCCGTAGCCCGCGAACACGCGGAGCAAACCCAGCAGGTAAAGCGAGAAGGGATTCTCGCCACCTCTACGGCTTCCATCCCAGAGGCTAAGCCCTCCATAGCTGACGAGATCGCCGACTCATGGGACAAGCAGAACGCCCCCTACAAGTCGGGACCCGACGGCTGGAACATCTAACGCAGGCCCCGGCCCCTTTCTAGGGACAACCGCTCGGCTGGGCGTACATATCAACGCCTACCAAGTGAGTTGACTAATGGCTACGACCATTAACTCGGGCGTCGTCACCACCAAAGATCCACTAGCCGTAGACCTTGCGGTTTCGATGGCATCGAAGGTGGCGAATCTCGACGCCGACACCTCCCAGTTCACCACGATGCTCATGCAGCTTCCGGTTTCGGAAGCCAAGAGCTTCAAGGAGGAGTGGGAAGAGGACGTCTACCTGCCGACGAACACGGCTTTGTCCGCGACGGCGGCAGCCGCCGATACCGTGCTGAACGTAACCACTTCCGAGGGTTACTACGGCAAGCCCGGCGACGTCATCAAGATCGTCCAAACCGGAGAAGCGTGTCTCATCACGACCGCCTACGCCTCGGCGTGGTCGGTTACTCGCTGCATCGGCAGCGTGACCGCTGCGACCGCTGCTTCGGGAACTGTGAACGGTGGAATCATCATCGTTTCCGGCTCGAACGCTCAGGGTGGAACTCTGCCGACCGCGATGGTCACGCAGAAGACCGCCAACTACAACTACATGCAGATTCAGCGCAACGCCTACGAGTTCGCTGAGACTGCGGTGTGGCAGCACTGGTATTCGGGCAATCCGCTCGCGTACCACCGCCAGAAGGTCGCAATCGAGCACAAGCGGCAGATCGAGAATAACAACTTCCTCGGTGCCCGCTACTACTCGGCGACCGGACCTCGCTCGACCGCAGGTGGCTTGGATGACTTCGTGACGACCAACGTTACGACTTCGCCCACCGCCGCGCTTGACAAGGGGACGTGGAACGACTTCCTTCGTGCCGGACTCCAGTACGGAGATCCGACGCGCAAGGTGCTGTTCGTCGCCCCGCTTGTCGCCCAGGTGTTGTCCGAGTTCCTTGCGGACAACTGGGTCAAGACGACCGCAGACCAGACGGTCTGGGGCGTCAAGGTGGATGCCATCGTTGACGGTATCCATGGCGCGAAGATTCCGGTGTTCGTCAAGAACGACTGGATGCGCTACGGCGAAGGTACTGGCAAGCAACTCGGTTCTCGTGCCTACCTCGTAGACATGACGAACGTAGAGCTGAAGAAAGCGCCTCCCGGCAACAAGGGATCGCGCTGGATGACGCTCTACCCGAAGCGCGAGGCCAACGACGCCGACGCAACGGCGGAGGAATACCTGTCGGAGTACACGCTTCTCGTGAAGTGCGAGAAGTCGCACTCGATCCTGACGGGTGTTTCGGGCTAGACAAAACAAGGGGCCGCTCCGGACGGAGCGGCCCCTTTCTAACAGAGGAGTGATTCACGGTGGAGTTCATCGCCGAAGATCCGATCAACATCGGTATCCGAGCAGCAAAGGCCCCGCTCTTTGACACGGACGGGCAGATGGTCAAGGAAGGCACGCGGAGGCTGTATGCCAAGTTCGATCGCGGCACGGCCCCGGAGTACGCCTACCAGGAAGCTCTCAAGATTTTCTCGTTTGCGAAGATCCACCGGGACATCTCGCCCCGCCAGTGGGTGTCGTTCTACGACTCTCTGACCGCCCAGCTCCAGCACGGGTGGACGGATGAGGAGCGTAAGTGCATCGAGGACGAACTGTGCAAGAGTCCTCATGCGATCAAGGTAGAGCAGCCGCGCATCAAGGCTCCCTATCCGGCTTATACCCGCCAGCGAAAGACTCAGGGCGCTCGGACCATCAAGCACGCGATCGCCGAGATAGTCGAGACGGTCAAGACGACCGGGATCGATCCCGAACTCGTCATCTCGTACGAGCTCCAGAACGACCAGAACACTCAGGTCATCGAAGCTATGCAGGCACTCAAGGACGAGGAAGCGGTTGACGAACCCGTGATCGCTGCGTGAAATGGACGATCCTGATCTGCTCGGTCTGCGTTCGGACTGAAAGGCTCAAGAAGCTGCTCAAGGATCTCAGCGGGCAGATTGGGAATCGCTCGGACGTTTCGGTGCTGGTATCCCGTGACAACTGCCAGATGCCGCTAGGCGAGAAGCGCACGAGCCTCATCGAAGCGGCCACGGGCGAGTACGTCTGCTTTGTAGACGACGACGACCTAGTGGCTAGCGATTACGTCGGGCGGATTATGGAGGCTCTGGAGTCCGACCCTGATTACGTTGGCTTCAAGGTCCGGGTCTACGAGAACGGCAGATCGACCGGCAAGGTCGCCTTCCACTCGATCAAGTACCCGAACTGGACGGAAGACGGGCAGGGCTATTACCGGCATATCACTCACCTGAACCCGATCCGCCGCGAGATCGCCTTAGACGGACTTCCCTACACGAAGGGTTACGGCGAAGACCAGCGGTGGTCGGACGCAATTTGGCGGACGGGGAAGGTCAAGTCGGAGGTCTTCATTGACAAGGTGATGTACCTCTACCTCTATTCGCAACACCCTGAGACGGGTTCGCTCCACAAGTCCGCCTCGCCCAAAGAGTGCGAGTGGACGCCCAATCCGAAGTTCCGCCACGTGGAGTATCTGGTATGACCTGCCGATCGTGTGGCGGGAAACTCGACCAGGCGTTTTCGCTCGGGGAACAGTACCTTTCCGACTTCCGGGATGACTACAGCCTACCCCCGAAGTACAGGCTGGACGTTGCGCTCTGCCGGGATTGCTCGCTGCTCCAACTGCTAGACACGGTTCCGAGGGAGAAGCTGTACCACGATCGCTACGGGTTCAAGTCGAGCGTCAACGCGACGATGCGGGCCGACCTCAAGGACGTGGTTGATTCCGCTCTGCGGGTAGTCCGGTGCGGACACGTCGATCGTTGGCTGGACATCGCTTGTAACGACGGGACGCTTCTCTCATACGTCCCGACGCACATTTATCGAGCCGGCGTCGATCCCGTTAGGAGGCTGGCCGAAGAGGCACGGTTCTCTGCCGATCTGGTCGTCAACGACTTCTTCTCGCCCGATCAGTTCGACGGCAAGTTCGACATCATAACGTCGATCTCGGTGTTCTACGACATCGAGGATTTGCCTGCATTTGTGGAGGGTGTCGCAAAGCTCTTGGCGGGTCGCGGCATCTGGGTCATCCAGCAGAACTACCTCCTCGAAACGCTCAAGCAGAGCGCGATCGACAACTTCTGCCACGAGCATCTGACCTACTTCTCGCTTCTCTCGCTCGAGCCGCTACTTGATCGGTTCGGTCTGGAAGTGATCCGCGCCAAGGTATCCGGCGTCAATGGCGGGTCGCTCCGTACGTTCGTCGCTCACAAAGGCGAGTACATCATCGACGGCTCGGTTGCAAAACAGAGGCTCTACGAAGACTTGGCCGAGCTTGATTCGCTGGAGACATACGAAGAGTTCGCGGGTCGGGCTCGGCAGAACGTGAAGCGGCTGCTCGAAGTCCTATCGACCGCCAAGCGGGTCTACATCTACGGCGCTTCGACCAGAGGCGCAACGCTCTGGCAGTTGGCCGGGGTGAAGGCGCTGATGGCGGTCGAACGTAACCCGGAGAAGGTAGGGAAAATCTACTCGGCGCTCGGCATCCCGATCATTTCCGAAGACAGGGCACGAAGGAATCCTCCAAGTCACATGCTCGTTGGCCCGTGGTGGTGCCGGGACGAGTTCGTGGAGCGCGAGAAGAAGTACCTCGATTCCGGCGGCAAGATGATCTTCCCGCTTCCCGAGGTGGAGGTCGTCGGATGAGTATCGGGATCATCATTCCGACTCTCGGGCGCTCGGGGGTGCTTCAGCGCGTTGCCGAGAACGCCGACCTCGCAACGAAGCATGAACACACAATCGTATTCATCGTAGAGCCGGACGATGAGGCAAGCCGTGATGCAGCGGTCGCCACCGGACAGCTGACCCTCGTTAACGCACATGAGCGGTCTTACGCCGGAGCCTTTCAGACGGCCTACGAGGCAACTGATGACGAGTTCTTCGTCATGGGAAACGACGACTTCGACTTTCAGGACGGCTGGGACATCCCCGCGCTGGAAGCGATGACAGACGCCGATGTGGTTGGAATCAATGATGGGGGGTCGGGCTGCAACGCGATCATGCTTATCCGACGTTCGTATATCGAATCCGAGTCCGGGGTAATCGATATGCCGAACCGAGTCCTCTATCCCTACCAGCACAACTACTGCGACACGGAACTACGCGAGACGGCTATCGCCCGTGGTCGTTTCGTGGCTTGTCCTGAATCGGTGATCGTCCACATGCACCCGGACTTCGGCAAGGCCGAAATGGACGAGGTTTACGCCAAGAGCCGTGCGACGTTCGGGGCCGACGCGGAGACGTTCAGAAGTCGGTCGTTCCTTTGGGAGAATCTTGGCCGCTCCTGAAGATGTGACCGCCCTCGTCCCGTTCAAGAAGGACGGCAACAAGGAGTGGTTGGCACAGGCGATCGGGTCATTCCCCGAGGGCACCAAGTACCTCGTGTTGGAAAACGACGGCGAGCTGGCCGAGGCCAAGAACGAGGGCATGAGGCAGGCCGATACCGAGTTCGTTCAGTTCTTCGATGCGGACGACATCGCGCTTCCCGACTTCCTGGAGAACCTGCGGTTTCTCGCTTGGAACGCTGACGTGGTGTACCCGACCATGATCCTCGTATCCGAGGACTTGGAGGAGAATCTAGGCACGCACCTGGCATTTCCGTTCTGCGGGAACCGCTTACAGGACCTCAACTTCGTCTCAGGTTCGTCGCTCGTAAGGCGTGAGAAGGCGCTAGAGGTGGGTGGGTTTGATCCCTCTCTCCCGGTTTGGGAGGACTGGGATCTCTGGGTGAGGATGTACCGCGCCGGAGCACACTTCAAGCCCTGCGAGCAAGCGCAGATGTTCTACCGGCAGCACCCTGCATCGCGCTCTCAACAAATGGTGGACATCGAGGAGGTACGAAAGCGCATCGTCGGGGACCCTGACCCCGCCCTTGAGTACAAGGCAACGTTCTTCAGCCAAGCCACTCCCGCTACAACCTACGTCCGCTGTCAACTCCCCGCTAAGTATCTACCCGGCAAGGTGCTTCAGACCTACGCCGGAAGTCAGATGCCCGTCCAACGAGGAGACACGGCGATTGTCGAGTACCCCGGCGACAAGGAGAACGCGCTTATGGCGCGGCTCCTACAGCAAGGCGGGCTTCGGTATCTGGTCGAGGTAGACGACAACTACCTCATCAACCCCGGAAAGAAGGTACTTGAGCGCTCCAGCTGGGGCATGAAGGTCAAGGACAAACCCCTCTCTCGAGACGGGCACCGCTTGATCGTCAAGCACGCGGACGGCGTAATCGTTACGACTCCCTGGCTGGCGAACTGCTACCGGAAGGTCAACCCGAACGTCTACGTATGCCCGAACGGAGTAGACCCGCCCGATTGGCCCGAGCCGAAGAAACCAGACGACGGAATCCTTCGCATCCTCTGGGCCGCATCACCTTCACACGACACAGACATTCCTCTGGTAAGCCGTGCGCTCGAATGGGCGTCCCGACAGAAGGACGTAGAGGTTTACGTGGCCGGCCTGCAAACCGGCTGGCGATTTGCGACCCCGATCCCCTGGCTCCCTGACCTGGACGCCTATCGCCGCATCTTCCAGGGCTTCGACATCGGGGTAGGTCCGATCCTCCAGACACCGCACGGCATGGGCCGCTCAGACCTGAAGGCTCTTGAATACGCGATGGGTACCGTCTGCCCGGTTGTGAGCGATCTCGCTCCCTACGATCCGTGGACGGATGGCGAGAACTGTCTGAAGGCGAAGGACGCCAAGGGCTTCTACCAGGCGATCCGCCGCCTGATCGAGAACCGCGATGAAGTCAAGCAACTAGCGAGCGCGGCGAGAGAGTACGTCTTGAAAGAACGAACCGCTGAGGCTCAGCGGCACTACTGGCTGGAGGCGATTGAGGATGGGAAGACTCGAACCGGGTCTACCGGGCGCAGTCATACGACCGTCGAACGAGCTTTACAGGCAGCGTGACGGGTCATACCGAAAAGGTATCAACCTGACCCTCACCCCCGAGCAGTTTGAGCAGTACCGAACCGGTTATCGCTGTCTCGCCTGTCACGCCGTACAGGAGACCCCGTTCCCGAAGGAATGCCTAGAGCCGTATTGCCGCTATCCGATGGCGGAGAAGCAGATGGACGAATTGGCGGCAACGCATCAGGGCGAAGTCGATCTCTGGCCGGATCGTGAAGAGGAAGAAGAATCCCGTATCTGGACGCCGAACGGGGCGCGTAAGTGAGTAGGCGCGACGGCGCAGACGGCCTGCTCCGTAGAACCAGACGGCGCAGGAAAAGACTCGGACAACGCAAGAGATCCCTAGCGGCCAAGCGCGGGGAGAACAACGATCGTCAATGATCGAAGGAGAGTCGCATGGCAGGATTCAGAGCTTACCCGGTGCCAGGGAAGAGTCTTCCGAAAAATCCACCCAAGCGAGTGGGCCGGTATCCGATGCCCAATCCTCAGAAGCCCTCGGGTAGTTCACCGTCTGGCGGTGGTTCGTGGTCGTCACCTACTCCCCCGGAGTTTCCTGACAACCACGAATATCCGGCGCATACAGCGAACGCGCAGCGCATAACGGAAGCCCAAAACGCCAACAGGGTTCGCCGCTACGGATCATAGATGGCGACCTTTAGCGGGATCGTCACGTCAGTAACGCGGCGAACGGGTAACGACGATGCTACCGGGATAGGTGAGTACGTCAACGAGGCGTACGAAAACGTACTCGTACGGACTCACTGTAAGGTGTCTTCGGCTGCGCTTTCTCTGACCGCTGGGACTTCGGACTACTCGCTTGATACGGCGACAATCCTTGAGATCACCGAGATAGCGAAGATCACCTCGGGGACGGTGGACTACATCCCGCAGCGTTGCACGCCGCAGGAGATCCTTGCGCTCCGGGCCAACTCTTCGTCGTCCTCCCCGACTACTCGGTACGCGACCGACGGGACGACGCTGATGATCTGGCCGACGCCGGCAGCGGCCGATTCGCTCACCTACTACTACGTCCCGCGCCCGGCTGTGCTCACAGGGACGGACGCACCCTCCTACATCCCCGCCCAGTGGCACAAGGCTCTCTTCTGGTACGCCTGCGCCGAAGCCTCGGACGACCGAGACGACGAAACGGCAAGCCAGGGAGACCGTTACCGCTCCTACTACGAGAAGATGCTACGCGACATTCGGAAGAACGTTACGAGGATGGGAGGCAGGCGGCTACCGAGGGCAACGGTCGGCAGAGGTAACTACGCACCGCACGATAACTCGGCGGACCGGTAGATGTCCAGTCCATCGACGCTGCAAGTCTCCTGGGACAAGGGGATGCGTCAGGACGTACCGAGACACATGCTCGCGGAGAACGCTGCCTGGAACCTCGTAGACATCGTTCTAGGGGTAGACGGACTACAGGAGCGTGGCGGCTACGTCTACTCATCGCCAGACCTAAGCACGGTCAAGGCCACAGCCTCCTACATCGTCAGCGGTATGGCGGCCCCATTCTCGGCGGCAGAGCAGAACATCTGTCTTGACGAGGACGGGGAGCTTTACAAGGTCACTTCCTCCACGGTTGCGACGGACATCGGCGCGGCCTTCGCCGCCGTCTCGCTCAGCTTCCACCGAGAGAACGTCATCATCCCAGACCCGGCGGGGTCACTGGGGCCGAAGACCTACAACGGCTCCACGGTTGCCGCGCTCGGCGGATCTCCCCCGGCTGGCAAGTACGCCTGCGTCTTCAACGACTGGTCGGTATTGGGTTGCTCTGGCGCTCTACCAAACCGGATCTGGTTCTCCGCAGCGGGCGATCCCGCGACGTGGGACACGACTCAGGCGTGGGTAGACGCCGACCAGAAGCTAGTTGGCCTTGCCGCCGTCTCTGGCGCGGTACTCGGCTTCACGGATCAAGGAGTCGAGCGCTGGAGCGGCACGATTGCTCCTCCCGGCTCCGACTTCACCCACCGCATCCTGACCACCGGCTCCCCTGCCTACTCGCGCTCGATCACACAGACCGGACAGAACGTGTGCTGGGCATCGCGTGACGGGATCTTTATGACGGACGCTTCGAGCGTCTACGACCTTTCCTACGACTGCGGACTCAAGACTTACTGGAAGGATTTACTTGCGGCAGACACGGCGAACGCATGGAACGTCTCGGCGGGTATCCTCGCTGACCGTTACCTTGTTCTCTCGGTGATGAACGGGGCGACTCAGATCGGCTCGCTCGTTATCGACATTCCCCTCCGGAGGGCGTGGCGCTGGACGAACATCGACGCTCAGGGAATGTGGTCATCCGGCCCGAAGCTCTACTTCGGACGGCGCGGCGCGGCTTACGTCGGGGAACTCACCTCGACGTTTGAGAAGTCGGGCACGTACAAGGCCGATGGTGACGGAACGATCGTCACGAGTGTAATCGAAACCAGGTACTTCCAAGGTCCCTCTGGACTCAAGACGTGGCGAGCGGTCTATCCGACCTACGACCTACGGGACGCGGCGACGGATAATCCAACTTTCCAACTTTCCTACGTCCTATCCCCCGAGGCCACGTCCTACACAAACGTCGGCTCACCACTGACCGAAACCACGGCATCCACTAGGGCGCGAGTCGAGGTCAACAAGAAGTCCGAGGGGATCGGACTCAAGCTCACTTGTTCCGGCGCTTCGGCTGACTTCCGCCTCTACGGGATCGACGCCGACGTGTACGGGATGGAACGAAGTAGGACATCGTGAGTGACGCAGATATTCTCGTCGGAGCTTTCAAGAACAGTCTCAGCCCGGAGGATGTGGATCTAACCGACCGGGAGAAGGCGCTTCTAATCAAGCTGCTTTCCAACCCAGCCTATTTCCCCGATCTATTCAAGAGTTGGCTGGCGAACGTCATCCCCATGATCGCCGCCGACATTCCCATCTCGAACATCGCGGGGTTCATAAAACCCTCGCGGATCACGGACTATCCCACCGACCCTACTAAGTTCCTTCGCGGCGATGGCGAGTGGGTGAAGATTGCTGGAAGTCCGGTCGAGACTTGGGGCGATGCTGACGCAACCTGGGGCGATGCTGATGAAACTTGGGCAGGGGAGGACATCTAATGGCTAGTGCTTATCCAGGTGGACTTGACACCTTCGACACAACCATCACTGACGTTGCCCTGAACGACGCAGGACAGGCGCATATCACCATCCATTCGGATATTGCCGACGCGCTGAACAAGATCGAAGGCGAACTCGGGACTAACCCCTCACAGGCCGAAGCCACTGTCGCTGCACTGACCGCGAAGATGGCTGACAAGACGATCGTCACTACGAAGGGCGATCTGCTCGCGGCCTCCGCAGCTTCAACACTCGTTCGCGTGGGAGTCGGTACAGACGGTCAGATCCTTACCGCCGATGCTGCTGCAACGGGGGGAGTAGCGTGGACAGCTTCTCCTAGCGGAACGTTCGCATGGACAGCCTACACCCCGGCGTCGATTACGGGGTGGGCGGCGACTCCGACGGTTGACTTCCGCTATTTGCGGATTGGGACGAAAACGGTACTGTTGTCTTACTACGTGTCCGGCACAAGTAATACGACGGGGATAGCGATCACACTACCCGCTTTGGGCACAACGAAAGACGACGTTCGGACAAGGGCGGCGATAGCCGCTTGGGATAACGGGGTGCGGGTTGATGATGCGGAAGCCGCTGTTCTCCCCCTGGGTAATACCCTCACCGCTTTCCGTGGGGCCGTCGAGGACAGCGTAAGTGGGTGGACGGCAAGTGGGACAAAACGAATAGCGGGCCAAATCTTCTACGAACTAGCCTAGTTCATGCAGAACATCGGCTGGTATTCGTGCGGCAGATCGCGCGACTCGGCATAGGCCATACGGACGAGGCGACGTTTGACCTTCCTAGATGCCCCGAGACGCTTGACGAAGAAACCGACATGGCGCACGGCATATCGCTGAGTACAAGCCTCGCTTGAACCCGGCCGCAGAATGTGGCCGGCCTCATGAACGAGCATCACCAGGCTAAGCGCGAGAATCTCGTCGCGTTCTTCCGTGCCGAATCCGTCAAAATGCGGTTTCGGGATGTGGTGTGTCCGAGCGAAGCGGTTGGTGTATTCGCAGCCGTAGTCGATCAGGTAGACGATCCGGTTCGTCTCGTCGGCTTGGCCGAACGTCTCCCAACCTAAGTCGGTGGGGCATTGGACGCTCACCGGGCCTCCAGCGAAAGCGGCAAGGATCGCAACGATATTCGGGGCCAGAGTAATCATCCCCCCCACTCTACTCCACACGCAACTTTAACGCAACCCCTTGGAGTTAAATGCAAATCTACTACGACCCGACTACGGGGCTGTATCTGAGTGGGACGATCGCTGATACGGAACTCGCTGATGGTGCGGTCACGTCGGCCAAGATCCTTGACGGGACGATCGTACACGGTGATGTAGCGACGGCGAACAAGGACGGCACGGCTGCTACCCCGTCGATGCGGACGCTGGGGACTGGGGCGGCGCAGGCTTGCGCGGGGAACGATTCGAGGGTTACAGGCGCGGCGGCAGCAGCACAGGAAGCATGGCGAGAAGTTGGGGCTGGCGGTCAACCAGCCTTCGAGAGTTCGTGGGTTTACTTCGGAGCACCGCGCAATACGGCCGCTTTCTACAAGGACACTATTGGCGAAGTCCATCTAAAGGGCGTCGTCAAAAACGGCACCGCCGCCGCCAATCCGATTTTCACTCTTCCAGCCGGATACAGACCCGCAGGGGATGCGTTGGTGGCGAGCGGATCGAACTCCGCATTCTGCATGGTGCAGATTACCTCGGCCGGTGTCGTGTCCTGCCTTATCGGCGGAAACACGGCCTGGGTATCGCTAGACAACATCCACTTTAGGGCCGCCTAGGTTACGGCGGCGCTCCGACGCCAAGCGCGATAAACACGAATACGAACGCTACGGCGAGAGCAATCAGAACGCCGACTAGAAGTTGTCTGAACACATGTCGCCAGAGCATCGGCCAATGGTATCGCGTTTCTCGAACTAAGAGCGGAATGAACGACGTTTAGGAGGCGAAGATGGCAATAGATCCTGCACTACAGGCGCTCATCGACGCCGACCCCATTTACTCGCAAGGTAAGACCGATGCAGATGCGGCTACGATCGCGGAGAAGGCGCAGCGCAACCAGTCGTTGATGCGCGCCCTCGAAGAGTTTGGGCAGATCCCCGACCTCACCGGTTCGGCAGCCGCGCTCGGCCTCGACCAGACAGACCTCTCACAAATCGCTACGCCTGAAGCGCAAGCGCTTGCCGCCGCGAACACGAACGCGGGCACTTCCACGCTGGCGCAGATGAACCTGACCCAAGCTCTTGCGAACCGGGGAATCACGAACAACCTCGGATCGAGAAACATGCTGCGAACCGGCGACACGGGGTACTTGCTGAACCAGCAGGGTCAGCAGGGGACGATCGCGCAGTACAACGCCCGGAAGCAGTTGCTCGACTATCTGGCGGGTATCCAGTCCGGCTTCGCCGCCGCTCAGAGGCAGCGCCAGGCCGACCTCTACGGCCTCTTCAATGACGCCTACGGTCGAGTCCTAGCCGCATACCCGAACGGACTACCTGGAACTGGGACCGGGGCCGGAACCGGCGCACCCTCGACCGGCACGGGTGGCGACACGTCGGGCGGGGCACATGACACAGGCACCGGAGAGGATCACAACACCGCCGACGTAATGGCACCGTCCACCTTCCAGGCGTGGATCAACCCGAGCTCGCTGGTGGTCACACCGGCAGGCGCTCCGGCCGCAAACTACGGCCCCGCTGGGCCAGGCTTCGGCAGCGGATACACCCAGAACACAAACAACATCTCCACGACCCGGCCGATGCCCATACCTCCCCCGCCGCCACCCAAACCTTACGTCGGATACAACCCCTACGGCGTCGCGGCCGGCGCGAACATCCACCGCTGAGGAGCGAGATGGCTAAGAAGAAAAACAAGAAAAAGAAGGCCCGTCTCTCTCAGTCCCAACTCGACCAGCGGGCAGCGGCGAAGATGGTGGATCAGGAGCTTTCGGCTCCAATCGCGGAGATCAACCGACAGAAGGCTGAAGCTGCGGCCAACGCCAAGCAGCGCCAGGACTTCATCAACTCGATGACTCAGACCGCTGCGGGGATGGCGGGCGAGTACGCGCCAGCAGTTCAGGGTGCCTTCCAGACGGCGGCGCAGGATCAGACCGCGTTTGGCAAGGGCTACTCGAATGCGTTCAAGTCGGCCCAGAATGAGGCCGCTGCGAAGACGAATACGATCCTCCAGCAGAGCGGCGCACCGCAGGCGCAGATGGCAGCGGGCGACACAGGCGCAGCAGACGCCCTCTACGGTATCGCGGGCGCTCAGCCCGGTTCTACCCTCGCTACTGAGGGTGCAGCGTTCACTTCCGCTGCGGCAAAGCTACCGACCACGACCGCCCTTGCGGGCCAGCAGTACGGACTAGCGGCGTCGAATCAAGACGCTGCGACGATGAAGGACATTCTCTCTCAGTTGACTCAAGTGAAGCTAAAGCGACCGGGACTGATAAACGACGTGATCTCGCAGATTCAGTCGAACCGATCGAAGTCGCAGCAACAGGCGTTCGAGAACAAGGTTCTACTCGGCAACCAAGGCATCAGTCAGCAGAACGCGGATACATCCACTTTCCGCGCCCAGACAGATGCCGCCTACAAGCAGTCCTCCCTAAGAATCCAGATGCAGAAGGTGGCAAAGGCTGATCGCCCGAAGATCAACTCCGCCCTTTCCAAGATGTTCGGCTACCTCGTGGATTCCTATGGTCAGCCTGTCCTAAGCAAGAACGGTAAAGCCGTCGGCATACCCCAGAGTCCGAACAGCCTTTCCTCTGCCGACATGAAAACGCTCGCCAACAGCGTTCGCTCTCAGTTCTTCGGCGTCAAGGACGCCAAGACTGGGGCATGGACGGTGCCGAAGATGGATTACGGAAAGGCATACCGCGACCTGATAGCCGCATACCCGGACAACGACAACGAGGTTCGCAGAGTCCTCAACCTGTACTACACCGAACCGGGTAAGAGGGGTAGGCCGTATTTCTCGACCGATCTCAAGCGAATGAGCCTGTCGAAACTCAGGAATCTGGCTGCGACGAAGTTCAGGATCAGCACAAGCACGCCGCCTGGTGGAGCGGGTGGTCCTACCAACTCCAAGTCGAAGTTGATTAACGCCATACTGGAAGCTCAAGGATTGCTCTAGTGTCCGGCAACAGCATCTACAGTTCCTCTACCGATGCTGGTATCTACGGGAAGGTAAGCGGAAGCGTTGTCGCTGTCCCTGGGGCCGGAAGGAAGAAGAAGGGGAAGCGCGGGAAGTCGATCGCCGGGATTCTAGGCAACCTCGCAAGCGGCGCAGAGCAGACGATCACCGGACTCGGGCCGGGATTGATAAGCGTAGGCAAAGCAGTCGCTCACGATGCGCCATTTGCTGTACCCCGCCTCTACTACATGTTGGGCAAGGGTGTCACGACTGGCGACTGGGAATACGCTGGCGGAAGTAAGACGGCCGGGATAGCGAAGCCCATAGCCAAGTCTTACGAGCAGAAGTACGGACCCGCATTTCACGGCGACTTCGGGCAGACCTGGAACGAGATTTACAAGGACCCGTTCGGGACGCTTATGGACGTGGCGGCGTTGGCAAGCGCTGGAGTTGGCGGGGCAGCGAAAGCGGGCGTGATCGGACGGGCTGCACGTGAGATCGAGTTGGCCGCGCCGAGTGGGGCGACTGTCTCTAAGGCGCTCGCCGGATCAGAACTCTCCCGCCGTCTCAGACTCGCCGCTGACTCGACACTCAAGAAACTACCGCCCGACATGCAGGTACTCGGGGAACACTCTCGCTATGCCCGCGTCATCGCCTACAAGAACCTGAAGCGCAAGACCGGGCTGACGCTGCAAGCAGGCAAGTACCAGTCCGCGATGGGCAAGCTCGATCAGGACGAGCTCGTTGCCACGAACCTCCTGCATGAGTTTCCCACCCGCAGACTTCTCGAGGACGAGAAGGCGCGACTGGCCGCTGTCGAGGGAGCCGAGCCGACTCTACGGCTAATGAATGATCCGAAGATTCTTGATCTCGTGGACAACCCCACGGACAAGATGCTCTCCGCTCTCTATGAGGCTCAGACGCTCACCGAGAAGCAGGCCGCGATGCTTACTTCCGGCGTCGTGAAGAAGGGCGGGAAGAAGGGGAACGTCCCGGCGCTCACCGAAGAGTCGGCGCTTCGCCGTCGCTACCAGCCCGCTCTCGTTGCTCGCGGCGCGAAATACGACGAGGAGTTGGGGCTAGTTGCTCCCGAGGGCAAGTCGATCTCGGGGATGATCGAGCAGATCAACAAGGAAGTGGCCGAAGAGGGTAGGCACCAGCCGATCTACCACCCGCAGCAGATGGGTAAGGACAGTCGCGGGGTAGGGGTAGGAACAGGCGGGCGTGCTCCGCAGCGTAACCCCGTCCACGAGAACAAGGCCATCCTCCAAACGCTAGGCAAGGTCGCCTACGACATCGAGGCTCTGACCCCCTCCTACATGCGAACGGTCAAGTGGGCGATCTACACCGACCGCCACGCTGACCTGATGCGAGCTTCGGTCAAGGTGGAGAAGGGAATGGTTGCGCCCGAAGGCTACATCTACGTCAAGCGCAATCTCTCCGAGAAGATTCCCCACACCGAGCAGATGACGCCTGAGTTCGAGGCGCGTCTAGCCGAGTATTTTCCCGAGGAAGGGGTGGCGGCGGAAGCCGACCTCCTGACCCCCGTTGCTGCTGAGGCTGTCACAGACGTCCAGGGCTTTCGCTACATGGTTCCTAAGCCGATGGCGGACAAGATCGCCGGAGAGTACGTCAAGTCGAGCACGGCAGCGGGCAAGTTCTTCGGCAAGCCGGTCACGGTGTGGCGCTCCCTCGTCCTCAACCTGCGCATCGGCTGGCTGACCAACAACGTCGTCGGTAACACGCTGATGTACGCGATTCGGAACGCTGGCCCACAGGGACTCAAGGCGTATCTCCAGTCGCTTGACGAAGTGACGATCGGGAAGCTACTGCGCGACAAGGAAGTGCGGTCGCACCTAACCGCGGATGACATCGTTGAGCTGCTACCCGAACACGCGGCGGGTACGTTCATGGGGACTCAGTTGCCGGGCGCGGGGACTAGCAAGCTGGCCCGTGCTGGTCGCGCCGCCGCGAAGTACACGACGCAACCGCTCCGCAAGGTGGACATCGCTTACGAGCAGACACTTCGCCGGGCGATGGTCAACAAGCTCGTTCGGCAGAGTCCCGAGTTCAAGAAGGTCTGGACGGGGCTGCCGAAGCAGACGCGGAACTTCCGGGCGGAAGCTCGCAAACTGCTGGAGGACAATCCGAAACTGACAGAACGAATCTCCAAGGAAGTGAACGACGCGCTCGGAGACTTCCTCCAGATGTCAGACTTCGAGCAGCGCTACATGCGTAACCTCGCTCCCTTCTACGCCTGGTACAAAGAGATAACGAAGATCACCCTGCGCTTGCCGCTGGAAGTGCCGATCCGAACAGACATCCTCACGAAGCTGGGTCAAGCGGGCTGGGATGAGAACGTGAAGAAGCTCGGGCCTGACGGTATTGAGAAGTACCTACGCTCCCTTTACATCATCGGAGATCCGAGCGGTGGTCACGCCAAGGGCCTGAGCACGTCAGGACTCAACCCGTTTATGACCGTTCCGCAGGAGACGGTTGCCCTTAGTTCCCTTTTGCGGGGCGACCAGAACTCAAGGAACCAACTGCTCGGGATGATGAACCCGTTTATCGCAGGCTTCGCCCGATGGGGTGGGAGCACAGACAAGGATCTCGGAGGACTACTTACGGCGGTTCCCAAAGAGATCGGGGCGAAGTTGCCGCAGACCCGTCTCTACCGGGGTGTCAGGGGACAGACTAACGGGCCGTACCGTACCTATGAGAACACCCCGCTCTCAGAGATTCTGGCCTACCTCGGCGTGCCGATCAAGAACGTGAATCTCGACAACGCCCGAGCGAACTACGCCAAGTACCACGGCAAATAGGACGGTGAGATGGCGCTTGATCAGTACGGAAACCCGATCTTCGGTTCGCCACTCACAGCCCTCACTCCGCTTGCGCTACCTACTGCCACCGCTCCAAGTTCCGGCCTAGCAGACCTCGTAAGCTCGATCGGCTCATCCCCTGCGGAAGCGACAGACGAGGAGGACGCCGGATCAGGAACGCTCGCGTTGCTCCTAGGGGCACTTGGCAACCGGGCCTCGACTGTATCGACAGGCGGCGCGGTAAGCGGCGGCGGCGGCAAGGGTGACTGGATCCAGCAGATCAGGCAGCTGTCCAAGAAGTACGGACTCGATCCCCATGCTGTGCTCGCCGTGGTAAGCGTCGAGGGGTTGTCGGGCGGGGTAGGGGATAACAACACATCTTTTGGACCTTTTCAGCTCCACCGTGGCGGCGCTCTACCGGCAGGCAAAGACAAGGCGTGGGCGGAATCCCCGGCCGGGCTGGAGTACGCGGTACGAAAGATCGCATCCGTGGCGAAGGGACTCAGGGGTGAGGCTGCTATCCGGGCGATCGTCACCAAGTTCGAGCGGCCGGCTGATCCCTCGGGCGAAATCAAGAAGGCGCGTAGCCGATACGGGAAGGTGCGCTAATGGCCGTTGACAAGTTCGGCATCCCGATCTTCGACTCCAACCCCCTTACAAAACTGACGGCACTCAGTCCCCCTACGGCAACCTCGTCTCTTTCCACCTCGCTCACAGACCTCGTTGATTCGATCAAGGCTCCGACGCTTGCCAAGCCCGCACAGTCCACGAACACTCTGACCCTTCTCCTCGGGGCGCTCAACAGTCGAGCGCAGGCGGCGGGAGTAGACAGCGGTTCGGCCGCTATGGGCATCGTCGGGAACATCCCCGCCACGGGCAAGGCTCGTAAGGCGGTCGAAGCCGCGCTCTCTCAAACGGGCATCCCGTATCAGTGGGGTGGGACCGCATGGGGGAAGGCTCTCGACTGTTCTGGACTTACGCAGCAGGCTCTCGCAAAGGCTGGCATCGCCATCCCCCGCACCACCTACGACCAGTGGAAGATGGGGAAGAAAGTCTCCTCTCCTAAGAATCTTAGGGCTGGCGATCTCGTGTTCTTCCACAAGGGACCGAGAGGCCCCGAGCACGTCGGCATGTACATCGGTAACGATCAATTCGTTCAAGCGCCTCACACCGGAGATGTGGTGAAGGTTTCCAAGCTCTCCACTTACGGTCGCTACATGGGCGCTCGGCGCTACAGCTAGGAGTTCTCATGGCACGGAAGGTACTTGTCCAGATGGGGCATGTCGCCCCACGGGAACCGGGCTTCGAGTCACAGACGGGAGCGGCTGGAGAGATTCCCGAAGTCACCGCGATTGGACTGGAGTTGTACCGCCTGCTCCGAAACGATGGGCGGATCAAGCCCACGCTTTGCGGCGGTGACATCCCCGACGGGTGGAGTGGTGACGTAGTTCTCGCGCTCCACTGTGACGGCTCGGGACTTGCGAAGACTTCCGGCTATTCCCTCGGCTGGCCCACGTCCGAGTGGGGACCGAAGACGAAGAAAATGTACGTCGCGCTAGTCAAGGCGTATGGCAAGATTCCCGGCTGTCCCCCACACCACGCCGACAACTACACGGCGAACATGAGCCGCTACTACGGCTGGTCTAGGACGAAGGCCGACGTCAAGATTCTGATTGAACACGGCTTCCTGAGTAACCCCACAGAGAAGGCGTGGCTCCAGAAGAACTCGAAGCAGATCGCTGCCGCCTGGTACTCGGCGCTGCTCGACTACTTCGATCTCAAACCGCTCACCGTACCTAAGCCGAAGACTTCTGGGTTACTGCACGGCTGGCTGGCGAAGGTAAGCGGCAATCCTTGGAATCCCCCAAACCAAGATCGGAACAAAAACAGTGGCCCCCAGAACCCCCAGCAACCGTCCCCTTGAATGGCTGGTCGAGCACATCATCTGGCCTGAGATTCAAGGGCTTCGCAAAGATACGAACGATCTCAAAAAGACCGTTGAAGGTTACGGCAGGCAGATCCCCGACTGTTCTAAGCGGTTCGACAATCTCGAGCGGCGCGTCGGGGCACCTGGCCGTTGGATGAAAAGCCGGCTCAAAATACTTGTAGATGAGTCAACTAGGCAGGCGATTAGGTGGAGCACCTTAGCCCTGATCGGATTTCTCCTCGTTCACTTCTTCCCGTAGGAGCGCGAATGGAAGACGTTCCGCTACGCGATTATGTCGAACGCATAATCGCTGACCAAGACAGGCGGATAGAGCAAGCTCTTACTGCTTCTCGCGCCGCCGTAGACAAGGCCGAGAAGTCACAGGAAAGACGGCTCGATCTCCTTAACGAGTTCCGCGCCCAGGCAGCTGACGAGTCAGCGAAATATGCGCTCAGAGAAACCGTAGACCATCTAGCCGAAGCCCAAGACACTCGCATGAAGAAGATCGAGCGGGCGCAGGCATGGGCTTACGGAGGCATCTTCGTCCTCGGACTGATCGGCGTCGGCACTCTGATCGAGCTTTTCGCGGGTCGGTAGTTTCTACCGACACTCGCAAGGATGACGCAAGATGTCGTCCGCGCAGCCTGATAGCGTGCCGGGCATGACTGATCCCCAGAAGTGGTGGACGAGTCGGGAGAGTTTCGAGGTAGCGCTTGCAGACCACGATTGGTCGATAGCCGCGACGTGCCGGGCGCTTGGCGGTATCTGCGCGACGAAGGCCCGCAAGTTGCGCGATGAGTACGGCATCGTGGTGCCGAGCAAAACGGCAGTTCCCTTTGAGGGAATGGCCGCGCCAGTCTCAGAGCTTGAGCGAGTGCGCCAGGAGAACGCCGAGCTACGCCGCTACGTCAAGCGCGACCGTGAGGGCGACATAGCCGAGGCTCGCGTGGTCGATGCGCTACTCGCTGCGATCCCCGCTGCCTCCCCTCGCTACAAGCCGCCAGCCACGAAGCGATCCAACCGTGACCCTCACTCGAT
>Ga0172380_10002195_pt1 | contig 31077 bp, 34 predicted proteins | sample Leawe162metaG_FD_119747 | JGI IMG/M metagenome (GOLD analysis project Ga0172380, IMG submission 119747) | Leachate microbial communities from a municipal landfill in Southern Ontario, Canada - Leachate well 162 metaG | ecosystem: Engineered > Solid waste > Landfill > Unclassified | place... | reverse complement strand
GATCGCGGTTTCAATCTACTTCTCACTGACTTCCCCGAACCAGCTTTTTACCAAGTTTTAGAGCGTTCTGGACTTGAAGACATTGATTTAGATCAATTTAAAACAGCTCCCGTAAAACAAGACGATTCAGAGGAAGCAGGACTGCAACGCGCAAATAAATGCCATGATCGGATACAGAGATTTGAAAGACAATTGCGGCAATTCATTGACAAGGAAATGACAAGGCAGTACGGCTCAAATTGGCCGAAAAGGCGCCTTCAGCGAAATAAGTTTGATGAATGGCAGTTCAAGAAGCAACGTGCCGAAAGAAACGGAGAAATCATTTCTTTCATAGATATGGCTGACTTTACAGACTATGAGCTCATTATTTGCAAAGCGGATCATTGGCGAGAAGTTTTTCAGACGAGATTTACAACCAAGGAAAGCGTTCGTGAGTCGCTGCAACGACTTTACCCGATACGCATAGCAACCATGCATTCGTGTATTGTCACCAAGGAAGACGAGTTATATCTTGTTGCGGAAGTTACCAGGCTGACGCGGTCATTTAAAATAACACCATGAAGCGCCATACGCGTTACCTATGGACAAAACAAGCCTGAATTCGTGTTGCATTTAGTAAATAATTATCTATAGAACTATTCATTTCGGCATAACTACTTGTAAAGGAATGTTTTTTCTATAGACGGAAAGTCGGAAAATAATTCGTCATTTGTAGTTAAGCTGTCTATAGAAGATCAAATGGCAGGTTGCGATACTTGTGATATGGCAAATTGGTCAGCAGGTTGCTGATCAATAGGAAAATATGTAGGAATTACTATGGTCCTGACCGAATTTGAAAAGAAACGTATTGAGAAGATCTTCACCGATTATTTCGAAAAGAAGGTGCCGCTGCAATTGTCTCCAATCATTTTCCTGACGTTAGGAAAACGATTCTAATGCCTAAGGGCGCGGAAAAAGAGATGGGATATTGAAACATAAACTCCACGGGCGACCGTAGTAAAAAGAGCAACGTATGAAAAAACCGACAATAAAAAATCATAACGAATCCGCATTCGCCGAAGTTATGAACCTGATCCAAGCCGCGCGTCACAAGGTCTTTCAGTCGGTCAACACCACCCTGATCGATTTGTACTGGCATGTGGGCGAGTACATTAGCCGCAAGATTGAAAACGCCGAATGGGGCGACGGTGTTGTAGAGCAGCTTGCCGTCTATCTTGCCCGCACCCAGCCCGGCTTACGGGGCTTCACACGGCCAAACCTGTTTCGAATGCGGCAGTTTTACGAGGCCTATCGCCATGACATAAAAGTCTCGGCACTGCTGAGACAATTGACCTGGACTCATAACATCACCATTCTCAGCCAAAGCAAGCGCCCGGAAGAACGGGAATTTTACCTGCGTCTGGCGATACAGGAAAAATGGAGTACACGCGAGCTTGAGCGCCAGTTCAAGACCGCCCTGTTTGAACGCACGGTGCTGCATCCGCCAAAAGTGTCACCACTGGTGACACAAATTCATCCTGACGCCCTCAGCGTTTTCAAAGACTCATATCTGCTGGAATTTCTCGGTTTGCCGGATGGTCATGATGAATCCGACCTGCACAAGGGGCTGTTGCATAAGTTGAAGGAATTCCTCATTGAATTAGGGCGGGATTTCTGTTTTGTCGGTTCCGAGTTTCCGGTTCAGGTCGGCAAGCGTGATTTTGCTCTCGATTTACTGTTCTTTCATCGCGGACTGAATTGCCTGGTGGCTATTGAGTTGAAAGTCGGGCGGTTTGAGCCGGAATACCTCGGCAAGTTGGGATTTTATCTGGAGGCACTTGATCGCGACGTGAAAAAGGCGCACGAAAACCCGGCAATCGGGGTGTTGCTCTGTGCCAGTAAGGATGCTGAGGTCGTGGAGTATGCTCTTAGCCGGTCGCTTTCTCCAGCCATGATTGCCGAGTATCAAACCCAGTTACCGGACAAGAAGTTACTGCAGGCAAAACTGCATGAATTTTATCTGCTGAATGTTGGGGAAGAGAGTGGATAAAAAAATCAATGTACAGCTTCTTCTCGCCACGTTTTGAAACTGTCCCACGGATCGGGCATACATTTTCGAAAATTAATTGTAGAATAACGGCAGCAATGCGGCCGACGGCGTTGCCCCAGGCTCAGGCCATATCGGAAGATATGATTGCCGAAGAGATCGAGGCGTACCGGGCAGGAATCGTTATTGATACCAATATATCTAATCTTCGTGACTTTGTGTGATAACAGCAGGTTTCAGGTTCAAAGATATTGAGGAGAGCAGCATGACTACTCCTGACAACTCAGTCGTCCTCTACCAAAGCCCGGACGGCAAAACGGCTCTTGACGTCCATCTCGACCATGACACCGTATGGCTAAATCAGGCGCAATTAGTTTCCCTGTTTAATCGGGATCAGTCGGTTATCTCTCGGCATTTGCGCAATGTATTCACTGAGGGAGAGCTGGACGAAAAAAGCAATATGCAAAAAATGCATTTTGCTAATTCCGATAAACCTGTGGTTCTCTACAATCTCGACGTCATCATCTCCGTCGGCTACCGGGTCGCTCTGGTAGCTTTGACGCTTCTCATAGCCGAGAGTCGGCCTGATGAAAAGGACACCATTGTTAAAGTGATTGTAAATCTGATTAACCGGAATAATGATTGAGGAGATGATAAGCATGCGCATAGGTCACGGCTACGACGTTCACCGTCTGGTGGAGGGGAGAAAACTGATCATGGGCGGGGTGGACATCCCGTGGGAAAAGGGGCTGCTGGGGCATTCCGATGCCGACGTGCTCTTGCACGCCATCGCCGACGGCATTCTGGGGGCGATCGGCGAAGGTGATATAGGCAAGCACTTTCCCGATACCGACCCGGCCTACAAGGGAGCCGACAGCCTCAAGCTGCTGGCACATGTCGTGGGGCTCGCCGGGGAGCGCGGCTACAAGCTGGGCAACATGGATGCCACCATCATCGCCCAGATGCCGAAGATGGCGCCGCACATTCAGACCATGCGGAACAATATTGCGACCGTGCTGAATGCCGATGTTTCACAGGTTAACGTCAAGGCGACCACCGAGGAGGGACTCGGTTTCAGCGGGGCCGGAGAAGGTATCGCCGCTCATGCGGTGGTGCTGATGGTCACGGGATAACCGGCATTATTACAATGAACCTAACAAACGGCTTTTTGATCCACGAAAGACACGAAAAGACACGAAAAATTAAACCATTACAGCAAAATAGTAATTCACCAAACAGGTTACGTAGTGAAGTTGCATATTTTTCTGATTTTGTTCGTGTATTTCGTGGACAACTGCTTTTTATAGGATGAACCACACGGCTGTTTCTCTTCGGAGAGGCAGCCTTTTTTGTTGTGTGTTGCCGAGTCACTACAAACATGGCATACTTTGTCGCAGACCATTCATGCCGCAGGCGGACACTTCATGGAACGGACAACGCTCATATTCTGGAGTCTGATCACGGTACTGGTATCGGCTTCGCTCTTCTTCGGGTTGAACGCCGAACAGCGCCGCAGGAGTGTGCAGGCCGGGAGCGGCAAGATTGACAGCGGTGATCTGGTGCGGCTGCTCAAAGTGATCGACGGTGATTCGGTCCAGGTGGTGCGCGAGGGGCAGGAACCGGTTACGGTACGGTTGATCGGCATAAAATCCTTCGACGCCAAGGTGGAGAAGGATGTGGTTTCCCCCTTCGGCCAGGCCGCCATGGAGGCGCTGCAACGCACCATGGCCGGACGGCCGTTGCGGGTGATGCTCAACACGACGCCCAAGGACAAGTATGGGCGCTACCTGGCTACCCTCTATGCCGATGACCAGGACATCGCCCTGCAGCTGATCCGTCAGGGGCTGGTGCTCGTCTACTCCGTCTACCCCTTCCCCTCTCTGCAAATCTATCTTCAGGAACAGGAACGGGCCCGTGCCGGACGGCGCGGGTTGTGGGCCAGTTCGGCCGCAACGGACCGGGCCCTGGCCTTGATCGGTGAATGGCGGGGACAGAACCAATGATGCCGCAACTGATCACCTATTTCATGAAGAGCATCGTGCGCAATCCGCCCCAGCCGTTGCGCGTGCTGATCCTGATGCTGGCGGTGCTGGCCTACGGAGCCAGCGGGTTCCTCTATTTCGAGCTGCCGGCCAACCCGGATCTGAGCTGGGGTGACGGTCTCTGGTACACCATCGTCACCATTGCTACGGTCGGTTACGGTGATCTGTTCCCCAAGTCGCCTGGCGGACGTTTTCTGGTGGGGTGGCCGATTATGATTCTGGGGATCGGTCTTCTGGGCTATGCATTGTCGCTGGTGGCGGCGGCGCTGGTAACATCCAAGACACGGGAGGTGCGCGGCATGTCGTCCTTCAGGCTGAACAGTCATCTGGTAATCTTCAACTTTCCCGGCCTGGCCAAGGTGCAGCGGGTTCTGGAGGAGCTCTATCTCGACCCCGCCTTTGACCGACATCGCCAGGTGGTGCTGATCGATGAAACGCTGGAGGAACTCCCCCCGGAGCTGCAGAAGCGCGGCGTCCATTTCGTGCGCGGCAATCCGGCGCGTGACGAGACCCTCGACCGGGCATCGCTGGACAACGCTTCTCATGCGGTGATCCTTAGCCGTACGCCGGGCGACCCCGCCTCCGATAACCTCAACGTGGCCATTACGCTGGCCATCGAGGCCCGTTGCCGTGCGGTACAGACCGTGGTGGAGTGCGCCGACCCCGCTTCCGAGGAACTGCTGCGCAAGGCGGGGAGCGACCGGGTGGTCTGCACGGCTCGCTTCGATTCGCTCTTCCTCAGTCAGGAGCTGCTTAATCCGGGGGTGCAGGGGGTTATTGCCGACCTGTTCAGTGCCCGTGGCGGCCAGCAGATCTACTTTACCACGATCTCCGCCGCGGCCAGCTTCGGCGAACTGGCCGAGCGCTGTCGCAGCAAGGGGCATCTGGCTCTGGGGTTGGCTGCAAATGGCGGGGTTCGGCTCAACGTGGGGGGCGATACAAATCTTGCAGCCGGTGAACAGGTCGTTACCATCGGGCCGTCCCGGCTGGAACAATTATAGAAATTCACCAACGAGGCTGTCATCGCTGAGCGACGACAGCCTCGCTAATCCGCGGGACCCCGGATTCGACATGAACAGCTTCAACGTTTGAACTTCGCCTGCGGATTTTCTCGCTACAATCCCTTTCCCGCCAGCGCCTCAACCAGTTTCTTCTGCTCACCGTTCAGCGATTCCGGAATGTGGACAGCGATCTTTACGTACAGATCCCCTTTGGCATTCGAGCCAAGCGACTTGATGCCGCACCCCTTCAGCCTGATCTTGGTGCCTGGCTGCATTCCGGCCGGCACCTTGATCCGTTTGTCACCCTCAAGGGTCGGCACATCCAGAGAAACTCCCAGACAGGCGGCGCTGAACGGAATGGAGCGTTCCACAAACAGGTCGCCACCCTCGCGGGTAAAGACTGAGTCCGGCAGGACATGAATAATCAGGAACAGGTCGCCGGTGGGCCCGCCACCCTCCCCCTGGGCGCCTTTGCCGGAAATTCGAATCTTGCTGCCGTTATCGACACCGGCCGGAATTTTTACTTTCAGTTCTTCCCGTTGGCCATTTCTGCGAAACGCGATCTGTTTTTCAGCACCCTGGGCTGCATCCCGAAAAGTAACGGTAAGCTCCATTTCATGGTCGGCGCCTCTCATCGGGCCCTGGCGAAATCCGCCCCGTCCTCCTCCGCGCCCGAAGGCGCCACCGAACAAACGCGAGAAAAGATCGTCCGTGCCTCCGCCGCCAACGCCCCCACCCATATCCTTGTAGGCATTGCCGAAGTCGAAGCCGCGGAAGATGTCTTCCTGGCTGTACTGCTGGTGGAAGCCGCTGGAGCCGAAAGTGTCGTACTGCTGCTTTTTCTCCGGATCTGAGAGCACCGCGTAGGCCTCATTGATCTCCTTGAACTTGTCCTCGGCGCTCTTGTTATCCGGGTTGCGGTCCGGGTGGTACTTGACCGCCAGTTTGCGGAACGCCTTCTTTATCTCCTCCGCCGAGGCCCCCTTTTCGACGCCCAACGCCTTGTAATAATCAACCTGTGCCATATATATCTCCATCCTTCATTATTTGATCACAATGTAAGCGCTAAGTCAGGCCCTGTCAACTTGTCAGCGGTCTATACCTTGACAGGGCGGGTCATGGCACGTACTATCCGGCGTGCGTCATACAATCCAATCGGGGGCATACCCATGAAAAAAATCGTCATCATCGGTGGCGGCATATCCGGTCTGGCTACTGCCTGGCTGCTCCGTTCAAAAACTTTAGCTGCCGGAAAAGATCTGAACATCACCCTGCTGGAGAAGGAAGAGCGGCCGGGGGGGAAGATCCGGAGCATCAAGGACGATGGGTACGTTTGCGAATGGGGGCCGAACGGCTTTCTGGACAGCAAGCCGCAGACGCTTGATCTGTGCCGGGCCATCGGCGTGGAAAGCAACCTGCATCGCAGCAATGACAATGCTCGCAAGCGCTTCATCTTTTCCGGTGGTGAACTGCACCAGCTGCCTGACGGTGGACCAGCTTTTCTTCGCAGCCGGCTGATCTCCTGGCCGGGCAAGTTGCGCCTGGCAATGGAACCGACCCCGTTTATTGCCTCTGCCCCTGCCGGGGTGGATGAAACCCTGGCCGACTTCGGCCGGCGCCGTCTAGGTCAGGAGGCGCTCGACAAGCTGATCGCACCGATGGTTTCCGGTATTTTTGCCGGCGATCCCGAAACCATGTCGCTGGTCTCCTGTTTTCCGCGCATCGCAGAACTGGAGCGCGATTACGGTGGGCTGATCCGGGCCATGATCAAGCTGGCCAAAAAGAAAAAGCAGGATGAGGCGGAAGGAAAAGTCGTCTCAAGCGCCTCCGGCCCCGGCGGGGTGTTGACGTCGTTCCGTGAGGGGATCCAGTATCTCTCCGATGCCCTGGCGAACTCGCTGGGAGAGGTTGTCAAGCCGGGCCAGCATGTGGTCGCCGTGGAGAAAGGCCATTCCTCCCCTTACCGGGTCGCGTGCGAGAATGGCAGCGACCATGAGGCGGACGTCGTCATCATCGCATCCCCCGCCTTTGCAGCCGCAGGTATGCTGGACGCTCTCGACCCGGCCATGACTGGGGTCCTCTGTCAGATCCCCTATGCCAGTATGACGGTAATCTGTTTCGGCTACGATCGTGGCCAGATCGGACACTCTCTGGACGGTTTCGGTTATCTGATCCCGAAAAAGGAGGGGCGCAACACGCTTGGCACCCTGTGGGATTCAAGCATGTTCGAGAACCGGGCGCCGGAGGGAAAGGTATTGCTGCGCAGCATGATGGGAGGAGCGTGCTTTCCGGAATATGTCTCGCTCAGTGATGAAGAAGTGGTGGCGCGGGTCAGACAGGATCTGGCGGTGACGATGGGAATCAATGCCGCGCCCGAATTTGTCAGGGTCTTTCGCCATGCGCAGGCCATCCCGCAGTACACTGTCGGGCACGGGAAGCGGCTGCAGGCGCTGGAAGAGTTGCGTAAAGCACATCCGGGGCTGATCCTGACCGGCAATTCCTACCGTGGCATCGGTCTGAACGATTGCGTGGCGGCGGCAGAGCGGGCGGCTGACGAGGCGCTGCAATGCGCATAGCCGGCGGGAGCCCCCATGACATATGAAAGTCTTTTCAGTATCGGTGCAAGCATGCGCGTCGTGTTGGGGATTCTTTTTGCCCTGTTCCTTCTCTGTTTTGTGGCCATTTTCATCGAAGAGACGTTTCTCGGCGGCCGCCGGCGGCGCAAGGCGCTGAAAACAGCTCGTGAGCGGGCCTTGACCGACGCTTCTACAACAGGCCCCGCTCCACAAAACTCAAATATTCCCCATCCCCCACGATGATATGATCGAGGACCTTGATCCCCATGATCTCACCGGCCTCTTTCAGGCGGCGCGTGATCGCGATATCCTCGCTGCTTGGGGCTGGATCGCCGGTGGGGTGATTGTGGACCAGGATAACCGCGGCAGCTGATTCCTTTACTGCCGGACTGAAGACCTCGCGCGGATGGACGATGCTCTGGTTGAGCGAGCCCTCTGATATCTGCACGCGCCTGATGATACGGTTTTTGCCGTCCAGCAGCAGCACCAGGAAATATTCCTTGCGGCTGTCGCGGAACTCATGGTGGAAATAATCGAAAACCTGTTGCGGAGAAGTAAAACGGTCGAGACGTTCCAGTTTACGCCCCTGGAAGCGCGCTGCCAGGGTGAAGGCTGCCTTGACGCTGGTGGCCTTGGCCAAACCCATCCCCTTGATTTTGCACAGCTCACCAATGTCGGCACCCCCAAGCTCCCGAAGATTACCACTGAAGTGGGTAATCAATCCCCGTCCCAGGTCAATAGCGCTCTGCCGGGAACTTGAATCCCCAACCCTGATAATCAACGCCATCAATTCTGCGTCAGAAAGAGTAGCAGCACCCTGCTTAAGCATTTTTTCCCGCGGCCGTTCGTCCTCGGGCCACTCCTTGATGCCACCGTTCATAAATCCCCCCTGTTTCTAAGTTACTATCCCTTGAAACCTGACAAGATGGCAACCATCAAACCACCGCCGACAATGACCCGGTACCAGACAAACGGCGCAAGAGTCTGCTTCTGCACAAAGCGGAGCAGGAAGGCGACACTGATATAGCCGGTAATTGCCGAAACGGCGATACCAATCAGCATCGGCAGACCCTCTCCGGCTGGAATGCCATGTTTGAGCAGATGCACGCTTTTAAGCAGGGCGGCACCGGCCACAATCGGCAGAGAGATCAGGAAGGAGAAGCGGGCGGCACTTTCGCGCGTGAAACCGAGCAGCAGGCCTGCGGTGATGGTGATCCCGGAACGGGAAACGCCCGGGATCAGCGCCAGGCATTGCAGCAGACCGATTGTCATCGCGCTGGATGAAGTAAGTTCGTCCAGTATCAGCCGTTTGCGGCCAAAATAATCTACCACGCCGAGAAGGAGTCCGAATGCGATTAAAAATGAGGCGATCAGCAGCTGATTGGAGCGGAAGACCTCTTCTACCTGATGCTCGAACAGCTTGCCGACCAGAGCGGCCGGAATGGTGGCTGCAATGATCAGAAACGGCAATCTCCGCGCAGGGGTATTCAACTTGCGTGTAGCCAGGGCGTCGAAGAAAGAGACCACCAGTTCGATGATATCGCGCCAGAAATAAAGTGATAACGCCAGAAAAGTGCCGAGGTGCAGCGCAACATCGAATGTCAGACCGGATTCGGGCCATTTAAGCAGCCAGGGGATCAGGATCAGGTGGGCCGAACTGCTGATCGGAAGCACCTCGGAAAAACCCTGCACGGCTCCAAGAACGGCGGCATGGAACAGATTCATGTCAGACTCCTTTAAAATGGAAAGCACGGAGGATACTGTAACTCATTGACAAAGGCAATCCATCTTGCCTTGTTGATCAGGCGGATCAGTAAATTTAGGCTGTGAACGCAGCTAAAAGTGTGCTATTAATCACAAGTTTTAATTGCAGTCGGTACGAAAATTTATGGAGGCGGAACCCATGTTCGGATTTAATCCCAAAGAAGAGAAATTCTTCAAACTATTTAAAGAAATGACGGAAAATATTATTGTTGGAGCCAAGCTGCTCAAAGAGATGCTTGATGATTTTGAAAACCCCCTTGAAAGCCAGCGCAAGATCAAGGATATCGAGCACAAGGGAGACTCCATCACCCATGAAATCATCCAGACGCTTAACAAAACGTTCATTACACCGCTAGACCGGGAAGATATCTACGCTCTCGCCTCCAAGCTTGACGACATCCTCGACCTGATCGACGCCTCAGCGCAGCGGGTAATCATGTACAACGTGGAGTCGATTCCTCCTGAAGCCAAGTCACTCGGTTTTATCATTCTGCAGTCGTGCCATGCTGTCGACAAGGCAGTGGCAATGCTGGGCAAGAAGACCAATGAGCAGATTTTTGAAGCGTGTGTTGAGATCAATTCTCTGGAGAATGAAGCCGACAGGGTTTCGCGTGAAGCGATCAGCCGGTTGTTCGATGAGGAGAAAGATCCGATCCAGTTGATCAAGTGGAAGGAAATCTACGAGACTCTCGAAAAGGCTACCGACAAGTGCGAAGATGCATCCAATATTCTTGAAAGCGTGGTGGTAAAGAATGGTTGATGCCGCCTTTGTGATGCTCTGCCTGGTTATTCTGGCGGCGCTTCTTTTCGATTACATTAACGGCTTTCACGATACGGCCAATGCTATTGCCACCTGTGTTTCGACCCGGGCTCTTTCGGTCAGATCCGCCATAGTCATGGCGGCGACGCTTAACTTTGCCGGTGCGATGATCTCCACAAAAGTGGCCGCCACTATCGGCAAGGGGCTTGTTGATGGCTCAAATATTACCCAAATGGTCGTGCTTGCAGGTATTATCGGCGCCATTGTCTGGGACCTTGTTACCTGGTACTACGGTCTCCCCTCTTCCTCCTCTCATGCCATCATCGGCGGTATTATCGGGGCTGTGTTCGCCCATGCCGGGCTCAGTGCAATCAAGTGGGCCGGTTTGAACAAGATCATCATTGCGCTGATCCTTTCACCGATTCTGGGAACGGCCATAGGCTTCATGTTCATGATGATCATTTACCGGGTTTTCAGAAACAGCGCTCCCTCGATGCTTAACAAAAACTTCCGCCGGTTGCAGGTCGTTTCAGCGGCTCTGATGGCCTTTTCCCATGGCACCGCAGATGCGCAGAAGTCAATGGGGGTCATTACCCTGGCCCTGGTCAGCTATGGGACACTGAAAACCTTTGCAGTGCCCTGGGAGGTGATGGTGGCCTGTGCCACGGCCATGGCATTTGGAACGGCGGCCGGCGGCTGGCGTATCATCAAAACCGTTGGCAGTGACTTTGTCAAGCTACAGCCGGTACATGGTTTTTGCGTCGAGACCGCATCTGCTGGCGTTATTCTTGGAGCTTCGGCTTTCGGCATGCCAACCAGCACCACCCACGTCATTACCTCTGCAATTCTGGGAGTTGGCCTTTCCAAGCGGCTTAATGCTGTTAACTGGAATGTTGCAAAACGAATTCTGATAGCGTGGGTACTGACCATCCCGGCCTCGGCACTGGTCGCCTACCTGGTGTATCAGGTCATGAGTCCGCTGCTGGGGAAATAATTTTACATTATGGCCGCCACAACCGGCCAAATTAATCTTTTGAGGGAATTATCAATGAAAAAAGCGTTGATTACCGGCATTACCGGCCAGGATGGCTCCTATCTCGCAGAACTGCTCCTCTCCAAGGGGTATGAGGTCCACGGCATGGTACGCCGCTCCTCGTCTTTCAACACCGGACGTATCGACCACTTGTATCGAGACCCGCACGAAAAGGACGTACGGATGTTTCTGCACTACGGTGATCTGAATGACGCCAGTTCCATTAACATACTGCTTCGTAATATCCAGCCTGACGAAATCTACAACCTGGGCGCCCAGAGTCACGTCCGCGTCTCTTTTGACATTCCGGAATACACCGGAGAAGTTGATGCCCTGGGTGCGGTGCGCATACTGGAAGGGATTCGCGAAACCGGACTGAACACCAGATTTTACCAGGCCTCATCATCCGAACTGTACGGCAAGGTGGTGGAAACCCCACAAAAGGAAACCACACCATTCTACCCACGCTCGCCCTACGCCTGCGCCAAGGCCTATGCCTTCTACATCACCATGAACTACCGTGAAAGCTACGGCATGCACGCCTCCAACGGTATCCTCTTCAACCACGAATCGCCCCGGCGTGGCGAGACCTTCGTTACCCGCAAGATCACCCGCGCTGCCGCCCGCATCAAGCTGGGGATGCAGGAGTGTCTTTACCTCGGTAATATTGATGCCAAGCGTGACTGGGGCTTTGCCGGGGATTATGTTGAAGCGATGTGGCGGATGCTGCAGCAGGACCAGGCGGAAGATTACGTCATCGCCACCGGTGAAACCTACATGGTCCGCACGTTTGCCGAAAAAGTGTTCGCACGTCTTGGCATGCCGCTGGAATGGCAGGGTAGCGGCGTAAACGAAAAAGGGATCGATACCATGAGCGGTAAAACCGTAATTCAAATCGATCCGAAATATTTCCGGCCGGCGGAAGTTGACCTGCTCCTGGGTGATCCAACCAAGGCGAGGAAGCAGTTGGGATGGGAGCTGAAGACCAGTTTTGAGCAGTTGGTGAATATGATGACCGATGCGGACTTCACTCTTGCCGAGCGCGAGAAGCGGGCGGATGGGTGACGCAGTGGCGCTTGAAGGGATACCGGGTGGAGGGTGAGCAGCATCCTCCACCCGGCTCGTTTTATTCACACTTTGCCGGAACGGCAAGCTGGCGGTCTTCTGAATACAAAATTGAGCAAGGTAGTTTATGTAAGTGATCATGGTCTTTGTAAAATGTGTTCCCGCATGGCAAACAGTTTCTCGTGCGGACTGCGAACTGAGAAACGATGGCGATGTCAGCTAGGAAACAATATGGGAAAATAGCCAGTCCCCAGGCTTTTCTCCCTAGGGAAACAATTTGATACTTCAGTCTTACCAATTTGCCGCTTTACTGTCCGCTATTTCCGGGTCTGCCTTCTATTTTACAGTGACCTCAATATATGGTGCGTCCAAAATTACGGATCAGCTGTTTATTGTATTGGCTGTTTGTGCGTATATGTCAATAGTTCCTCAAATAATCTGGGGTGGCTATATACGTCATTATGTTGATGCGTCAAAGCCAGACAAATCACATATAGAGTCTTTTATTATAATAACCACAGTTGCGGCATCCATAATCCTTATGATTGCTTCGGCCGTATATCTGTATTATTTCGGTGGAGATAACGGTACCGGCCTTTCAAGCAAATTGATGATGATTCTGCCAATTTTTCTTGTAATTGAGGCGCTTAAGAAAATCCAGATTGGTCGGGGGGCGATAGATCAGGCATACAAGTCAGATACCATACTTTGGGGAATTTCATGCGTACTGATTGTGGTCTTTGGAAACAAAATCTCGCCGATCATGTCGCTTTTGATTTCGGCATTTTTAGCTTTTGCTTATTTGATCGTGGCGACAAGGATCACCAAAATTAAGGCCTTCACACGCTCAGATGTTTGTCATAAGATATTTAGGGATTCACTGGTATTAAAATCAGGTGCAATCATTTATTTGTCGAAAGACTTCCTTATACCATTGATACTGACTAGTTGTGGAGAAGGTGCCGTCACAAAATATTCATTCGCAAATAAGTTCCACAGCGTAATGATGTCGGTGATGGTTTTTTCAACGCTCGAAACGGTCGGAAATGTTTGTGGTTTTATGGAACGTTATAAAAAATTCAGCAGTTTTATTGTGGCTTGTACAAAAAAACATGCGTCAATACTGGTGATATCCCAACTTGTATTGTGTACTGTATGGTATCTGGCTGTTTATCATGTATTTAAATTAACGAACGGAATATATGTCAGCGCACTATTATTTTATATTGCCCTGATACCATTGTTTTGGATTCAAGCATTTGAGTCCGTACTAAATAAATATTTGACCATGATTGGTGGGCTCAAGAGTATTTTATTTGTAAGTTTGCTCTGCCTGTGTCTGTATTTGACATTAGTAATATTTATGAAAATGTGCGGATTTTCCGTTGTTTGGACACTTGTTGGTGTCACATTAATTCATGCAATAGTAAGTGCGGCGTATTATTACTTGATTAGACGAATTACGTGATACACCACCTTCTACACAGGTAAGCTGTTTGACATGATTATTCTTTATTGGGCCATAACTACTTCATTTGGGATTGCTGGTACTTTGGGATACTTCGAGTACGCTCCTGAATGGCTGCTCGCAGAGTTGGGCGGCATAGTGCTCGTCGCTGCAAGAACTTTATTGGGTAAAAAGCCTCTTGGCGATTATATTTCACCCGCAGGTTTATGCTTCGTTGCCTGGATTCTGTATGCGAACGCATATTATTTGGTTTATACATATGTTAGCTACAATCCTGTCGGCTTTTCGTTCGAGAAGAGCACCATTGATCTCGGATTTTTTTTGTCATTTACTTCTGTAAGTTTCTTTGGCTTTCTATTTGAGCTTTTTACCATGAATTTAAAACGACAAGAATCACCGATTATAAAATTGAATTTTATTCAATACATTCAGCCGTTTCCTTATTCAGTTGTGGTCATGGTTGGTTTGCTGGTTATAGGGTACTTCGGCAGCATTGCAGCTAGTGGCGCTTTTTCCATGATTGGTAAAGTTGACAGATTGACGCTTCTTGATGCAACTGAAACAGGCAAAGTATGGCTTATGCATTACGCTTTGACCGGTGCAACGATATATTTTTTATACACTGGGGGAGTGGCAAAACTTGGCAAAATTTATAATAGATGGTTAGTAGGACTTACTCTTGCATCATTTTGGATTTGCTACTTCATGTTGGGCAACAGGCGTGGAATTCTCACGGTATTATTAGCAGGCGGGATTGTCTTTACCTGGAAAAATAAACTTCGGCTGAGACACTTTGTTGTCGGATTTTCAGTACTGCTGGCACTTATGCTTATCGGCATAGTTCGGCAGGCGACCGGTTCACAAGTAGACCGGCTGGGTTCTGCAATTCAGATAATAAATGGTATTGGTGAATTTTATTTTCCTCACCTGACATTGTTGCAGGCGATAAACAATAAGGATATTCCGCTTCTTGGAAGCACTTTTGTTGGTTGGTTACCCAATTTTATCGGTGCAAAATTCAGTGGAGACAGTTATCTGTTTCTTGCCCAGCAGTTTGCCCGCGACGTGGCTCCAACAGGGACTGAAAAATTTATGGGGTATGCCTATATGCCACTTACAGAGGCATATATTAATTTTGGGGTACTTGGAGCTTTGATAGCGCCATTAATGATTGTTGGAGCGTTCTGGGTATTAGAAAAATTATTCGGTAAGAAATCTCTTCCTCTTTTAATTGTTAGCGCCATGGCTTTGGATATTAATCGTGGTGAGTTTGGGGCAGTCATGATGCAGTATACTTTATTTATTTTATCAGGACTATTACTCATGTTACTTGCATTCATATCTAATAAAATGCGTCTGTCAGCGACAAAGATTAGATAGCAAACATATTTTATCTAATAATAGCTGCATTAAAGTATCCATCTTAAGTTAAGAAAAGAAAAATGCACAATAACCCGAAAATATCGCTGATAATCACAGCTCAAGACAGAATCGAGGAACTCAAAAGATTTATTAAATCTTTATTAGCCCAGAGATACAAAGAAGATATTGAACTAATTTTTGTCAACCAGGGCCTATACACGATTGAAAGTGATTTTACGTTTCCGGAAAATATCACCTATATACCAATAAATATTGGTCATATTATGCCGCTTTCTCGTGCAAGAAATATTGGTTTGAAGCATGCGACCGGTTATATAGTCGCTTTCCCGGATGATGACTGCTGGTATGAAGAAAATCTGCTGCAGAGAATTATGGAGTATTTCATTCAGAATAGTGAGCTGGATTGTATATGTACGAATGTATATGATCCATTGATCAGAAAAATATATGGCGGACGACCTTTCGGAATACGTAAACGAATGAGGTTTGTTGATCTGTTTAAGTTGCCAATTTCAGTGGGCATATTTGTTAAGTTGGAATCGCTCGATAGAGTTTGCCGGGAGTTTGATGAATCATTAGGTGCCGGAACTTACCTGGGGTCTGGTGAAGAAACAGATCTGGTTTCCAGGCTCCTGTCGGCAAATATGAAGATAGATTATGTCGGTGACATACAGGTGTATCATCCGGTGCCGGAATACATGGAAATGGATTGCAACAAGTACTATTCGTACGGCTTGGGTTTTGGATATTTGAATGGCAAGCTGATGCGTTCCGGGCACATTTCATTGGTATGGTATTTACTTGAAATGGCAGTTCGATCTGCAATGGGAGTCGTAGTTAATTTCAAAATACCGGTGAAAAGGAAATTGTACTGGATGAGATTGCTGGGGATCGGCAAAGGATTTATTTGCGGTTTGCAAGGGAGTTTGAGTGGTCACCCTTGACGGAATTATTTTCAGTCTCCAGCGGACCGGAGGGATAAGTGTCTGTTTTCAGGAGTTCTTCAAGCGTGTGGTGGCAGTCGATCTAGATGCGGAGTTACTACTTTTCGATAAAAGCGCCGAGACGCGAGTCGGGGGGAGTTCAAAGCACATCAGGCAGTGCCGACATAGATTTTTGGAGCGATACCGCGATTGCGAAGTATCGCCCGCAGCAACCCTGTTTCACTCCAGTTATTATAGGGTCCCGGTCAGCAATAAGATCCCGGTGGTGACGACGGTCCATGATTTCACATACGAGCGTTTTAACTCAGGCATCAAACGTTGGGTTCACTCATCGCAAAAGTTCAATGCAATAAAAAAGGCATCGGCAATAATCTGTGTCTCCGATCATACCCGGAAAGATCTTCTTGAGTTGTTGCCGGAAATTGAAGCCGAGAAAGTTCATGTGATTCATAACGGCGTTGGTTCTTCCTTTTTTCCGATCGAAGTTGAATCTAACTATCCAACTCACCGCCCTTATGTCCTGTTTGTCGGTTCCAGAGTGTTTTACAAAAACTTCAGGGCTGTTGCAGAATCTCTGGAGAATTTGACGGATTTGGAGATAGTGTGTGTGGGAGGGGGCGATTTCTCGGAGGATGAACTGAAATTTCTTGAATATAAGGTGCCGGGCCGCTATCGGCACGAAGGCGATGTCAGTGAAAAAAAGCTGAACCAGCTGTATAATCAGGCGCAATGTCTGCTTTATCCATCATCCTATGAAGGATTTGGTATCCCGGTATTGGAGGCGATGAGTGCCGGTTGCCCTGTCGTGGCGCTGAATTCCTCATCAATACCTGAAGTTGCAGGAGATGCTGCGCTGCTTTTGGATTCAGCAGACCCTGACTTGTTAGTGGCAGCAATTGAACAAACTGCTGACACTGCTTTTCGGCGCGAAATTCGTCAAAAAGGCTTTCTTCAAGCACAATTATTTTCATGGGATCAGTCGTTCATACAGACGCTGAAAGTTTATGAAGAAGTGACGGGCTGTGCTTTTCCATATCGACCCTTATAGACATATGCACTTGATTCGTTGGTGGTTTTTAATCACAGTGCCTCCGCGCTTAGTTTACTGATTCCGGATTCTCCAGAGTAGGAGCTTGCATTGAGCATTTCGCAACCAAAAATATCCCTTATAACTGTTAGCTATAATAGCGGCCAAACAATTGAAGATACTATCAAATCAGTGGAGTCTCAGACATATTCCAATATTGAGTATCTTGTGGTAGATGGTCTCTCTTCTGATAACACTATTTCAATTTTGAACAGTTTTCCCAAGGTAATTACCAGGGTTGTATCGGAAAAGGATGAAGGCATTTATGACGCGATGAACAAGGGTATCGCCCTTGCTTCCGGTGAAATCATTGGCCTGATAAATTCTGATGATGTGCTGGCAGATGAATATGTACTGGAAAGAATTGCACAAGAGTTTTACGACAATCCTGATATTGATGCTTGTTACGGGGATTTGTGCTATGTAAAACACAATGACCTAAATAAAGTGGTTCGCTATTGGCGCTCGAATCCTCATGAAGCAGGGTGTATCAAAAGGGGGTGGATGCCGCCTCATCCTACTTTATATGTTCGGCGCTCGGTTTATGAAACATGCGGTTGCTTTGATTTGAATTACAAAATTGCCGCAGACTTTGAAATGATGCTGCGTTTGTTTGATATCCATCAGATCAGGTCGAAGTACATACCTCGGGTGCTGGTGAAGATGAGGCTTGGCGGAACAACCAATCGTAATTTTAAAAATATTGCCCTGCAAAACATTGAAATCCGAAGGGCTTTACGTACTCATGGTATATCATCCTCCTTGGCGGAGTTTATTTCATATAAACTTTTTACAAGACTTATTCAGTTCATAAGGCGTCCGAAATGAACGTGCTAATTACAGGGGCCACAGGGTTTGTCGGCAGATTTCTTGGTACCAGGCTCCAACGTCTCGGTCATAATGTGTATGGAACTCTCCTTGCTTCGGAATCTCCGCAACTCATGGTTGATGGTGTCAAGCCTGTGGTGGTGGAGCTGCTTGGAGAAACGGCATGTTATGATCATGCTCTTGATAACATTGACACATTAATACATCTTGCCGCCCGGGTGCATATCATGCATGAGTCGGCTCAAAACCCTCTCCACGAGTTCCGGAACACCAATACCATCGGAACTGCGAACCTTGCCAGACAGGCTGCGGCAAAAGGTGTTAAACGGTTTGTTTTCATGAGCACCATTGGCGTAAATGGTGATAATTCCGGGGCAAAGCCATACAGGGAGTCAGATATCCCTCAACCGCATAACCCATATTCTATTTCCAAGCATGAAGCGGAACTTGCCTTAAGGAAAATATCGGCAGAAACCGGGATGGAGTTGGTTATTATCCGGGCCCCTCTGGTTTATGGTCCCGGAAATTCCGGGAACTTTTTGTCACTTCTTCAAATAGTGTCCAAAGGAATCCCTCTGCCGTTTGCAGCTGTCGCCAATAGCCGCAGCCTGATATATGTCGGAAACCTCGTCGATGCTATCGCAACGTGTGCAGTTCATCCGGCAGCGGCCGGAAAAACATATCTTGTAAACGATGGTGAGGATGTTTCGACCCCCGATCTTATTCGGCGAACGGCAAAAGCTCTTGACGTCCCTGCCCGACTGTTCAGTATACCGAGCTCATTTATGCGTTTTGCAGGCCAGCTGACTGGAAAAACGGCGGCTGTTAATCGTCTTTTAGGGTCGGTCACTCTTGACAGCACCTTGATTGGAAAAGAACTTGACTGGAAGCCTCCATTTACGATGGAGCAGGGGTTACAGGAAACTGGGGCGTGGTTTCTTTTAATCAATAATTCAAAAAAATAAAAAGGAATCAGCCCGCGAACAAGGGCAAAAGATTCAGACTGCTAGCCATGGATTCGATGGGGAAATATCATATATGCAACACCAATTCAAACTCTGGTATTGTCAGCTATGGGGACGATTTCTTTAGGATTGTGCTGCAAAATAAAGGTTTTTGTCAAATTTCTCCCGAGAACATAACCCGTGAATGGTTAAAGACTCTCTCGAAAAATACGGCATTCCATGTTGAACTTGGCAGCAGTCAGTTTTCGGGGCGTAACGCGCTGATATGTCTGATTGACTGTGGTTTTGAAAATATTGATGTAACGATTCATGACGCACCGTGGGTGACATTTCCATTTTATCATAGTCGTTATGCTCTGCTTAACCAGTTGTTGAAGGCCTTTGATTGGTATTTCAACACTGCTGGAGCAACGAAAAGGTTGCTAAAGCGTTGTCGGCACGTATATGTTTTGAGTCAGCTGGGGAAAACTTTGCTTGAGCAGCGGCATAAGCTGACAAATGTACTTTACCTGCCGCATGTCATAGATCCCGACAAAATCTGGCGAGACCCAATAAACACTGATTGCCGGGATATCCTGTTTTTTGGTTTCATAGGTGCCATCAAGGGTCTCGAATATGCGTTGGCAGTGCACTCCGAACTACGGAAATTTATTCCTGACATCAGGATGTATGTAATTGGAGAGGCTTTTAATAACAAGGCCCAGAGCGAATTAGACCGTTTGATTGACACATATTCTGATGGAGTGACTTATCTGGGTTTTGTCCGGGATTCCGAGCTTGACGGATATTTTTCCAGAGTCAGCCATGTATTTTTACCGTTTTTGCCATACAAGTATTGGTGTCCGTGTAGTGGCAGTATTTTGAACGCTCTGCGTCGGGGACGAATAGTTTGGACCAATCCGGTAAATGCAATCCCGGAAATTGTACGGGACGGGGTAAATGGACAATATTTTACTGGTGATGTGGGCATGGATGCGGCCAAGTTTTTGGCTGTAACGGGACAGCGTGAGAAGCTTTTGCAAGTCAGCACGTCTGCCATTGATTCATGTCATCAGAGTCTGAAAGAATTGAGGCTGAAATATAAGACAGATTAGTGATGTCACTAAAGGGGAAACTACCATCTCTCAACTGGAACTTAGTTTAAGGGAATGCTCGGAATTTTGTGGAGCGGAGTGAAATAATCATGTCATGAAAAGATTATTCGATATTATATGTTCGCTTCTTTTGTTGACAATTTTTTTGGTGCCACTGATGCTTGTGGCCTTGTTGGTGAAACTGACATCCACAGGCCCCGTACTCTACTGGTCGGATAGGGTTGGCCGTAATAACGCTATTTTCAGGATGCCAAAATTTCGCACGATGCGCACCGATACACCAGCTGTTGCCACACATCTGCTTGGTGAGCCTGAACGTTGGCTGACACCGATCGGCAAATTTTTGCGTAAATCGAGCCTGGACGAACTTCCCCAGCTATTAAGCATACTAAACGGGGATATGAGTTTTGTCGGCCCTCGACCTGCCTTGTTTAATCAGGATGATCTTATCCAGCTTCGCACCCGAAAAGGAGTTCATATCCTTACTCCCGGGTTGACAGGTTGGGCTCAGATTAACGGCCGGGATGAACTGCCGATTCCGGTCAAGGTGAATTTTGACGAGTACTATCTGGAGCATCGATCATTTGCGCTTGATGCGAAGATTTTGTTCAGGACATTTTTCAAAGTACTACGTAGCGAAGGGGTACAGCACTGATGCTCACCACACGTAGATTGATAGTTTTTGTTTGTGACCTGATCCTGATCAGCGTTGCACTTTATCTGGCATTCTTGATGAGGTTTGATTTTTCTATTCCAGAAATGCAGATGAGCCTGTTTTGGGAATGTTTGCTGGTAGTTTTGGTTATCAAGCCGCTTGTGTTTATCGTGGCGGGATTTTACACCAGTCTTTGGCGCTATGCATCGATACAGGATGCGTTTGAAATTTTAAAAGCGGTATGCATGTCCTCAGTGCTTAGTATTTTTGCGCTGCTGTTGCTGCATCAGTTTAATCCGGTCCCGCGTTCCATATTTGTTCTTGACGGAGTTTTAGTCTTTGGATTGCTGGCCGCAAGTCGCCTGATCTGGCGTGCATACCGTGAAACGTATATAAGCAGAAGCTGCGAAGGTCCCCGTACCTTGATTGTGGGAGCCGGAGAAGCGGGGAGCCTGTTGCTCAAGGAGATTCGTCGCCAACCGCATTCTGCATATACGGTCGTTGGCTTTGTAGATGACGATCCCGAAAAGAAGGGCATGAAACTGCATGGCATCCCGGTGCTGGGTGGATCAAAACAATTGAAATCCCTGATTGTTGCCAACGAAATTCAGGATGTCATTATCGCCATGCCTTCGGCGGTTGGCAGGACGATCATGGGTATCGTGGAGTCCTGTAAAAATGCCAATGTAACCTTCAAGACGCTCCCAAGCATTGGGGAATTGATTAATGGGACATTGACCGTGTCTCAAATAAAAAACGTCGAAATTGAGGACCTCCTGGGGCGCGAACCGGTGGTACTGGATCGGACACTTATCGGAAGTTATCTGACCGGAAAACGTGTGTTGGTCAGTGGTGCCGGCGGGAGCATCGGCAGTGAGATCTGCCGCCAGGTGGCTCAATTTGATCCCGAAAAACTGATTCTTCTGGATCAGGCCGAGACTCCGCTCTATGAGATAGAAAAGGAGCTGATAGCCCGTTTTCCTGAAGTACGCATATTGCCGTTGATCGCCGATATTCGCGACCGCGACAAGATCATGCTGGCGTTTGAGGAATATTCCCCCGAGGTAGTGTTTCATGCTGCGGCCTACAAACATGTGCCGATGATGGAATATAACCCGACTCAAGCGGTGTTGAACAACGTCTTTGGTTCGCAAAATATTGCTGATGCCGCACACGAGTTCAAAGTGCGCAACCTGGTCATGATTTCCACCGACAAGGCAGTTAATCCCACCAACATCATGGGAGCAACCAAGAGGGCTGCGGAAATTTATATTCAGGCGCTTTCACGGGGCAGCAGCACCAAATTTACGACGGTACGATTTGGCAATGTGCTGGGGAGTAACGGCAGCGTTATTCCCTTGTTTAAGGACCAGATCGCCAAGGGTGGCCCTGTTACCGTAACCGACAAACGGATAATTCGCTATTTCATGACCATTCCGGAGGCGACTCAACTTGTATTGCAGGCGGGTAGTATGGGGAGTGGCAGCGAAATACTGGTGCTTGATATGGGAGATCCGGTGCGGATTATTGATCTTGCCGAAGAGTTGATCAGGTTATCAGGTCTGACTCCGTACGAAGATATCGATATCATTGTTACCGGTCTGAGACCGGGCGAAAAGCTGTTTGAAGAATTGCTGATTGATGGTGAAGGGATTCTTCCCACGGCACATAAGAAAATTAAGGTACTGGCTCCGGTTCATATCGATATGCAGCCTGTCAGGGATGAGCTCGACGCGTTGTATGAGGCTGCCCGTTCAAATGATGTGAATAATCTGATGGAATCACTGAAGCGTCTTGTTCCGGAATTCAAGCCATCCTACAGCTTTGTCGGTGAAGCGCCGCTGGCATTCCAGCGAGTCCGCCCCGACCTGTTTCCGACAAAACCGTCCAAAATAGCCAAGGTGCTTCCATTAAGGAAATAGCGTGCAACAGTCAACCCCCTGAAATTGAAAATTTTCCGGAAACGTGCTATACGTACCCTTCCATCCAAACAAAGAGGTCACATAATGAATGAAAGATTGAATAGCAAAGGTTTTACGCTGATTGAACTGCTGGTGGTAATTGTCATTATTGGCTTGTTGGCCTCCCTGGTAACCCCGAAGCTGTTCAGCAAACTTGGCACAGCCAAGGAAAAGACCGCCAAGGCCCAGGTTGAGATGATTGTCACGGCGCTGGATGCCTTCAAGCTCGATGTAAACAGATACCCGACGACAGATGAGAAACTTGAGGTGCTTTGGAAAGATCCGGGGAACATAAAAAACTGGAAAGGTCCCTATCTTCCCAAGCCTCTTCCCGCCGACCCATGGGATACTCCATACGTATACAAATCTCCAGGGTCTGACAAGCATCCGTACGATCTTAAATCACTCGGTGCAGATGGCAAAGAGGGTGGCGAAGGCGATAATAAAGATATAAGTGCGTGGGAATAATTCATGGCCAAACCGTTATTTGGTCAAATTCTGCTTAACAAATCGTATTGCGACGAAGACTCTCTCAAACGTGCACTTGACGTCCAAAAAGGGTACGGCGGTAAAATAGGTTCCATCCTGCTGAACATGGGAGCAATTACGGAAGATCAGCTTCTGGAGTCGCTCTCATTTCAGCTTGATATTCCGTATCTTCGCTCTGTCGAGGGACTGTCTCTGGTCCACCTGCCGCTTGACGTCCGCTTTCTGCGGGAACAAAACCTCTATCCCTACCAGGAGACTCCCGATTCAGTCAGTATTCTGACCACCAATCCGCTCAACAGTTCTGCGTTCTCACTTATCGAAACGCTTACGGGTAAGAAGGTGCGGGTTGCCCTTGTCCGCGAGGAACCGCTAAAACAACTGTTAATGGTTGTTGATGAGGAACTTGTCGCATCAACCAATTATCTGGATGCGGATGAGGAAATTGACAAGCTGAAAGAACTGGCGTCCGAGGCTCCTGTTATCAAGCTGGTCAACAATACTCTTTCCAAAGCCATGGAGCTTAACGCCTCCGACATTCATTTCGAATCATTGCGTGGCGCAATGAAAGTACGTTTGCGGGTGGATGGCATCCTTACTACCATAGATGTCGTAGCGCAAAGCCTCAAACTGGCTGTTATTACCCGCTTAAAACTTATATCCGGCATGAACATCGCAGAAAATCGCATCCCGCAGGATGGCCGTATCTCACTGCGCATCGCCGGCAAAGAGATCGATATCCGTGCTTCATCAGTACCGACCCAGTTTGGTGAAAGCCTGGTTCTCCGCCTTCTGGGAAAAGAGGATATTGACTATTCACTTGAAAGTCTCGGTTTTTTGCCGGATCAAATTGAACTCATCGCCAGCCTGACGGAAAAAACAAGTGGCGTTTTTCTGACTACAGGACCCACCGGCTCCGGCAAAACGACCACCCTGTATGCCGTCCTGTCACTGCTCAATTCCGACCGGGTCAAGATAATAACCGTTGAAAACCCGGTAGAATATGAATTCAAAGGTATCAGTCAGATCAACATCCGTCCGGAAATCGACTACACTTTTGCCAATGCCCTCCGTAGCATCCTGCGCCAGGACCCTGACATAATCATGGTCGGTGAAATTCGCGACGGTGAAACAGCAGACATAGCCATGCAAGCGGCATTAACCGGCCACCTGGTGGTTTCCACACTCCATACCAACAGTGCACTTGCTTCAATAGCCCGCCTGCTCGATATGGGAAGCGAGATGTTCCTCCTCAAATCGACTATTGTCGGCATAATGGCTCAGCGTCTGGTTCGACGTCTTTGTCCGGCCTGTGCCGAGGAAGTTCCGTTTCCTTCAGAAATTTCAGCGCGTTACGATATGGACCGCATATTGAAGGAATTCCCTGATTTGAAACAAGTGCCGCGACGTGCGGTTGGTTGCGCGCAGTGCAACGGCAGCGGTTATCGAGGGCGGATGGTTATTGCCGAAATTGCGCCGTTTACTTCCGAAGTTCAGGCGCATTTTGAAAATGACAAGAGTTTTGATGATATGAATCGCATCGGTTATCGCACCATGATGCAGGATGGTCTTGTCAAGGTCATCGGAGGGTGGACTACGCTTGAAGAAGTATTGAGGGTTGCCCATTGAATCGCTATATCTATGAAGGCGTGACAAAAAGCGGCGACAAGGTTTCCGGCAAAATGTTCGGCGTCGAGGCCGATCTGGTCAACGAAATCCGCTCACGCGGAATCATCCTCACCTCGATCAAGGAAGACCGCAAGTCGATGCGTCGTGGCAGATATTCGCTCAAGGACTTCAAAAACAATTCGGAAGAGTTGTTTCACCTCATTTCTGCCGGGATAAAACTGGACCAGGCGCTGGCAACGGTGATAAAAAACACCCGCAAACAGGCGGTGCATGATTTTTGGGAAGGAATTCTGAGGCGGATCAAGGAGGGGCAGCAGTTTTCGGCGGCACTCCGAGCCGGATTTGAAGAACATGAATTTGGTGGCGGTGATCTTTACATTAATGTTCTGGCTGTCGGTGAAGAAATCGGCGATCTCAAGACAGCTTTCAAAAACCTGCTTGATTATCTGGAGTTTAAATTTTCCCTCATCAAAGAGGTGAAGTCGGCCATTTCGTATCCGCTCTTTTTGATTGCCATGAGTGTGGTTACGGTCGTAATTGTGTGCGGATTCATTCTGCCGCGATTTGCTAAAATCTTTACCGCGGACGAGTTGAAGAAATTGCCGGCCATATCAAAAATTACCATTGGCTATGGCAAGTTTCTTAATGAGCACTTTCCTCTGATCACCTTGATAGCGGTTGTCGTTGTTGGCGTGATCGTATGGCTGGCAACCACCCCTGCTTTTGTGGCCCGACTGAAAAAATGGGCATATACCCTGCCGTTTATCGGTAACTTCATGCTGCTCTCGGATCTTGCCAATCTTTTTTCGTCCCTTGGATCGATGCTTGGCGGGGGGGTTGATGTCAGCCGGGCCCTCAAGCTATCGGCGGCGGTTGTTGGCAGCCAGCAGCTGACCAATCTGCTTGCCGAAACCAATGAAGAGGTGCGCAAAGGGAACCGTATCAGCCAGGTATGGAGCTGCAATGATCTGATTCCGGAAGATGCCGTGTCTCTTGTGGTCGTTGGTGAAAGTTCGGCCCGAATGGGAGAAATATTCGATACCCTTGGCAAACGATATCTTGATTCCTTCAAAACCGACATCAGCCGCCTCCTCAGTTATCTGGAGCCTCTTATCATTGTCTGTGTCGGCTTTTTCATCGCCATTATTGTCATTTCCATCATGCTTTCAGTCGTCAGCCTCGGGGATATGGCGCTGTGAAGAGAAACCCTCCCTGCCCGGGTGAGGAGTTGGTTGTCTGCCGCACGCCAAACGGTTTCACCCTCATAGAAATGCTGGTGATCATGGTTCTTATCTCTATCAGCGTTGCCCTTGTCTATCCGTCTCTTCATAACCTGCGGGAAAAGTTTGACACTCTGATCGAAAAGGCAGACGCTGACAAAAATGTTAAAAAGGAAACCTTCACACGCTTTGTCAATGATGGACTCCCCTATAAAGCCATATCGTCAGCAATCAAGCCGTAGCAGCGGTTTTACCCTGGTTGAGGTGCTGGTTGCTACCCTGATCATGGTAGTTTCAATTGTCACCGTAACGGCAGCGTTGCGTCAGTTCAGTATCAACCGCGAACAGCTTCGCCGCTACGAGCAACTCCACACGACAACTCTCTCGTTACGCGACAAGATAATGGGTGAGACCCTGTCGGACAATCGCCAGGATAAAGGAATCCTCAACGGGCTGTCCTATTCATATTCCTGCCGTCTGGAACAGAGTGCCAATAACTATCTCTTTGTTGAAGATGGAGCTCTGAGCGGTAACAATGGACCATTTTCGATCATGCTATTCAAAGTGAACCTGGAGGTAGGGGGGAAAACATTTGAGTTTTACAAGACTCAATACAAAAAGCGGAATGAAAATAGTAAAGAGCTCTTCTGACGGTTTTACGCTTATCGAGCTGTTGGTGGCTATCACCATTTTTTCTCTGGTAGTTGGCATGGCGATGTTTTCGCTTCGCTATTCCTTTACCGTTGTACGCCAGATCGATGCTCCCTTTGCAGAAGAGACTCAAAGGGTTTCGAGGGTGCGGGACTGTATCTCCGCAATGTTCAACTATGTGACCCCATCCCCGGATATGTTTAACAACAGAAAGTCTTTTGCTACTTTTTTCACCGGTGAGCCGGATAGCATGACCTTTATTTCCAGTACGCCACCTTCAGGACGTGAGCTGGCTATCTGCAGGTTATCCCTTGTCAAAGGGGATGTTTTGCTGGAAGAAACACCGCTTTATGCTGACAGTTCCAACTATCTTTCCCCAACACTTGAAAATGCGGAGAAAAAAAGCACCGTGTTTGCAACCGGGATCACGGTGCTTCGTTTGGAGTATCTTCGCAAAGGAAAAAAAGAGTCCACTCTCAAAGCGGCTCTCCCTTCGCAGGTACGGCTGGTAATTGCAGCCGATGGCAAGGAGTCGGAGTATTACTTCCGGATACGGACCAATTTCGACGAAAAGGCGCTTATGATCAGGGGGATTAATGACCCGATTTAACCGCTGTGAAAAAGGGTCCGTACTGATAATCGTGCTGGTGCTGATGATGGTGTCCATGTCGCTTGCGCTTTACACGGTTTCGCTCTCGCGGGATATGGTGGCATCATCACAGCAGTTGCAAGACCAGTTACAGGCAAAACTTGACACTGCGAGCGTATTGGAGAAAATGGTTTACATTGGTACCACCGGCAGATTCACGAGTTGGAATATCGAAAATATGAGTGCCAACCGTGAATTCCCCGCGCAGCTTAATCTCCGCAACACGCCGTTCATGGTTGGCAACAGCCAGGTGCGACTGCAGGACAGCTCCGGTCGTCTTGGGCTTGCGCCGCCAAATTCGTCGTATCTGAAGGTTATGTTGCGTAACATCGGCATTAAGCCGGTAGAGATAGAAACAGCCGTTGACAGCCTGCTTGACTGGGCTGATGAAGATGATCTGAAACATTTAAACGGAGCGGAATCGTACTATTATCGTGCCGAACAAACAAAAAAATATCTGCCGCGCAACGATCGTTTTATCCAGGCGGTTGACGAGTTAACGCTGATCAAGGGGTGGCGCGGGGCCGTTTTTGAAGCGATCCGCAATGAAATAATTCCGACAAGCACGGTAACGCTCAATATGAATACGGCTGACGCAGCATTGTTATCGGGTATGCTCGATATCAGCCGGGTATCGGCAGGGCAATTGGTCCAACTTCGTGAAAAGAACGGGGTAATAAGAAGAGCCGACCTCATGGTTGCCGCTCCAAATGCTTTGACAAAAATGGATGAATATATTACTAATTTTCCTTCAATGACGGTAGCTGTTGACATCCGGACAACCATTGGCTTGTCCGGAGACCTTCAACGTGCCGTCATCAGTTTTAAGCAGAACATAAATCATCCCTATACTATCGAGACGTTTGAAGAGTAATAAACAGGGACGTTGCAGGAGCATTAATTGTCAGACTTGGTAGAAAAGTAATGAAATTCATTCAAATCATCCCGATAGAAGAGACCTATCTTCGGGTTTTTGAAAAACCACCCAAGGTGCGCCTGACGCGTCAGATAATCAGCTTTAACTACGGCAATCTCTCTCCTTATCCGGACGGAGGACATCTCTCCGCCCAGACCGCTGACAGCATATTTGTCTGGTATCTTAAGCAGCCGGTTACGACCGGCATGACTATTTCCATCCCCGAATCATATCTGGTGTGGCGCTTTTTCAAGGATCGGACTAATGCCCTTGTTCTGATTCCACGCCAGGGGCTGCTCTCCATACTGGTAATTCAGGATGGGGCGTTACGCGCCCAGATAACCCGGGGCGTCGGCGAAGGTGAAGAGCAGGCGCTTGATCTGCTTAAACGTGAATACTCTCTGCAGGATGTGGAGGTTATCCGTCTTGCACCGACAGTGTCATTTAAAGTGAAACCGCATGATATTGTCACTTTTGCCGATATCCAGCTCAAACCGGCTGATCTGCTGGAACAGTTTGTTGCGCTGGTCAAAGTGCCCCTGATAGCGATGCTGCTTATTACCTCCGGTTTTTACATCTATCAGGAAACCCGGCTGGAATCGGACTATGCTGAAAAAGCGAAGTATCTTGCTCGTCTGAAGCGGGAAAATGGCGATTTGCAATCATCTCTGGAAGAGGTGCGCGATAAGACATCCTACTGGCGGGATTTTATTGCCAAAGAACAGGCGTACCCCGACTACTATCAGGTTCTTTCCAGTTTGACTGATGTGGCAAAGCGCCATGGTGGCTATCTCAACACGATTGAGTATAACGACAACCGGCTCACGGTCTGGACCGGCATCAAATCTTCTGAGGCCGCCATCATCAAGGAGCTCCTTGACACCGGTGTCTTTCAGGAGGTAAAGCTGCTTTCTTCCACCAAAGATTCCGGCAAGCCCGGTTTTAATCGCTACAACCTCTCCATTACCCTGCGTCCATTGCCGGTCGCTGCAGTATCGAAGGCGGCATCATGAAGGATCGGTCACTTCTCATTGTCCTGGTTATCACCGTTGCCTTTATTTTCTACATCAAACCGGCACGCGAAAGAGGTGAACAGACCAAGATGCGCCTGGCGGTAGTTGAAAGCCAGATTGCCGCTCAGGAGTCAATCAAGCGGGGGAGCGCCGATTTCAAAAAACGGGTCGCATCGCTTGGCAAAACAGCGACGACCAATGAAGCGTACATCTATCCTGCCAAAACCAGTTCGAGTCTTGCACTCGTTGATTTGCAGGATTTTGTAAAAAGCACTGCTACTGCCACTAAAATGGAAATTACCACCTCAACCTGGGGCGAGCCGGTTGCCGACTCGACAACCGGAATGACCCGCATACCGATGACCTTTATGCTCAAAGGTATTCCGGCGGATGTTGACCAGTTTCTCCAGAAACTTCTGTACGGTAAGAAGTTTATAAAGATTGAACGTGCCACCATATCGAAATATCAGGATCAGCAACTGCTTCTCAGCCTTTCGCTGGTTGCCTTCAAGCGGGGTGTGACGCCATGAAGCGCTCCGTTGTGATACTCACGGTACTGGTTTCGTTTTTGACCGTACTTTACCATCTGAACAGCCAAAATTCACAGATCACGAAAGACCGTTCAGGACCATCAACCACGCCTTCATTGGAGTCATCACCCCTGTTGCAATTCCAGAAACCACCCAAGGGGGCTATTGGCAGCCTTGAAGTATGGGACCTGAAACCGTTTGTCCCGCTGGGGCAGATGCTGAGTCTGAAGGATATGTTCAAACCGGTCTATACGTTGGTCAAAAATGGCCGGGTTTACACCTTGCAGCGTTCTGATCGGCCTAATGAAGCGTGGGAACTGCAGGGCATCGTCAAGCGAGGCTCACAGCCACGCGTGCTATTATATAATTCGGGTTTGAGAAAGATGAAAAATGCCGGTGTGGGAGATGTGATAGATGAACAACTTACCGTCAAGAGCATCGGGTCAGGAAGCGTAATTCTTGAAGCAAAAGACAGCAAAAAACCGCAACGCTTTGAACTTCACCTCTTTAATACACAGAAGGAAACCTATGCAATCAAGCGAAAGACTCTATAAATTATTTGTACTTCTGACGTTATGCGCCCTGATCCTGGGGGGGTGTGCCGGAAAGGCAGCTCAACCGCCCTATTTCAAGGATATATATGAAGCCTCTTCTCAACAGGAACCTGGTAAAGCAGAGAGTGGGTCTGAAACGCAGCCGGCGCAATCCGCTGAGGCCGGTAACGGTTCTATCACGCAGCTGGATGCTAAAAAACCGGTTGTCAAAATAATCTCCATACCCAATCCACTCAAGCGGGAAACCGTGAAGGCTGCAGCAGAAAAAGAGGATAAATCGAAGTCCCAGCAAGCGCCTGAAGAAGAACGGCCGAAACCGTTAGAACTTTCCGTGCAGGCTGCATCCGGTGAAGTCCAGGTGGTTATTGAAAATATGCCGTTGTACGATTTTGCCAACCTGGCCTTTGGTGAAATACTCAAGCTCAACTATACGATTTCTCAGGACGTTCAGACGACGCAGGAACGAATAACCCTGAACATGAACCGCAAGATGACCGGCAAGGAGTTCTTCCCCTTTGCGGTGGATTTGCTGCGCAAGAATAATCTGGATATCCGGGATGAAAACGGTGTGATCTATGTGCGCCGCAAGGTGCAGCAAGCCCAGCAGCCACAGGCGGAAGCGTCGTCCGAAATCTATGTAGGGACAATTCCGGCAGGTTTATCACCTCAAAAAAGAATCACCCTTATCGTTTCAACCAACTATGTTCCTGCAAACCAGATTCTGCAGGTGGTTCGCCAGATGCAGTTGATGAGCAATGACATCAGGTCGGAAGCTGT
>Ga0172380_10002194_pt1 | contig 31091 bp, 23 predicted proteins | sample Leawe162metaG_FD_119747 | JGI IMG/M metagenome (GOLD analysis project Ga0172380, IMG submission 119747) | Leachate microbial communities from a municipal landfill in Southern Ontario, Canada - Leachate well 162 metaG | ecosystem: Engineered > Solid waste > Landfill > Unclassified | place... | reverse complement strand
TTGATGTGACCATCCTTGCCGGTCAGCAGGACGCCACGTTCGACGTCAGCACCCTGACGGACCTGCTGCAGGAAGGTAGCGAAACCTTTACGGCTCATATCGTTAGTGCCTCCAACCCGAACGGTGCGGTCACCATTGGTACCGCTGATGCGGTTGGTACCATTCTTGACGCTTACACACCGCCAGTAGTTACTATCGACACAACCATTGAGGGAGGTACAGCCATAGAAGGCAATCCTGTGACCTTCACACTCCATCAGGATGCGATCAGCGACCATGACACCACGGTCACGGTACAGGTAATTGGTGCCGCTGGTGACTCAGCTACCGCAGGCTCGGACTACACGGCGATCACCACTCTTGATGTGACCATCCTTGCCGGTCAGCAGGACGCCACGTTCGACGTCAGCACCCTGACGGACCTGCTGCAGGAAGGTAGTGAAACCTTTACGGCTCATATCGTCAGCGCCTCCAACCCGAACGGTGCGGTTATCGTTGGCACTGCTGATGCGGTTGGTACCATTCTTGACGCTAACATTCCAGTTGTTGATATCAGCACTACCATTGAAGGTGGCAGCGCTACAGAAGGCAATCCTGTGACCTTCACGCTACACCAGGATACGGTTAGCACCCATGACACCACGGTCACGGTACAGGTAGTGGGAGCTTCTGGTGACTCAGCCACCGCAGGAGACGACTACACACCGATTGCCACCCTTGATGTGATCATCCTTGCCAATCAGCAGGACGCCACGTTCAACGTAGCCACCCTGATGGATCAGCTTCAGGAAGGTAGTGAGACCTTTACTGCCCACATCGTCAGCGCAAGCAACCCGAACGGTACAGTCACCATTGGTACCGCTGATGCGGTTGGCCACATCCTTGATGCCTACATCCCGCCGAGTGGTGGTGAATCAGTTACGCTCTCTGTTAATGAGGCGTTGATACCCGATACAGCGACAAATAGCACTCTGACGTTTGTCGCCCACACAGCGGATATTGATACATTTGCTTTTGGTTCAATTATTGGATTGGCAACAGACGTAAATGGTATGCCTGGTGCCGATGTTGCGTGGACCCGCGTAAGTGATACGTTAATAGAAGGCAGGGTTGCAGGACAATTGGCAATCACTTTGAGCTTGACCGCGCCCGCAGTAATTGAAGCCAACCATAGCGGGGACGTGACGGTAACAGCTATATTGACTGATGCTTTCCCGCACCCGACTGGAAGTGGTGCAAATACCATCAATCTGGGTAACGTTTCAGTCGTCGGTACGGACATTAATCATATGCCTGCCTATGCTGCCTCTAACACACTGTCAGTAAATGTTGTCGACGACGTTCCAACTATCTCTGCCGACAATATTGCAATTCCTAATATTGAAGCTATTTATGAAGGAACCTATAACTTCGATGTTGGCGCAGACACGCACGCATTCAATGCAAGCATTGGTTCAGAGTCACTTTTGTGGACCAACGCCCCCACGGGATACTCCCTTGAGTATGACTCAGGCAGTTCTTCTCCAGATTCACAGGTCTATAACGGGACCTACAACAATGGTGATGAAACTTTCTTTACCATTGTCGTTAGAGCGGATGGCACCTATGACTTCAACCTGGTTGAAGCAAAACCTGTTATCGAGACATCCATCCCCAGCATCCTGCAGGGTGTTGCTGGCGGGAGCAATCTGCCTTACTATACTTTCGATAGCGCAAAGTTCGGCGGATACTTTGATCTGGTAGCTACCGGTTATGAGAATAGTGATTTGTCAACGTTGACAATTTCCGCAACCGATCTGGGTGTTGGAGACAACGTCATTCATGAGAACTCAGGTGATATCCTCAGATTTGAACTTAATCCCACACAGGCCGGCATCGACAACCATGCAACCGTGAGCGAACTCACCGTGTCCTTGGCCGATACTGCCAGTATCAAGGACGGTACTTATGTGGTGCTGGACGTTCACTACACGGATTCCTCGGCAGAAACCCTAACCGATGAGTATAATAAAGCCGAGGGGGGAGATTTGTCTTTCGAGCTTGATCCGCTAAGAACGGTAGACTACTTTGAACTTCATAATGATACAACTGATGGCAAGGATTACAGTTTCAAGATCGATGGAGTAGGGCTTACTTATTCAACAACCTCGTACCCGGATGATTATAGCCTCCAGTTCAATCTGTCCGGCGTAGATGCGGACGGTGACAGTGCCTCCGCCAACTTTACGGTTGCGGTCAATACCGCTACTGCAGCCGGCTATGAAATTGTTGGAACTTCGGGTGCTGATACTCTCTACGGTACTGCCGCTAACGATATCCTGACTGGCGGCACAGGGGCTGATGCATTCCTGGCAGGTCATGGACACGATCACATCACGGATTACAGCAAGGTGGTCGATGGTGACGTGGTAGATATCAGCAACCTGATTGCCAGCGCCACGAGAGATAACCTGTCCGTAACCGATGATGGTGGCAAAGCGCAGTTGCACATTTACGCTGATGCTGGTCATACCTCAGAAGTCGGCAGTATCACTTTCGACAACATCACCGGCACTACGGATCTCGACACGCTGCTGGGAACGGTAGATGTGAAAGATGGGTCTCATACCTTATGACATGGTTGGTTGCTGCAATTGTCCTGTAAACAACGTGACTGCCGCGAAAGAATCCTTTCGCGGCAGTTTTTTTGTCCGACCGGAGTTACGTCAACCTGCCCATATTGTCCATTCCGGCATACTCCGAATTCATTAATAAAAAAAACTTGACACCCGGTTGCATTTGACGCGTGCGGTGGTACTATTTTCTAAACATGGCGTTCTCACCATGAGTGAAAGTGAATTGCAATTAATTTCAGATGTGTGCGGGAGATAACTACAACTCAGGACCAAGTTTTCATCATCTTCATAAAGGAGGGCATACAAATGAAGAAAACAATTACACTGCTTTTGATTGGTTCAATCGTGGCGATGGCAACGGTCGCCTCAGCCGGCAACAAAGCAAACACGTTCTCGGTTTCTCCGGTGGTCGGCGGCATAACCTACGAGGGGAATCAGCATCTGGAAACAGCTCCGGTTTTTGGGGGGCGAGTCGGCTACAACTTCACCAAGGCACTGGGTATTGAGGCCCTGTTCGATTATTCCAGGACCGAATCCACCCTTACAGGCAAAACTCTGGATCTGTATCGGTACGGTGGTGATTTGCTTTATCATTTCTGGCCTGATAATAAATTTGTACCGTATCTGGCGGCCGGATATGGCGGTATGAATCTAAAGGGTGACCCGTATCCCGGAAACTCAAAAACAAAAGGCGTCGTTGATTACGGTGTGGGTTTCAAATACTTCGTAACAGAAGACATCGCCTGGCGTAATGATGTACGGGGTCTGCTGTATTATTACCCTAAAGACGATCAGCATGCGCTTGAATATACAACGGGAGTGTATATCTCTTTTGGCGGGACTCCTGCCGTCAGCAAGCTGGCCGATCCCCCGCCACCGCCACCACCACCTGCTGCCAAGCCGGTTGTAGCGCCGCCTCCCGCACCTATGGCCACCCTGTCTGCTTCGCCGGAATCCATTATGAAGGGGCAAAACTCAACGCTCAGCTGGACGTCTCAGAATGCTACGAGCTGTGAGATACTCCCCGTAGTCGGCTCTGTGCAGACGCAGGGATCTACGCCGGTCACACCAGACAATAACACAATCTATACCCTGACCTGCAGCGGCGAGGGTGGTACTGCAAAGAGTACGGCAACCGTCGGCGTGACTTTACCGCCACCGCCACCACCGAGTCCAGCAGCAGTGAGGTTCTGCAATAAGCCGGCGATTCTCATGATAAACTTCGATGTCGACAAATATAATATCAAGCCGCAGTACCACCCTGAATTGAAGACAGTCGGCGATTTCCTCAAGGAATTCCCCACATCACATGGAGATATTGCCGGCCATACCGACAGCACCCATACGAGGGCATACAACCAGAAGCTTTCCGAACGACGTGCCAACAGCGTCAAGGAGTACATCATCAAAAACTTCGGCATCGCTCCTGAACGTCTCACTTCCAGTGGCTATGGTGAAGACAAGCCGATAGCGACCAACAAGACAAAGGCCGGTCGGGCCAAGAATCGTCGCATCGTAGCAAATTTCGTGTGCGACTAAGGTAGTGCCATGTAACATCAAAATATAACCCCCCTCAGTCCCCCCTTACCTAAGGGGGGAAGCCTTGAAGTCTCCGCTTACGGTAAGGGGAGATTTAGAGGGGTTAGTCGCCGTCAGTAAGATGAAAACATGAAAAAGAAAGCGCCCATCCGGATTGTTTCGGAAGGGCGCTTTAGCATTCTGTAACATTAAAAACAACGTAGGTTGGGCAAAGCGGAGCGTGCCCGACAAATGAGATCCCCGATTATCTGCTTTCTCCCTGATTTATCAGCAATGCAAGGCTGAGCCGGTTGCCAACATGCATCTTGCAGTAGATGGCGGTAAGGTGGGCCTTGACGGTGCGTTCGACAATGCCGAGCTCGTCGGCGATCTCAAGGTTGGTCCGGCCGCGGGCCACTAATTCGGCTACGCGATGCTCCATGGGGCTCAATACGGCAAGCCGTTGATCCGGGGCATGCGAGGTATGACTTTCCATTTCTTTTACATCCAGGTATGCCTCAAGAATAAGCTGATGAATGACCTTCTGTCCCAGCCATACTCCCCCTGAGCCAATAACATGTAACGCTTCGGCGAGCCGTTCCGGAGAGATATAGGTGTTGGCGTATCCAACAATACCCAGCTTGAGGAATGCAAGACCCTCCTCATGGCCGGGCTGGTCGGAGAGTAGAAAGAGTCTGCTTGAAGGGGCCAGTCTGCCGATTTCAGAGCAGATGGCACTGTCTATCATCAGACGATGCAGCAGGATCAGATCAAATACACCGGTTGCGGCACGTTCCTTCAGCTCTTCCACGGTGCCGGCCTGTTGCAGCTGATTCCCTTCGGCAAGCAGGATGCGCCATCGTTCAAGAACGGAGCTGTTTGCGCTTCCCAATAGTATGAGCATGGGGTCACCTTTCTCGCAGGGCCATGTATTTCGCTTTTAGAACCGGCTTTAACAGATACGATAATATCGTTTTTTTGCCGGTCAGGATGTCGACCGTGGCAACCATTCCCGGAATGATGGGCAGCGGGTTTTTGTCTGTTCCGATATAGTTTTTGTCGGTTCGGAGCGTCACGAGATAGTAGCTTTCCTTTTCTCTTTTTTCATCGGTGATGCTGTCGGCGCCAATCTGCTCAAGCCTGGCATCCAGTCCACCATAGATGGTGTAATCATATGCGCTGAATTTCACCGTGGCCTTCTGGTTTGGCCGCAGAAAGGCAATGTCTGACGGCTTGATCTTTGCCTCGATGAGCAGAGACCCTCCCGTGGGGACAATTTCAACCAGATTCATCCCCGGCTGGATTACCCCGCCAACGGTGTTAACCAGGATCCGGTTGACCGTACCATCGACAGGGGATCTCACCAAGGTCCGGTTGAGCCGGTCTTTCAGCGCCAGGGACGAAGCGGTGTCCTCGCCAAGTTGAGAAGCAACCTCGTGGTACTCCGCTTTGGCCTTGTTGGCGAAATTGAGCCGAAGCTCCCTCATGGCCGACTGACTCTCTTCGATCTTCGACTGGATCCGGGGAATGGACTGTTTAATGGTTTCGATATCTCCCTGCATTTCACTTGCCTTGCGTTCAAGCTGGAGAACCTCCATCTCGGAAACGGCGCCTTTGCTTACCAGCGGTTTGGTCAATCTGATCTCTTTCAGATACATATCGTACGTTTTGTTTAACTCCCTCAGTTTGGTAGTTAATTCCTTCAGTTCATTCTGCCGCTGGTCAACCTGCGACTGTTTTACTTCCAGGCCTTGGCGAAGCTCCGCTTTCCTCGATTCGAACAACGACCGTTCGCTGGCGATGATGTCGGCGGGGGTATCGGCAGGGGCATTGAAAGTGGCGCTTCCGGTCGCCTCGGCCAGTAGCCTGGCGGCCTTGGCCCTGTTTGCTCCGGACTTGGCCCGGTTTTGCTCTAACGACGACACAAATCGGGTCTCATCGATCTTGAGCAATAATTGGTCTTTTTTTACGTTGTCACCAACATTGACATGCAGTTCGGCAAGGATTCCTCCCTCCATGTTCTGAACAACCTGAATCTGGCTTGCCGGAATGACCTTCCCTTGTCCTCTGGTGACCTGCTCGACCTCGGAGACCGCTGCCCAGACAATGAAGGCGACAACCAGAAGGATGGTCGCCCAGAGTATAGCCCTTCCCCCTTGGGGAGACTGAACCAGGATAGAGGTTCTGATGTCCGTGATGTAATCCACGTCATCTGCCGGAATCCTTCGGAACAGGCCGCTGGGCTTTGTTTTCTTATCGTTTTCCGGCACGTGTTCTTCTCCTGCTAACCCTGATAAACAGGATAAGTGCGTTTGCGAAGTCATTTTCTGCTGGAAGAACGCAAAAAATATCTTCTACCTTCTATTTTAAATATTGAGATGCCCTCTTTGCAGTGCATCAAGAACGGATGCCTTTGGACCATCCGCGACGATTGCGCCGTTGTCAATGACGATAATGCGATTAACCATCTCCAGCAGTGAGGCTCGGTGAGTAATCAGAATGACTGTTTTTTCACTGGAGATAGCGGTCAAGTTGTTCTTCAAGCGCAGTTCCGTCCTGCTGTCCATATTGCTGGTAGGTTCGTCGAGAACGAGAACCGGAGGATCAAGCAGAAGAGCCCGCGCCATGACAACACATTGTCTTTGACCACCCGAGAGTCCTCTGCCGAATTCCCCAACTTCCATGTCGAAACCGAGAGGGTGTTTTTTGATGAATTCATCTACACAGGCAACTTCGGCTGAACGCATGATGGAAGAGTCATCAACATCGTTGGTCCCCATGGTCACATTGTCTCGCACCGTTCCGCGGAACAGCGTGATGTCCTGTGGAACATATCCGATATAATGCCGCAACTCGCTGGGATCAATCTGTCTGATATCGGTATCATCCATAGTGACCATGCCGCTGCTTGGTTCAAAGAGGCCAAGTATCAGTTTCCCCAGGGTAGTCTTGCCCGACCCGATGGGGCCGATGATTCCGACCTTTTCTCCGGCGGCAATTTGCAGGGAAATATTGTTAAGTACGTTCACCGTCTGCCCGGGGTAGGAGAACGTAAGGTTTTTTACGCCGATGCTTCCCTGGAACCTCGTCCTGTGCAGGAACGTCTTGCCTGCCGGTCGCTCAACGGGAAGCGCCATGATTTCATTGAGTGTCCTTAAAGCCTCTTTTGCCCGATGAAAACGGGTGGCAAGATTCGCTACCTGGGCGATGGGCGCAATGACCTGTCTCGACAGTATGACCAGTGCTACCAGTCCTCCCTGTGTAAGTTGCCCCTCGGAAATCGAATACACACCTGCAATGATCAGAGCAACAACAACCAGATTCTGGATGAAATAGGAAAACTCGCTGACTGACGACGAAAGAAATCTCGATCGGGCGCTCCATGTGGCGATATAGCTGACCGCTTCTTCCCACGATTGCTGAATCTGTGACTCTGCGCCCAGCATTTTGACGGTTTCAAGGCCGGCCAGTCCCTCTATCAAAATGGCATTCTTCTGGGCCGAAGCAGCAAATGTGTGCTCCACGGCTTTTTGAAGCGGTGCCTGAATAAATGCCGAGTAAATGAGCATAAGCAGTATTGCTGCGATGAAATAGATGACGATGTAACCACCGATGTACCATATGACGAGCAGTCCCAGGGCAACAAAGGGCATATCAATAAGGGCGGTTATGGAAAATGAGGTGATAAATTCGAGAATACTTTCGAACTCTCTGAGATTATTGGAAAAAGATCCAATTGATTGGGGGCGGACTTCAAGCCTCAGGCCCAGAACCTTCTGAAGCAGCTGGGAGGATATCTTGAGATTGGCTTTTTTTCCCGCTTCGTCAACAAAGTAGCCGCGCAATCCTTGCATCAGCACGCCGAACAGATAGACCACGGTGATGCCGATTGAAAGCACCCAGAGCGTTTCAAAGGCGCTGTTGGGAATAACCCTGTCATAGACGTTGAGGATATAAAATGAGCTGGTCAGGGCGAAGGAGTTGATCAAGAGAGATGCCAGCAGGACATCCCGATAGATGCGCCATGATGAAAAGATGGTCCCCCAGAACCAGTTATTGGTCAAATCGGGGCCAAGTTCCTTGTGGGCACCTTTTTCGAAGCGGAATTTCGGGCGGACAAAAATGGCGTATCCGGTATACAGCTTTTCCAGACTCTCCAGTGTGACGACTTTTTGCCCCGTGCCGGTTTCCGGCAGGAGGATCCTGACTTTATCACCTTCCGCCGACAGTTCGGCCACAATGCATGCCGCACAGTTATGGAGCAGCACGACGGTCGGAAGCTGTAGTGCTGTAATCCTGCCCAGCGGCCTCTTCACAATTCGTGATGACAGGCCTGCCCGCTCAGCTGCTCTTGAAAAAAGCTCAACCGTGAGACGGTTGTTCACAAGGGGCAATCCGGCAGTCAGGCCCGCTCTGGATGCCGGACGTCCATGAAGTTTGGCCAGCACCATCAGGCAGTCGAGGAGCGGATCGTCACGTCGATCTGTATCTTCGCCCAGGTTCCAATCGGTTGCAGTGGCAGTCGGGTTTGTTTCTGGCACTGGAAACCTCTTTTTAAGAAAGTTGGTAGTAATTGGTGGCCGATTCCGGCTACCAGCATATTCGGCATTGAAATATTAATATTATATATTATGCTAGTTCATATGCAACCTGCGGCCGTTATATATTGACGTGCTTTATAGACGTATACAAATAATTCTCACTGGAGAAACCAAATGCTCTTCGTAGAACGTGGACAAGACGGCAAGATCATAGCGTTGCACAATGCCTCCACTCCCGTGGCCCAGGAACAGAAGTCGATGATGGACGAAGAGGTCCTTGCGTTTTTTAACGCCACCGATTCCTGGAAACAGTTGATGGCGATGTCCGATCTCGGTGCTGTACGCATTCTCGAAGATTTGATCGACGTACTTATCCGAAAAAACATCATCCACTTCACGGAACTTCCTGAACATGCCCAGCAGAGAATCCGGGAACGAAAGCAGCTTCGGGAAAAGATCGTTTCGCCGAACTTGCTGGTACACGATATTCTTTGAGGAAGGGGCGAACCGTCCGTATTATGGACCTCCGCATCCCCCTGTCGTCTGCCGGTTCCTTCATGTTCCATCTTTCGCTCATTTTGCGACTGGCTGCGGCTTTCCAATATAATATCCCTGCATTGCATCAAGATTCAGCTCTTTCAATATCTGCGCCTGCTGTTCGGATTCAACGCCTTCCGCCACGACAGCTATATCTATGCTATGAGCAACGCTGCATAACGATGCGATATAGAATCTGCTGTCATTTTCCCCCTCCTTGAGTTCTCCTGTGTAGGCCCGGTCAATTTTGACATACTCCGGATGGAGTGATTGCAGATAGCCAAGTTTCGAGAAGCTCTGGCCATAGTGGTCAAGTCCGATGCCATGCCCGCATTCCCGTACGGCAGAGCTGAACTCCTTGACCAGAGTTAGATGCTGGATGGCGGCAAACTCAGAAAATTCAAAATTAATGTGGGGTGTTTCCGGGGGAAGGCCCTTCAGGAATGTGCGTATCCACTGGCTGAAGGAATCATCCTCAAGCGAAGCTGGTGATAGATTTATGGCGACACTGTTGACACCCAATCGTTTGAAATCAACCTTCGTCACCTCTTCAATCACGATGCGGTCAATTGTGGATACAAGATTCAGACGCTCGGCTATTGGCATGAACAAGGCCGCATTCAGCAGTTTTCCGTCTTCCTGGACAATTCTTGAAAATATCTCCAGGTGCATAACCTGTTGCGTTTGAGTAATTTCGACTACAGGCTGCGCATCAAAACTGATCCTGCGCTCCTGAAGCGCCTTTACGAGGATATCCTTCCATTGTTGTTGTCCCAATGGCATTTTGTCGGTTTCTAAAGTAATAGACCGGATATCCCAGGTATTGGGCCCTTTCTGCATCGCTGAACCAAGCGCCAGATCCGCTTCGGAAAGGAGGCGGCCAAGCGTGGTTACCCCGTCGTATGAAGCAGCGCCCAGGTGGCCGATATTGTCAGACATTGCAATCTGCTCAGCGGCAAGCTGATTTAATTTGTTTGCTATATCCGTGGCAATATGTTCGCCATCCCAGAGAGAGGCATTTGGAGCAAAGATTCCAAAGTCTCCACCGGTAAGGCGGGCAAGCGCAACATTCGCATATTGGCCGGATGAGTCCTTCAAAAGGAGCGCGACCCTTTTTAAAAGGTCGTCGCCGGCTTGAAACCCTTTTTGTTTGTTGAGAGCTTCAAGATCATGAATCCGGACGAGCAGGGCGATCCCTTTTGCACTCGTATCATGCTGGTCAAGCCTGCCTGTTATCTGGCTTTCAAAGTACCGTCGATTACCCAGGCCGGTCAGGGGGTCATGATACGCGCGTTCCTGCAGCCCTTCAGCCTGGGCCGCCTGCTCCTCGAACATCTCTTTAACCTTATTGGTCATCCGGTTCATGGCCTCGACCACACGCCGGAACTCCTTTGTCCAGGGGAGAGGCATCTGAATTTTGTACTCCTTCTTGCACAGGGCGTCAGCCTGACGTTCAACGGCAACCAAGGGCTTAAGAAGCATCCTCAGCCCCAAGCCGCCGGCAATAAGTACAAAAACGGCGCAGGCTGCAAACCAGGCCGTCATGTTCAGCACGTCTTTCCAGAGGGTTGCATATGCGAAGCCGGGATGGCTTTTGACATGAATAGTGCCGGCTTGATTCCATCCGGCCATCACATCCGAGGTTGCTTCAGGAGTCTTGACCGGGATTAATCTGACAAACCAGCCCGGGACATCTTCAATTTTTACATCGAGTACATGCTCGACCAAAACTTTTTCGCGAGGGTCGGTAAACGTGATAGTCTGGTAATAGCCGCGATCAAACACGGCATTTATCATGCCCTCGACTGACGTCATATCCTTTTCGGCAACGTGCGGAGAGATGGATAAGGCGAGGGAGGTTGCCGTATCCTGGGCATGGGACTCCAGTTGCGACGTCAGAAATGAACGGGTGCTTTCGAGCTTCGCATACCATGTTCCGGCAAAGAGAAGCAGAAAGAGAATAAAGGTGAAGATAATGAGCTGTCTGTACAGTGTCATTTGGTATCCCTTTATGTTTTTTACAATTTATTCTCAGACATCTTCTGCAGGAGATCCTGCCATAGTTTGATCCTGCTGCTGTTACCGGCCATTTTGCCCTGTCCCCGCTGCTTTGCCATCCAGAGTCCTGAACCATTGAAACCGAATATAGGCATCAGATCAGTCCGTTTTGAGGCAACACTGATGGAATCAACCAGATTGTCAAGTACAAGAGGTTCTGCCTCAGGTTCGCTGTAATAGGTCAGCACCATGTGGTGAATATTGTACTGGATTGCCTTGACATAGGTGATTCGCAGTTTCCCGTCTTCCACTCCCATTGCTTTGAGCGTGAAGTATTTGGCAATGGCAAAATCTTCACAATCTCCTGCTCCCTTGCAGAGGAACTCGATCGGTGTTGCCCAGTAATCCTGAGTACCCCAGACATCCATGTCGTTTGCAAACCGTATCCTGCTGTTGAAAAAATGGTTGACCTTTTCCAGCTTTTCCCGATCCGTCTTGCTTCGGTCCTGACGAATGAGATCTTCCCATGCAGTGAGTCGGTTAAACGCGTCTCGTCCGTATTTCTTTTCGGCCTTTTGCAGGAGTTCCCGGTCAAGGCTGAAATTTGCAGCGGTCATGACAGTCGTTGCAATTAGCAACACTGCGCAGAGCGCCGTCACAAACCGTAAGGATGTTGTTAGAAAAGAGTTGCCCACAGTGATCCCGGCATATACTGTTTAAAAAGCCCTGGACCGTCAACAGGGGGAACTGATGATCCAGGGCTCTGGTGGTAACTACGCATCAGGGTTGATTACACGTATTAATGCGCCGCTTCAGCCGTTACGACAAGGCCCTGATCAGACAGATGCAATCCAAGAAATGGAATCAACTGCGACATTCCGTTCAATATCCGGTATTCGGAATACATTTTGTCGTACTTTGCATTTACAAGGCTGGCCTTTGCGTTGATATGTTCCGCCTGGGTATCGAGAAGGTCGAACATGGTTCGCCTGCCAATATTCCACTGGGCGGTAAAAGCATCAGCGGTCTGCCCGGCGGCCTTGACGTAGTCTTCAAGAAATGCAACCCGCTCAGTGGCTGTTTTGTTGGCTTCCCATGAAAGCCGGATTGCCTGGATCGTTTGACGTTTGGTGTTCTCGGCTATTTCCTGAGCCTCGTAGATTTCATACGTTGTCTGTCCCAGGCGAGCCTTGTTCCAACCCCCGTTCAGTATATTGAAGGAGATGGTAGCCATGGCCAGGAAATCTTCTTTGCGACCTGGGAAATTTTCGGCATCTTTTCGCCACTTGTAATCGAGGGCAACATCTAGACTTGGATAAAGCTGGCTTTTGGCTGTCTCATGCTGTGAATTTCTGGCTTCCACATCGGCTTTTGCCGATTTGAGAGTCGGGTTGTACTGCACGGCTAACCGTTCAGCCTCTTCCATTGTCTTCGGTAGTGCGGAGCCTACAAGTGCTGGTTTTACCAGGTCCCCCGGTAAATGGCCGATTACCGATTGGTAATCTGAAGTGCTGTCAGCCAGGTTCGCCTGGGCAGCAGCAACATTGGACTGAGCCAGGGCAACGCGTCCCATGACCTGATCAAAATCTGCCCGTCGGTCAACGCCGGACTCGCTTCGCAACTTGACCTGATCGAGAATCCTTCGATGATTTGTCAGATTCTCCTGTGCAAGATCATATAATTCCTGATAGCGCAGCACATTCAGGAAAACTTTGCTTGATAGCAGAGCATTGTTTTCTGCGCTTCCCTGCAGCAGGTACGCCTGTGACCTGACGCGTGCCTCTTGCCGCTCCACCTCGGATTGGGTGCCGAAAAAACGGAAAACATTCTGGCGGATGCTTATCGTTGCACTCTGCGGCCAGGTCGTATCAAAAAATGGTTCATGCTGTCGATCCAGGCCAGCTGCCACAGAAGCGTCAATCGTGGGAAGATACCCCGCTTTTGCCTGGCGCACCTCTTTTTCTCTTGCCATACGATTGTAGTATTGCGCCCTTACGTCCGGGTTTGACTTCAGCATAAATGTGACCGCGTCCTGAAGGGTTTCCGCTTGTGCGGCACCGGCCCCCGTCATAATAATACCTGCAGTTACCACAGCCAGAAAATTTCGAGATAGTGTCATCATCGCTGCCTCCTTTTTCGCGGTATGTAAGAAGTCATTTATGAATATCTGTTCCCTTCCTGCATAATGATACCCGAGAAAAACAAAGATGCAATCAGGCAAGCAAAAAAAAGCAAGCTGGGGTCTGAAGCCGGAAATGGATCTTATAGCGTTTGAGTGTCATTTGATTGTGAGGGAATAGTTCCATGAATACCACGAGCGTGGGGAGAATAGATGAATTGCATTATGTCAGGGGAATATGCTATATCTTGCAGGTGAAATTGCTATAAAAATCAGATAATTTCCGAAAAAAATAGTTTGTTTTGCAGTTCCGTCCACCAACTAGTTTATTCAGAAGTTAACGGGATGTTAGAGGGACATTGATGAGAATCAAACTCTTGTTTTTGCTCATTCTGCTGGCAGGTTGTACCGAGGTACGTGAAGAGGAACTGAAAGCTAAAATTGATGCCTGTACTGCAGCGGGGATGAATTATACCTATCTTCGCGATTTCAGAGGCAAACCATATGATGTCATGTGTGTTGCCAAGCGCTTGCGGTAAACGATTAGCAAATAATAACATGGTGTTGCTTGTGTCAATGACGTAGGATATCTATCATATGATGATTAGCAGATTGTTATTTGTCCTGTTTCGGGTGCCCGCATGATACGACACATTAACCGTAGGATAGTTAGGGGCTTTTCAACGCTTTCTCCATCAATGCTCCTGGTCTTCTGTACAGTTACTCTGCTGTTGCTCGGTTGGCTTGACATCATTACCGGTGATTACTCCCTGATCGTATTCTATCTGATGCCGGTTTCTCTTGCCACCTGGTTTGTCGGGAAAAAAAGTGGCCTGTTGTTCTGCCTGCTTGCCATAGTTGTCAGGGCCTTTGCCGATGAGTGGTCTCGACCGTTTATATTCGCTCATTCAGTATTACATTACTGGAACGAGTTGATTGAGTTTTTGTTTTTAATTATTATGAGTCTGTTGTTTTCCGCGCTGAAAATTAATCTGGAAAACGAGCAGGAACTGGCACGGCGGGACCCGCTGACGAATACCTTTAACCGTCGTTCGTTCTTTGATCTGGGTGAACATGAGATTAAAAGATCACAGCGATATGATCTGCCGTTGACCGTAGCGTATATCGATCTTGATAATTTCAAGAAAGTCAACGATCAGCTCGGGCATCAGACCGGTGATGAGCTGTTGCTGAAGGTTGTTTCTACCATACGTTCCCATAGCAGAAGTTCAGACGTACTGGCGCGCTTTGGCGGTGACGAATTTGTGCTTCTTTTGCCGGACACTCCCGGAGATGCGGCGCTGAAGTTCCTGAATAATATGCACGAAAATCTTGATCGTGCGATGGCTATCAACAAATGGCCGGTCAGTTTCAGCATCGGTGCTGCCACATATGTCCATGTACCAGCTACGATAGATGAAATTGTCCGCCGTGCAGACGAACTTATGTATACCGTCAAGCATGGCGGGAAAAGCAGCTTGCTTCATAGGGAGATTGGAGAGGAGACATATGGCTAAAGGAAGTTTTGATGCTACTGATTTGATTGCACCCTTAATGCTTAGAATTCCGCTCGGATTGATCTTTATGGCTCACGGTTCTCAGAAGCTGTTGGGTTTATACGGTGGCCATGGGCTGACGGGAACCTTCAAGACATTTGAAGAAAAAATGGGGATTCCGCCTATTTTTACCCTGTTGGCTATCATCGCCGAATTTGGTGGCGGTTTTGGCATCCTGACCGGTTTCCTGACTCGTCTTTCTGCGGCAGGTATCTCAGCTGTCATGCTTGTGGCCATCTACAAGATTCACTGGGCAAACGGTTTTTTTCTCAATATGAGTTGCGTTGCCGGTCGCGGACACGGCATTGAATACAACATTGCCCTGTTGGGCATGGCTCTCTACCTGATGTTTGCCGGCGGTGGCAGATGGTGTCTTGACCGGTTGGTATTCAGGTAGGGCGACCGGTGGGGCGTCCAACCGGGGTGAGTCAACGACTCACCCCTACAAAAAAGCAGGCGGGCTTGCCCCGCCTTTTGATTGTCTTTTAAAAGGAGTTATATTCCCGTGGAACTGTTCAACCAGAAAGAAGTCGAGAAACGCCGGACTTTTGCAATTATCAGCCATCCGGATGCCGGAAAGACCACTATCACAGAGAAACTGCTGCTTTTTGGCGGTGCCATTCAGCAGGCGGGTGAGGTTCGCGCCCGAAAAAGTGCTCGCCATGCAACATCCGACTGGATGGATCTGGAAAAACAGCGAGGCATTTCAGTTACCTCTTCAGTCATGAAGTTTACCTATGATGACTGTGAAATAAACCTTCTGGACACGCCCGGTCATAATGATTTTTCCGAAGATACCTACCGTGTATTGACCGCGGTGGATTCAGTGTTGATGGTGATAGATTCCGTTAAGGGCGTTGAGAGCCAGACAAAAAAACTGCTGGAGGTTTGCCGGTTGCGGCACACGCCGATCATGACTTTCATGAACAAGCTTGATCGTGAGGGGCAGGATCCGTTCGACCTTTTGGATGATATTGAAAAGAACCTCCACATGCAGACGGCACCGATAACCTGGCCAATCGGAATGGGCAAGCGGTTTCGGGGCACATACCATCTCTATACCAAGGAGCTGACTTTCTTCGACGCAGAGGCGGACAATGGTACCGGTGAAATCATAACGGTTAATGGCTTGGCCGATCCGCGTCTTGATGAACTGCTGGGAACTCAAGTAGAAGAACTGAGAAATGATATTGAACTGTTGGAGGGGGCAGCCCATCCTTTTGATATGTCTGCGTATCTTGCAGGTCGTCAGACACCGGTTTTCTTCGGCAGTGCCATCAATACATTCGGCGTTCAGCAACTGCTGGATGCCTTTGTCCAGTACGCACCACATCCTCAGCCGCGTGAAACCGTTACCCGGGCAGTATCTCCGTACGAAGAACCCTTTAGTGGCTTTACCTTCAAGATTCAGGCAAATATGGATCCGGCTCACCGTGACCGGATTGCGTTCTTCCGGATCTGCTCCGGCAAATTTACCCGTGGAATGAAGGTCCGTCATGTCCGGTTGGGCCGCGACGTCCAGATTGCCAATGCAACAATATTCATGGCCCAGGACCGCACTAACGTTGAAGAAGCCTGGCCGGGTGATATTATCGGGATTCATAACCACGGAACGATCAAGATCGGGGATACCTTCACGATGGGTGAAGACCTTAAGTTTACGGGAATTCCCAGCTTTGCTCCCGAGCATTTCCGCAAGGTTCGTCTGTTAAACCCGATGAAGTCAAAAGCGTTGGAGAAGGGGCTGGTTCAGCTTGCCGAAGAGGGTGCTACTCAGGTGTTCAAACCACTGATGGGCTCTGACTGGGTGATCGGAGCTGTTGGCCTGCTGCAGTTCGAGGTCGTTATGCACCGACTTGAACATGAATACAGCGTTAAAGTTGCATTTGAGCCGGTCAGCTACGTTACGGCGCGTTGGGTTACCGGTGAAAAGAAGCTTATAGAAGATTTTGAGAAGAAAGAAGCGATGCACGTTTATATCGATGGTGAAGGTAAGCTGACCTATATGGCGGGGAGCCAGTGGCGTCTGGACAATACCATAGAGAGCTGGAAGGATCTTGTCTTCCATGAAACCAGCGAGCACAGCTAAGGGATGTCAGCCGACAGTATGCGTGGGAAGAAAATACGAAAGTTCGACTTCAAGGCGTCGCTGAACGCTCTTCTGGGAATGTCATATACCCATTTTCCGCTGATTCTGCCAGGGGTTCATCCCCTGATTGCGCCGCTTATCATGTTTCGGCTTAAACGCCGTGGCTTTTCAAACTGTCGGGTAGATGTCTCAGGATCAGGACTGGTCGTGTACGCTAACCGCTAGCCAACTTTTTATTACGTACAAAATTATGAAGGGCGACTGGTTGGTCGCCCTTCATTGTTCCTATGGACTTTTTCCGTTACATAAACTTTGAAATTTCAAAGCCAATCTGCCCAAGTGGCAGCACTTCATCAGCAACACCACCGTCAACACAGGCTTTCGGCATGCCGTAAATCGTTGATGTCGCCTCGTCCTGAGCAATCGTAACGCCACCCTTTTGTTTGAGTAGCTGCATGCCTTTGAAGCCGTCATTGCCCATTCCGGTCAGGATTACCCCAAGCATTGCTCCACCGGTAGCCTCAGCCATGCTTGACATCAGCAGGTCTACAGAGGGTATGTATACATATTGAGGGTATGCGCTGGTAGGCTGAGTCCGTACGACGATGTGAGTACCCTGTTTTACAAGCGTTGTATGCATTCCTCCGGGCGCGATCAGAGCAAGCCCCGGCTTGAGAATGTCGCCGTCAACCGCTTCGCGGATTGTCATGGAGCATTTGGCATTGAGCCGGTCCGCATACGGTCCGGTAAACGCCTTTGGCATGTGGATACCGACCATGACGCCATAGGGAAAATTGACCGGGATGCGAGAGAGGACTTCCTGTAAAGCGACAGGCCCACCGGTTGAAGCGCCAATGCCGACATACTGTATTTTTTTTCCGAGAAATTTAGATGAAGTTGGTCGCTGGGGTGCTGAGAGAGTTGAAGCCGCGGGACGAACAGCCATGGATGCCGTTCCTGGCGCGTGGCGCATGCGCGATGAAATTGCTTCCTTGATCTTGCGTATCAGTTCCTGTTTAAAGATATTCTGGGCATCAGACGAGTCGGTTACGTTTTTTGGAATATAATCGATAGCTCCGGCATCAAGCGCTTCGAACGTTGACTTGGCTCCTTCGTTGGTCAGAGTTGAGACCATGATGACTTTAGTGGGAGCCTTAGCCATAATCTGCTTCAAGGCTGTAATACCATCCATCCGGGGCATTTCGATATCCATCGTGATGAGATCCGGTTTAAGGGCGATGGCTTTCTCAACACCTTCCATGCCATCAGCTGCGGTGCCGACAATGTCAAAAGAAGGTTCTTTTGACAGGACGCTCCGGATAGCCATCCGCATAAAGGATGAGTCATCAACGATCAAAATTCTGGTTTTAGCTTGCAGAGGCATTATCATCAGGGCTCGCCTTTTACAAAGTAGAAGTTATTTTCCGCTGTCTTTTCAACGCGCGTATTCAGGCCAACGGGTCAGGACGGGTTGAAAATGGAGGAGACCAGTTCTTGAACATCGGGAATGGCATCATCCAGTTCGTAACAGAAGCGCTCTACATCCATCTGTGCCAACACAGGGGATTCATTTTTGAGGATTGTCCAGGCTTCCTCGTCACTCAAATTGAAACTGATCCACTCTCGGCCCCCGTAATTCAAGCCGCGCACCGAACAGAACAGATCAGACAAATTGATGATAGCGCACAGAATCGGATCGACCGTGGCCTCGCCCGGGTTGTGGTGATACGCAATTACATCGCAATAGGCATCAGGAAAATTCCATTTCCGTGCCATGCAAAGGCCGATTTCACAGTGGGTCGTGCCGAGCAGCTCTGCTTCGGCATCGACAAGCTTCACCGGATGAGTTTTGATATGCTCCAGAACCTCTAAAAAAGGGTCACGCAGGAAGTTGCTTAAAAATACTTCGCCGAGATCATGGATGATTCCTGAAATATAGGCTTTTTCAAGGTCCTGGTACCCAATTTTCTGGGCGATAATTTTTGAAACCATGCCGACCCCGAAAGAATGTTCCCAAAAAGCATTCAGTTCCAGGGCTCCTGTTGTGCCGTCAAACGCATTGATAACCGATGTTGTCAACGCCAGTTCGCGAACATGACGCAAGCCGAGGTAAACCAGGGCGCGTTTAAGGGAGGTGATTTCCTGTGCAGGTTTGTAAACCGGAGAGTTGAGCAGCTTCATGACCCGAGCAGTCATAACTTGATCTGTAAGCATCAGGTCAGCGATCTCTTCAACGCTGACATCGGGATCATCAAGCAGTTGAAGCACCTTGGTTGCGACAATCGGGATGGTAGGAAGGTCATCAACTGCTCCCACTAATATTTCGGCTCGCTCCATCATCGTATTCTTATCCATATAAAAAGACCTCTCGGGCTATTTTTTATAGCCAAAACCACCGGGAAAGTGAACCGTCTTGAATTTGTCATTGACGCCGTGCAGTGATTCCGACTGGCCGACAAAGAAGTAACCGTAGGGTTGCAGGTTGTTATAAAAGTGCTGGACAACCTTAGACTTCGAAGCCGTATCGAAATAGATCAACACGTTGGCGCAGAAGATGAAATCGAAGCTTTTCATGAAAATCATTTTGGAGTCTTCATAGAGGTTAAGCTTGTTGAAGGTGACAAATTTTTTGACTTCAGGAGACAGGATGAACTTTCCGTTATCTTCACGAATATATTTTCGTTTATAGAGATCCGGAATATTGCGAACGGAATAGGCGTTGTAAATTCCTTCTTTCGCTTGAGCAATAACGGTTTCATTGATATCAGTGCCGACTATTTCAATTATCCAGTCCTTCAGCAGGGTAGGGCGCTTTTCTAGAAGGATCATCGCCATGGTGTAGGCTTCTTCACCTGAGGATGAGGCAGCGCTCCAGATCCGTAGTTTACGAAAGCCCATTTTGTTTTTCACTTCGACAAGCTCGGGAAGCAGTTTGTTCTCTAACGCCGCTAATTGTGGCACATTGCGAAAAAAGTAGGTTTCGTTGGTGGTGATTTCATCCATGAGAAATTTTAGTTCTTCCGAACCTCGAGGAGATTTGAGTAGCAGGTAGTACTCCTGGTAGGTTTTCATTCCCGTGGCTTCCATGCGGCGCGTAAGTCGACTTTCCAAAAAATATTTTTTGGTGGTGTGAAAATACATGCCGCAAATATTATAAATAAAATCGCGGAGTTGTTCAAAATCTTTATCGCTGATAGCCACGTTTCACTCCTTGGGCGTCATTACCTGTGTATTGCTGCGGTTGATATACCGTGCAGCAGTTGCTGCCTTGTTATTCGCAGACTTCCGACATTGCAACCGGATCAATGATCAGAGCCACACGTCCGTCACCCAGAATGGTAGAACCGGCAATGCCCGGTATATTTGCCAGATAGTTGCCGAGTGATTTGATGGCCACCTCCTGTTGTCCTACCAGTCGGGTAACAACCAGGCCCATTCTCTTCTCGGCGGCACCAACTACCACGACGTAACAGAAATTATCGGTCTCGCCGCGCGGCTGGACATTGAATACCTTTTGCAACCGGATCAGCGGCAGCACTATATCACGCAGTTTAAGTACTTCCTGCCCGCCAATCAGGTGGAACTGGCGTTGATCTACCCTGATGGTCTCCAGGACGGACGAAAGAGGGATGGAGTAGATTTCGCCCTCAACCTCAACCAGCAGTGACTGGATAATAGCCAGAGTCAGAGGCAAGCGCAGAATGAATTCTGAGCCGAGGCCTTTGGTGCTCTTGATTTCAATCAGTCCATTCAGCTTTTTAATGTTGGTCTTGACCACGTCCATGCCAACACCACGCCCCGACAGGTCGGTAGTCTTTTCCTTGGTTGAAAAGCCCGGCAGAAACAGCAGGTCGAACACCTCACGCTGGCCCATGCCGGCATACTGTTCTTCCGTAATCAGCCCTTTTTCGATCGCCTTGCGACCGACACGTTCGGTATCGATGCCGCGACCGTCATCCTTGATGCTGATAATAATCTGATTGCCCTCGTGCACGGCAGCCAAGACGAGCGTGCCGCTCCGGGACTTTCCCGCTGCCAGGCGCTCGTCAGGGGTTTCAAGTCCATGATCCATGGCATTGCGGATCAGGTGGATCAGCGGATCGCCGATTTCGTCAACGACCGAACGATCCAGCTCTGTTTCTTCTCCGACAATCTGCAGGTCAACCTCTTTGCCCAAATCACGGGACATGCTGCGAACGATGCGGGGGAATTTTTTAAAGACCTTCTCAACCGGTATCATACGCATTTTTAGAACTTGCATTTGCAATTCTGAGGTGACAAAGCTCATTCGTTTGGTGAGTTTGCCAAATTCCTCGTTGAAATCGGCACGATTTGCATCATTTTGTTGTAAATCCTGATTGATCTGGATCATGCGGTTGCGCTCGAGTACGAGTTCACCAACCTGATTCATCAGATCGTCCAGGCGCTTAACGTCCACTCTTACCGTAGTATTATCCGAGAGGTCGTCCCCTTTTCCCTCGACCGGTTTGGGGGGCGCAGGTGCCTTTTTGGGTGCCGCAACTGTTGCCGGTTTTGTTGCGGGTACCGGGGCCACTTCGGAGACGGGTGCTGAATCGGTTGTTGCTTCCGGAGTCGCCGCGCCTGCGGATAGGCCGTCTGGTGCCGGTTGAGCTGGCGCTGTCGCGGGCGCTGCGGTCGCCTCGGCTGCGGCAATTGGCTCTGCTGGAGGCTTCGAGGGAGCAGCGGTTGGTTGTGATGTGCCGGCTGCGTCAGAAAGGAATGGCAGAAGTTTGTTGATTGTTCCTTCTGTCTCTCGTTCTTGAATATCCCCCGCCTTAATGTCACTTACCAACAGTTTTACAAGGTCAGTTGCTTCCAGAATGACATCCATGATTTCGGGCGTTACAAACAACTCACCCTTGCGTAGTTTGTTCAGGACATCTTCTGTTTTATGGGCAACCTTAACCAGCAGATCAAACCCCAGGAAGCTTGAAGCGCCTTTGATAGTGTGAATAGACCGGAAAATCCGGTTCATCAGATCAGTATCATCGGAAGACTTTTCCAGGGTAATGAGATCGTCGTCAAGTTTTTCAAGCAACTCGGTTGTCTCGGCAAGAAAGCCGTCAAGTAGTTCCTGATCTTCGCAATCAATAGGTGGCATGGGGCAAGGCTCCTGATAAATTTAATGGAGGAAAGGTTTGATTACATCCCGGTGAATAAATTCTTTTCATCACGGGAAAACATCTTCTCCAGATTAAGTAATACAAGCAGGCGTTCAGCCTGGTTGATTACTCCGGCAATACACTCCTGATCAATGCCGCCGGCCACCATTGCAGGGGATGGCTGGATTTCGCTGCCGGAAATTCTTATTACTTCCGAAACAGAATCAACAATGAATCCCATCAGTTCACCGTCCATGTCCATAACCATGATTCTTGTCTGTTTGTCATTATCGGACTCAACCAGACCGAATTTTTTTCTCATACAGATAATTGGAACGACCTTGCCGCGCAGATTGATAACTCCTTCCACATAATGCGGGGTGTTCGGAACGCGAGTGACAATTGGCATGCGAATGATTTCACGGACCTTGAGGACGTCTACTCCGTACTCTTCCTGATCAAGATTGAAGCTTACCAGTTGGATAAGTTCATCATGAGAGTCATCTGTCTTTACCGGCACCAGTGCATTCTGCATCAATCAATCTCCTCGAACAAAATGGATGTTCACCGTACGGTCAGTACGACCAGATTTATGAACGTTCTGGCAATTTACCATGCATATCAATCTATATCAAGCAACATGCAATAAATATTGACTATAAAATATGGCCGATTACTTGAGGTCAGAGAAGCCTTTTGACTTCATTTGTAATAAGTCATTTTATTGACAATTGCCCCAATGTATGTACTATGGTTAAAATGTATATTTCGGGAGGGTTCGTCCATATATGCGTGAAAACGGCACTATCTACATAGCAGACAATGACGTGAAAACGCGCGACCTGGTGTCGGCTTTTTTGACATATCAAGGGTATAGAATCACCCCTCTTGAAGGTGGTGCTCCCTTTTTTGACACTCTGAAAAAAAACGACGTTGACATTGTCATTGCGGATTTGGCGTATCTACAGTTGATAGCTCCGGATTTTATGGAGCATGGTTTTTCGCTTAATCCATTGCTGGTGCTGATCGGGTATGGTGAAGCGGGCGCTGCCGATTATAAAAAACCTGACAGTGATTCTGTCTTCACTCTTCCGAAACCACTTAATCTGGATGAATTGGAAAGTCTTGTCATGCGGGCTCGTGAGTACCAGTCGATGAAATTGTACGACAGTTCGACAGGGGCATCAGCCCAAAACCGGCTTCTCTCAGCCACCATGATTGGTTCAAGCCAGCCGATGCTGGCGTTGTTTGAAATGATTTCCAAGGTGGCTGCCTCAAATGCGACCGTCCTGATACAGGGTGAGTCGGGAACCGGCAAAGAACTTGCAGCAAGAGCTATTCATCAACTGAGTGACCGGCATGCGAAAAACTTTGTGCCGGTCAACTGTGCGGCTATCCCGGATGACCTGCTGGAAAGTGAGTTGTTCGGACACGTCAAGGGATCGTTTACCGGAGCATATGCCAACCGGATCGGTCGTTTCGAGATGGCAGACAAGGGTACCCTTTTTCTTGATGAAATTGGCGATATGAAGGCTAATTTACAGGTAAAGCTGTTGCGGGTTCTTCAAAACAGGGAATTTGAACCGGTAGGAGCATCAAAATCGCAGAAAGTTGATGTTCGTATTGTTGCCGCTACCAATAAAAATCTTGAAGAGTTGGTGGTAAGTCGCGATTTTCGCGAAGACCTGTATTACCGGTTGTCGGTTATTCCGATTACAATTCCTCCGCTTCGAGAGCGGCGTGAAGATATACCAATTCTGATTCATACTTTTTTGACACGTTTCAATGCAGATAAGCGTCATGCTGTAAAAGGTTTCTCACGGGAGTCGCTTGGAATTTTGTGCAACTATGAATGGCCGGGAAATGTCAGGGAACTTGAAAATCTGGTTGAGCGTCTTGTAATTCTGAAGGGGAGCGGTCTGATTGTTCCGGATGATCTTCCTGAAAAATATCTTTCAGGAAAAGTGCCATATGCAGGACCGGTCCGGGTATCAGACTTGAAGCCGGATAATCTGCTTCCCGAAGGGGGCATCTGTCTCAATTCTGCCGTGGATGAATTTGAAAACAATCTTATTATGCAGGCACTTGCCCGATCGGGTGGAAACAAAAAGGAAGCTGCCTTGCTGCTTAATCTGAAGCGTACGACCCTGATTGAAAAACTGAAGAAAAAGAACCTGGCTTTCAGCGAGGATTAACCATTATGTCGATATCAATAGATAAACTTTCATTGCTGGGATCTCTTGCCCCGCTTCGACAAAAGACTGAAAGTAACGACATCCGGCAGGATAGCCGCTTTGCAGAGCGATTTGACAAAGCACTTGGCAGAGGAGGATTGTCCGCATCAAACGTCAACGGTAATGCCAGGGAGTTGGCTGAATCGCTCACTCTCCAGATGTTGCAGAGCTCTCTTGCGCTGGCCGGAGATTCCTCGGCAGAGGGGGCATCTGCCGAGGGAGCAACGCAGCTTTCTTCATCCCAGGCACTCATGCAGGCCTATCGAGCCAATCTTTCATCAGAGGGAGAAAAACCATCTCCGCCCCAGGTGTCCTCTCCTTCGCAGCTTCAGGAATTATCGGGTGATGTTCCTGTCGTTTCGGAAAGCCGGACGTCCCAAGTCAGAACCGATACCGCCTGGCTCGATCCCATTATATCCCGGGCCTCCAGAAAATATGGTGTTGATGTCGGCCTGATAAAAGCGGTCATCAAGGCCGAGAGTGACTTTAACCCGAATGCGGTTTCCGGTGCTGGTGCGCGTGGGTTGATGCAGCTTATGCCGGCTACCGCTCGATCACTTGGAGTCAGCGATTCGTTTGATCCGGAGCAGAATGTTATGGGTGGCACCCGCTTCTTGAAAGACATGCTCAAGCGGTATAACGGCAATGTTGATGCTGCGCTGGCTGCCTATAATTGGGGGCCTGGCAATGTTGATAAACGTCCCGACAGTTTGCCGCGCGAAACACGGGATTATCTCGCGCGAGTCAAGTCACTGTACTCAACATACAGCGTCTGACCGCAGAGCAGAAAAGCTGATTCCTGCCGGCATCTTTATGGGGTGGCGTGCGGAACTGATTTCCACACTTTGACCTAAAACTCTTCCCACTGCGAGGGATTCATGGCTCCACTGTATATCGTCGGCACCGGACCCGGTGACGCCTCTCATTTGACTGAAGCGGCCAAACAGGCCATTGTCGATTCTGACATCATAATCGGCTATGATAATTATGTCGAGCTGGTGCGCACTTTGCTGGATGGCAAGCAGATCATGTCAACCGGCATGATGCAGGAAGTGCAGCGTTGCCGCGAAGCGATCAGGTTGGCCCGCTCCGGTGAATCTGTTGCTCTGGTTTCAGGTGGCGATTCCGGGGTTTATGGCATGGCCGGGCTGGTATTGGAGCTGGTGGAAATGGACACCAGGCAGAATCCGGACGCCGGGCACCTTGATGTGCGGATTATTCCGGGAATTTCCGCTGTGCAGGCCGCGGCTGCTCTCCTCGGTGCCCCTCTGATGCACGATTTTGCGGTGATCTCCCTGTCCGATCTACTGACCCCGTGGGATCTGATTAAAACCAGGATGGACGCAGCCGCCCGGGCAGATTTCGTTATCGCCATCTATAACCCGCGCAGCAAAAGCCGCAGGACCCAGATAGAAGAATCCCAGAAAATCATCCTCGCTCATCGTGTTCCTGAAACTCCTGCCGGAATAGTCCGTAATGCCTGCCGTGACGGACAATCAGTTGTCGTAACCACCCTGGGGCAGCTGCTTGATCATGAAATTGATATGACAAGTATCGTGTTGATCGGCAATGCCAGTAGTTTTATAGATGCCGAGGGACGCATTGTAACGCCGCGCGGCTATGCAGCCAAATATGGCCCCGGTGCAATTGCGACAGAATTAGTCACAGAACAAGGTCCACTTCAGCACGCCGGAGCGGTCATGTTTTGCGGCACAGCCTCCGATGTTGGAAAATCAATTATTACGTCCGGTTTTTGCCGCTGTCTGCTCAAGCGCGGCATGGCCGTTGCCCCTTTCAAATCTCAGAATATGTCACTTAACTCGTATGTAACCCCCGAAGGCGGAGAAATCGGTCGCGCTCAGGCGGTGCAGGCCCAGGCGTGCGACATAAATCCACATACCGACATGAATCCGGTCCTGCTCAAGCCGAATTCCGATATCGGCAGTCAGGTTGTTGTACAGGGGAAGCCGGTTGGAAACATGTCTGTCTCAGAATATGACTCCTATAAACCGATTGCTTTTGAAAAAATCTGGCAGAGTTTTGACCGTCTGCGCCAGGCATATGAGTTTATTGTCATTGAAGGGGCGGGAAGCATCTCGGAAATCAACCTGAAAAAAAACGACATAGCCAACCTCAGGATCGCCACCATGGCACGATGCCCTGTGATTCTTGTGGCCGACATCGATCGTGGCGGAGTCTTTGCCCAGATCATCGGCACAATAGAGCTGCTGGAACCACTGGAGCGCTCCTACATCAAAGGGATTGTCATCAATAAATTCCGTGGAGATATTGATATCCTTAAACCTGGAATCGATTTCATCGAGCAGCGTACCGGTGTCCCGGTGCTGGGGATACTCCCCTGGCTTGCGGATATCAGCCTTCCGGCTGAAGACAGTGTTGCTCTCGGGCAGCGTTCCAAGGTTATCAGCATCATGACGGGGCTAAAAAAGATCCATGTGGGCGTCCTCAAGCTCCCGAGAATTTCAAACTTTACCGATTTCGATCCGCTGCAGAACGAGCCGGATGTACACCTCAGCTATGTTGAAGTACCCGACCAACTGCAGGGGCTGGACATCCTCATCATTCCCGGCAGTAAATCAACGATTGCGGATCTGTACTTTCTGATGGAACGTGGGCTTTTTGACGCAATTCGCAATTTTAACGGTCATATCGTCGGGATTTGCGGCGGTTTTCAAATGCTGGGAACAGCGGTGCTTGACCCTGACGCCGTCGAGTCGGCAATCAAGGAGGCGCAGGGACTTGACCTGCTCCCTTCCACAACGACACTGCTGATGGAAAAGGAAACACATCAGGCGCTGACATATCTTGATGAAGCGGGATTGATCGTTGCTCCGGAATGCAATGGAGTCATGACCGGGTATGAAATTCACATGGGGCTGACGACGCTCGACAAGGGGGTACGGCCATTTTCACGCATCTTCCGCCGGGGCGACACTTCGGTATCCGTGGAAGACGGCGCCGTTTCTCATGATGGCAGGATCTTCGGCACCTATCTGCACGGCCTCTTTGAAAACAGCCGATTCCGTGAAATCTACCTGAACAGCATTCGACTCGAAAAGGGGATGCCGCTCAGGCGTGGTTCCCAGAAACAGCCGCAGCACGACCCGTTTGACCAGCTGGCGGAACAATTTGAGAAACATCTCGATCTGCCGCGTCTCCTGGCAATTTGCGGACTGGGCAGTGACACTCCCTGATTCACAGTTCATCTTCCTGGCGTTGCTGCTCGACCTGATAATAGGAGATCCGTACTGGCTCCCCCATCCGGTGGTCGCTATCGGGCGTGGTATCAATCTGCTGGATCGAGTGTTACGCCGTGACTGGCTCGATGAACGCCTGGCAGGAATACTGCTGCTTCTGGTAGTCGTGTCCGGTTCTGCCGGCACAACCTGGATTCTGCTCAGTGTGCTTACAGATCTGCAGCCTGTGGTCGGGTGGCTTACCGCGCTTTTCGTTTCTTCAACCTGTCTGGCCGCACGTTCCCTCCACAAAGAGTCCGCTCGTGTCGCATCCGCGCTTTTGGCAGGCGATCTTCCGGCTGCCCGCCTTTATCTCTCTTATATCGTTGGACGGGATACCGACCATCTTGAAGAACCGGAAATCTGGCGCGCAGTGGTCGAAACCGTTGCAGAAAACACCTCCGATGGCATTATTGCGCCATTTTTCTGGCTAACGATCGGGGGGCCGGTTGCTGCAATGGCCTACAAGGCGGTCAGCACCCTGGACTCGATGGTCGGGTACAGAAACCAGCGATATCTCCGGTTTGGATGGGCATCGGCGCGGATGGATGATCTGCTGAACTTTATACCGGCCCGTCTCTCCGCTTTGCTTCTGATACTTGCCGCACCGCTGGCCGGATGCTCGGCGCATGGTGCTGCCCGGATAGCACTTCGCGACCGTCTGAATCACCCTTCACCCAACAGCGGGCACCCGGAAGCTGCTGCCGCCGGAGCGTTAGGTGTGCGTCTGGGGGGCGCTTCGAGCTACAACGGGATTTCGTCCTGGAAAGAGTATATCGGCGATCAATTACAGCCTCTTGACGCTCTTGCGTATCGTCGTATGATCAAGCTGATGTACATCTCAACCCTGTTGATGGCGGTAGTCTGCATGTTCGCAGCCTTCTGCATGAGAGGAATCCGTGTCCCGTTCATATGATCATGGCGGCAATGTCTTTACCGTTGCCCGAACACTAGGTGTCGCTCCCGATCAGTTACTTGATTATTCCGCCAGTATAAATCCGCTTGGCATGTCATCAATGGTGCGTGAAGCCCTGATTTGCTCACTTGACAGCCTGATCCATTATCCCGATACCAGCCATGTTGATTTGAAGCAGGCACTTGCACAACAGCACGCGCTTTCACCCGCTCACTTTACGGTTGCCAACGGTTCGACGGAGCTGATTTACAATCTTCCTGCCATGCTCCCCGGCAACAAAGCGCTGATAATCTCCCCTTCGTTCAGTGAATATGTAAGGGCTCTCAATCAGCATCATTGGGAAGTGCAGCATTTTATCCTGACGCCGGAAAGTAATTTTGCCATCGATATGGAAAAATTGGAACAGGCTCTGGCCAGTGGAGTTGATCTGCTTTTTATCTGCAATCCCGGTAATCCCAGCGGAACGCTTTATCCACAGTCGGTGATTGAACAAATCCACACTCTCTGCCTTTCGGCTGGAACGTTTATGGTCCTGGATGAAGCGTTTATGGATTTCTGCGAGGAAGCCTCGTCCAAACGCATGATTGTTCATAGCGACAATGCCATTGTACTGCGTTCGATGACAAAATTCTTCGGCATTCCCGGTTTACGCCTTGGTTATGCCATCAGCAATGCGACTCTCGCTGAAAGACTTGATTCAATGGGTGGCCCCTGGAGTGTTAACTCGCTGGCTTTGGCCGCGGGAACGGCGGCTCTTCAGGACGTAACGCATAATCAGGAAAGTCTTGAGTTTATCCGGCAGGAACGGTGTTCGCTCTTCGAACGTCTCGGGCAGTTTTCCCAGTTAAAGCTATATCCTTCGAGCGCAAACTATCTGCTGGTGGAGATCAGGGAGGGCATGACATCTCGTGAACTCAAGGAGCGCCTGCTGCCCTGCCGGATTCTGATTCGTGACTGCGCCAGCTTTACAGGCCTGGATGGTCGTTTTTTTCGAATTGCAGTTCGTAGTAGTGAAGATAATAAGCATCTGCTGGAGTGTGTGGGCAGGATTTTAAAATGAACTGCAATTGAACACTGATTGTGCCGCAGAAGTCCTGTAAGGACGGTTAGTTACCGCAAAGACGCAACCAGAAGTAGGCGCTTTTAAGCGAGGTCGCTAAGAAATCAAATGCTTATAAAGATAAAGATTCGAACCAATCAGGTAAAGGCTTTATAAGATAACTGCCTGATTTTCCTTCGCGTTCTTTGCGTCTTTGCGGTTCAAGAGCTTATTATAGGTTTATTCGTGTGTATCCCATTCATCCGAGTTTCAAATGCCTTACATAAGATTGTAGTCGTTTCCGCAGGTTACTTGTCCTTACGCGGCACGACTACTATGCCGGATTCGGTGACGGTGTAGCCGTTACGCAGGTCGGAATCCCTGTCGTAGCCGATTACCGAGCCGTCCGGAATAACCACCCCCTTGTCCACGATCGCGCGTCTGATCTTGACGTGTCTCCCTACGGTGACGTTTTCAAACAGAATTGATTCTTCTACCAGGCTGTAGCTGTTAACCTTGCAGAGCGGGCCGAGGATTGAACGTCTGACGGTGCTGCCGCTGGTGATACAGCCGGCACAAACGTATGAATCGATGTTTACGCCCCTGCGGTCGCCATCGTCGAATACGGTCTTGGCAGGTGGCCAATTTCCCTGATTTGTCAGGATCGGCCACTTGTAATTATACAGATTTAGCTGCGGAGATACATTGACCAGGTCCATATTGGCTTCATAGTAGGAATCAATCGTCCCCACATCCTTCCAGTACCCGCGCTCTTCGGCCTTCATGCCGGGAATCTGGTTGTCATTGAAGTTGTAGGCGAACACCCGGTCACCGCTCTCAAGCATCATCGGGATGACGTGCTTGCCGAAATCCAGGTCTTCGTGCTGTTTTTTCCCTTCCAACAGCACATCGATCAGTTTCTTGGTCGAAAAAATATAATTTCCCATGGAGGCAAGGCAGGTCTCACGCCCAGGTATGGGTTCAGGAACTTCCGGTTTTTCGGTAAACGCGATCACCCGCCCATCGTCATCCACGGAAAACACCCCGAAGCGGCTGGCCTCTTCCGCGGGAATTTCCAGGGCGGCTATGGTTAAGTCAGCCCGGTTCATACGGTGTTCGTTAATCATCTGGGTGATGTCCATTTTATAGACATGGTCACCACCAAAAATTGCAACGAAATCGGCATCCGAGGATTCGACAAAGCGGAGGTACTGGAGAATTGCATCAGCGGTTCCCTTGAACCACTCTTCGCTCTCGCTGCTGGTTTCGGGAGAGATTGCCACATAAAACTCGCCAAGCCCGGTCCATTTTCCCCATGATTCACGGATATGCTTGTTCAGTGAATAGGCGCGGTACTGCGTCAGGATATAGACCTTCTTGATGCCGGAATTGAACAGGTTGCTCAAAACAAAATCAATGATCTTGTATTTCCCGCCAAAGGCGACACTCGGCTTGGCGCGACGCAGGGTCAGCGGACTGAGGCGTTCTCCTTTTCCTCCAGCCAGAACCATGGCGATAGTGTTTCTGCCGACATTGCTCATGGAATACA
>Ga0172380_10002193_pt1 | contig 31111 bp, 28 predicted proteins | sample Leawe162metaG_FD_119747 | JGI IMG/M metagenome (GOLD analysis project Ga0172380, IMG submission 119747) | Leachate microbial communities from a municipal landfill in Southern Ontario, Canada - Leachate well 162 metaG | ecosystem: Engineered > Solid waste > Landfill > Unclassified | place... | reverse complement strand
GCTGTAGTTGTAGATACGCTCCCAGCGCCAGCGGTTCGCTGCCGAGGCCGCCTTGCTCATTTCCATCGGGTTATTTTCCAGTTCCCTGAAGAATTTCTTCAGGTCCTGCCCGGCGCAGAAATTACCGCCCGCCCCCGTGATCACTACGACCTTCACGTTGTCGTCGAACTCGAGCCGGAGTAGCGCATCGTCCATATCGTAATGAAGCCCTGGGCTCATCGCATTGCGCTTCTCCGGACGATTGAGCATTGTCCAGGCTATGCCGTCCTCGATCTCGATCTTTATGTTCTCGTATTTGTACGCGACCATGTCCTTCCTACTCCCTGTCGTAAAAAGGATCTACTCTACCGGAAAGAGCGAAAAAAAGGGCGGCGCGGTGACCGATATCAGGGGGCTGTAAAGATTCCGAGCACCCGATGTAGGGATACTTTGCCTCTATTTACTGCCCCGCCTTTGTGTCGCCGCGACGCAACAGGGCCATTGCCACGGCAGCCAAGGGGACATCTATCGTGTAGACTGGGAGTGGTTCGTCCGCACATATTCATTTGACCGGGAGCGCGAGATGAATAGATGGATATGGATGTTGGCAGTTGCGATGCTTTCTGCCTGTGCCTCTTACGGGGGCAGAAATCTACAGGCCGGCGAAGCGGGATTGGAGGATGTTCTGCGCGAGATGGGACAACCGGCCATGCGCTGGAAGGATGCGGACGGGTCGCTCCAACTCGCCTATCCGAAAGGCCCGAGCGGCTTTGAGACCTACTTGGCGAGGATAGGGCCGGACGGCAAGCTGCAAAGCATCCGCAACGTTCTTGAGGCGGGGAGCTTCGCCCGAATTCTGCCGGGAATGACGAAGGAACAGGTGCTACGCATACTCGGGCCGTCGGAGCCTTCCATGACGTTCTATTTCAAGGCTCGCGATGAGTTGGTATGGGACTGGCGTTTTCAGAACGTAGGGATGGTCGCGGCACATTTTCTTGTGCTATTCGACGCTAGCGCTGGCACTGTGCGCTCAAGCATGATCGAGATTGAAAATTTCTCCGCAGCTAGGGGTCACGCCGGTCATGGCCGCTAGCGAGGTGCTGAGGTGCAAACGAGCGCATGGTTCTGTAGCTTCAAAGCCACTCTTCGGAGCGGCTTTTTTGAATTGGACCGAGTTCCGTTGGTTCCCGTTTCGCTGCAAATTACTGAAGGAGGCACGATCATGAATGCATACTCGCGGGCAATTCGCCAAGAATTCCGTCTGGCGGTGGTAGCTCTGTTGGCGGCGGTGGCTGCTATGGGGATGCCGTCAGCCACGTTCGCTCAAAGCTACCCGAACAAGGCAATCAGCGTGATTGTTCCATTTCCGCCCGGCGGCGGTACCGATGTGGTGTTCCGCTTGGTCGCCGCCAAGATGGCGCAGAGCATGGGCCAGAGCGTGATCGCCATCAATAAGCCCGGCGCCAGCATGATCATAGGCCACGATGCGCTGGCCAAGGCCCCACCTGACGGTTACACCATCGGGCTCTACTCCACTTTCGACCGGACCTTCTTCCCCAAGCTTCCTTTCGATCCGTTCAAGGACTTCGAGCCCATTACCCTGATTGTTTCCGTGCCATTGGTACTGGTGGCGCGCCCGTCCCTAAACGTGAAGAGCGTTGCTGAACTGGTTGCCGCGGCAAAAGCCCGGCCGGGCAAGATCAACTACGCGTCGATCGGCAACGGCACACCGCATCACATCGCCATGGAGTGGTTCAAGTCGATGGCCGGTATCGAGATGACGCACATTCCGTACAAGGGCGTGGCGCCAGCAGTGAACGATATTGTCGCCGGTCAGGTCGACGTCATGTTCACGGGCACTTCGTCCGCCAAACCGTTTGTGGATGCTGGAAAGCTTGTTGCGCTCGGAGTTTCAAGCCCCAAGCGGCAGGCTTCGATGCCCAGCACGCCGTCGGTTGCTGAATCCGGCTATCCCGATTTTGATTTCGTCACCTGGTACGGTCTTGCCGCGCCCGCCGGCACGCCGCGCGACATCGTGTCGCGCATCAACCATGAAGTCGCGGCTGCCCTCAACCAACCCGACATCAAGGAGAGGCTGGCCACGATGGGCTTTGTCGGTACCCCGACGTCACCCGAAGAGTTCAAGGCTTTCGTAAGCGCTTGGGTACAAAAGTCTTCGCACATCATCAAGATTACCGGGGTAAAACCGGATTGACCGCCATGACAACGGCCATCGTGACATGCACCGCTTATCCGCCAAACGGCTAGAGGCTGCCTGTACACAGACGCTTGAGCTCTAACGGCGCAGCTTGCCGCGGGAACACGTTCATGTGCAATGGCGGGCGGCTGCGCCACCTCGCCCCGGTTGCACCGGCGGCGCAGCATCGAACGGCCAGCTTGAGCAATTCGAGAGCGGATTCCGCGCCAAGTAGAAGGCCGTGAACTGGCGTCAAAGGAGCGAACATGAAGGTCTGTATTGTCGGCGCCGGCGCCATCGGCGGTTTCATCGGTGCGCGGCTCGCTGCAACGGGCGGCTGCGACGTCTCGGCCTTGGCGCGGGGAGCGACACTGCAGGCGCTGCGCGAGCACGGCTGGCGCTTGCTGCAAAATGATGCGCTCATTCGGGGACCGGTGTTAGCGACAGAGCATGCGAGCGAGTTGGGCGTACAGGATCTGGTGGTCATAGCGGTCAAGGGCCCTTCGCTCCCGGACGTTGCCCGGCAAATCGGCCCGTTGCTGGGTGCGAACAGCGTCGTACTGCCGGCGATGAATGGTGTGCCATGGTGGTTTGCGCAGGCGATTCCTGTGCTCCGCGGCGAATCACTGCGCAGCGTTGATCCGGGTGGGCACATCGCCGCGGCGATTCCCTACGCTCGCGTGGTCGGTTGTGTGGTGCACATGGGCACGTCGCTCTCGGAGCCCGGATTCGTGAAGCACAAGACCGGGCGGCGATTGATCATCGGCGAGCCGGACCAAGCCGTGACCGGATCAAACAGCGGCGAGTCGCTGCGCGTTGCGCGCCTGGCAGCGCTGTTGTCCGGCGCTGGATTCGACATTAGGGTGTCGAGCGCGATCCGTTCCAACGTCTGGTACAAACTGCTGGGCAATCTGACGATGAATCCCATATCGGCACTCACTGGCGCAACCACCGACCGTGTGCTTGACGACCCGCTCGTGCTCGAGTTCTGTTCTTCTGTCATGAAGGAGGCGGCAGCGGTCGGCGCAGGCCTCGGCTGCGAGATTGTCGAATCCCCGAATGACCGCCACGACGCGACACGAAGACTCGGTGCGTTCAGACCCTCGATGCTTCAAGATGTCGACGCGCACCGCATGATCGAATTGGACAGTATCGTTGGTGCCGTCCACGAGCTAGGACAGCGACTTGGCCTGCCGACGCCAAACATGGCTATCTTGTTCGGCCTGACACGATTGTTCGGTCGCGTCCATGGTTTGTACCCTACGTAGGCGTGCGGAAGCGATCCAGGGCTGGGTTTGCCGGGACTGTGGCTGGTTTCTGCCACTAGCACCTGTCCGCCGTGCCCTGTGCGTCACGGAACGAACGCCTCGAGGAGGCGCGCGACGCTTTGCGGCTGATCGTGGTGCACGTTGTGGCCGGCGTTGGCGACGGTCTCGACGCGGATGTCGGCGAAGCAAGCGATGCGGCTGCGAAGCTCATCCTGACGGTCTGCTCCGAAGAACCGCTGCATGATGGGGGAGTCGCGCCCCGTCACCCAGAGCACGGGAGCCGTCACCATGCGCCAGCAGGCCTTGACGTCATCGAGGCAATAGGGGACAGGACTGCGCAGATGATGATGCGGGTCGGCCGCCAACTCGATGCCGCCGTTCCTGTCCTCGCCCAAATGCAGGGAGAGGAAGTCGGCCTGCTCCTGCGAGAGACGATGATTGGCCCGGCGCAGCCGCAGCGCAAATGCGGCGCGATCGGGATATCGCTTGCCGGCCTGCACTGCGCACAGCTCGCTCAGCCACCTGCTATAGTGTTCTGGCGGTGCGCCAGGATAGCTCGTCCCCAGACCGAAACCTTCGAGCGCCGCCAAGCAGAGGACGCGCTCGGGGCATACGCCGGCATAGAGGCTGGCGGCATTGCCACCCATGCTATGGCCGAGCAGGCGCAGCGGCGCCTCGGGCGAATAGTGACTCGCCAGAGCATCGAGATCGGCTATATAGTCGGGAAACCAGTAAGCGTCGTTGTTCCACTGCGAAAGGCCAAAGCCGCGCCAATCGGGAGCCAGCACACGCCACTCGCGGGCGAGCGCATCGACCAGGAACTGGAATGTGGCCGAGACGTCCATCCAGCCGTGCAGCATGAACAGCTTCGGCGCCGTCGGCGGTCCCCAGCAACGGACATGACAACGCCGGCCGCGCACTTGGATGAACTCAGAGGTGGACTGCTTCATCTGCGGATCTTAGCGCCTGCCATCTTGCGAAGGGTACGCGGCCGATAGCGACAAGTGGGGACGAAAGATGTTCGGAAGGAGCAGAATCCGCTGCGCAGGAAAGGCGAGCACGAGCAGTTGGTTCAGCGTGGAGCTTGCCGCGCGCTCAACCGAGTCCGTTAAGGCATCGATACCCCAAGCTTGCTCCGAGTCCCGCGCACATAGGAAACGGTCTGCACCACGAGCAACAGGGCGCTGACGGCGACGAACACGGTACTGATCGGGCGCTCGACGAAAGTCGCCAGATCGCCATTCGACAGCGTCAGTGCCCGACGAAAGTTCTCTTCCACCATCGGTCCAAGTACGAAGCCCAGAAGAATCGGCGCCAACGGGAACTGCAAGGCCACGAGTATTGCGCTGATCGCACCGATAACCAACACTTCGGCGATATGGTACAGATTGTTGTCATGACTGTAGACGCCGATCGCAACAAAGAACATCGCCGCCGGAAACAGGTAGCGATACGGCACCCGCAACACTTTCACCCAAATTCCGATCATCGGTATGTTGAGCAACAGCAGCAGGGCGTTGCCCACCCAGAAGCTGGCTATCAGCCCCCAAAACAGGTCCGGGTGTTCTGTGATCAGTTGTGGGCCGGGCGTGATGCCCTGAATCATCAGCGCGCCCAAAATGAGAGCCATGATCGGGTCACCCGGAATTCCCAAGCACATGGTGGGGATGAAGTCCACCTGCGCCTTCGCATGGGATGCTGCCTCGGACGCGACCACGCCTTCGATCGCGCCGTGACCGAAACGTTCTGGCGTTTTCGAGATCTTGCGTTCGAACGCATAGCCTATAAAGCTGGTAATCGTCGGGCCGGTTCCAGGCATGGCGCCGAACAAGGTGCCGATAATGGTGCCGCGCAGTATCGGCGACAGCGACTTCTTGATGTCTCCCCAGTTGGGCAGCATGTCGCGCACGCTGACAGCGGCGCTATGTGCCACGTACGTCGTGCGATTGACGTTGAGCAGGAAGTCGCCCACTGCGAACATGCCTAGAGCGAGGGAAATCAGGCTGACGCCTTCCCACAGTTCGCTCGTCCCCAATGAAAAGCGGACGATGCCGCTATTGACGTCGGTTCCCACAACGCCGCACAGCAAGCCGAGGAGAACCGCCGCCACACCCTTGAGCGGCGAACCGCGTGCCATGGTCGAGCCAGCCAGCAGACCGAGCAGCATGACCGAGAAGATATCGGCCGGACCGAACTTGAAGGCGATCGCAACCAGTAGCGGAGACGCGAAGATCATCACCAGGATGCCGAAGATGGTCGCGAAAAACGAAGCAAACATGGCGAGGCCGAGCGCCTTGCCGCCCTTTCCCTGCTTGGTCAGCGGATATCCGTCGAGGCACGCCACCGCGTGAGGCGCATGGGACGGCAAGTTGAGCAGGATCGCACTGATGGCGCCGCCATAGGTCGAACCGTAGAAGACCCCGGCCAGCATCAGTATTGCGGGAACCGGCTGCATGCCAAAGGTCAGCGGCAGCAGAACCGATATGGTCGACATGGTACCCATGCCCGGAATTACGCCGACCAGGTTGCCGACGAGCACACCGAACAGAGACCACATCAAATGGTTCGGTACGAGCGCGACGCCGAATCCTTGCATCAAGCCGGCTAAAGATTGTTCGATCATCGCTTACCCCCAACTGAAGAGGCGCAACTGCAATTGCAGTGCCCACCAGAAAGCTACCACGGCGATTGCAACCATGCCAACGGCGAGCCACAATGCCTGCAGCAGCGTGTTCTCGCGGTCGCCCAGTGCCGAAATGAAGACCAAGGCGAAGGTGCCCGGCACCAGTCCGCCGTACTTGTTGAGCACCATGAAGGCCAAGGAGCCGCCGATGATGCCACTCCAGGCGCGCCTGTCGAATGCCGGGTGCGCGCCTGCCTCCCCAGCGGTCGGACGCCCGCTGCCCAGACGCGCGGTCAGCGCGATGACGAGTCCTATCGCGGCCAGCAGCGCGCCCACCGCAGTTGGATAGAAACCCGGACCCATGTGGCCGAGCGTTCCCATCTCATACTGCATCCCTTGTCGCGCGGCGGCGAGTCCGATCAAGATCATGATCGCGCCGCCGTAATAATCCTTGTTGAAGCTGAACAACGACCGCATCATCTCCGACCTCCGAAAACGTCAATTTCCAGTTGGGCTGAGCGCGCGCGACGCAAAGCTGCCCCGCCCTCTTTCAGGACGTCTTCGACAACTTGCCCGGACACGATCTGTCGAATCACCTGGCGTTGGCGCGGACCGGCAGCGGTTGGGACGATGGCACCGCTCCGCTCATCGCACGAATGCGCTCGACAACGAGGTATTCGCTGTCGGCAGTGGAATGAACGAAATACGAATCGCCGCTCGGTCGCGCAGGGACACCGCGTACCTCAGAATCTTCGGCGCGCCGACAGTGTGAATCATTTCCAAGAACTCCTCCTTGGGGTTTGCCATAGCAGCCGGCGACTCGATCTTCCCCCGACCATTTTGATTGTTCGCCCCTTCTCCATGTGAGTCAAGCATGCGATTGTACATATCATATCCTTGATCATGTGCGATTCCCCCACGTCGCTCGCCGTGCTTTTCTTTTTCGTCGGAGACGCGCCGTGGCAGGCGCACGCGGCGAGGCACGCTCGAAGGTGTTCGACTGCAACGAACGGGTCTGCAGTCAAACGAGTTTCACGAGATCGAGTCCCAGCAAGGGACAGTGCAACGGACACCCGACGGCAGAATCTACTGGCTGATGAAATCGGCTGCCCGCTCTCCAATCATGATAGCCGGCGCCATCGTGTTACCGCGTACGATACGCGGCATGATCGACGCGTCCGCGATGCGCAGGCTGTCGACCCCGTGCACGCGCAGGCGCGAATCGACCACGGCGTCGCGACCGGCGCCCATCCGGCACGTTCCGACCGGGTGATAGACGGTGCGCGCTTCCTGCCGCACCAACTGCTCCATGGCCGGCAGGTCGTCGCTGGCCACCCCCGCAGCCGGGCCCATCTCCTTGCTGACCAGGGTTGCCAGCGAGGGCTCGGCCAGGATGCGCCGGGCCAGCCGCAGCCCGCCGATCAGCGCCCCGACATCATCGGGGTGGCTGAGATAGTTGGCGCGAAAGAGTGCGGTCGAATCGGGATGCGCGTCGCGCAGACGGATTTCGCCGCGTGATTTGCACGCCAGCGCGTATGCCGAGAGCGTCAGGCCATGCTCGTCGCGGGGCTGTCCGGGAGCGAAGGGTAGCCTCGGCACCAAGTGCATCTGGATCTCCGGCCTGCCGTCGCCGTCGAGGTCGAAGAATCCGCCGGCCTCCAGAATATTCGAGGCCAGCACGCCGCCCCTGAACAGCAACCAATGCAGGATATGTCCTAGCGCTTTCAGGCCGCGTTCGTTGCCATGAAGACTGATCGGATCCTTCAGCCTGGCCATGATGGAGATTATCACGTGATCCTGATAATTCGCTCCCACGCCGGGCAGATCGGCCACCACCGGAATGCCAAGGGACTGCAGGTGTTCGCCGGGGCCGATGCCGGACAGCATGAGAATCTTCGGTGTGGCGATGGTGCCGGCGCTGATCACGACCTCTCTGCGCGCCGCGGCCTGCATCGGGGTACCTTTGCCGATGCGGCAGGCAACGCCTGTGGCCCGTCGCCCGTCCAGAAGAATGCGCTCGACCTGTGCGTTCGTTCGAACGACCAGGTTGGGTCGCGATTCGGCGCGGCGCAGGAACGCTCGCGCCGAGCTATACCGCCTGCCGTCTCTCTTGGTGGCCTGATAGAGTCCGACGCCCTCCTGTATTTCGCCATTGAAGTCGCCGTTATAACGAATGGGCCTGCCTTCGTACTGGCCGAGCTCCATGGCTGCCCTTATGTACGCGTACGACAGCGGGTGCACCTGCGTATTGTCGCTGACCGCCAGCGGGCCGTTGGCGTTGTGGAATTCGCCCGAGAGCCTCACATTGCCTTCCGATTTCTTGAAGTAGGGCAGTACATCGTCGAACCCCCAGCCCTCGCATCCCATGTCACGCCATTCGTCGTAGTCCTGGCGCTGCCCGCGTACGTAAATCATGCCGTTCACCGAACTGCCGCCGCCCAGGGTGCGGCCCTGCGGCACGGGTACCATGCGTCCGTTTGCACCTGGCTCCGGCTCTGTCACATATGGCCAGTAGCGGCAAGTGTCCTTCAGACGGAAGAGCGCGGCGGGAATTTGCACGTCGGGGATCTTGTCGGTCGGACCCGCTTCGAGCAGCAGCACGCGGGCATTCGGATCCTCGCTCAGGCGGCTGGCCAGAACGCAGCCGGCCGATCCTCCACCGACGATGATGTAATCGTATTGTTCACTCATTGGTTTGTTCTCAGTTTGCGCCATAGCCGACGATGGCTTTGGTTTCCAAGTATTCCATAAGACCCGCTTCGCCTTTTTCGCGGCCGTTGCCGGATTGCCGGTAACCACCGATCGGAGCGGCGGGGTCGTTGGGAGGATAGTTGATGTTGACGGTACCGCTGCGCAAGCTCGCGGCAACCCGCCGAGCGCGGGCGATATCCTTGCCGCGAACGTATGCGGACAGGCCGAAGGCCGAGTCGTTGGCGATCTGAATCGCCTCTTCTTCGGATCGATACGGGATGATAGCCAGGACCGGCCCAAATATCTCCTCGCGCGCGATGCGCATATCGTTGCGCACCTCGGCAAATACCGTCGGGCGCACGTAGTAGCCGCGATCGAGGTGTTGCGGCCGGCCTAAGCCCCCGGTCACTAGTTCGGCGCCTTCGCGAATCCCGGCGGCGATCAGGCTCTGGATCCTGTCGAACTGGGCGCGCGTCGCGACTGGACCCAGTTGGGTTTCTTTCGACCAGGGGTCACCGACGATCATGGCATCGGCCGCCTCCTTGGCCAAGGCCTTGACTTCGTCCTGGCGTTCCAGCGGAACCAGCATTCGCGAGGGAGCAACACAGATCTGCCCGCTGTTGTTGAAGCACTGGGCCACGCCCTGGGCTACTGCCTGGCTGAAATCGGCATCCGCCAACAGGATGTTGGCCGACTTGCCGCCGAGTTCCTGCACCACGCGCTTCACCGTGATTGCACCGTCCTGCGCGATGCGGATGCCGGTCTGCGTGGAACCGGTGAAGGAGATCATGTCGACGCCGGGGTGCTTCGCGATCGCCGCACCAACGGTTGCTCCGTCTCCCTGCACCATATTGAAAACGCCTTCCGGCAAGCCCGCTTCTTCCAGTATTTCCGCCAGCAACACCGCGCTGAGCGGGGCTCCTTCCGAAGGCTTGAGAACCACAGTGCAGCCTGCCGCCAGGGCCGGCGCCAGCTTCAGCAAAGTCACGAAGAGCGGCGAGTTCCACGGGGTGATCAGGCCGCACACGCCGATCGGCTCGTGCACGATCAGCGTCGAGCCGCGGCGGATTTGAAATGCAAAATTCTCCAGGACGCTGATCATGTGGTTTGCAACCGACAGACCGGCCGCCGTATGCACTCCGAGCGAGAGGCTGATCGGGGCGCCCATTTCCCTGGTGACGGCCTCGGCCAGTTCCGTCCTGCGCGCCTCATAGCGTTTCACAATATTGCGCAGCAGGGTCACGCGCGTCTCCCTGGGCTGGCGCGAATACGCGGGAAACGCTCTCCTTGCCGCAACGACCGCACGGTCAACGTCCGCCGCACTGCCGCACGCTACTTTGGCGCACAGGGTTTCCGAGTCCGGAGCGAGCAAATCCATCGACGCCGGTGACGCCGGGGCCACCCAACGTCCGCCTATGTAGAGGTGTTGCAGATGGTCCACTCAATCTCTCCAAAAAGCAGAGGCGCGGTAAGGAATACGACAGTGCCAACGGGTACTCAAATACAATTACCCGCAATCTGTCCTGTACCCGCTTCATGGAATTCACGACATGCTTGGCGACACAAAGTGTCTAGCACTGAGGATAGCCAAGAGACGACGCGCATAAGATCATCAATGTGATATCAACAATCCCATGCTTGACTCGCGATCAGACAAAGCGAATACTCGAATATTGTAGATTGTGTCGGTATGTTACATTGCCCGGCTCCGAAGGGTAGTCCGGATAATGCGAGCGGATCAGATTCCCCGGCCCCTCTTTCTATCCCTCGAGTGGAAAGTGGCTCGAGGTGAGAGTCGGGATGCATCGCGTTAATCACTTATATTAGGAGGAACTTCATGTTCAGGAGCACAGTTGTCAAACCCGTCATAGCGGCCCTAAGCGCACTCGCGATGATCTGTATCGCGGCGCCCGGCTTTGCACAGTCCGGCGAAAAATTCCCCTCGAGGCCGATAAAAATGATCGTCGCCTTTGCGGCCGGCGGTTCGTCCGACATTCTGGCGCGGACCATAGCGCAGCAATTCTCCTTGCGCACCGGTAGCACGATGGTGGTGGAGAACAAGCCCGGCGCGAGCAGCGCCATCGCGATGGAGTACGTGGCCAAGGCAGCTCCCGATGGCTACACTTTGCTTTGGGGATCCGATAGCACGGTCTTGCAGCCGCTGATGCACAAGGATTTCCCGGTAGATCCGATGAGGGACCTGACCCCGCTGACGAAGCTCGGCGTGGCGCCGAGCGTCATCTCGGTGAAGGCGGGCCTTCCCGTCAACAGCATCAAGGAGTTGATCGATCTGGCGAAATCCAAGCCAGGGGCACTTCATTACGGCCATGGTGGCATCGGGGGCACGCACCATCTCGCTTTCGAAGAGTTCAATCACCGCGCCGGCATCAATATCGGGCACGTCCCTTACAAAGGCACAGCCCCGTTGGTCACCGATACCCTTGCCGGAAACCTCGACGTTGCCGTGACGGGAACGGTAGAGGTCGCCAAGTATGCGGCCCCGGGCGGTCTGATTCGCGTGCTGGCCGTGATGGGCGAAAAGCGGGCGCCGTCGATGCCCAATGTGCCGACCATGATCGAGAGCGGGTTCCCGGGCTTGACGTCGGGGAGCTGGTTCGGCGTGCTGGGACCCAAGGGCCTGCCTCCGCAGGCTGCCGACTTTCTCACCAAGAACATCATGGCCGCAGCGGAAACACCTGAGTTTCGTAAGATTGCGGCGACTCTCGACATGCCCGTCGAGCCAACGTCCGGCCCGGACACCGTCAAGTTCATGGTAGACAAGACTGCGCGTTTCAAGGAGACGATAGCCAGGAGCGGGTTCAAGCTCAACTAAGCGGACGGCACGCGCCCACCTGTGCAAGCTCACGGGTCGGCGCGCAGCCCCTCGACTTCGTCGCCTTGCACCCGATGAGGCGGGCCCCGAACAACGTCTCTGCGCTGGAACCCAAACACGCCGGGGTTCGCGACAAGACGGATTGGCCGACGACCAATTTCGCCAAACGCGCTGGCCGTCATCTGGCTGAGGTAAAGTACCGATTCAATCACTGTTCCCATCGCGGATCTGGGCCGGCGCGACAGGTATCGGCCATGCTCGCCCGCACGCGACCCGGGACTATGATCAGCCTGGCAGTCGCCAGGGCCTAACCGAGTGGTATCTTGTTCAGGAGACATTTCGTATGCTTGCCGGAGATCTCTTAATCCAAAATACTAGGCACTTCCCTAAGAGAACAGCAATTATTGACGAAATTGGATTCAGATGCACCCATGAGGAATTCAACAGGCGGGTCAACCAGCTCGGAAATTCATTGCTCGCGCATGGATTAGGAAAGGGAGACCGAATAGGGATACTGAGCGAGAACCGCCATCAGGTCTGTGAATTTCTATTTGCGGCGATCAAGACCGGAATAATCGGCGCTGGCTACAACTACCGGCTGAAGCCGGCACAAGTGCTGAATATCATCAAGGACAGTTCGCCGAGAATAATCTTTGTTCAAGATAAATTTTTGGATTCCATAAATGCAGTCTTAGACGAATTGCCCTTTGTCGAAAGAGTCATCGTATTTGGCGGCAGTGAAGATAGCTATGAGGAATTCCTGGCTGCAGGCTCGCCCGAGGAACCGCTCGTAGAACTCTGCGAGGACGACATCGCGCTCCTAACTTATACAAGCGGAAGCACCAGCGATCCTAAAGGCGTGATGATGAATCACCGCAACATCTATTACGGATGCCAGTTGGAAAAATTGGCCGCGAGATTCGGGGCCGAAGACGTCGTCATGTTAGGAGCGCCTCTCTTCACCGGAGGAGCTAGATTCAAATTCTTTGCTGCATCCTATAGCGGATGCACTCAGGTCATTCACGTTTTTACAGGCGAGAGTTTTGCCCACCTCGTCCCAAAAGAGAAGGTCACCAGCACTTCGTTGATACCAACGAGGTTCAATATCATCCGGAAATTTATCGCAGAGCACCCGGCGACCTATGATTTCAGTAGCTTAAACAAAATTCCCATAGGCGGCGGTCAGCGTACGTCGATTCAACAGATCGAGGAAATATTGAGTTATTTCAAAGTCGATTTTTCGAATGTCATTTACGGCATGACCGAATCATCGGGAGGTCCGATCGCTGTCTTGATGCCTGAGACGCTCAGAGACATACTAAGAAGTAAGTGGGACGCCAATAGGATTCCTCCTGTGGGGAACGCCGTCTTGGACGGACGAATAAGAATTGTCGACGCAGACGACAATGATGTTCCCGCGGGAGAAACGGGAGAAATAATCGCCAAGGGAAGCACCATCACTCCAGGCTACTGGCGCAAGGACGAGGAAACACGAAGAGTCATGAGGGGCGGCTGGTACCACACGAGTGATTTGGGGCGATTTGACGAAGAGAACAGACTATGCTTCGTTGGTCGTAAGGATTTCCTGATAAAGACGGGCGGGTTTTTCGTTTCACCGGAGGAAGTCGAAAGCGTCATAAGCCAACATGAAGCCGTATCCCAAGTCATCGTCATTGGGGTGCCCGATGAAAAGTGGGGGCAGGCGATCAAGACGATTATTGTGACGAAAATGGGTTGTAAGGTCAGTGCAGAAGAAATCAGGGAGTTTTGCCGGCCGTTCCTAAGCGGCTTTCAAATACCCAAGACGGTGGAGTTTGTCGATGATCTGCCCGTAGATGGCAGTATGATGAAGATATCTTACAAAGAGGTCAGAAGCCGCTTTTCGTAGCCGTTGATGCCGGCGTAATGCGGACGCGAATTCGATCTGCCACTCGGACAGGACAGCTTCATGGACATCATTGAACCTCTGATAGAACACCTGCTGGATGTCAGATATGAAGCGATTCCCGAGAAGACCATTGAGCAAACAAGGATGTCAATTCTTGATACCTTTGGTGTCTTGCAGGCGGGCAAGGGAGCGCCTGGCTGCGATGAACTGATTGGCTTGGTGAAGTTTTGGGGCGGCAGAGCGGAGAGCACGATATTGCTTGATGGGGACAAGATCCCCGCCCCCAATGCGGCGTTGGCCAACGCCGTGATGTGCCGGGCCTTGGATTTTGATAGCGCAACAGCGGGTAAAGGCTGTCATTTGGATGCGTCCGTGATCCCGGTTGCCTTGGCGATAAGCGAGAAAGGTGAGATCGCTGGTAGGGAATTCATCGCCGCAATCACTGCAGCGAAAGACTTGGCCGCCAGAATCAACGCTGCAACGAAGCAATACTATGGCTTCGACCCAACGATTTGTTGTGGCATCTTTGCCACTACTGCGGTAGCCGCCAGGTTATTGGGACTCAACTTCAGGCAAACGCATCACGCCTTAGGCATGGCTTTGAACGAAGCATCCGGCACATTCCAGAGCAACATAGACGGCGCATTGAGCGTTCGCTTGAATCAAGGAATGGCAGCGCTAAAGGGGATAATATGCGCCGAGTTGGCGTTGCGGGGATATACAGGTGTCACCAACGTAATCCAAGGCCTCTGCGGTTATGCTAACTTGATCGCGCGAGGCCATTTCGACTCTGACGTTCTATTGGAAGACCTAGGCAACAGCTACTTCAGCGATCGAAATCTATTCAAGCGTTGGCCCAGTTGCGGTGGTACATTGGCCGCAACCGACTTGGCCGTCGAAGTTGCTAGAAGCGGCCGACTCGACGGCAAGGCGTTGTCGGAGATCGTCGTCTTTTTGAGTAAAGGCGTGGCAGCCTTGGTTGGAAGCGACTTCAAGCTAGGCGAAACACCGGCGGTCAATGCGCAGTTTAGCGTCCAATACGCTATAGCAAACGCATTGTTGCGCAAGGACTCACTGCTGATTCACTTCACGGAACCGTACGTCAAAGATCAAGAGATCATGAACATGATCAGTAAGATACACGTGAAGATAGACGAAAAGGTGGCTTCTGGAGCCAGGTTGGAAATCAAGTGCGCGGACGGAACCGCGATCGTCACAGAGGCAGAGATACTGCGAGGCCACTATCTCAATCCGCTTTCGCGGGAAGAGATTCTCGGCAAGTATTCCGAGAACATCTCGTTCTCGAATCGCGTCGAGCGGGGAAGGGCAATTCAAGAACAGGTCATGCATCTGGAGAAATTGGATGACGTCAGTTTGCTCGTCCGCTCGCTAGAAAACTAGCAGCAATATGAACGCCAGAGACCACGATACGCAGGTGATGGGCACGATCTTTGACATCCAAAGATATTCCATACATGACGGTCCGGGCATAAGAACCACGGTTTTTCTGAAAGGCTGTCCGTTGCGCTGCAGCTGGTGTGCCAATCCCGAATCCTGGCATTCACACCCGGAACTCAGTTTTATCAACGGCAATTGCACGGGTTGCGGCAGATGTATGGTGGTTTGCCCAAAGCATGCGATAGTCCTGAAGGACAACAAATCCGTTACCGACCGACAGCTTTGTGACAACTGCGGCGATTGTGTGGTCGTGTGTCCCAATAAGGCCAGAGATCTGATAGCGAGGAACATCAGCGTCGCGGAGGTCGTGGCGCAAATTGAGAAAGATGAGGTGTTCTACCGAACCTCCGGCGGTGGAGTGACCTTGTCTGGTGGCGAGCCCACAATGCAGCCGGAGTTTTGTCGGGCGCTGCTGAAGACCGTATACGAAATGGGCTATGAAACGGTTCTGGATACCTGTGGCTTGGTTCGATGGGAGATTCTGGAGAGCATCGTCAAGTATGTAGACCTGGTGCATTTTGATCTGAAGCACATGGATGACGAAGCGCACCTCCGCTACACCGGTGTGTCCAACGGAATCATTCTAAGCAATGCCAAGAAGCTGTCATTGATGGGTAAGCCGCTGATAGCGCGTGTCCCCCTGATCCCTGGGGTGAATGACAGCTTGGACAACCTGAGAAAGACGGCCAAATTCTGCAAACAGCTTCCGAGCTTGCGGCGCCTGGACCTGCTTCCCTATCACCGCTTGGGAATGAACAAGTTTGAGCGCCTGGGTCGCAACTACACGCTTTCCGAGCTGAAAGCCCCAGATAAGAATCATATAGAGGACTTGGCAAATGGCATTCGGGCGCTCGGACTGGGAATCGAGATCCAAGTCGGTGGTTAAGCGTCATGACACTCTGCCGATACGCCGAAAGTCAGCGGTAGAAACTTATCGGCGATCAATTTTGTTCCTGTCCGGGCTGCATGGGATGGTTTATGCTGGGGTGGTGTTCGCCCGGCAACGCTCCCCACGTAAGTATCGATATCACATACGGAATTCGATTGCGGGGCAGGTAATGCTAGGATGAACCTTGTATAAGTGAAGGCAAGCCCGTGGAGATTTTGCCAACGGGCTCAATAATCTCGCTCAGGAGGTGATCGTGGAAGCTCAGGCGAAACTTAGTCCAAAGGTAAAACAACTGCGCGAATCCCTGGTGGAGATAGCTCCGGGAGGCAAATTGACTGACGCACCTTGCGAGACAAAGCCAGGGTCGCTTGGGTTGAAGGAATTGAGCAATCTTAGCCCGCGGGTAAAGCGGCTGAGGCAAACCCTGTTCGAAACAAAACCAAAGTTTTCAACCGAAAGACTGCGGGTCTTGCGCGAGGTATACGCCAAAACGGAAGGCGAGCCAGCGGCTATCCGCCGAGCAAAGGTGCTCAGTTCCCTGCTGAGGGAAATGACCCTCTACCTAGATCCGGACAATCTGAATTTGATTGTGGGCAATCAAACCGGGTCCAGGGTGGGAATGCATCCGTATCCAGAATACTCTGCCAAGTGGATGGGAAGAGAAGGACAGTTTGACACGGCCCTCGGCAAGGCAGACGTCTCCGAAGATGACGTAAGGCTGCTGAAAGAGACGAGCGCGTATTGGGGAGATCGCTGCATACTGTCGAGAACGAAAGCGATATGGAGAGAAAAGCGTGCAGGCTTTCCTGACCGGGACAAGATAGTCCGGGCGGGGATCTGGAACGACGCGATTGCCGTGCCGTTGGGCAGGGTGTCGGTAGATTATGGCAAAGTCGTAGCCAAAGGCCTACTCTCGGTGATCGATGAGGCCAGGACGCGCTTGCAGCAATTGGAAATCGGCAATGCGGAGAGTTTGAGCCAGAGGTCTTTCCTAAAGGCGGTCATCATTTCCTGCGAGGGCGTGATCGCCTTGGGCGGAAGATACGCCGATCTCGCACGTTCGCTGGCGAGCAAGGAGCAGGATCCTGCCAAGAGAAAAGAACTGGAAAAGGTAGCCGAAGTTTGCACGCGGGTTCCCGCCTACCCAGCGAGGACCTTTCATGAAGCGCTGCAATCGTTTTGGTTTGTGCACGTAGCGGTATTGATCGAACACTGCAGTGACGGAATCACTCCGGGACGCTTTTCACAGTACATATATCCATTCCTCGAAAAAGATTTGCAGAATGGCTCGATTACCGAAGCAGAGGCTCTCGAATTGCTGCAGATGGTATTTATCAAGCTTAACGAAACGACAAAGCACTGGCCGGGGAAGGGCTTCGAGCAGGATATGGGCACCATGGCGCACAACGTCAACCTGGGCGGATTGACGCCCAGCGGCCGAGATGCCACCAATGAGCTCGACTACATGCTGCTCGACACGCAACTATCATTGCAGTTGCCGCAGCCGACACTATCGTTGCAGTACCACGACAAGATCTCCGAGCGGCTGCTCCAGAAGTCGATGGAATTGGTCAGCACGGGCGTCGGCATGCCCGCCTTCTTCAACGCCGATCTCAATGTGCAACGACTGTTGACTCAGGGTGCCACGCTGGAGGACGCAAGAAACCAAGCGATCATCGGATGTGTCGAATGCGGCTTTTCTCATACCGCCGCGTCAATGTGGGGCGGTTCGATGAACATCCCGAAATTGCTCGAGATGGCCTTGCACGATGGCGTCGATCCCGTGACGAAGATGCCGCTGGGAGCCAAGACCGGAGGCATAGAGCAGTTCGACAGCTACGAAAAACTTTGCGCAGCGATACAAAAGCAAATTCAGTGGTTCTTGCCGGCGTTCTTCGATTTCGACAATACCGGTGAAACTTTGAACGGCGAGATAGCCCCCGTTCCCTTCACTTCTGCCCTGATAGATGATTGCATCAAGAGGGGCAAGGATATCTTCCAGGGTGGCGCGAGATACACCATGAATGGCGTCGCCCCGGTGGGCGTCGTCGATTTGGGGGACTCGTTGGCTGCCATCAAGAAACTCGTCTATGAGGAAAAGCGCTACACGCTCGCCCAAGTGGTCGAGGCCCTCGACGCGGATTTCATCGGTCATGAGTCGCTCAGAGAAGCCTTGCTGGACGTGCCGAAGTTCGGCAACGACGACGAGTATCCGGACGGCATCGTAGCCGAATGGTATGACTATTTCTATTCCGAGCATCAGAAGAACCGGGACTATCTGAATGGGCAGGTGAGGCCGCCCGCGCTATCGATCACCAACCACTATGCCCTCGGGCGTCACGTCGGTGCCACGCCCAATGGACGAAAGGCGAAAGCAACCTTGGCCGACGGTTCGGTATCGGCTAGCCCCGGAATGGACAAGAACGGTCCGACGAGCCTCATCAAATCGGCCACGAAGGTTCTTGATACCACCAAGTATGCTTGTGGCCAGCTCAACATGAAGTTTCATCCGTCGAGCTTGGAAACGCGAGAGGGGCGCCGCAAATTGATGGCCTTGACCAAGAGTTATCTGGACATGGGCGGCCATCACATCCAATTCAATGTACTGAAGGCAGAGACCTTGAGGGATGCGCAAAAGCATCCCGAAAACTATCGGGACTTGGTAGTTCGCGTCGCCGGGTTCAGCACTTTCTTCATACACATGGACCGGACGGTGCAAGACGAAATAATTGGACGCACCGAGATCGCGATCTAGGCTTCGTTGAACGGCGCGAGGTTTCGATCTGACCGTTCATCGAGTCAGAACTGCGGCCTGCGCGAGGCTGTACCACAGCGCCCCTGCGGTATCGGCGCGCTTGACCAGTTCGCCGCGCCCGAGGAGATGGTTCAGGGACGCGATCGTTGATCCCGTCACCCAGCCGAACAGTATCGGGTCTGAGTAGGTCTTGCTGCCAAACAGGTCGCCGAACAGGTCCGTGACTCGCTTTGGTTCGTTCAATGCCAGACGCAGTCGCTGCAGCATATGTTCCTTCTCGCGCGTGAGATCGTCCAACCTCGCGTGGAGATTGCGGAACGGCTGTTGATGGGAAGGAAGAACCAGAACGTCATCGGGCAGCTCCCGCTTCAGTTTGGCGAGCGATGTCATCCAGTCCGTCACCGGGTCGGCGTTCGGCTCGATCGGCCCGACCATCAGGACCGATGAAACCTCGGGCAGAACTTGATCGCCAGAAATCAGCAGGCGCAGGTCCGGGCAGTACAGACAGGCGTGCTCTGGTGAGTGGCCGTTGCCCACGACGACTCGCCAATCGTGCTCGCCTATGGCGAATCGGTCGCCATCGCGCATACGCTGAAAGCTGTCGGGAGGCGCGGAAATTCTCTTGCGAACATCGCCAATACACGCGAGATAGGTATCGATCCGCTCGGCGTCCCAGCCCGCGTTTTGGTAAAAACTAATGCCATCTTGCGAGACCGACTGCCCCCATTCTTTCGCCATCACCCGGCAGGTCAAATATTCAAGCTGGGTGATCCACAGGCGACAGGCGAATTTGCGCGTCATCCAGCCAGCCATGCCGGCGTGATCCGGATGCCAGTGCGTCACAAAGACGCGCGTGACCGGACGCCCGGCGAAGGCTCCGGCAAACATCTGGGACCAGGCTGCCGCCGTCTTCTGCGTATTCACGCCGGTATCGACCACGGCCAAGCCTTCGCCATCGGCAATCGCCCAGACGTTGACAGGCGCAGCCCCGCCCGGCAGAGGCAGGCATGCCCAGAACACACCAGGCACAACTTCCAGCGCCTGCCCGGGCCCCGGCGCCGTCGCGAACGGATACTCGAGCTGCGACCGGGATTTCTTCGACGACGATTTGCCGCTCTGAACCATCACCAACTCCGCCATGATCACAAGTTGGCGAGCATTATATAGCGCGCGTTCGCGCAGCATCGCGAGCGGCAGCCCCGGCGTTGGGCCTGCCGGTCATCAGGACGGGACTGGCCTTGCGTCCAGCGCCATCTTGCCTTCGACGTTACGGATGTAGATGTTCTTGGACCAGGCTTCGTCGTTCCTCTCGGAAAAGTCAGAGCGAACGTGCGCCCCTCTCGCCTCCTCGCGCATCAACGCCGCCCGGGCGCTCATCTCGGACACGTCCAGCATGTTGCCGACTTCCAGCGCGTGCCGCAGTTCCAGGTTATAGGTCCGCGTCTGCGAGCGGAGCGCTATGCGCGGCAGTTCCTCGGCGATGGGAGGCATCGATGAACGCTTTCACCACAGCCGGGTTGCACAGGCCCTCCCCACCTCCCTCGATGACCAGGACATCATAGCTGTGGTTTGTCACTTGATTCGGAATGCTCATCGCCTTCTTTCCGGTCGTTGATCGATAGGTCCACGGTGTCTCGGTCTTCTCAGCTCGGACAGCGAGAAGTTCATGGTTCCCACGAAGTCAGTCTTGACGTGAGGCTCCATCAAGGCGATGATATGGGAAAAATGTATGGGATTGTGTAAGGCGGCACGGATTATGGTCGGCAAGATGACTCCACTTGCTGATAAGCTGCGGAGACGGGCGACACGGGAGAGTGTGGGGCCGGTTGAACGCGGCGCTGTGCGTCGGGAGGATCCCTGGTTCGACATAGTATTTTACCCTGCCTTGGGTCAGATACGCCCATGGCGGACAAGGCCATTGAAACCATCTCGGAGGAGACGATGAAGAGATTATTGCCACCCTTACTCACGGCCCTGTTGCTTCTGGCCGCCGGTCCCGTGCTGGCCCAAAGCGCGAGGGCCGACGCTCCCCACCCCTTGCCGCAAAGAGAAAAAGTCATCATCGGCATGCCGGGCAATCTCAAACAGAATGCCACGGTTCTAATCGCAAAGGCCATGGGCGAGTTCGAGAAGGAAAACCTGGACGTCGAGTACTCGATACAGAGGCCGACCGACAGCATGGTTCTTCTCGGTACCGGGCGCATCGACGCGGTGGTGAGCCAGGCCAGTGCGGCGTTCTTCAATGGCGCCGCGTCCGGAATCGTGATGAAGCAGGTTGCGCCGATCGGATTCCTGGGCCCCAAGAACGGATTCTGGGTGTCGCGCGCGTGGTTGAAGGACAGGCCCTGGAATCCGGCGCTGCTCAAAGGACAGGCCGTCGTGAGCACGGGAGGAAACGGGACGGTGGCGCTGCACGCGCTGCGCATGGAACTTGAAAAGGCCGGGCTGACCGTAAACGACATCACCTGGAAGCAGATGTCGCCCGGCGACATGGTGGTGGCGCTGGAAAATGGCGGGATCAACGTCGCGCTGCTGCTCGATCCGGCGTGGCTCAAAGTCGACCAAAGCAAGGCCGTGCTCGCCTTTCCCTACCCGGCCGAAGTTACCGGCGGCTACTTCTTCGGGCCCAACCTGCTGGTGAAGAAACGTGCCGTCGGCGAAGCCTTCATGCGGGCGATGGTGCGCACCCAGCGCACCTATCTCCAGGGCGACTACGGCAAGAATCCACGCGTCGTGGCGGCGATGGCCAAGGAACTGCAACTGACGGAGGACCAGGTACGCGCTTCGGTGAATTCCATCATATTCCCCCCCGACCTACCGATGCCCAAGGATTTCGCGGATATGATCCAGAACACTTTTCTCAGCGTGCCGGGACTTCTGAACTACACGAAGCCCCTCCCCGACGAACAGGTGATGGATCGTTCCTTCCTGCGCGCGGCGGGCGCCGGCGGTCAATGAGGAGGTTTGGCAGCGCAAGGATGGCTGGGGCGCCAGCGCCTCTCAGACCTTGTGATCAATTTAGCGCCAGCCGTTGTTAATACCGATGCAAATGCAAGACGCAGCGCCGCTGCGGTTGACGACCTTTGAGGAGGAAAAGTTATGACCCGCTACTCGTTTGTTCGCGCGCTCTGCGCATTGATCCTGTTGATCGCGCCGGGCATCGCGCTGTCTCAAGCTTTTCCGAGTCGCGCGATTCGGATCTTCGTTCCCTACACGACGGGCGGCTCACCTGACACCGTTGCCAGGATAGTGGGTCAGAAGATGGGCTCAATGCTCGGGCAATCCATCGTCGTCGAGAATATTTCCGGTGGCAGTGGAATGCCGGCGATCAGGTCACTTCTCTCTTCGCGCCCGGACGGGTATTCACTGATCCTTCTCGATGCCGGACACTGGGCAATCAATCCAGCGGGACGATCCTCTGTCCCCTACGACCCTGAGAAATCGTTTACGCCAGTGGGCATGGTCACCACCCAGTCGCTCTTCCTGGCCGTTCACAAATTGGTGCCGGCGAACAATCTGCCGGAACTCATTGCGCTCATCAAGAAGAATCCGGGGGTGTACAGCTATGGTTCCGGAGGGATCGGCAGCGTGCACCATCTGACGGTCGAGGTAATGAAGCAGGAGCTCGGTCTCGATATTGTGCATATACCCTTCAGGGGAATGGCGTCAGCCGTTCCTGCGCTGGTGGCGGGGAACGTGCAGATAGCCGTGTCCGCGCTCAACAGCATCACCCAATATGAAAAAGCCGGCATGATAAAAATCCTCGGCGCAAATACCGCTGCGCGCTCGCCGCTGGCACCGGAGGTTCCGTCGATCTCCACCGTTGTTCCGAACTTCGACTTCCCTGGCCAGATCGGCCTTCTGGGGCCGGTGGGTATGCCCAAGGAAGTGGTGGACAAGCTGGCACAGACCCTAGCCGAAGCAATTAAAACGCCGGAGGTCATTGCCGCACTGAACAAAATGGGTCTTGAACCGGCTGCCAGTAGCGCGCCAGACGCGCTCGCCAAGCGCATCCAGAGCGACCGCGCCAAGTACGGGGCGATAATGAAGTCTCTGGGCATCAAATTGGAGTAGGCGGCGCCACGAGATGATGCTCAAGAAACTTGCGTTGGGCGTGACTCAAACCATGCCGCTTGAACCATGCATGAAAGGAGCATGATCCGACGTTGCCGATCTACGGCTAAGCGCTAAGAAGCTTGGACATCTGCACCTTGACGCCTGACTACGCGGCGACTGGTCCGCGTACTCGATCTGGTCGCCACCTTGCGTCACGCAGACCGCTGTTCACCTGGCGCAGCTCCGGCGCTGCCGGTCATTGTGTCGTCCGTTTGGTGACGTTTTTTTCACAGGTCTTGCCCCACTTTCCCTGCATATCCAAAGCTTGAGCCGGATCGATGAACGTGAGCGGCACATTCTTCATCGTCGTCCATTCGACCTTATTGTTGGTGGGAAGGTAATAGTGAGCGGTCTCTCGCCTTGTCGCAAGGCTGACCGTGGTGACCGTATCAGGCGGCCGGTTCACTGGGAGAGGTGAGCGCCGATCAATCGGCGGCAAGCAGCGCGTAGCGGACGCCAAGCGGTTAATGGTAGTATTCTAAACATTAGGATACTACCTAGTAGATGCACAGTGAGCCATGGCACATTCAATTGCTGAGCGCTTCGCGGCGGCGTTGCACAGCACCGCGCGCGGTTGGCGCGGCGGACTGGATCGCCGCTTGAAGTTCCTGGGCCTGGGCCACGCGGGCGGGGCGACCATCGCTGTGGTGACGGTGCAGCTCGAGCCCTAGCGCGGCCCGGGCGCCAAGCGAATGAACGTCAGTCGCTTTTGGATCACGGTCGCCGTGATGTCCTCAACGGTGATGCAGGTGCTCGACACCACCATCGTCAATGTCGCCTTGCCACACATGTCGGGCGAACTGGGCGCGACGCCGGACTCCATCTCCTGGGTCCTCACCTCCTATCTGATCGCCTCGGCTGTGTTCATGCCGCTCACCGGGTACTTCAGCGACCGCTTCGGCCGCAAGCGCTATCTCCTGGTGAGCATCGCCGGATTCGTGATCGCCTCAGCCCTGTGCGGCATCGCCCAGGACTTGCCGCAGATGGTGCTGTTCCGGCTGCTGCAGGGAATCTTCGGCGCATCGATTGTGCCGCTATCGCAGGCCACCATGGTCGAAACTTTTCCCCTTGCCGCGCGCGGCCGCGCCATGGCGATCTGGGGGATGGGGGTGATGGTCGCACCCATCATGGGTCCTACCCTCGGCGGCTATCTCACCGAGATGATCTCATGGCGTTGGACCTTCTACATCAACCTGCCGATCGGCATCGCTTCCCTGCTGTTGGCTGCGCGCTTCGTGCCGGATACCGCCACGAAGCAGCGCGACATGGACTGGATCGGGTTCGCGACGCTCGCCACGGCCATCGCCTGCCTGCAATTGGTGCTCGACCGGGGTGCCGACAAGGATTGGTTCGAGTCCACGATGATCTGCACTGCGACCGGTATCGCGCTGGTCGCCTTCATGGCCTTTCTCTGGAAAAGCTTGGCGGGCAGCGGGCATCCGCTGTTCGATCTCGGCGTGTTGAAGGATAGAAACCTGGCCGTGGCCTGCATGATCATGCTGGCCACGGGCCTGGGCGTCTACGGCGGCCAGTTGCTGATCCCCCTGTTCCTGGAAAATCAACTCGGCTTCCCGACCATGGAGGCCGGTCTCTACCTGATGCCGCGCGGCATTGCGACCTTCGTTAGTATGAGCCTGGTCGGGCGTTACGGTCACCGCTTCAGCCCGCGCAGCATGGTGTTCGTCGGCATGCTCCTGAGCTGCCTGGGATCGCTGGCGATGACTCAGCTGTCGCCCCAGGTTGCCGGAAGCATGATCTGGTGGCCGCTCATCCTGCAAGGCTTGGGCATGGGGTTCATCTTCATTCCCCTGTCCACGCTCGCCTTCTCCACCATGTCGCGCAACATGACGCCTGAGGCGGCCGGCCTGTACAGCCTGATGCGCGCGATCGGAGCATCCATCGGCGTGTCCATCGCCGCCACCTACCTGAACTACAGCGCCAAGGTGCATTGGGTCGACATGCGCGCCATGGTGACCCCATACAGCCAGGGCATCCACAGCTATCTGCAACTGCTCGGCAACAACGCCCGTTATTTCTTCGATGCCTCAGGCCTGCATCTGAACGGCCTCGGTGCCGAGTTGATGACGAAACTCATCAACCAGCAGGCGATGATCCAGGCCTTCATCTCGGCCTTCTGGCTGATCTCGGCAAGTTTCATCGCCATGCTGCCATTGCTGCTCTTGATCAAGGCCGCCAAGCCGGGGTTGGCGGAACGTGCGCATCTGCCCGAACCCGCGATCGAAGCCCAGCGATGAGAGATCCGATCGAAGGGCTCTTCGAGACATCGGCGATGGTCGTGTCGAGCACGTTCATGAACATCGCTAGCGAGACGGCGACGGTGGCCAAAGCGAGTTTCTTGGCGGTTTAGCCTAAGCTGACCTGGAGCCGAACAGGTTCTACAATTTGAGCGGTCGAAAATATCCGGTGAGTTCCAAGTAGCCTCGCCCTATCGGCTTGCCGCCGGCAACGGCAGTCACAGCCCCCTCCCAATAGACGTTGCCGGTGCTGGCCCGGGCGTCGAGTTCCTGGTCGTCTTGCAGCGGGACGAGATCGAACGCCAGGTCACCGGCTGCGACGCGCAGCGCCACTGGATACTCGGCACCTGTCCGCGGAGATCGCCAGCGTCTGATCGGGGCCAGGTTTACGGCCCTGGCGGCGATCGCCACCCTGGTGCCGTCGCCGCGGTGGCGGCTGGCGTAGGTCCACAGCGCGCGGCCGGCGCCATCGCGAATGCGAAAGGCCATCAGCGCGCCGCCGTCGTCGAGATTGATGCCGAGCCAGTCCCAGCCGACGGCATCCCTCCCCAGCATCGTCGAGGACCATTCGTGGTCCAGCCATGCGCTGCCCTGCACGTCCTGGCGGCGCCCGTCGCGGCCTAACGTGCCTTTCACCTTGAGTTGGGGCTGGCTGTAATAGTAGCTGGCTTCGGCCGCGAGCGGGCCCTTGCGGCTGTAGCCGGCATCGCCCTGCAGTAGTGGCGGCCGGGTCGGCACCAGCGTCAAGTCAAACCGGATTTCCCGTCCGTGGACGCGGATGCGATATGAGTCGTCCGCTGACCGCGCCAGAGACCAGTCGCCGATATGGACGTCGGCATCGCCCTGTTCTGCCTCGGCCAGCCCGAAGCCGGCGCGCGCGGAACGCTGCTCGTGGGTCAGGTGGCCCACGATGGGATCGCTCAGGGCCGCGTGGGCGAACAGCAATTGATCGGGCGCGAAGCGGCTCGGGTTGCCCTGAGCGAGATTCGGCCGCGAGCGGAAGAACGTCACCTGAAAACCGAGCGGCTCGCCACCCGGCGAGTGCAGCCAGCCGGTGACGTACCACCACTCGGTCCGGTAGGACGGATGGGCGCCGTGGTCGCGCGGAAAGCTCAGCGGGCGGCCCGGCGCGACGGGCGGATAACTGGGCGCATCGGCGGGCGGATCGCCGGGTGCCGCCGCCAGGGGTGCCAGCCAAGCCACGGCGAGCAGGGCCGGCCAGACAGCGCTGTTGCGTCTGCTCACCAGTCCTCCCGCACGGCGCTCACGGCATCCGTCATCATCGCGCGCCGTCCGGCCCAGGCGGCGGTGAGCGCCGCAGCCGCGACCAATATCACGGCGACGCAGGCGATCAACTGCCAGGGAAGATGCAACTCCATGGTCCAGTGAAACGACTGCGGGTTGACCACGCGGACGAGTATCAGCGCCACGGCACCGCCCAGCGCCAGCCCGGCGGCGATACCGAGCGAGGCCAGCAGCGCTCCCTCTAGTGCCAGCATGGCAGCGATTTGCCGGCGGCTGACGCCGATGTGGCGCAGCATGCCGAACTCGCGGCTGCGGGCCAGGGCCTGGGCAGCGAAGCTGACGGCGATTGCGGCCAGGCCGATGACGATCGCCACCGCCTCGAGCAGGTAGGTGACGGCAAAGCTCCGATCGAAAATCTTCAAGCTGCGGGCGCGGATCTCCCCCGGGCTGGAAACCTCGACGCGATCGCCGTTGGGCAGCCTCTGCCGCAACGCCTGTTCCGTGCTGGCCGCGCTGTGCCCGGGTGCCAGCCACAGCGCGGCCTCGCTCACGCTGTCGTCGCCGCTGATGCGCGCGAAATCCTCCCGTTCGATGATCACGGCACCGTTCTGCCGCGCATAGTCGCGCCAGACACCGGAGACGATCGCTTCGAGCCAGCGGCCCCCCAGCGGCAGCAGCATCCGGCCGCCGAGCGCATAGCCGTAGAGATCGACCATCGCCTCGCTGACCCAGACCGGTGGAGGCTCGCCCGGACGCGGGCGCCGCGGGGCGCCCACCAGAGCGATGCGGGAAGCCGGATCGGCGACATCGATGCTGCGCCCGATCAGCATCACCGGCGGCCTGTGCGGATCGAGCGATATGGGGATCGCGCGCTGAAATTCGACGCGCTCCACACCCGGCGTCGCGGCGATGGTGCGCTGGTCGGCGACGGAAAAATAGGCGGTGTCGCCGCTGGCTGCAGCGCGCAAATAGACATCCGCCGGCAGCACCACGACGAGCCACTGATCGAGAGAGTTGCGAAAGCTCGCCACCATGATGGCCATCGCCACCATCAGGCTGAAGCTTGCCAGTATGCCCGCTAGGCCGATCGCGGCGAGGCCGGGCGCGCCGCTCAACTGGGTCGATGCCAGGTGCAGCGGAATGTGCCGGCTGTCGGGCAGGTGGGCGAAGAGGGTTCGGGCCAGGCGCGGCACGAGGGCGATACCGCCGCTCAGCAACAGGGCGATGGACAGATAGCCGGCGATCGGCAGGTTGTATACCGGCGGCAGGAAGCAAAGAGCGATGCCGGCTGCGATGGCCGCGAGTCCCACTGCGGTCGATTGCGATCCGTGCCAGGCCTCCTCCTCGTCGCCAGCCCGCAGCGCTTGCGCGGGTGCGGCGCGCGCTGCTTCGCGCGCCGGCACGAGCGAGCCGAGCACGGCTGCAGCCAGTCCGAGCAGGCAAAAGAGCAGGGCCGCCGCGACATCGAAATGAACGGCAGGCACGACGCCCTTGAAGTAGCCGGCCCCGAGATCGCCGCCGGCCCAGGCGAGCGTAGCACTCGCCACCAGGTAGCCGAGTGCCACGCCCAGACAGGCACCGAGGGCGCCTTGTAGTGCGGCCTCCGCCAAGACGAGGCGCAAAAGTTCGCCGCGTTTCAAGCCCAGTGCGCGCAGCAAGGCAAACTGGCCGCGCCGCTGCATGACGGCAAGCGCCTGACTCGAGAAGACCAGGAAGCCACCGGTAAACAACGCGACCAGCGCCAGGACGCCGAGATTGACGCGATAGGCGCGCGACAGTTCGGCGCTGCGGTGCGCGCTCTCGGCCGGCGTGCTGGGGTCGACGCCGGGAGGCAGCAGTCGCGACAGCTTGGCGCGGAAAGCCCCCTCATCGGTGCCGGGGCGCAGCCTAAGATCGATGCGCTGCAGCGTTCCGAGTCGATTGAAGCGCCACTGCGCGGCACCGATGTCCATGACCCCCAGGCGCTGGCCCTCGCCGGTGGCGGTGAGCGACCCTGCGATGCGCAGCGTTTGCGTGGCGAGCCCGACCTGGACCCGCAGAGGCTCGCCCGGCTTCGCGCCGAGCCAGTTCATCGCTGCCGGCGAAAGGAAGATCGCATCGTCGGCCAACAAGGGCAGGGCGCCGCCCGGGGAATCGGCCGCCGGGCGGCCGACCAGGTCGGGCTGCACGGCGGCAGCGCGAAAGGCGTCGATGCCGACGATGGTAAGCGGCTCGAGGCGATCGGCGAGCCGCGCCTGCGCTTCGACCGATGGGCTCGCTGCTTCGACTTCCGCGAGTCCGGCCACGAGCGGATAGACGGACTCGCTGAAGCCGGCCTCGGTGCCGCGAATCTCCAGATCGGCACTGCCCATCAGCGCGCTGACCGTCCGTGCGAATTCGCCGGTCGCCGCATCGTTGATCAAGTAGACCGCGAATGCCATGGCCACGCCGATGGCGATGGCGATGATCGCCACCGCGCTCTTCGCCGGATGCGAGCGCAGTTCGGCCAACGGCAGCAGCACGAGCATGCCGGCGAACGGCTGCATCGTCTAGGCCGGGCGACCGGACTCGGCGTGCGCCCGAAGTCCCGTCGCCGTGAGCACGAGAATCCGGTCGGCGGTGCGTGCCGCGGCGAGCGAATGTGTCACCAGGATGCCGCCTGCGCCGCTGGCGCGCAGTTGGCTGCGCAGCAGGCGCAGGACCTTGCCTGCCGTATCGAGATCGAGATTTCCGGTCGGTTCGTCGGCGAGGAGCAGACGCGGCTGGTGCACCATCGCCCTGGCGATGGCGACCCTCTGCATCTCGCCGCCCGAGAGCTGGCGCGGCATGCTGTCCTCGTGCCCGCTCAGCCCTATGGCCGCCAGGATCGCGGCGATGCGCTCGCTCACGTCGCGGCGGTCGACACCGTTCAACAGCAGCGGCAGGGCGACGTTCTGGGCGACCGACAGATGCGGCAACAGGTGGAAGGCCTGAAAGACGAATCCCATCGCCCGCCGGCGCAGCAAGGTTGCCGCATCGTCGGAGAGCGCGGCGAGTTCCTGTCCATCGAAAACGATGCTGCCGGCGCTGGGCCGATCGAGCCCGGCGATCAGGCTGAGCAGGGTCGACTTGCCGACGCCGGATTCTCCCATGATCGCAACATACTCTCCCGCGGCCTGTACGAGGTGTATTCCCGTGAATACGTTACGCGCCGCGGCACCTTGGTATATCTTTGAGACACCCTGTAGCTCGAGCATGGAAATTTGTCGTCGAAGCCGGCATTGACACCTTAGCGAGCCGGCGATGTTCAAGGGAAGAAATTGGTGAATTGTGTGCCCCAAGGCCGCTTGAATTATCTGCACCTTCGTATTGCGACTGGCGTTCATGGTAACAAAGGTATGGCGCAGCCAGTTGGTCGTCGCGGACTGTGGTCTCTCCACCGCCTCGGCCTCCTCGGCGCGAGTGGTATCCGATGCCTTGCGGTGTCTCCAGACAGTTATTGACTTGGGAGCAACGCATGACCGCGCCGTGCCGCAGAGTTGAGCCCTGAGGAAGCGCAGCGTCTCCCTGACGAAGCAACCATCTACGCACGCACCGCCCATCTTTCCCGTGGCGCAGCATTTGTAGTTGAAACGCAAAACGACTAAGATTCCGCGAAACACGCCGATCAACTTTAGGGAACAATTCGATGAGCGACCATGTATACAAACTGCTTGAACTGACCGGTTCTTCTCGCGTCAGTATTGAAGAGGCTGTGAGCACCGCCATCGCCAAGGCGCATGAGACAGTACGGAACATCGGTTGGTTCACCGTCACCGAGACCCGGGGCCATGTGGTCGATGGCAAGGTGGCGCACTGGCAGGTGTCACTGAAGGTTGGATTCACGCTGGAATAGTCGCCATTGAAACGGCGCCTCTCGGAAGCCGCCGCCGACTCCCGCAGGCCGTTGTAAAGATGCTGATAATGGCCAAGCATGGCGACAACGAGACGAGATGCTGTTTCAACTGCGCCCATTTCCGGAATTCGCCAAAATATCTGGAATCCGTCTACCGCGGACTCAACACTTTGAGCTCCGGCCACGCTTCGGTGCGCAAGGACGATGGCATCTGTCTGTTGCACGATTTGTACCTGTCTGCAGACGCATCCTGCGCGCAATATCAATCCGACATCGGGATCGAGAACCGCTGAACGATTCACTGCTGCGCAGCGGCAGCACGACCGCCGATCTGCATAAGGCACCGCCGATTGCCTTTGGCTGGAGCGATGTGCCTTTGAATCGGTTCCACCTTCATGGCAAAGACATGCGCCAAGGATTACGGAAATGTAATGTCTCTGTCAGCTTGCCGTAGGGAAGGACTGTTCAAAATGCGCGCACTGGCATCATCTTGCCAGACGCCAAACGCCAGGAGAAAGCCGTGAACAGATTGCTTGCCCCCGTCCTCGTTGCCCTTGCCGTCGCCGTCCTTTCCACACCCGGCAGCGCCGACACTGGCCAGGATACCCGCGGCGCCCAGCGCGGCGCTGCCCCCGCCGCCGCGGCAATGGCCGATGGCGTGATCAAAAAGGTGGACAAGCCCGGCGGCAAGCTGGTCATCTCCCATGGCCCATTGCCCAACGGGATGGCGGGGATGACCATGGCGTTTCGCGTCAAGGAACCGGGCTGGCTGGATCAACTCAAGGAAGGCGACCGCATCCGCTTCGCTATCGACGATGCCATGACCGTCGTCCGCGTCGAACGCGTCAAGTAATTGCGCAAGTGCTGTAGCCAGACGAAGTGACGGAGGCATCGAATAAGCTTATGAAACTATCACCGAGACTGAGCAAGTGGCTGCAGGCGGCTCTCCTGGCCACCATGTGTTTGACGGTAGAGGCCCAGGAAGCGGTGCCAGGAGCGAACGTCGATTCGCTGCTCGAGTACGCGCGCACGCACAATCCCGAATACGCCGCCATGCGTTT
>Ga0172380_10002192_pt1 | contig 31129 bp, 29 predicted proteins | sample Leawe162metaG_FD_119747 | JGI IMG/M metagenome (GOLD analysis project Ga0172380, IMG submission 119747) | Leachate microbial communities from a municipal landfill in Southern Ontario, Canada - Leachate well 162 metaG | ecosystem: Engineered > Solid waste > Landfill > Unclassified | place... | reverse complement strand
GACGTGATAGCTCACCTTCCCGCCGATGGTCTTGCTGTCGAACGTCCGGAACACGACGCGCGTCGCTTTGGCTTCGTCCGTCACCCATGCCAATGTCTGGTCGGGAACGTCCGGTGACGACTGAGCCGTGCGAAGAGGCAGCAGTGCGAGTGCGAGGCAGGCGATCAAGAACTCGAATGTACGCATCAGATGCCTTCTGCCGCCTAACGTTGAGTAGGCACCGAGAGCGGTGCATAACTTGATTTTTTAAGGTGTATAATTTTGTTTGTCATTTTACTAACTATTTAATAATAATCATATTATTCAAAATAAGGCGATGTTATGCAACCAGAAAATACACCTGCGGAACCTGCACCCCAAAAACTGCTGGATTTAGTGCGGGATAAGATTAGGGTTAAACATTACAGCATCCGTACAGAAACGCAATATCTGCAATGGATTAAACGGTTTATTCTTTTTCACAATAAGCGTCATCCACGTGAGATGGGCGCAAAAGAGGTGGAGGCATTTTTGACGCATTTAGCAATTGTGGGCAATGTTTCGGCTTCTACGCAAAATCAGGCATTGTCGGCGTTACTGTTTTTGTATCGTGAGATTTTTGAGCTTGAATTGCCTTGGCTGAATGAGGTGGTGCGTGCAAAAAAACCGCAGCGTTTGCCTGTGGTGCTTTCTAAGCCTGAGGTCACTAATATTCTTACGCGTATGCAAGGTACTTATGGGCTGATTGCACGTTTACTTTATGGTACGGGTATGCGGATTATGGAGTGTTGCCGTTTGCGGGTGCAGGATATTGATTTTGATCGTGGTGAAATTTTAATCCGCGATGGTAAAGGGGCGAAGGATAGGGTAACGATGTTGCCACAATCTCTGGTTGAGCCTTTGAGAACTCATTTGGAATGGCGTAAAAGCTTGTTTGAGGATGATGCTGCGAAGGAGAAATCTGAGGTGTATTTACCAGACGCACTGGAACGAAAATACCCTAACGCAGCTAATAGCTGGATTTGGCAATATGTGTTTTGTTCTGGCAGTTATTCGATTGATCCGCGTAGTGGGCGGCAACGCCGACATCATTTGGACGAAAAGCTCATTCAGCGCGCAGTTAAAAAGGCTGTCATAGATGCCGGAATCAATAAACTCGCCACACCACATACGTTTCGCCATAGTTTTGCTACACACTTGCTTGAAGGTGGCTACGATATTCGCACCGTGCAAGAGCTGCTAGGTCATTCTGATGTTGCCACTACCATGATCTACACGCATGTACTGAATAAAGGCGGGCGCGGAGTGAGTAGCCCGTTGGATGTTTTGTAGATTTATTGTAAGAGCGAATTTATTCGCGAAATGCAATATTGTTTTCTTTCGCGAATAAATTCGCTCTTACAATAAACTTAAGCGCTTACAGGTTGTTGTATTTTAATATGGTTCGTATATTATAACTTTTGTTATAACATTTAATTTGAGGGCTATGCCATGCAAACTTTAAAACTCACCCAAATTGGTAACTCCGTAGGCTTGATTCTGCCTAAAGAGGTATTGGCACGCTTAAAGCTTGAAAAAGGTGATACGGTGTTTTTAACCGATGCGCCAGGCGCTGTAACGATTACGCCGCATGATCCAAATTTTGAAGAGCAGCTTGATATTGGGCGTGAATTTATGCGTGAGTACCGCGATACATTCAATGCTTTAGCGAAGTAGACATGATGCAATTTCGGTGGATAGATAAGCGTTTGCTCATCACTTTGCACGATGAGAGTTTGGCGTTACATGGCGGCGCATCTGGCATTAGAGATGAAGGCTTGCTGGATTCTGTGCTCAATCGAGCTGTTAATTTGGCGATGAATGGCACGCCAGGTTTCGCAGAATCAGCTGCTGCATACGGTGTTGGTCTCGCAAAAAATCATGCGTTTGTAGATGGTAACAAACGAGCCGCTTTTCTTTCGGTTGGTTTGTTTTTGGGGCTGAACGGCTATAAATTAAAAGCGACACGGGTGGACGCTACGCTCACCATGCTCGCCGTTGCCTCAGGCGACATGGATGAGGTCAGTTTTGCTACTTGGATGCGTCAAAATTCTATACTAAGATAGTTCACATTTCTTTGGCTAGTTAAGGCTAGCTAGTCTAAAATTACACTTTATTTAACTGTTTCTAATTTAACGGATTTTTACCATGCCTGTTTATCGTTCACATACTACTACTCATGGCCGCAACATGGCGGGTGCCCGCGCTTTATGGCGCGCTACTGGCATGAAAGATGGCGATTTTGATAAGCCTATCATTGCGGTTTGTAACTCGTTTACGCAGTTTGTACCAGGTCATGTTCATCTTAAAGATTTAGGCCAGTTAGTGGCGCGTGAAATTGAGCGCGCAGGCGGCGTGGCAAAAGAATTTAATACGATTGCCGTGGATGATGGCATTGCGATGGGTCACGGTGGCATGTTGTATAGCCTGCCTAGCCGCGATTTAATTGCCGATAGCGTGGAATATATGGTGAATGCGCATTGTGCTGATGCGATGGTATGTATTTCAAATTGCGACAAAATCACACCGGGTATGTTAATGGCGGCTTTGCGTTTAAATATCCCTGTGGTGTTCGTTTCTGGTGGCCCGATGGAAGCCGGTAAAGTTAACTGGCAAGGTGAAGATTTGAAGCTGGATTTAGTCGATGCCATGGTAGCCGCGGCTGATAGCAAAGTCAGTGATGAAAAATCCGAGGCGATTGAGCGTTCAGCTTGCCCAACCTGTGGTTCTTGTTCTGGCATGTTTACCGCAAACTCTATGAACTGTTTAACCGAAGCGCTTGGTTTAAGCTTGCCTGGCAATGGTTCCGCACTTGCTACGCACGGCGCACGTAAAGAATTATTCTTAAAAGCGGGTCGATTGATTGTAGACATCGCAAAACGCCATTACGAGCAAGACGATTATTCAGTGTTGCCACGTAGCATTGCCAACATTAAAGCTTTTGAAAATGCGATGGCTTTAGATGTATCTATGGGCGGCTCAACCAATACCGTGTTGCATTTATTAGCCGCAGCGCACGAGGCGCAAATTGATTTCACCATGAGTGACATCGACCGTATTTCACGCAGAGTGCCTTGTTTAAGCAAAGTTGCACCAGCTACACAAAAATATCACATGGAAGACGTACACCATGCAGGTGGTGTGATGGGTATTTTGGGCGAGTTAGACCGTGCCGGCGTGCTGCACCGCGACACACCAACCGTGCACAGCGCCACCATGGGCGATGCCTTGGACAAATGGGATATTATGGTCACGCAGGATGAAGACGTGAAAAAATTCTATCGCGCGGCACCAGGTGGCATTAAAACGACGATTGCTTTTTCACAAAGTATGCTTTACCCAACGTTAGATGACGACCGTGCAGAAGGTTGCATTCGTGATAAAGCGCATGCCTACTCACAAGATGGTGGTTTAGCGGTGTTGTACGGCAATATTGCCTTAGATGGCTGTATTGTTAAAACTGCGGGTGTGGACGACAGCATTCTTAAGTTCACAGGTCGTGCGCGTATTTTTGAAAGCCAAGACGCTACAGTAGAAGCGATTCTGGCCGATAAAATTGTTGCGGGCGATGTGGTGGTGATTCGTTATGAAGGCCCACGTGGCGGCCCTGGCATGCAAGAAATGTTGTATCCAACGTCATATTTAAAGTCTAAAGATTTGGGTAAGGTATGTGCATTACTGACAGATGGTCGCTTTTCAGGCGGCACGTCTGGCTTAAGTATTGGCCATGCTTCACCAGAAGCGGCTGAAGGTGGCGCGATTGGCTTGGTTGAAGAGGGTGACACCATTGAAATCGACATTCCAAACCGCACTATTCATTTGGTTGTGAGCGATGAGGAAATGTCGCATCGCCGCGCAAAAATGGAAGGCAAAGGTAAAGAAGCTTGGAAGCCGCTAGGACGTGTGCGTGCAGTTTCTCCAGCGTTACGTGCTTACGCCGCAATGAGTACCAGCGCGGCGCGCGGCGCGGTACGCGATGTTTCTCAGATTGAGAAATAAGGGCAGATATAAAAGTAAGCGTAAATTAAAATAATGAAATAATTATTATTTAGAGATTGACTGTGATTAAAACTAAAACACTAATCTCTAAAATTATATTTTAATAAGGTAAGGTATGACATTGGACTCGTTAGAAGAACATATATTTAGAAAAAAAAGCGAGCAAGCATGCTCCGCCCTGCATCCCCATGTAAAAGTGACTGAGGATGCAAATGGTTTACAGTATTTGGAAATTGATAATCCTTTAGCCACTGCTAAAATCGCCTTGCAAGGTGGGCATGTGATTCATTGGCAACCCAAGTGTGAAAAACAGCCTGTGCTTTGGCTGTCAGATCATGCCAGATACATAAAGGGACGCTCATTACGTGGTGGCATTCCTGTCTGCTGGCCTTGGTTTGGCGCGCATCCTACCGATAGCACGTTATGTCCGCATGGGTTTGCGCGGGTGATTCCATGGCAATTGATTGATGCAGATTCTACCGATACCGATGCCACGCGCATTGTGTTACAAATGGAAGAAACAGCCGAAACCAAACGGCAGCTTTCTTATGCCTATGTACTGACCATGGTAGTGACAATCGGTAAGCGGTTGAAGATTGATTTATCTACCACCAATAAAGCCGACCATCCATTTTTAATCGGTGAAGCTTTTCATACCTACCTCAATGTGAGTGATGTTGAAAATATCAGAATTACCGGCTTGCAAGACTGCATTTTTGCCGATAAATTGCGCCATTATCAGCGTTATGTTGAGCACAATATCTTAAAGTTTAACGGTGAATTTGATCGTGTTTACTTGGATCATAATTCAGATTGTTTAGTGCATGACCCAATCTATAACCGTGTGATTCGTGTGGGTAAATCTGGCAGTGATACCACGGTGGTGTGGTCGCCAGGCGCAGAAAAAGCCCACGCCATGGGCGATATGGGTAATGGGGACGAATGGCGCAAAACCGTGTGTGTAGAAACCGCGAATGCACTTGAAAACTCAGTGGTGATTTCGCCAAATAGAACACATACCATGTCGGTGGAATATAGCGTAGAGGCACTATAAACGAGATGACTAATTGCGTATGACTAACCGTCTTGCAGAGGAAACTAGCCCCTACTTGCTTCAGCATGCTCAAAACCCTGTGCAATGGTATCCATGGGGTGAAGAGGCGCTTAATTTAGCCAAATCACAAAACAAGCCAATATTGCTTTCCATTGGTTATTCTGCCTGTCATTGGTGCCATGTGATGGCGCATGAGTCGTTTGAGGACGACGCAACCGCTGCCATCATGAACGCAAATTTCATCAACATCAAAGTGGACCGCGAAGAGCGCCCTGATATAGATCAAATTTATCAAACCGCACATAGCCTGCTTTCAAACAAAAGCGGTGGCTGGCCACTGACAGTGTTCTTAACGCCTAATCAAGAACCGTATTTTACAGGCACGTATTTTCCTAAAACAGCGCGTTACCAATTGCCTGGATTTTGCGAGCTTATCCCACGGGTGGCAGCTTACTATCATGAGCGAAAAGACGATATGACGATGCAAAACCGTCAGCTCGCACAGGCTTTGGCGCGGACTATTCCCGTTGCAAGTTCTATGGTGACGGCAGATCAAAACACGGTTAAACAGGGTTTTGAGCAATTGAAAGCTGGTTTTGATTTTGAGTATGGCGGCTTTGGTTCAGCGCCAAAATTTCCAAATCCTGCTGAGGTGACCTTATTACTGCACCAGGCTAAAGCTGGCAATAATCAAGCCGAGACTATGGCATTGCAAATGCTCTCAGCCATGGCAGCGGGTGGCATTTATGACCAGCTAGGCGGTGGATTTTGTCGCTATTCTGTAGATGAACGCTGGAATATCCCGCATTTTGAAAAAATGTTGTATGACAATGCTCAGTTGTTATGTTTGTATGCCGATGGCTGGCAACTTAGCAAAAATGCTGCGGATAAAGCAATCTACGCGCGCGTGATCGAAGAAACTGTGCGCTGGTTAGTTCGAGAAATGCGCTCACCACAAGGGGCATTTTACTCGTCGCTCGATGCCGATTCACAAGATGCACACGGACATAGTGAAGAGGGTGCATTTTACGTTTGGCAACTAAGTGAAGTGAAAGCTTTGCTGACACCTGAAGAGTTTGTAGTGGCTAGCCGTTGCTATGGTTTTGATCGCGCGCCAAACTTTGAAGATCCTCATTCTCAAACCCATGCATGGCACCCTTATTTGGCAGCCGTGCCGAGCGCTGATGATATGGATCTTCTGAGCAGTGCCCGTGCTAAATTATTTGCTGCACGTGAAAAGCGCAACCATCCTGGGCGCGACGATAAAATCCTTACTTCCTGGAATGCTTTGGTAATTAAAGGCTTAAGCCGCGTAGGGCGCGTGTTCAATCGCGCTGATTGGGTATTATTAGCGCAAGAATCAGTGGATTTTATTCGCGAAAAATTGTGGTTAGATGACCGCTTATTGGCAACCTGCAAAGACGATAAAGCGCACCTTAATGCCTATTTAGATGACTACGCATTTTTACTTGATGCCTTAATTGAGTTAATGCAGGCTGATTACAGAAACATAGATATGCAGTTTTCTGAAGATTTAGCCGAGGCGTTACTAGAAAATTTTGCAGCTGAAGACGGCGGGTTTTATTTTACCGCGCATCACCATGAGACTTTAATTCATCGCGCCAAACAAGGTTATGACAACGCAACCCCTAACGGCAATGGTATTGCCGCAATTGCTTTGCAACGCTTGGGGCATATACTCGGAGAGCCGCGTTATTTGCAAGCGGCAGAGAGCACCTTGCAAGCATTTGATGCTGTGCTTCAACGTAGCCCGGCAGGTTGTGCCAGTTTAACGCACGCTTTAGATGAATACTTAACACCACCAACCATGGTGATTTTGCGTGGAAAATCTGTAAAGTTACAAAAATGGCAGCATGCACTCAGGCAGTATTATTATCCCCATCATTTATTTTTTTACTTAGATGAAACTGTAAAAGCGCTACCCGCAACGTTGCAAAGAAGTTGGGCAGAGGATGTCAACGCATGGGTTTGTAGAGGCGTTGAATGCTCACAAAGTGTTGATGATTTATCACGATTGATCAGCCAGATTTAATATTGATACTTGATTTAAGTCATTGGTAAAAATTTGAATTTTGGGTATGATAAACAGGTTGTAAATTCTATAAATATTATTAGGCGTTAATTCAAGGAGATAGCATGAAAGCTTTACTATTAACAATCGCTGCCGCTGGTTCACTGTTATTGACAGCGCAGGTAAATGCTGCAGACGCGGCGGCTGCTCAAGCTTTAGCACAAAAAAGCGGCTGTTTAGCCTGCCACAGTGTAGATAAAAAAGTATTAGGTCCAGCATTCAAAGATGTTGCAGCTAAATACAAAGGCGACAAAACTGCAGAAGCTAAATTGATTGAAAAAGTTAAAAAAGGTGGTAGCGGTACTTGGGGTCCTATGCCTATGCCAGCTAATAGCCCACAAGTTAAAGATGCTGATATTAAAACAGTTGTAGCATGGGTGTTGTCACTGTAATCAACAGAGCAAACAAGTCGACTTTATTCAAGTTGATCTAAATTTAAAAGCCAGCTCAAAAAGCTGGCTTTTTAGTTACACTAATTTAAATAAATGTAGATACTAGATAAAGGATCAACATGTAGTCTCCTTAACGCACTGGATTTAGGTGCTAATTTTCCGGCATACTCCCATCAAAGTGCCCATGGATAAGTTAATAAAACAAAGGCTTGCAGACGTTAATCTGTAAGCCTTTGTTTTATAAACGGTATTTGATGCGCCCGCCGCGATCTTAACGCGGCTCCCTTGGTTCGTAGAAAGATATGGAAATAATTTTTATTAATAATCAATGCGTTGTAAATCTCGCCAAATTGATTTGCAGTCTAAAGCAGGCTGAAATACATCCAAAATAGTGTAGATGAACTACGAATTAGCCACGCTGAATGTCGCCTAGGTCGGAAAAATAGTCTCATGGATTTGGTTCGTCAATCTCTGGAACGGGTCCAAAGCAGTCGGTTATTAAATTTGTTCTCCTAATACTTTTATCAGAAGGTCATATCACGAGCATGGTGACCTACCTCTAGGATAAATAACTATTACCAAGGCAACGCATCACCTACATGAAAGAAACCACCGCTAGCGCCATTGCTGTCCAATGTGGCTAATTGAATACTTGTTTTACCACTATCAGCTACTTCCATTGGCGCATTTTCACCACCTAGTTCAGTTTTAACCCAGCCAGGATGAGCAGAATTCACTTTAATATTAGTATTACGTAATTCATGTGCTAAATGAATGGTATAAGCGTTTAGAGCTGTTTTTGAAGTGTTATATGCAAATCCCTTTGCTGGATCTATAGGTGAGTTTGGCATGCTATGCAAAGTCAATGAGGCTAGAATGCTAGATAGATTGACTATTCGACCATCAGCTGCTTTTTTTATGAGAGGTAGCAGTTTTTGAGTAAGTTCGATAACTGAAAACAGGTTGGTCTGAAAAGTCTTATGCAGCACTTCTTGACTTACAGAGCTACTACTATTCTTTCCCATTAATTGTTCTTTGTTAATACCAGCGTTATTGACAAGAATGTCTAACTTACCAAAATTCTTACTGAAGTAATTAAAAACACTTACTGCAGAATTCGCTTGTTCCGCATCATATTGAATAGCATCTGCTTTAATTCCAAGCGACTGTAGTTCCATTGCGGCGGCTTGACCCTTTGTTAAATCTCTTGTGCCAAGAATTACCGTAACGCCAAGTTCACCTAGGCCTTTTGCTGTTTCAAATCCAATGCCGCGATTTGCACCTGTAATAAACGCAACTTTACTTGTATGCTGTGTCATTTTTCTAATCCTTATTTAATAGTTTTTAATCGCTTACGCTATTTATGTACCGAATGGTAAATAAATAATAGTTGAATAAAAACGCATTGTCAATTATATTTATACCTATTGGTACATTAATTAATAAAAAACTTAAAATTGACGCAAATGAATACTGAAATCAAAATTGAAAAAGATAAGAAAACTAGTAAGCCCCGTGGCCGCCCAGTAGCATTCGATCAAGACAAGGCTTTAGAAAATGCATTACACGTATTCTGGTCACGTGGATACGAAGGTGCCTCTATGTCTGAGCTTGTTGAGGCATTGGGTATTAATAAGCCGAGCATTTATGCTGCATTTGGAAATAAAGAGGCTTTGTTTCAAAAAGTGCTAGAAAAGTATATTTCTGGACCAGCAGGTTTTATAAGTAAGGCGTTAAATGAACCTACAGCTAAACTAGTTGCAGAGAAGTTTTTGACAGGTGCAGTAGAGTTCTTTAGTGACGAAAGCCATCCATCTGGATGTATGGTTGTACAAGGAGCGCTCAGCTGTGGACAAGGGGCTGATTTTATACAGAGTGAGCTTATTTCGCGTAGACGACAATTAGAAGAGCATATTAAAAATCGTTTCGACTTGGCAATAGTAAAAGGTGATTTACCAAAATCTGCAAACACTGCTAACTTAGCAAAATATTTAACTACATTACACCAAGGCTTGTCGGTACAAGCAACAAGTGGAGCAAGTAAGGCAGAACTTTTAGCTGTCATAGAACTTGCATTACATAACTGGTCAACTGTCAGCTAAGGGGTCGGTTGCAAAGCTCGTGTGGACTTCTTGGACTTCCCACGATTTGGTAGACACCTAGCCTTGCTTGGCATAATCGTCCAAGCATGACTGCACACCACTCAGTAGCTCAGGTAAGCGAGCTATATGAGGCCTTCAATAGAATATCAAATGAGAGCCATCGGGTAAATCGTAGTTTGGTGATGGTTGCAAGGGAAGCAAGACAGGATAAAGTCCCCATACAATAAAAAAGGGCTAGAAGCAGTTTGCCTCTAACCCTTTGATATCATTACCGGTATTTGGTGCGCCCGGAGCGATTCGAACGCCCGACCCCTTGGTTCGTAGTATGCCATGACAATAAATTATTTTTAATAATCAATGCCTTGCAAATTCCTCCAAATTGATTTAAAGTCTAATTGAGTCTAAATTACATGCAGTAGAGTATAGATGAACTACAAAATCGCTACGATAAATGATTGATAGTGGTCGAATTCAGAGCTTCAATTGAGATGATAATTGTTATTGTCACTACGTGGTTGCAACTTTTTTTTTAATTTATATTCAAAGTAATTAGATTTAGTATTACACTTGCCTTAATCAGAAAGGATGAAAAATGAAAATGTTCCGTAGTTTATTCCCTGTTTCAGAAGAAGATAAACATCTGATTCGAATGGTTCAGAACATGAAGAAAAACTATCCATCGGTTAAAGTGGTTGGTAGAGGTACTGTTATTATTAATTCAGAAGAAATTATCAGTTCTGAAGATTTCAAAAGAAACTTATCTGCAACAAAGCAATTAGTTGTCATCTAATGGGCTTTTTACTAATCCTTCCAATCCTCGTTGGAGGTTTTAGTTTTTGTCATAAACATCCTGAACTTTTCCTAAAGCTACATAGATACGAAGGACAGTATCTATATTTAAAGAGTGCTTACCATGGAATTATAGGGCTCTTTATAGCCTTCCTTTTAAATTCATTTTTAATATTTGTTCTTGAGTTACCAATATCATTTTTCCACATTAGACTTGGTGACAATTATATTGATTTCATTGCACACTTCATTGACAGTACGAAATTTAAACCTGATGTAAATTCATCGTTGTCAATTGCGTGGACTCTCGTTCTAAGTATCACTATGATTATCATTGTTCCAATCCTTATGTCTTGGATTTACAAGAGTGTGACGCTTTGGAGGCTCAACAGGACACTAAATGGTGATGATAAGCTGAATGAGAGCGACTTAAAATTAATAATCATGGGTAAATTATTTGAAGACAGTCCTTTAGATAAACTTCTTTACACTTCAATGCAAACAGGAAAAGCTTTAATGGTGTCTCTTGATGACCGCAAAGTTTATGTCGGATGCATTGCAAGTATGGGTGAACCGAATGAATCAGAAGGTGCAGATCAAGAAATAAACTTCATCCCGCAAATTAGTGGTTACAGAGATAAAGATACACTTAAGGTTATCTTTACAACTCATTATAGCGAAATACAAAAAGAGTTTTCACTGGTTATCAAGCAGGAGAGGATTATTTCAGCCACTATTTTTGATTTGAGTATTTACAATCAGTTTCAAAAAAACAGTTCAACTGAGAGCTCTGCTACTACTAACTAAATAGACACTCATTAGATTCTTCAGAAATGATATTTTGGTTTGGAGTGGTTGTGTTGTGTATTGGGCATTTGCTAAGAATATCTCGTAAACTCTTCAAACGTACTTTCAGCTGCTTTCCTTCAATTTCATGAAACCTATTTAGAACGCCAACTCTGCCGCTAGCCTTTGTTATATCGTTGGCAATCTTGTAACCTCTTTCACCATTTTTAATTCTATTCTCAATCTGATATACAGCCGCTCTTATTTTGTCTCGCTCTTTTTTTGTAAGTGAAACTTTATCATTCACCATTAGCTTAGTTACTATCATTGGTCTAGCGTGCGTGTGAATTTCGTGTTTAGCTCTTTTTGGCTTGTAGCCTTTTTTAATTAGCATGCCGAATATATTTGCAATTGCTTTAGTTTTTATAGAGTTATTCAAGTTTTTGCAACTTGAGATAGTTATGTCATCAACATATCTTGAATAATCTATATTATCAGTTTTGAAATTAGCAAATAGGTCACCCTCTAAATCCCAAAATGCTAAATTTGCAAGGTATGAACTGCATACGCCACCTTGAGGTAAACAGCCGTCTTTGGTAGTTAGTTTTGTTAGAATCTGAGAAACTTCATCAGAAAAGCCGAAGAAATGTTGCCAGATTTCTTTAACCAAACTAATGCTAGTGTTGGGGAAGAAGCTTTTAATATCTTCGGTAATCACTATTGTTTTGTTGGCATGAATTGCAGCATTGGTGCTGTAGTCGTGACCTTTGACGCTTCCAGTAATATAGTTTGGGTAAGTTACTTTTGACAAAATTTCAGCATGTATTCTTTTATGTAGCGCTTTTAATCTTGGCTTGGCGTCAAATACCACTCTTATGCTGCCATCCTCTTTTTTTATTTCGAGAGGCGGTTTCCATAAGCTGTCGACAATACTAACAATTTCAAGTAAGGCATGTTCTTCAAGCTTTAGTGCTTTACTTAACGCTGCAATGTTTCTAATTGGTTTTGAGTTATAGTAAGGTTGGTTGGGGTTTGTGTTCACTGAGAAACTCCAAGGCGGTTCTTGCGATATTTCCTTTAAGATCAGGATCTATTCCAGATAACTCGCTATTATCAGCGGCTAAGAAAAATAGTATCCCTACTGGAACATTTAAGCCCTGTGAAATTTTTTCAATAACTGACAAAGTAGGATCGCGCTGTGAGTTTTCCAGCAATGATAAGTAAGAGATGGAGCACTGCGCCCTATCTGCCAATTCAGCTTGTGATAAGCCTCTGCTAGACCTACACATTTTTATTGCTCTACCTAAGTTCATAATTCCTCACCACAATGAATGGGTTTGTTGTGCAATGTTGGTAAATCATCTGACTACATCAAATCAGTCAAATTTGTTACTACGGCTAATATATCCGCAATGATTCGTAATGCTTTTGTACCTACATTGAATGCATCTACATCTGCGTTACTTTCTATTAAACTTTGCAGTTCAATAATCACTTCATCAAGCCTTTCAACTGCACTAGTATCGAGTTGGCCGTTATATGCATTACGTAATTCAACAAGCGTTGTAATGCAGCTCTTTAATGAATCTAACTTCATAGTTAACTCTCCTGTTCGGGCAAAATTGCCCAAGCCCAAAAAACAATATCGCCGAATAGAGCCAACTCGACACAACAAACCCATCACCAGTTTTTCTGCACTGCAAGCCCATTTGTTGATAATTGGCTTACTCTGTTCGCTACTAGGATGCCTAGCGACGAACATTTTGCTACTAATGAGTCTTCCCTGGAGAAGACGCCTTTTAAAAAAAAGGCTTATTGCCTCGCGAATATTTGTTTTCAGTAATTAAAGAGTAACAAATTAAAGAACAAACCCGAGTGGTAACACTCGTGTATTTGTATTTAAACATATACAAACCAGTTTTGCAACTATTTATTGACTGACAGTCAATAAATAGTTGCAAAACTGGTTTTGACTGATTTTACCCCCTCATCTTGCGTTGATTATCTCAAGATTGTATTATTCCTAATGTCATAGGCTATCTTGTCTGCAAAGATGAGTGCGCCCTAGTTACAAGTGTGCTGCTAGATAAATGGTACGGGCAAATTAAATCCTTCTCCTAGATGGAAAGGTAAAGCAAAGTCCCGATTAGCCTGTCTATGCAGATAAGCCGTTTCAGGGATAAGCCCTGCGCAACTAGTACCTGTGACTTCATTGTCTTTAACCAGACGGTGGAGTCATGCGTGCGTTTTCTTTTCTCATGAACTCCGTCGTCAATTAACCGATTGGAGTCATCATGTCTAAAAATACAAATAGTAATACTGAGTCAACTGTAGGAAATGCCAACAGCTCGGACGAGTTCGGCGTACAGGTGCGCAAGCACCTGACGCACGAAACGTTCGATGCTGAGGTTCCCGGTGTAGTAATACCGGGGGAAAGATTAAGCGTAAGCCAAAATCCCGATGAAGCGGAAAGTTTTGAGTTGGCAATTGTTGGTAAAAGAGTTGTAGCAATTGCTCATCCGATTCCATCGTCAAGCACACCGGGATATGCAGCTATTACCGATTATCTAAACTGCTCGTTTCCGTTCAATACTGGCAAAGTTAGCTTGTCAGAATTTTTTAAAGAATTTTCCAATATTGCGGGCAAACAGTTTCTAAAAATCACAAACAGGGGTAAGGGAATGAATGGCTATGAGCACTCCTTTGAAATGGGCGATGATGGTGCAAAGTTCTGTTATGGAGGACAGCGCGATACTGCTTTACTCATGCTGCCAGCTAAAGCGTGCCACACTATTCCTAACTGGCAGTCTTTAGTCCAGCTATTGCGAGATAGCTATGGCGCCAGAATTACCCGTTGGGATGGTGCTGTTGATGATTTTGAAGGTGTTCATTCTATTGATTGGGCAGTTGAGCAATACAAAGCTGGTAACTTTACTAATGGCGGTAATAAACCATCATGTAGACAAAATGGTAATTGGATTGAACCTGATGGTAGAGGTAGAACTTTATATATTGGCAAACGTGAAAATGGCAAGTTACTAAGAGTCTATGAGAAAGGGATGCAGTGCGGTCAAGAGTGGCATCCTTGGGTGCGTTGGGAGCTTGAGCTACATAATGTTGATCGTGTAGTGCCTTGGGATGTGTTGATTGATCCGGGTAAATATGTTGCTGGCGGATATCCAAAAGCATTGTCATGGATACAAGATGAAATGTGTCGTATTAAAACAGTTCAAAAAGAGACCAAGCTTTCATATAAACATTTGGTTGACTGTGGGTCAATTGCGTACGGTCGTTTGATTAATGTCATGCTTGAAGTCGAAGGTTCACCCTATAACGTGATCGAGAAATTACGTAAAGATGGTCAGCCTAAACGCTTACAAATGCCTGTGGTAGCAAGCAAGGTAAATTAATATGAAAACGTTCACCTTGCAAGAAGCTGCCTCATTTTTGAAAGTACATCCGGTTACTTTAGGAGAGAAAGCCAGAGTTGGATCAGTGCCTGCCTCTAAAATTGGTAAGTGCTGGGTTTTTGTAGATGTTGACTTGATTGACTATATAAGATCACAATACAAGCGGCGGGATTTGCAGGGTGAACAAGTGGAGGTATCACAATGTCACTCTTCAAACGAAAGGATTCACCTTATTGGTGGATCAAAATTACCCACAACGGAAGACCAGTACAACAAAGCACTGGCACTGACGACAAAGCCAAAGCTCAAGAGTATCACGACAAGCTAAAAGCTTCATTGTGGGATCAGGAAAGGCTCGGTGTTAAACCACGCCATTCTTGGAAAGACGCAGTTATACGTTATCTTGCGGAAACGACAGGTAAGACCACACAAATTACGGATAAAACCCATTTGCGTTGGTTAGATAAATTCCTGTGTAATTTGATGCTAGATGAAATTAACCGTGATTTGCTTGAAAGGATCATGGCAAAACGGATCGCGGACAAAGTTGCAAATAGCACCGTGAACCGAACCATGGAAGTTGTACGTGCTGTATTGCGTAAAGCTTCTTTAGATTGGGAGTGGTTAGATCGAGTGCCTAGAGTGCGTATGTTGCCAGAACCTAAAAGGCGCGTACGTTGGCTAACACGAGATGAAGCCAGTCGTTTAATTTCGGCATTACCCAGTCATTTAGCTGCAATGACTAGATTTTCACTTGAAACAGGGCTGCGGCGTGCAAATGTTACGGGCTTGCAGTGGTCACAAGTGGATTTGGTGCGGCGTACTGCTTGGATACATCCAGATCAGGCAAAAGCTAGAAAGGCAATTGCTGTACCTTTGAGTGCTGCCGCTGTCATCGTTATTCGAGAGCAGATCGGCAAACACCCAATACATGTGTTTACTTACCAAGGTAAGCCAGTCATCCAAGTGAATACTAAATCTTGGCGGGCTACGTTAGTCAAAGTCGGCATTTCAGCATTTCGCTGGCATGATTTACGGCATACTTGGGCAAGCTGGCATGTGCAAGCAGGTACACCTTTGCATGTGTTGCAAGAGTTAGGTGCTTGGGAATGTGTAGAGATGGTGAGGAAGTATGCGCACCTATCTAGTGAGCATTTAACGGAGTATGTAGATCGGCTTTCTTCGATACATGCGGTGAAGGATAACGAATCAGCTACGATTGGGCTACGTTCCGTGCAATAAAAAAGGGCTAACCGAAGTTAACCCTTTGATATTATTACCGGTATTTGGTGCGCCCGGAGCGATTCGAACGCCCGACCCCTTGGTTCGTAGCCAAGTACTCTATCCAGCTGAGCTACGGGCGCATGCGCAGTATTATACGGCATACTGCCAATTTTTTAAAGATAAAATTAAAATCTTTAAGTTATATTACCTTGGCGGAGAGCGAGGGATTCGAACCCTCGATACAGATTTAAGCCCGTATGCTTCCTTAGCAGGGAAGTGCCTTCGACCACTCGGCCAGCTCTCCGTTTTGTTACGCTTCAACTAAAGTTTCTTAATTGAGGGCGCGATATTACTTGATTAGCTCTAAAAAATCAATGGCATAATCAATCAAAAGTTAAATCTAGTGACTATATGATTATTAAAATTGAAAATAAGGTTAAGCTTCTTCTAGCTCAAACGCTTTATGCAATACACGTACCGCTAGTTCTAAATATTTCTCATCAATCACGACAGCAATTTTGATTTCTGAAGTGGAAATCATTTGAATGTTAATGCCTTCTTCGGCGAGTATGCGGAACATTTTACTGGCGATGCCAACGTGCGAGCGCATGCCAACACCAACGATAGATACTTTTGCAATTTTGTCGTCACCACTAATTTCACGTGCACCGATATGGCCTTGAACTTTATCGCGCAAGAGACTCAAGGCTTTGTTCATTTCGTTTTTATGCACGGTAAAGGTAAAGTCGGTAGTGCCGTCGGCGCCCGTATTTTGGATAATCATATCCACATCAACATTAGCTTCAGCAATTGGACCTAAAATCTGGTAGGCGATCCCTGGTTTATCTGGCACGCCTAATACAGTAATTTTGGCTTCGTCGCGGTTAAAGGCGATGCCTGAAATGACGGGTTGTTCCATGTTGTTTTCTTCCTCAAATGTAATCAGTGTGCCATCGCCTTCTTCTTCAAAGCTGGATAGCACGCGTAGCTTCACTTTGTATTTTCCCGCAAATTCAACTGAGCGAATTTGTAAGACTTTACTGCCTTGTGATGCCAGTTCTAGCATTTCTTCAAAAGTAATTTTACTTAGACGGCGCGCTTCTGGTACAAGACGTGGGTCGGTTGTGTAAACGCCGTCCACATCGGTGTAGATTTGGCATTCGTCTGCTTTTAATGCTGCGGCGAGTGCTACACCAGTGGTGTCTGAGCCGCCTCGCCCAAGCGTGGTGATATTGCCTTTAGCATCTACACCTTGAAAGCCAGCAACGACAACGACATAGCCATCATTTAGGTCTTGCCTAATGTTGTTGTCGTCAATACTTAAAATGCGCGCTTTGGTAAATGCATCATCGGTTAAAATTTTGACTTGTGCGCCAGTGTAGCTTTTGGCTTTTAGCCCTAATTCCATTAAGGCGAGTGCTGTCATGCTGATGGTTACTTGCTCGCCGGTAGAAAGCATGACATCCAACTCACGCGGGTCTGGCTCGGGCATGATTTCTTTTGCCAGGCTAAGGAGTCGATTGGTTTCGCCAGACATGGCTGAAACAACGACGACAATTTGGTGCCCCATAGCTTTATAACGCGCCACGCGGCGGGCTAAGTTGCGAATACGCTCAGGGTTTGCGACTGAGGTGCCGCCATATTTTTGTACGATTAGTGCCATAAATTAAGTCTTAAATTTTAGCTAAAGATAAATATAGGTAAACGCCAATAACTCTTAAAAAATTATCAATCATTTAACTGCTTACTGTAGCATTGTGGTTATAAAAATAACTTCTAAATAGATTCAACAAAAATCTGTATTGATCTTGTGTTGATCTTATGTCTACCTGCGTTTAACCGAGTTTCTCTTTTACCCAGCCTTCAACACTTGCTAATGCATTTGACAATTGACCGGCATCTGTACCGCCTGCCATCGCCATATCTGGTTTTCCGCCACCTTTGCCGCCTACCTGTTGCGCTACAACGTTTACTAAATCACCGGCTTTAATTTTAGCGGTTAAACCAGCGGTAACGCCAGCAACCAAGCTTACTTTGCCATCATTCACACTTGCCAAGACGATGACAGCAGATTTTAGTTTATCTTTTAGCTTATCCATCGTTTCGCGCAGGGTGTTGGCATCAGCACCTTCAAGTGTTGCGGCTAATACTTTAACCCCTGCAATTTCAATGGCTTGCGTTGCTAAATCATCACCTTGTGATGAGGCTAATTTACCTTTAATTGCGGCAATTTCACGCTCTAAGCGGCGTACTTGGTCGAGTAAGCTGTTGACGCGTGTAGGTACTTCTGTGGGCAATACTTTTAATGTGCCAGCTACGCCACCCAGTGTGGTTTCCATGGTCTGCATATAACGCAGTGCATTATGTCCAGTCACGGCTTCTACACGGCGCACGCCTGACGCGACACCACCTTCTGCCGTGATGCTAAATAGCCCAATATCACCAGTACGGCTTACATGGGTACCACCACACAACTCGCGACTTGAACCAATATCCAATACGCGAACTTCATCACCATATTTTTCACCAAACAGCATCATGGCACCGGTCTTTTGTGCAGATTCAATATCCATCACTCGCGCTTCTGTAGCAACATTAGTCAGAATTTCAGCGTTCACAATCGCTTCAACACGGCGAATTTCATCGTTTGTCATCGGTGCGTTATGCACGAAGTCAAAACGTGTTTTATCAGCATCTACCAATGAACCTTTTTGTTGAACATGTTCACCTAATACTTCACGCAGGGCTTTATGCATCAAGTGGGTAGCAGAGTGATTGCGCATGGTGTTTGTGCGAGAGGTTAAATCTACATTCGCCTTTAAAGTGTCACCCACTTTAAGTGTGCCCGTTTTTAAAATCCCATGGTGACCAAATACGGCGGCCTGAATTTTTTGTGTATCTTCTACTGCAAAAATGCCATTGTCGCTTTTTAGTATGCCGCTATCACCAATTTGGCCGCCAGACTCTGCGTAGAATGGTGTAGCATCCAGAACTACAATGCCTTGCTCACCTTCAGAAAGCTGATCTACAGCAGAACACTCTTTGTAAAGTGCTAATACTTTAGCTGTGGTTTCTAATGTTTTGTAGCCCTTGAACTCAGTGCTAGCACCGCTGTATTCAAGATTAACCGTCATTTTGAATTTACCTGCGGCGCGTGCTTGTTCTTTTTGACGTGTCATGGCGGCATCGAATGCGCTACTATCCACGGTAACATTGCGTTCGCGGCAGATGTCTGCTGTTAAATCAAGCGGAAAACCAAAAGTATCATGCAGTTTAAAGGCTAAGTCACCGTTGAATGCTGAATTGTTGGCTTTGTCCATAACAGCAAGTTCGGACTCTAAAATCGCCATACCGTTTTCAATAGTTTCAAAAAAGCGGTCTTCTTCCTGTTTGAGCGTATTAGTAATACGCGTTTGCTCTGTTTTTAGTTCTGGGTATGCATTACCCATTTCACGCACTAAGTCGGCTACCATATTATGGAAAAATGCCTTACGTGCGCCTAGTTTGTAACCATGACGAATCGCGCGACGGATAATGCGGCGCAGCACATAACCGCGGCCTTCATTGCCTGGAATCACGCCATCGGCAATTAGAAATGAGCAAGCACGGATGTGGTCAGCCAGTACCTTTAGTGAAGGGCTAGTTAAATCCGTAGTGTTGGTTTCGCGCGCGGCAGCAGTAATTAGGCCTTGGAAAATATCAATTTCGTAATTGGCGTGTACGTGTTGTAGCACGGCAGATATACGTTCTAAGCCCATGCCAGTATCTACGCTAGGTTTAGGTAGCGGATGCATCACGCCCGCTTCATCGCGATTGTATTGCATAAACACGTTGTTCCAGATTTCAATGAAACGGTCACCGTCTTCATCTGCGCTACCTGGAGGCCCGCCAAAATGGTGGTCGCCGTGGTCGTAAAAAATTTCAGTACATGGGCCACACGGCCCAGTGTCACCCATCATCCAAAAGTTGTCAGATGCGTAACGTGCCCCTTTGTTGTCGCCAATGCGGATAATACGTTCGGCAGGCACACCAATTTTGTCATGCCAAATGTTGTAGGCTTCGTCATCATCGGCGTACACAGTAACGGTAAGTTTGTCTTTCGGGAGCTTGAAAACTTCTGTGAGCAGCTCCCAAGCGTAAGCAATCGCGTCATCTTTAAAGTAATCACCAAAACTAAAGTTACCTAACATTTCAAAAAAAGTATGATGACGAGCAGTGTAGCCTACGTTTTCAAGGTCATTATGTTTGCCACCAGCACGAACACATTTTTGGCTAGAGGTGGCGCGGGTATAAGGGCGTTTATCAAAACCTAAAAACACGTCTTTAAATTGATTCATGCCCGCGTTGGTAAATAGCAGGGTAGGGTCGCCGTGCGGCACAAGTGAACTGGACGCCACAACTTGATGACCTTTGGAGGCGAAGTAATCCAGAAATGCCTGACGGATTTCGTTGCTTGATGGGTTATTGCTTAGTTTAATTGTCATTATTTAGTTATCGTTAATTTTTTCGTTCAATACTTTTTTGATTACATCAAAGCCAAACCCTCTGCTTTGTAAAAACCGCGCCTGCTTTGCCCAATCTTCACGGCTTATAGGGCTTGCTTTATATTTTTTGCGGCAGACTTCACGCGCATTATCTAATTCAGTTATTTTTACTTCAGCCACCGCGTTGGCAATTAAGTCATCTGCCACGCCTTTTTCTCGCAATTCACTCGCCACCCTTGCGCTACCAAATTTCGTTTTACGGGCATGGACTAACATTTCGGTAAAGCGCGCATCAGATAGCCAGCCACGCACTTTAAAGTCATCTAAAATTGCTGCAATCTGTTCAGCGGCCGTGCTTTCTTCTGTTTCTTCGGCATAGGTTTTAAGCTTTTGCGCGAGTTCAAAATATGAATACTCACGCTTACCAAGGTAATCCAGCGCTCGTTGTCGTAAACTTTTTGGTTGAAATTCTATTTAATTACACCTTTTGGTTAGATCTTAGGATGCTAATGGCGCTAAAACCAACACTTACTATTTCTTACGTTCCCTGAGTTTACCTAATAGCCTGCGACAAGCTCAGGGAACGTGTGGGGCTTAATCTTCTTCTGCGCGCACTGCTGGCATCGCTTCTGCTAACGCTTTCATATTAGCGCGAATTTTCGCGTCAATCTCGTTAGCAATTGCTGGATGCGCTTTTAGATATTCGCGTGAGTTATCTTTACCTTGGCCAATTTTTTCACCATTGTAGCTATACCAAGCACCGGCTTTTTCTACAAATTTTGCATTCACACCAAGTTCAATAATTTCGCCTTCGCGTGAAATGCCTTCGCCATACAAAATATCAAATTCTGCCTGTTTGAACGGAGGCGCTACTTTGTTTTTAATAACCTTTACGCGCGTTTCAGAACCGATGACTTCATCACCTTTTTTAATTGCGCCAGTACGACGAATATCCAAACGCACAGAAGCGTAAAATTTCAACGCATTACCACCTGTGGTGGTTTCTGGACTACCAAACATCACGCCGATTTTCATGCGGATTTGGTTAATAAAAATCACCAGCGTATTGGTGCGTTTGATGTTGCCGGTTAGTTTACGCAAGGCTTGGCTCATTAAACGTGCTTGCAAGCCCATGTGTGAATCGCCCATTTCGCCTTCAATTTCAGCACGCGGTGTAAGCGCAGCTACCGAGTCAACGACTACAATATCCACAGAGCCTGAACGCACTAACATATCTACAATTTCAAGGGCTTGCTCACCCGTATCCGGTTGTGAGATGAGTAAATCAGGCACATTTACGCCTAATTTTGCGGCGTATTGTGGGTCTAGCGCATGCTCAGCATCAATAAACGCGGCTACGCCACCCATTTTTTGCATCTGTGCGATAACAGAAAGTGTTAATGTAGTTTTACCTGATGATTCAGGCCCGTAAATTTCCACCACACGACCGCGCGGTAAACCGCCTATGCCCAGCGCGATATCAAGACCTAACGAACCCGTGGAAACTGCCTGAATGTCTTCGCCAATACTACCATCCCCCATACGCATGATAGAGCCCTTGCCAAACTGTTTTTCAATCTGCGCGAGAGCGGCGGCAAGTGCTTTGCTTTTGTTATCATCCATTGGTTTTTTACCTTTATTTTGAAGAGCTTAAAATAGCTGTCAATTATTCCATAATTTACGGTTTAACGTAAGCATTGCGGGGATTTATAAGTGGGTATTTCTATTTGATTTTTTAAAAATAAAATATGCGGCTAGTTGCTAGTGTCAGCGATTTTAATTTGGCAAGTGCGGTTCGTTTATCTTATTAAGTTGCTCAATCAGCACGGTCATCATGAACGCAGTCGCCTGCTGCCTTATTTGTTCACGGTTACCCTGAAAGTATTGGGTCGTGGTTAATGTGGCGTTGGCTAACGCTGAGCAGGCGAAACACACTATGCCGACAGGTTTTTCAGAAGTTCCGCCATCGGGTCCGGCAATGCCGGTAATGCTGCCTGCAATCTGTGCGTGACTATTTTTTAATGCACCTGTCGCCATTTCAAAGGCAGTTTGTTCGCTTACCGCACCAAATTGCGTTAAGGTTTGGTTTGATACGCCCAGCATCTCTTGTTTTGATGAGTTGCTGTAGGTGATAAAGCCACGGTCAAACCATGCTGAGCTGCCTGCTACGCTAGTCACAGCTTGCGCAACCATGCCGCCTGTACAGGATTCGGCCATGGTTAGTTGCAAGCCACGCGCTTTGAGTGCGGTACCTAACTGCGTGGCTAATGTGTGTAATTTATCATCAGCCATTGCAGACCCTTCAAGCTGGCAATTGCATAAATCGCGGCGAGAAGGTCGTCAAACATCACGCCAAAACCACCTTTAATTTTTGCATCGCATTGGCGTATTGGATACGGTTTCCAAATATCAAATAAACGAAATAGCAAGAATGCCGCTATCCACCATTGCCACTGGATTGGTGTGAAAGTGAGCACTAACATCATGGCGACGATTTCATCCCAAACAATGCCGCCATGGTCTGACACGCCAAGCGCTTTGCCAGTCACGTCACAAAAATAAATGCCGATTAAAAATAGCGCAGAAATAATGACAAATTGAGTGGGTAAAGCAAATGCAGAAATTAACCAAAATAAAGGTAAGCCAATCAGCGTGCCAAATGTGCCAGGCGCTTTGCAGGCTAACCCAGTGCCAAAGCCTAGCCCGAAAAAATGGGCTGGGTGTTGAAATAAAAATTGCACATTGGGTAGTTTAACGTGACGTGGCTTAACTAAAGTGGTCAAAACCAGTTTCCTTAAAGTCTAAAGTTTCATCATTAAAACCATGCACAATTAAGCCTGTGTTTGTGGTGATGCGCCCGATGCAACTTAATGGCAGGGCTAGCTTTTCACTTAAACTGCTTATTTCAGCATGTTTTTCAGTGGGTGCGGTAAAGCATAACTCATAATCATCGCCACCAGCTAGTAGCATATTGAGAACGTTTTTATCGTATGCGTTGGTAGCACCTTCGTTGCGGTGCCCTGCGCCTGCAAGTTTATCGGCTAAATATGCAGAATGTGGAACGCGGCTTAACATTAGAGTGGCGCCGACGTTTGAGCGTTCTAAAATATGCCCTAAATCAGCTAATAAGCCGTCTGAAATATCAATGGCGCTACTTGCAATTTGGCGCAAGGCTAAGCCTAACGCAACTCTGGGTTGCGGCGTGTGCAACGCCTCAGCACAGCTTGCAAGCGCATCTACAGGCAATGTTAGTTTGCCTTGCATGTGCGCCAACGCTAAAGCGGCATCGCCACAATGTCCTGATACCCAAATTTCATCGCCGACGTTTGCATTGCTACGTTTAATGGCCTGTCCAATGGGCACTTCGCCCATGATTTGTACGCTGATAGTTAGTGGCCCGCGCGTGGTGTCGCCGCCAATTAAATCGATATTAAACGCATCCGCGCACGCAAAAAAGCCACGGGAGAATTCAGCTAGCCACGCTGTATTCACTTCAGGTAACGCAATGGCAAGTGTTGCCCATTTGGGGTTTGCGCCCATGGCCGCCATATCTGAAACATTTACTGCGAGTGATTTCCAGCCGAGCTTATAGGCATCTGCATCATTAAAAAAGTGAGTGCCCGCTACCAGCATATCCGCTGAAACAGCAAGCTCCATGCCTGGCGAAACTGAGATCAGTGCGGCATCGTCGCCTACACCTAGCTTGGTTTGGTGCGTGGGGCGGGTAAAGTATTGCGCAATTAAATCAAACTCTGAAGCCATGATTATTTCTTTGGCCTGAATGCGGTGACAACAGCCTCATTGGTTTCAATGTAGGGTGCGCCAATTAAATCCAAACAATACGGCACGGCCGCAAAAATACCGTGGACCTTAACTGCGCCAGTTTCATCTTTTAAGCCTTCCAGAGTTTGTGCAATGGCTTTGGGTTGCCCTGGCAAATTGATGATTAAACATTGCTTGCGGATTACCGCAACCTGACGCGACAAAATAGCTGTAGGCACGAAATTCAGGCTAATTTGTCGCATTTGTTCGCCAAAGCCCGGCATTTCTTTGTCGGCGATGGCTAACGTGGCTTCTGGTGTTACATCGCGCAGGGCAGGGCCGGTGCCACCAGTGGTGAGGATGAGATGGCAACCTTGAAAGTCAACTAAATCTTTTAGCGTGCTTTCAATGTCGTCTTGTTCGTCCGCAATTAGGCGCGTTTCTAGCGTAAAGGGTGAAACAAGTGCAAGTTTTAACCATTGTTGTAGGCTAGGAATGCCTTTGTCTTCATAAACGCCGCTACTTGCACGGTCACTAATTGAAACTAAACCAATTGTAATGAATTGTTTTGTCATTTGAGTGTCTTGATATTGAAGCAAAGCTTAATCATACCATTGTCAACCATTAGGGATATTTTATGCGACCGATCACCAATAAAAATTTAATTAAACCAGCAGTTACCGCTAAGTCCTTTACCTATAAAAACTCACTTAGACGATTTATGTTGTTTAGTTTGTTAAGTCTAGGCGTGCTCATTTTTGCTAATCAAATTGATGCTGCGGAGGTAAATCCTTACACAGCCAGCTACAAAGAGCAAAACACCAATCATCTGAAATCGCTGCAGGCAAATCCAGAGCCTGAAATTTTTGTGAGTAACCACAAAGCAGATGACAACATCAGTATGCTGGAAAATGGGTATGACATGATTGGCTCTTCTGGTTTTTCTGCGACTGAGGCCTCTTCAGATTTGGCGTTGGCACACGCAAAAATGATTAAGGCTGATACCGTATTGGTGTATCGCAAATATGAGTCTGCAAAAACAGCCAGTTCTAAGTTGCAGTTGATTAAAGAGGCGGCTAAAACCGGCGGCGAAATTGATTCTAATGATTTAGAAGAAGAGCCCACGCAATACCAGTATTATGCGAGTTATTGGGCTAAATTACCGATGCCTTTGCTGGGTGTGCATATTATTAAGCTAAAACAAAAAGTCGAAGAAAATGCACAAGAAGTGGTTAAAGAAGAGGCAGGTTTAAAAATTATTGCCGTAATAAAAGCGTCACCGGCAGCTAAAGCAAATGTCGTAAAAGGCGATACCCTATTAAAAATTGGTGAGGTTGCGCTTGTAAGTGCGGATGATTTATTTGCGGCGGTAAAGCGTTATGCTGGGCAAACAGTGCCAGTTGAGTTGCAACGTGGTGGAATTGCGGTTGCAGCGACCGTGGCATTAAATTCACGCCAATAAATAATTAGCATCTGTATAGGATAGTGTTAATTGACACCCTGCGCAATGTAGGGTGTGTTTAATTTGTAGCCGATAGCTAATTGATCTAGCTTGCAATAGCGGGCTTTGTTCCATAGTGCGTTTCCACCATCACGCCAATTTCTTTTAGCATGGGTGTAGGCAGAACGCCGCCAGCGCAAATGATGACTGCTTCATTGGGTATTTCCACAGTTTCTTTGGATGCCAGTTCAATGCTTGCAGTGTCTTGCAATATTTCTTTTACATTCGATTGAAGCTCGACTCGAATCTGATGATTTTTTACTGCCAGCTCAAGTTTTTCACGATTTTTAGGTTTGATGCGCCCAAAGCTCTCACTACGATAAGAAAGCGTGACAGTGGAACCTGATTGTTCTGAAATAGTGATTGCCGCTTCTATTGCGCTATCGCCGCCGCCAACCACGAGTACATGCTGGCCTTTAAATTGTTCTGGGTCAACCAAACGGTAGATGACTTTAGCAAGATTTTCCCCTGGGACGTTGAGCTTGCGTGGCGTGCCTTGGCGGCCAATGGCAAGCAAAATGTTGCTGGCTTTGTAGGTGGAATTGGCGGTTTTTACTTCATAACCATGTTCTGTCTTACGGATGGTTTCCATGCGCTCTTTAAACTTAACGGGCAGCGCCTGTTCATTCATGATGCGTAACCAGAATCCGAGTAACTCTTCTTTACTGATGTCATACATTTCGACTAGGCCGACAATAGGTAAGTTTACTGGCTGCGTCATCGCTACTTTGTTTCTAGGGTATTTGAAAATAGCCCCGCCTAGCGACTCCTCCTGTTCAATAGTAACAAATTTCAGGCCTTTCTCTTTTGCGGCAAGCGAGGCAGAGAGCCCAGCGGGGCCTGCACCTACAATGACAACATCTAGATCATTGTGTGGGTTAATTTTTTTGACAATAGAATCAATCGCCTGTTTGCCTTGAACCGCGGCTTTACGAATGAGCCCCATACCGCCTAACTCGCCTGCAATAAAAATATTGTTGACATTGGTTTCAAATGTTGGCGAAACAAAGGGGATGTCCATTCCGCGTTTCTCAGTGCCAAATACCAGTTGAATTGCTTCAACTGGACATGCCTCTAAGCAAGCGCCATGACCTATGCAGTGTGTCGGGTTAGTTAGCACTGCTTTGCCGTTGACCAGGCTTAATGCTTTTTCGGGGCAGGCTTTGACGCATGCGCCAGATCCGCAACAGCGGGTGGGGTCGATGACAGGATGGATAGAGGCGGGCTCTGTTAACCCTGACTCACTTGCCTCGTGCAAACGCGCTTTACCCCGGCGGTTTAGTTTCCGGTGGTGCATGATGTAGAGCGACATTACTAGTAGTAAGGGTATGAGGTAAATTAGTAAAGTTTGGTTTGACATATCAGTCATTGAGTTTTCCAGATGATTTCTAGGCTTTATGTTTTGCGTAAGCCTTTTTATTAAAGCTTTATCACCTTTTTGTTAAATTCTTCATGAGGCAATGTGGATGATATAGAATAGCGCTTATAATATGTGTGAAAATTTCACACGTCAAATTTTATAAGCAGTATTATAATAATCATTGTAAAAATTAGCTTAGGTAATGCACTGTCAGTTAAGCATAAGGAGTTGTATCGTTGGATAGAGTGTTAAAAATATTAGAGCAGTTAGTGTTGTTCATGCTATTGGTCGCCTTGGCTTTTATTGGCTGGAAGGTTGCGCATGGACAATACTACAAACCTGGTATTGGTTTGGGTTACAACTTGGGGTTAGCTGGTGGGTTGATGCTACTTACTTTGTTAATGTATTCGCTACGTAAACATCTTAAGTTTATGCAAGGCTTGGGTAAGCTTAAATATTGGTTTCGTTTGCATATGATTTTAGGCGTGTTGGGGCCTATATTTATTTTGTTTCATACCACCTTTAGGTTGGGCTCACTCAATGCGTCAATTGCATTTTATTGCATGGTATTGGTGGCCAGCAGTGGGTTAATCGGTAAGTTCGCCTATACGCGCATTCACCGAGGGTTATACGGCAGCCGCAATACGCTGAAAGAGGCGCGGGAGGAGTTGGCTGGCAGTACGGGCAATGTGCAATCTAAATTACATTTTTTTCCTAAAGTGGAAAAGAGAATCACTCACTTTGAGTATTTGGCACTACAAAAGAACCGTAATTTCTTTGAGGGTGTTTGGTTGTTTTTAACTTTTGATATTCGCCGCATGGTGCTTGCATGGCAATGTAAACGCTATATCTATAAGAAATTAGCCCCTGAGCGCATGCATCATGTGGCGAAAGAGGCCGCTACATTAGTTAGTCAATATTTAATCCAAATACAAACAGTGGCGCAATTTAAAAAGTTTGAACAGATATTCTCCGCTTGGCATGTTTTGCATATTCCATTGATGTATATGATGGTGGCGACCGCCATATTTCACATTATTTGGGTGCATATGTACTAAGTAGGTTTTACTTTATGCGATATTTAATTAGTCTTTTTGCACTTACTTTATTTCTGTCATTCAATGCCAGCGGAGATACGCTTGAGTCCGTGATGATGCCGGGCAAGGTGATACAAGGCCATGTTAAGTGGGAGGACGACTGTCAAAAATGTCATAAGCGTTTTGATAAAGATGGTCAGAATCAGCTTTGTAAAGATTGTCACAAAGAAATCAAACAGGATGTTACCCAGAAAAATGGCTTTCATGGACGGATGAAAGATGAGCGTACCTGTGTCGAGTGCCATACTGAACACAAGGGCCGCGCCACACAGATTGCGCCGATCAATGAAAAAACCTTTAAACACTCAGAAACCGACTTTAGTTTGAAGGGCGCACATGCGGATGCCAAAACCGAGTGTAAGGATTGCCATAAACCAAAAATAAAATACCGCGATGCACCCAGTAGCTGTAATTCATGCCACAAAAAAGATGATAAACATGAAGGCACTTTGAGTACCTCGTGCGAGAACTGCCATAACGAAAAAAACTGGAAAGATACCAAGGACTCTTTTGACCATAATAAAACTAAATTTGCGTTAGATGGTAAGCATGGTGATGTGAAGTGTGATGAGTGCCATAAAACAAAAAAATACCGTGAAGCCCCTAAAGACTGCAATTCATGCCATAAGAAAGATGATCAGCATAAAGGGATGTTTGGCGCTAAATGTGCTGATTGTCATACGGCTAAGGACTGGAAAGAGATTACTTTTGACCATGGTAAAGATACTAAATACCAATTGCGTGGCAAACATCAGTCTGCCAAGTGTGAGAGTTGCCATAAGCCTAATGCGGCTACATTAAAGTTAGCGACAAGTTGTGTATCTTGTCATCGTAGTGATGATAAGCATGACGGTAGCTTAGGTGACCGCTGTGAAAAGTGCCATAACGAGAGAAACTGGGCGACTACACCAGGTTTTAATCATGATGAAACTAAATTCCCCTTACGCGATAAACACAAGGCGGCTAAATGCCAAACCTGCCACAAAAATGGCTTAAAAGAAAAGCTCCCATTATTGTGTAACGATTGTCATAAGCGCGACGATAAACATAAAGGCAACTTTGGTGAGAAGTGTGAAAGCTGCCACACAGAGAAGGACTGGAAGAACGCTTCGAAGTTTAACCATGATAGAGATACCAAGTATGCCCTACGTGATAAGCATCAAACGGCAAAATGTGTTGATTGTCATACGGGCAAGTTATATGGTCAAAATCTTAAAGCCGATTGCTATGCGTGCCACAAAAAAGATGATGATGCTAAAGGGCATAAGGGACGCTACGAACATAAATGTGAAACTTGCCATGAAGAAAAAGATTGGAAAAACGTCATCAAATTCAATCATGATCGTGACACAAAGTATCGTTTGCTACACAAGCATAAGTTAGTGAAGTGTGATTCATGTCACAAGGCTAATCTGTTTAAAAACAAAGTGGCATCCACTTGTATCAGTTGCCATAAGTCAGATGATAAGCATAAAGGGCAGTTGGGCGATAAGTGCGAAGATTGTCACAATGAAAAGTCCTGGACCGATGCAAAATTTGATCACAATAAATCTAAATTTCCATTATTAGGAAAGCATTACAAAGTAGATTGTAAAAAATGCCATTTAACCCCTGCATTTAAAGATGTCAAAATAGAATGCGTTAGTTGTCATGCAAAAGAAGATGTGCACAAACTGCGGCTCGGTTCGCAGTGTAAAGCTTGTCACAATGCGCGTGACTGGGGAATATGGGATTTTAACCATGATAAGGATACTAAGTTCAAACTAGATGGCGGCCACAAAGGTATCAGTTGTTATGAGTGTCACAAAGCGCCGTCTAAAGGTAAAAAACTGGCGACTCCTGTAGCGTGTGGTGATTGTCACTCATCCGATGATGTGCATGATGGTAATTTTGGACGCCAATGTGAGCGGTGCCATGTTTCAAAATCATGGTCGGAATTGAAAGTGGGTGCTGGATTTTCTAGGTAATGCTGGGTAACTAATGTGAGATGGCTAATGTTGAGAATGCATGGTGAATTGGCGATCCATGCATTTTCGCTTAAGGTCGTATGTTAGAAAGTATGCCCTAGCATGATGCCGCCACCCCAATCGGTACTGGCGTTTGAGTAACCATGAGTAAGGTAGCTTTGTAATTTGTAGTCAGGGCTAAACTTATGGCTAAAAAAGGCAGTAACTTCACGTAGTGGCTCTGAGCTATTGATGGAGGCTTGTCTGTAATCTGCCATGATGCCCGCGCTGGATGTTTGGTTAACTTTATATGAAAGACCTAATGAGCTAAACCATACATTATTCAGAGCTAAATCTTTAGGGTCTCCAGTTTTTTTGTAGCCTAGGCCTGCAAATAGTGTTGCGCTACTGCTGATTGGTTTGTAGCCATCTAACGCAACTATGTAGTCGTTCTCTCCAGTGCCTAGGCCTTTGGTTCTGGATGCGGTGGCCAGCTTTACTTTACCCGTTAGATCCAGAGTTAAAGGGCTTGATTCGCCGATATTGGCAACGGTCTGTGTTAAAGCGATCACAATATCGCCTAACCCCGACTCGGTTGTTCTTTTTTGGTTACTAAGATTACTGATGAGCGTTGCGTCAGCGCCTACTACATCGCCAGGCCCTGTAATTTGTAACCATGGAATAGTTAATTTAACTGTTGTTAAGTCAGTTTCATATTTGCCTGTTAGTGGAATATAGGTGATATCTGTAGATTGTGACTGCCCATATTTACCAGTGCTGTAATCTACGCCGCTAGTTGCGCTAAATGCCCCTTCAGCAAATGCCAGAGTTGGTGTGAGGGGAGTATATAAAAAGGCTATCGCAATAACCATAATCATCTTGTTGTTTTTCATAGGTTGATATTTTAATTTCATACTAGAAAAAAAACTATAGATATTGCAGTTTTTGTCAATCAATCATGCTTTTCATGATGTTCAACCCTCTCAGCCCTCTCGACTCTCTCAGCCCTCTCGACTCTCTCAGCCTTCTCGACTCTCTCAGCCTTCTCGACTCTCTCAGCCCTCTCGACTCTCTCAGCCTTCTCGACTCTCTCAGCCCTCTCGACTCTCTCAG
>Ga0172380_10002191_pt1 | contig 31135 bp, 24 predicted proteins | sample Leawe162metaG_FD_119747 | JGI IMG/M metagenome (GOLD analysis project Ga0172380, IMG submission 119747) | Leachate microbial communities from a municipal landfill in Southern Ontario, Canada - Leachate well 162 metaG | ecosystem: Engineered > Solid waste > Landfill > Unclassified | place... | reverse complement strand
GGATGGATGATAAAGGATATTATGGACAGTTTTTATATGGTAGAAATTACGATTACGTTTCTCCAAAGTCCGAAACGCTTGGCGAAGCATTATCAGTCTTATTTAATATAGCAGATGAAAACAAATCTAAAAGCATATTTGAAAAAATGCCGATTGTAGAATATGGACCGACTTGTATCTTCCCGCAGATAAAAAATATTCCACCTTATCATAATAATGCAATATGGCCCTTTGTTGTAAGCTATTGGACTTGGGCCGCATCTAAAGTAAAGAATGAAAAAGCAGTACAATTTGGTATGGATGCAATTTATCGCCAAGCTTCATTATTTCTTACTAATAAAGAAAATATGGTTGCCGATAACGGTCATTTCAATGGTACAGAAATAAATTCAGATAGAATGCTATGGAGTATTGCAGGAAATCTTGCTACAATTTACCGAGTAATGTTTGGTATTAATATTAATGAGAATGGGTTGAACTTAAATCCATTAGTTCCTGAAAAATTCGGTGGTAATATAAAACTATCTAATTTCAAATACAGAAATGCTTCTCTTGATATTACGATTCATGGCTTTGGAGGAAAGATTACAAATGCATTATTAGATAACAAAAAAGTTGATATTGTTTGGTTGCCTAAAAATATTTCTGGTAATCATACAATTGAAATATTTCTTGATAATAAAAGCTTAGGTGGTAAAATCAATATTGTTGAGAATCAATTTGCACCAACAACTCCTGAAGTTTATATCATCGATAATCAATTAAGCTGGGTTAAAGTTGAAAATGCTGAATATTATAAAATATTTCAAAATGGTTTGATGATTGCAGATACAAAAAATGAAGCATTTAAGATTATTTCAAAAAATATGGTTGATGAATATTCGGTAGTTGCCGTTGACAAAGATGGTTATGAATCATTTATGTCCGAACCGGTTATGAGTGCTAATAACAATTCAGTTGAAGTGGAAGCTTCTAATAGCCCGTTTGAAACAAATATTGAAGGATATGATCGAAAAGGTTACGTTAGAACTACAACTACAATCAATACTGATATCTTATTCGAAAAGGGAATTGATCACGATGGTTATTATTGGGTTGACTTCAAATACTCAAATGGAAATGGACCAATAAATACATTTAATGCTTGTGGAATCCGAACACTTTATATAAATAATGAATTGGTATCGACAATTGTATTACCACAGCGGGGAGATAATGTTTGGAATAATTGGGGTTATTCAAATTCAGTAAAATATTATTTCAAAAAAGGAATCGCTCAGTTCAATCTTAAGTATCTTCCGGTAAACACTAACATGAACATTGAGATAAATGAAGCTTTGATCGATCATCTTAGAATAATTCCGATAAATTAAAGTATAAAGGTCATGATGAAACTTAATTTTATAAAGATATTACTTTCGCTATTATTCGTTTCTTCAATTTCGTTTGGATCAGGCGAGCATAAAATATCTTCACCGGACGGACAAATTGTGTTTTCATTTTTTCTTCGTGATGGCATCCCTAATTATGAAGTTGTCTATGGGGATGAGTCAATAATTAACTCATCTGCTATGAGTTTTAAATTCAAAAACCAACCCGAACTCTCAAATTTATCGTGTATTGATTATAAGACAAATAATTTTAGAGAAGTTTGGACAACCGTCTGGGGACAAAACAAAAAAATATTAAATGAGTACAATGAGATAATTCTTTCCCTTGAAGAAAAAAATCCAAACGCTCGTAAAATTAAAATAATTGTTAGAGCCTATAACGATGGTATTGCTTTTAGATATCATTTCGATGAACAAAAAGAGAATAACTATTTTGAAATTACTGATGAGCAAACTTACTTCAATTTCGCAGACAATTTTTCTGCCTGGTGGATTCCAAACGACTATGATAGCGAAGAGTATTTATATCGGAATACTCCTCTCGACCAAATGATAGCTGCTCATACTCCTGTTACTCTTCAATCAAAAAAGGGAACTTGTATTGTAATTCACGAAGCGGAACTTAAAAATTATGCCGGTATGACTTTAGAAAAAAATAGTTATCCCCAAAATTCATATAAGTCTGTACTAGTACCTTACCCAGATGGAATAAGAGTAAAACAAACTGCTCCATTTAATACTCCGTGGCGGGTGATAATCATTACACCGAACGCTGAAAAATTAATTTCATCAAATATTATTTTGAATCTCAACCCACCTCCGGCTGACAAAAATTATGATTGGATAAAGCCCGGTAAATATGTAGGGGTTTGGTGGGCAATGCATCTCAATAAAGAATCATGGGTTACCGGACCGAATCATGGTGCTACAACAGAAAACGTTAAACGTTATATCGATTTTGCAGCGGAGAATAAATTTGATGCAGTACTTGCCGAAGGGTGGAATAAAGGATGGGAAATGTGGGGGAAAGGAAACGGAGCTTTTTCATATACCGAATCTTTTTCCGATTTTGATATTAATGAATTATCTAAATATGCTAAATCAAAAAACATTGCATTAATTGGTCATCACGAAACAGGTGGCGATTATCTAAGTTATGAAAAACAATTAGATGCCGCTTTCAATTTTTATAAAGAGAACAATGTAAATATTGTTAAAACCGGTTATGCAGGAAGAATCCGCCCTAATGGATATCATTACGGACAAGAAATGGTTAATCACTATAACCTAGTTATGGAAAAAGCGTTAGAATATAAAATTATGTTAGATGTTCATGAGCCAATTAAACCAACAGGTATGTGTCGAACATATCCAAACTTGATGACAGGAGAAGGATTTAGAGGTATGGAGTGGAATGCATGGAGTAAAGGTAATCCACCTGAACATATAACTGTACTTCCTTTTACACGCGGTTTATCCGGTCCGATGGATTATACACCTGGAATATTTGATTTGAAATACGATCAATATAAAAAAGATGAATTTGTAAAATCGACTTTAGCTAACCAGCTCGCACATTATGTTGTACTTTATAGCCCTTTTCAGATGGCAGCAGATTTAATTGAAAATTATAAGGATCAACCTGCTTTTGAATTTATCAAAAATGTTCCGACTGATTGGGATACTACTTTAGCACTCAAGGCGGTAATTGGAGATTATGTAATAATTGCAAGAGAAAAGAATGATGTGTGGTATATTGGTGCTGTAACTGATGAGAATGAAAGAGATATAATAATTAAATTGGATTTCTTAGAAAATGGTAATTACTTGATGAAATCATTTTCAGATGGTAATAATGCTCACTATATTACTAATCCTTATCCAATTAATATTAAAGAAGAAATTATATCCGAAAAAACAGAGTATAAAATTCATCTTGCTCCGGGTGGTGGTTTCGCTTGTGAAATAAGAAAAACTAAATAATACCTAATAAATAATATTTCATATTGAGGCTAATTTATGATTCACAGGTTTAATCTTTCTGTATCAATAAAAAACATTTTTGTATTGTTAATCGTTTGTATTTATCCAATAAATAGATTATCAGCACAAGCTGTTATTTATCATACTCCATTAGGTTATGAAAATATTTATTCAGAAAGAGAATTGGATATAACACTTGACGCATGTGAAAGAGAACCGCAGGATCCAATTGAAAATGAGAATGTAATTATCAATTTTAAAACATCTTCTATTTTTAATAAACAAGAATGCTTTGTTGATGTTATTATAAATAGTCAGCCGATAAATACATATATAGCTGAATTTCAATATAATCTTTCTGGGGAAAGTTACTGGAAAGCGAATATAGGGAAGTTTAATAAAGGCGATTCTGTGAGATACACTATTCGCCTAAATTATAATGATGATGAAAATGCTAGGTCAAAGGAGTACAATTTTCTTACATATGGATGGGATTATTTGACTGACATAAAAACTGCTAAATTTTCTAATAATAAATTAATCTTATCTTGTAGTTCAACCGATGCAGGAATTAACCCAATTGTAAAAATATCATTCAATAACGAGACAACACTTAACCTTGCCTTCTGTTTTGAAGATACTGGTATAAATAATATAAGTAATGGTGAAGAATGTTATTTCCTAGAATTGGAAGATAAAGCGGTTTTATCAAATTCAAAATTGAATCTTGAAATAAATTATAAACCGTTCCGATTAAAACTTGTTTCTAAAGAAGGTATGAATGAGATTGTACAACAATATTCATATCCCGGACATTCATCGATTGGATTCCTAAATAACAATATGGGAATATTAAAGGTTAGCGAGAGTTTATATACTCCGAATAATGAAATGTTTTATGGCTTTGGTGAGCGTTATAACTCAATAAATCAAAGAGGGAATAGCATTGATAATTATGTTGTTAATACTTGGAAAGATCAAGGTTTGAGGACATACATACCGGTGCCATTTTATTTCACAAATAATAATTATGGATTTTTTCTTAACTCAACCTATTATTCCCGTTTTAATCTTGACACAGATAAAACAAATAAATGCGAAATTATTGCAAATTATGGACGTAAATTCAGTGGTGAATTTCAATACTATTTATTTGCAGATAAAGAGTCAAAAAACATTATAACTAACTTTGCAGCTATAACAGGTAAAAGTGATCGGATACCGGTATGGACTTTAGGACCCTGGATATCTGCCAATGAGTGGGATAAACAATCAGAAATTGAAGCACAGATAGATTCGCTAAAGAAATATGATGTTCCTAATACAGTAGTTGTGATAGAAGCTTGGAGTGATGAAGAAACTTTTTACATTTTTAATGATGCAAAGTACTCATTAAGAAATGGTTCTGAATATTTCTCATTAAATGATTTTAAATTTTCAGGTCGATGGCCTGATCCAGTTGGAATGATAGATAATCTTCATAAAGATAATATGAGGTTGGTGCTGTGGAATATTCCTGTGCTTAAATCTAGTACGGTGCAGAATGAACAAAGAGATATCGATGAAAAATATGCAATTGAAAATAATTTTGTTGTAAAGAATCCGGATGGCACTCCTTTTCGAATTCCACCAACCTGGTTTGGTAAAAGCTTAAATCATGATTTCACAAGCAAAGAAGCTTCCGATTGGTGGATGAAAAAACGTAAATACTTGATTGAAGAGATGAAAGTCGATGGATTCAAATGTGATGGAGGAGAATTTATTTGGGGCAGAGATTTGAAATTTTCGGATGGAAGAAATGGAGAAGAGATGAGAAATCTTTATCCTAACCTTTATCTGGATGCATATTATAAATATATTAAATCTATTAATCCGGAGGCAATCGTTTTCCATAGAGCCGGAACTTTTGGAGCTCAAAAACATCCACTTGCTTGGAACGGAGATCAAGGTTCTTCATTTCGAGAATTTAAAGAAGCAATATTATCATGCTTGAATTCAGCAATATCTGGAATATCTTTCATAGCCTATGATATTGCAGGATATCATGATGAAACAAATCTTTCTCCTGAACTATATAAACGTAGTCTGGCTCAAGCAGCGTTTTCGCCAGTGATGCAGCTTCATTCAGGTTATTCCGGTGATCCCGGATTAGAAAGAACACCTTGGAATATAGCTCGTATGTATAACGATATTTCATGTATTGATGTTTATAAAAAATATGCGAATGCACGGTTCAATTTAATGCCATATTTGTATTCGGAAACAGTTTTTACTTCAGAAACCGGAAGCCCTTTGATGCGTCCATTACTGTTGGATTATCCAAATGATGAAAAAGTCCTTGAGGTCGAGACTGACTATATGCTGGGAAGAAATCTATTTGTATGCCCAATAATAGAACCAGGTACAAAGAAAGAACTCTATCTGCCGGAAGGTATTTGGTTTGATCTTTGGTCATTCAAAAAATACGAAGGTAAAAAATCTTATCAATTTGAGGTCAGAGATGATCATCTGCCGGTCTTTATTAAGAATGGAACTATTACTCCTCTTAACTTAGATAAAGATTATAAGCTTGCATCCGGAATGACTAACGAATTGAAAGCATACAACAATCTTACTTTTATAATTATGCCGGATAAATCAATTGAATATGATTTTCATGATTATGTAGAGGGTAAAGTTAAAACGATTAAGACTTCTTTTGAGAATGGTAATCTAGTTTTAGAATTACCGGACTGTAAAACGAATCTATCTTTGATAATTAATATCCCATCTATTCAAGAAATTGAATTAACAGAAAAAATATTAAATGCATCAGCTGATTGGGATGATTTTTTAAGTACTTCGGGTGGATATTATTTTGCAAATGAAAGTAATATGCTGTATGTGAAATTGAATGCTTCAAAAGAAAAAAGAATCTTAACGATAAAGACAAATTAATTGTGTAATTATGTTAATCAATAAAATAAAAATATCTCTTATTATTTTTCTAATCTTCGGTTTTTCAATAAAACTTCATTCACAAAATAGTTTTATTGATGAAACTATCGCTGATATTGAAGGAGAAAAAATAACCACTTCGCTTTTTCAAGAATTGTGGGAGATGAGTCCACACCTTAATACCAGAGTTAAAAATTATTCACTTTCTGAAAAAATCAATTTCTTAAATACAATTATTGCATATAAGCTTTGGTACCGAAATTCAGCAGATTACAGAGTTGATACGTCAGTGGCGTTTTCCACTGCTATTGAAGAAATAAAAAAAATGTATGTCCGCGATGCGTTATATAAAAAAGAGATATTAGACAAAATTACTATTACAAATGAAGAATTGAATTCTGCCTTGAAGAAGCAGGGCAAAACTCTTGTTGTAAATTATTTATTGGCACCTAAAGAAGAAGAAATCAAAAATTTATACACACTACTCATTTCAGGCATTCCGTTTGATTCTCTTCTGAGAGAAAGGGATGAGTATAAAAATCAATCCGAGCCATTAAATATTAAATTTGGAGATTATCCTGAACCGATAGAAGAAGAATTATTTTCATTATTGCCGGGACTATTTTCTCAACCAATTCAATTCAGAGACGGGTATTACATTTTCTATTTGAAAAATGTTAATAAAAAGATATGGGCTGGTTATGATGAGCAGGAAAAAGAAAAACAAAAAGCTGAAGATGTAATTAAGAAAAGAAAAGAAAATATATTATATGATAGCTTTATGAAAAATACATTAAACGGAATTAAGGCAGATGTAAATCGTAATATGTTCAAGAAACTTGAAACCGGATTAATAGATGCTTTTGCTGGAAAGACTGTCGGCGAAGAGAAGAGTTCTTTCATAACTTTATCTATCGATGAGTTTATAAAACTAAAGAAGCAATTTACTGAGGAAGAACTTAATGATATTTTTATAACTTTTTCTTGGGGCACTATAAGCTTTGATAAATGCTTACGAGCATTGTACTTCAACGGTCTTAGAATGCCTTCGAGCAATCCTGAAGTTATAAAAGGAACTTTCGATACCTACATTAGAAGTTATATTGAAATGGAACTCTTATACCGAAATGGAGTAAATAATGGTCTTCAATATTCAGATGAAGTTAAAAAGTATTTGAAAATATGGTCGGAATATTACACATTTGAAACAATTAGAGGGGGGATGATCGATACCGTAAAAATTACTGAAGATGAAATTAGAAATGCTTATAGTAAAATTTATAAAGAAATGAACAAGAATACTTTTGGTAAAACCGATTCTACTTGCCTCGAAGATTCCTCCTATGAAAATGTTCATTCAAAAGTAAAAACCCAATTGGCTATGGAAAAAATTAAATACAGGATAACAAAAAAGACAGCGGATTTTGCAGTACGTTCAAAAGTTATTATCAATTATAACGTTTTAAGTAAAATGGATTTGACAAATATAAGTTCGATGACCATACGATTTATGGGTTTCGGTGGAAGTATAAGTGGAGTACCGGTTTATACGCCTAATTATGAATGGACAGAATTACTTGATTCAAAAACAGTTATCCCCTAAGATTCTTAAATAATATGAAGTATTAATGTGAGCCTCCCTCGCAGAAAACTCAAGAAGTGATATTCGTTTTTCATTTTCTTGGGTTTTTTGTTTTAAAATAGTACTTGACAAATGATATCCAATAGTATATATTTGTTAGTGAATGATAACTAACATAATGTAGGCAATAGAAAATGGCCCGGTTAAGTACTGAAGAACGACAGATTTTAATCATTGATGAAGCAATAAAAATAATTCATGAATTGGGTTATCAAGCTTTTTCTATTCGCGAACTTTCTAAAAGGGTAGGTATAAGCGAACCTGCAATTTATAGACATTTCTTAAATAAAGAAGATATCGTCTTAGGTATTTTGGGAAGATTCAATGAATTTGATCAAAGTCTTTTTCAAGAAGTAAAAAAATATAAAAAGCCGATCGACCAAATACAATGCTTTATCCAATTTCACTTTGATTTCCTTGAGAAGAATCCAGGAATGACTTCAATTGTATTTGCAGAGGAGATATTCAATCAAAGCGATCTATTACGTGATAAATTAATATCAATTATCGGAAAAAGAAAATATTTAATAAAAAATATAATTGATGAAGCTCATTTTAATGATGAAGTAGTCGAAATTGATTCACAAGAGCTAATTACTATAATCTTAGGATTTATACGTTTAGTTATTCTTGAGTGGAGAATGAGTAACTTTTCTTTCTCACTTTCAAAGCGCGGTAAAAAAGTCGTAAATACAATTGAAAAATTATTAGTTAAAAAGTAATATTTTTTTAATATCATTGTTAGTGAACGTTACCTAACTTTATAATTGTGAGTAATATGAACATTTTAGAATATAAAAAATTAATAACCGACTATTCGAGAGATTTGATTATGTCAGAAGGATATAAAAAAATCACGATTGAACTTATAGCTTCAAATCTCTCAATAAGTAAAAAGAGCATATATAAAGTCTTTTCCTCAAAAAGAGAGCTTATTGCTTCAATATTCCTAAATGAATTAAATAACGCTTATAATGGAATTATTCATTTAATCCAAGAAAAGAGTACGATGATTGAAAAAGTTGAAAAACTTTCAAATCTAATCGAAAATTACATTCGCATATTCAATGAACTGTCACTTAATAATTTAAAAAGAGAATATCCTCAGATTTGGAAAGAGATAATTCTCTTCAGAAAAGAACGTGTTTTACCATTAATAAATAATTTATTAAATCATTCGAAAAAACATGATATAATTAAAGATTACTCTAATGAACTAATAATAAGATTATTTAGCTCTGCCTTAACTATATCTACAGAAAGAAATTATTTATTACAGAACAGCTATGATTATAAAGTAGTTTTTAATTCAATCTTCGAAATTCTCTTAAATGGAATATTTACAAAAAAAGGCAAAAAACTATTAGCAATAAATAAAAGGATGAAAAATGAAAACAACTAAAATAATCAGTGCACTTATTCTCCTTCTATCCATCTCTGCTTGCGGCGGGAATGAAGATGCCTCGCAAATTGAAGCTACCGGCACAATTGAATCAACAAACGTTACAATCAGTTCCAAAAATGTTGGCGAAATTAAATCAATTATTGCAGATGAAGGAACGAGAGTAAATGCCGGAGATACAATACTTGTTATTGATCATGAAACATTAGGTTACCAACTTCTGCAAGCGGAAGCGGGGGAACAAATTGCCGAGGCACAACTCAATCTAATGCTAAAAGGTGCCCGTTCAGAAGATATCAATCAAGCTGAAGAGATGATGAAACAGAGCGAAACTAATTATAAATTAGCCAAGAATGATTTCGATAGATACTCCAAACTTTGGGATAGTAAATCGATAACTCAAAAGCAATATGAAGATATTACCGCTCGTTACCAGATTACTCTTGCACAATATTCTGCCTCAAAAGAGAATTTTCAAAAAGTAAAAAAAATATTCAGACCCGAAGAGATTGAACAAGCTAGGGGTAATACTCAAAAAGCAAAGGCCTCGGTTGGACTCCTAAAAAAGAATATAAGTGATAGCTATATTATTGCTCCTTTAGATGGTTTCGTTGTTAAAAAATTTGTTGAGGTTGGGGAGACAGTTGCCCCGATGTCATCGCTTGTAAAGGTTTCTAATCTCTCAAGTGTTAATCTGATAATTTATATCTCCGAACTCGAATTAGGTAAAGTTAAACTTGGTCAAAAAGCAGAAATTACCGTAGATACCTATCCCGATAAAAAATATCATGGTGAAGTAACATATATCTCACCTGAGGCTGAATTTACTCCTAAAAATATTCAAACAAAAGATGAACGTACAAAATTGGTTTTTGCAGTTAAAATTGAAATACCAAATAAATCATTTGATCTTAAACCCGGTATGCCCGCTGACGCTATTATTTTATTATAAACTAACGAGTTAATGATGGAAGCAGTAATAAAAATAAATAATCTTAAAAGAAGATACGATTCAGTTTTGGCAGTGGATGATATTAGTTATTACGTAAATCGTGGCGAAATGTTTGGATTAGTAGGACCCGATGGGGCAGGAAAAACTACTACAATCAGAATGTTAGTCGGTCTAATTAATCCCGATAGCGGTTCCGCCGAAGTCCTAGGGCATGATCTCCAATCTCAAAAAAAAATAATAAAAGATGAAATCGGTTACCTATCTCAAAAATTTTCACTCTATGGCGATCTTACGATTGATGAGAATATTGAATTTTTTGCAGATATTCATGGAGTAAAGCACTTTGAAGAAAGAAGAGATGAATTGCTCGAATTTACTAGGCTTACACCTTTTAGAGATCGGCTTGCCGATAAACTTTCCGGCGGAATGAAGCAGAAACTTGCACTAGCTTGCACCCTAATCCATAAACCGAAAATTATTTTTCTTGATGAACCGACAACCGGTGTTGATCCTGTTTCGAGAAGAGATTTTTGGAAAATACTTTCCAATCTATTAAAGGAAGGTATTACAATATTTATGTCAACACCTTACCTTGATGAAGCAGAAAGATGCAATAGAGTGGCTTTGATGGATAAAGGTAAAATAATTAGCTGCGATACTCCGAAGAACGTTAAAGACTCCATTCATATGCAAGTATTGGAAATTGTTTGTAATCCTGTAAGAAAAGCATATAACCTGATAAGATCAAATTCCGACTATGAAGTCCAAATGTATGGCGATAGATTGAATATTGCATTAATTGATTATGAAAATGATTACGAAGTGATTAAAAAATTATTTGAAGAAAACTCAATTGAAGAGATAGATAAACGAACTATTACTCCATCATTAGAAAATGTCTTTATCCATTATATGAGTAAATAAAGTTTAGTGAAAAATTTGAAAAGGAAACAAAGATGAAAAAACTATTAATATTAATTCTTATTGCAAGCAGCATATTTGCTCAAGAAAAAGTCCTAACGTTAAAAGAAAGTTTAGAATTAGGGCTTCAAAATAGCAATGACCTCAAAGTATCGAGATCAAAATTAAATTATGCAGATTCTAAACTCAGCGAAATCAATAGCCAATTCTTACCAAATTTTAAATTATTCGGTAATTATACACGATTGAGCGATAATATTCCCGCTTTTGAGGTTTCGATGCCATTTGCCCCTAATCCAATTAGAATTTCAGAACCGCTTTATAATAATTATACATTCAAATTCGGATTTAGCCAACCTCTATTTACGGGATTCAAATTATCATCCTCGAGAAATTTAGCAGAATTAAATCTAAATGCCTCAGAAGAGGATTATTCGAAAGAAAAAAATGAGGCTGCTTTTAATATATATATAGCTTATTGGAATTATTACAAAGCAGATGAAATTAAAAAGGTAATTGAACAAACACTTCAACAAATGGAATTACACCTAAAGGATACAAGAAGTTTCTTTGATAATGGATTAATACCAAGGAACGATATGCTGAAGTTAGAAGTGCAATATTCTAATACAAAACTTATGCTTATAGATGCAGAGAATAATTCGGAACTCGCCCGAATCGCATTTAATAAAGCAATTGGTCTTAAACTTTATGAACAAACCAAAATTGCAGCCGATGAGGAATCATTATATAACGAGAAATACCAAATTTCAGACTTAATAGAAGAAGCATTAAAAAATAGAAATGAATTAAAATCATTAGAATATCGAGTTGCTGCAAGCTCTCAAGGAGTAAGTGCTGCTAAATCGGCTTGGTATCCATCCATATTTTTAACCGGTAATTATTATTACAGTAATCCTAACCCAAGATTCCAACCGGCAAAAGATGAATTTAATTCAAATTGGGATTTAGGCGTTACCTTAAGTTGGGATGTATGGAATTGGGGCTTAACCTCTTCTCAAGTTTCTCAAGCCGAAGAAACTAAAATCCAACTTGAAACAAATCTTAGTATAATAAAAGATAATGTTCAAGTGGATGTTTATTCTAATTACTTGAACCTTATTAAGATTGAAGAAAAAGTAAACGTTAATAACGAAGCATTAGCTCAAGCATTAGAAAACTATCGAATTACATCCGAAAAATATAATACTCAATTGGCGACAAGTTCCGACCTAATAGATGCGGAAACCTTAAAACTCCAAGCCGAAACTAATCTGAAAACTGCTGAAGTGGATTTTCGAATTGCAAGAGTAAAATTAGAAAAATCCTTAGGGAGAACAATTTATTAATGAATGCAATTGAAGTTAAAAATCTGACAAAAATATTCGGAAACTTCACTGCTGTCGATAGTATCAATTTTAATGTCAAGCAGGGAGAAATATTTGGATTCCTTGGAGCTAATGGTGCGGGTAAATCCACTACCATACGGATGCTAATCGGGATTTTAGAACCTTCATCCGGTGATGCTCTCGTAAGCGGATTTAGTATTAAAAACCAATCTGATCTTGTTAAAAAGAATATCGGTTATATGTCACAAAAATTTTCGCTTTATAATGATTTAACGGTAGTTGAAAATATTCGATTTTTTGCAGGGATATATGGATTAGATGGGAAAAAATATGAGGAGAGAAAAAAATGGGTTTTGAAAGTAGCAAATTTGGAGAATATGGAAAATACAATCACCGGTTCATTGCCGGGTGGAATCAAACAACGTTTAGCTCTTGGAACTGCTGTAATCCACGAACCCAAAATTGTATTCCTCGATGAACCGACAAGTGGAGTTGATCCAATCTCTCGGAGAAATTTCTGGGATCTGATAAATGAACTTTCGGAAAACGGAACTACAGTTCTTGTTACGACTCACTATTTAGATGAAGCGGAATACTGCAATGATATTATCTTAATAAACGCAGGCAAGCTTATTGCACAGGGAACTTCTCAAGAACTAAAAACAAATTATATAAAAAATCCTATACTCGAAATTGAAGGTGAAAGGGTGGTTGATAGTTTGGAAATATTGGAAAAAGAAAAATGGGTAGGCGAAACTTCGATTTTCGGAAACTATATTCATGTTATCCTTAATGATAATACTATTAATGAAAAGCATATCTATAAATTGCTACAAGAGCAAAATGGAATTAAAATCCATCGTGTAGAAAAAATTACCCCTACTCTCGAAGATGTATTTATTCATTTAATTGAAAGGGAGAGTAAGAAAAATGTTTAATAGAATTCATGCAATTGCGAAAAAAGAAACTCGTCAGCTTAAACGCGATACTCGAATGCTCTTTATTGTCTTTTTCTTTCCCGTTGTTTTACTGGCCATCTTTGGCTATGCAATTAATTTCGATGTCCATCATATAAAACTTGGAGTTTATGATCAAGACCACTCAGAGTATTCAAGAGAATTTTTAAATGGATTAACAAGTTCTGAATATTTTGATATCGTTACTTATATCGATGATGAAGGGGATATTAAAAAATTATTAGATGAAAAATCTGTACAAGCTATTGTAGTATTCCCTAAAGATATGTCAAGAAGATTACTTTCAAAGCGGGAAGTAAAAATTCAATTTCTAGTCGATGGTGTCGATGGCACTTCGGCGAGCGTTATTCAGAATTATGTTAATGCCGCAACTTATAGTTATTCAATTCAATTGACTAAAGAGTATTTAGCTGTAACGGGAAAAAGTCTTTATGTACCAATCGATCTGCAGCCCCGGTTTTGGTTTAATCCCGATCTTCAATCCACTCGTTTCCTGATTCCAGGATTAATGGGGATGATATTAATTATTACTGCGGTTATATCAATATCACTTTCAATTGTCCGTGAGAAGGAAAGGGGTACAATTGAGCAAATTAATGTATCGCCTCTTTCGTCAATTGAATTTATTATTGGCAAAACGATTCCATATATTGCTATTTCTTTAATAAACGCTTCAATCGTTCTCCTTGCGGGTTATCTTCTCTTTGGTATTGTTATTAAAGGAAATATATTTTTACTTCTATTGGGGACTTTCGCCTTCTTATTTGCAGCATTGAGTTTGGGTGTGTTTATTTCTACAATCTCCGATTCGCAGCAAGTGGCATTCCAAGCTGCAAATGTTACTTCATTGCTCCCATCTTTAATTCTATCCGGATTTATCTTCCCGATAGAAAGTATGCCGGTTGCAATTCAAATACTTACGAATATTACTCCTGCAAAATTTTATATAGTAATTCTTAGGTCTATCCTTTTAAGAGGTGCAGGAATATCTGCTTTCTGGGATCAATTATTATATCTCGGAATATTCGGATTGGTGTTTATTCTCCTTGCAACTTTAGCTGATAAAAAATCAAAAAATAAGTGAACAATATGAAAACAATATTTCAGTTTATTATTAAAGAATTATTACAGGTCAAACGTGATAGAAAAATGCTCGCTGTAATTTTTATGGCGCCGATCTTACAACTCATTTTCCTCGGCTATGCCGCCAATATGGACGTAAATATAATTCATACAACTATTTATGATCAGGACCAAACATCCACGAGCAGAGAATTTATTGAACGGTTTGAACAATCCGGATATTTCCAAATTGATCAATATGTTGATGATTATAACGAAGTAACGGAGTTATTGAATCAAGGGAAAACACTTGTCGCAATAATTATTCCGAAAGACTTTGAAAAAAATATTAATATAAGAAAAACAACACCACTTCAAACTCTATTTGAAGGATCGGACGGCAATAAAGCATCCGTTGCACTTGGCTATATTCAAGGCATTGTTACAAAGTTTTCGAGAGATATTGTTACGGAAACAAAGGATAAAGTTGGTATGAAGATAGCCTTAAGCGGCTCTCTAGTGCCCGAAGTCCGTGTATGGTATAATCCCGAAATGAAAACTCGGAACTATATGGTACCCGGAATACTTGGACTTATCTTAATGATCTCTACTATTTCATTGATGTCAATGGCCGTTGTAAGAGAGAGAGAAATTGGAACACTCGAACAATTAATTGTAACTCCGATAAAAAATTACCAACTCATTCTAGGAAAATTAATTCCATTTACACTCATCGGTTTTGTTGTTTTAATAATTGTTATGATAATTATGACGCAATGGTTCGGTATAGTAGTAAGAGGGAATAAACTCTTCCTCCTATTTACTGCACTGCTATTTGTTCTGTCAAATTTGGGTATCGGTTTATTTATTTCCACTGTCTCTAAAACGCAGCAGCAGGCTATGATGGCATCAGTTTTTGCAGTTATGATGCCTATGATTTATCTCTCAGGTTTCGCTTTCCCTATCGAGAATATGCCACAAGTGGTACAGTATATAACTTATATAATCCCTCTCCGATATTTTATTACTATACTCCGTGGAATTGTACTTAAGGGAATTGGGTTCTCAGCTCTTTGGATGGAGACATTAGTTCTTTTTGGTATGGGAATAAGTCTATTAATCTTTAGTTCATTAAGATTCAGTAAGAAAATAGATTAGTAGAAAATGGATATAATTATTAAATATCATTTTTCAAATAAAGGAATTGTCCTTCTATTATCGACATTCTTAGTCTCCGGTCTTTTTGAATGCTCTTTTGGTCAAATGTATAACGATGAACATTTACCCTCTGGATTATCAAAATATTCACATTCGAATTATTCCGATGCAAATTATTCGGAAACTCTTAAGGCGAATAATGATAGTGAAAAATATTATTGGTTGCCTGCCGTAGAAGTAGTCGGTTTAAATTTGAGTCTTTGGGCATATCATCGATATTTGAGTTCAGAAGGATGGTCAAATATTAGTTGGAAATCAATAAAGAGTAATTTTGAATCCGGGTTCAAATGGGATGTTGATGGATATTTGATGAATCAGTTTTGGCATCCATATCATGGTTCCAATTATTACAACATTGCCCGGTCTAATGGTCTTACATTTTGGGAATCTGCCCCTTATGCATTAGGTGGTAGTTTGATATGGGAATACTTTATGGAAAACGAACCACCTTCTTATAATGATATCGTTAATACACCTATCACCGGCATTATTCTCGGTGAAATAAGTTACCGAATTTCTGATTTAATAATTGATGAAAGTACCACTGGTAGCGAAAGAGTATTCCGAGAATTTTTCTCTACCCTCGTTGATCCAATGCGCGGATTTAATAGAATACTCCGCGGCGATATGTGGAAAGCCGGAGAAGCCAATGAACCTGCTGATTTTCATTTAATTGTTTCTTCCGGAATACATAACCTGTTCCTTAGCAGCAAATTGAATGATAGTAAATTGTACGCAGCGATTAGAGCCGACTTAAATTATGGCGATCTATTCGCTGTTGATTCGCACAAGAATCCATTTGATTATTTTACACTTCATGTTGAACTTAATATTGCCCCTGATGATAATATTGCCGGTATCTTTGCTAGCGGAGTAATCTGGGATGGTAAATTAAAGCTCTTTGTAAATTCAAAAAATATTGTCGGAATTTATAAAGAAGTTGATATACATATTAATACGATATATAAACTTTCGGCTACAAGTTTAAGCAGTCAATTAATTAATACTGTCCCATTATCCGCCTCACTAACTTTGCATAATTATTTAGGTCTATCGGCAATTCTTATGGGTGCTACAAATTCGCAATATGCCTCCGTATTAGGGAAAGATTATAATATAGGTCCCGGGGCTAGCGGTAAAGTAGGAGCTCATCTTATTATAAAATATTTTGGTGAACTATATCTTAACTATAAACGATACTGGATTCATACACTGAGTGGTGCTGATGGTGAAGAGTTTGTTGGCTTATTGAATATCGGAATTAATTATAACCTATTTGCTGATAATTCAGTTTGTTTAGACCTCCTATTATATGAACGATTTGGGGAATATGTAGATTATCCTAATACTCAAGATGCAAACTCGGCAGTAAGAATTTATTATAAGCATTGTTTTTAATCAATCATTAGTAAAAATAATAACTTCAACAAAGAAAAGGTGTAGAATGAAAAAAGTAATATATAGAAGAATAGGGGCTGCGATTGCTCTAATATTTAGTCTCTTAACGATAGTGGAAGGTTCACAAGTATTATTTGGGACGGTTCAACCGGATCATTTTGTTCTTAAACCATTGCTCATTTATAATGTCCTAATGGGAATTGTGGGAATTATCGCAGGTGTTGTGATTTGGATAAATTGTAAACGTGCACTTTTGCTTACAACTATAATAACATTTCTCCATTTCATTGTTCTATTCACTGTTGAATTTATCTTTTATTTCCGTGGTTCAGTTGCCGAGCATAGCGTTGTAGCAATGATTATACGCGTAGCTATATGGTTGGTTGTTCTCGTTCTAGTGTGGAGGAATATGCCTAAAAGTGATCTTAAATCAAAAAATGAAAATATTAATATTGACGAGGAAATAAGTGAAAATTAAATTCTATGTAATAATTAGTTTTTTAGTTCTTTCTTCATTTATAGTAGCAGCACAGGATAAAGTATCACTTTTTGAAATTGATAAAGTTAATCAACTTTTAGAATTATCTACCGATCAGTTTAAGATAATTGAAATAGATGTTGATAAAATCAAATCGATCTTAGAAGAGGATAAAAAGATTTTATCCAATCTGAGAGAACGCTTTAAAAATGATGATAAACCCGGCTTCTTTGAAAAAATTGGAGTTAAGAGAGGACGTGATAAAAGAATCGATAAAATTGAAGATCTCCTTGAAGAGATAGAAGACAAATTAAATGAGAAACAAAAGATTCTCTTCAGTCAAATAGAGAAGCCAAAATTGAATTCATTAAGCAAAAAAGAATTAATTAAATAATTTATTGAGATAAAAGCATTATATTTTCAGGAAAATGAAAAGGAATATTTATGAGTCTTATTCAAGTAAAGAATGTTTCTAAAATTTATCAGACAGGCGAAGTATCTGTAACCGCACTTAATGGCTTATCGGTAACAATAGGTCAAACGGCTTTTATCTCTTTTGTTGGTCCATCCGGCAGTGGTAAATCGACACTTCTGAATTTAATCGGATCACTCGATAAACCCACTAAAGGGAGAGTAATTGTTAACGATGTTGATATTGCAACGCTCAACCGAACGCAATCTGCAGCATTCCGAGGAAGCACAATCGGTTTTATATTTCAAAATTTTAATATGATACCAGTGCTCACAGTTTATGAAAATGTTGAGTATCCACTCTTAATGCTAAAACATAATGCCTTAGATGATCATCGTGAACGTATATTTACTCTACTTGACAAAGTTGGAATGCTTGATCAAAAAGATAAATATCCAAATCAGATTTCCGGAGGTCAGAAGCAGCGCGTAGCTGTTGCGCGGGCTTTAGTAACCAATCCTAAAATTGTTCTTGCTGATGAACCTACCGCAAATCTTGATCACAAAACTGCTTTCAAAGTCATTAGTATTATGCACGAAATGCAAAAAGAATTCGGAACAACTTTTATCTTTTCAACACACGATACAAAAATTGTGGATGAAGCAGAAATAATTTATACTCTGGAAGATGGGGCTATTGTTAATCAAGAAATTAAAGTAAATAAATAAGGAAAGCCGTGAAAAATCTTATAAAAATTGCAGTACGAAATTTATTTAGGTATAAACGCCGCACACTTCTTACTTCATCTCTAATTGCCTTCGGCGTTATCCTGGTTATTGTATTTGGCGGCTTAGCTATTTCATTTAAAAGCCAGATGATCGGAATCATTACAAATACCTCTCTCGGAGATATGCAGATTCACAAAAAAGGTTATGTAGAATCAATCGATAATCTACCCTTAAATATTTCTTTAACGGTACAAGAGTTGACATCTATCGAACAAAAAATGAAAAAGATGCCTGAGATTGAAGCATATAGCCTGCGTATTAAATTTGGTGCTATGATTAGTAATTATGCGAATACCTCGAATATTCGTTTGAATGCGGTTTATCCTGAAATGGAAAGTAAGACTGTTCCCGATCTTATTAAGAGAATTAAGCGAAACGTGTCGGACCCAGTACATTTTATTAAACCGGGCGAAATACTTGTACCGGAAACACTGATGAAAGGACTTTCTTTGAAGGTGGGTGATGAAGTTGTTATTGTGGCAACGAATAAGGATGGCTCCGTAAATGCAATTACTTTGAATATAGCAGCGATGATGGAAAATGTATTCGGTCCTTCCGGCAAAGACGGATACATTCATGTAGATGATGCTACAATGCTTTTGCGTATGGAAAACCCGGAGTTTGTCGAGATAGCAATCCGCTTAAAAAATTTTAATCAGCTTGATAATGTCTATAAACAGATTAATGGTTATGTCTCTTCTTCCAACATGCCGTATGAAGTTCATACTTGGGAACAACTTTCTCCTTTTGCAAGTATAGCACGCATAGTTGATCTTCTTATTCTTGTTGTAAAAATTATTTTAATATCGATTGTTCTTGTAAGTATTCTAAATATAATGACGATGTCTGTTTATGAGAGAATTGGTGAGATTGGAACTATTGCTGCAATCGGTACACCGCCAAGCAAAATTTTATCTCTCTTTATTATAGAGGGATTCGCAATGGGATTGCTAAGCACTGCTGTTGGCGTTATACTCTCAGTGGGATCTCTTCTGTTGATGAGTTTGACTAATCTCAATTTTAAGTTTGGGCAAATGAATGTTACTCTCAATCCTAGTATCCCAACTGGTGAAGTGATTACCACTGTGCTTATTGTTTTGTTTATTTCAATTCTTGCAAGCTTCCAACCTGCTTATAAAGCATCTAATATGGAACCGGTTGATGCTCTCGGGCATACTTGAGGTAAATGCTATTGATCCAATTTAACGTACTTATAAATCATGAAAGGATTTTTTATGAAAACGAAAATATTTAGTGGGCTTTATTTGATATTCCTTTTTACAATTTCACTATTTGCACAGGATGCAAATAAATTATTAAAAGAAGTTGATGATAATTTGATGCCCTCATCTTATGAATCATACCGTAAGCTTATCAATGAGGAGCCGGACGGTTCAAAGAAAGAATTTACTTTTTATACCGTGAAAAAAGGAAATGATAAAATTGCTATGCTTTATCTTACTCCTGCAAGTGAAAAAGGACGTTCTACGTTGCGTCTAGGTGATAATATGTGGCTTTATATCCCCAGCGTAAATAGACCAATTCGTATTACAAGCTTACAATCGGTTATTGGCGGGGTTTTTAATAATGCCGATATAATGCAACTGGAATATTCTGTTGAATACGATGCCTTATACGGAGATGAAACCGAGAAAGAGTATATTCTTAATCTCAAAGCAAAGAATAAAACAGTAACATATGATAAATTAAAAATGTGGGTATCTAAAGCAGATAAAATATTACGGAAAGTAGAAGCATACTCCGCTAGCGGAATGCTTATCAAAACTTTAGAATTTAAGGATGATAAAAATTTCGGCGGAGGGCTTACTCGCCCGGCAACCATCGAAACTTATAGTCCGCTATATAAAGGTTACCGCTCCTTAATGATTTATCAAGCTATTAAAAAACGTCAATTTGCAGATGAAATATTTACCCAAAGTTATATGGGACGTTTAGGGGATATAAGGAAATGAAATTTATCGGCTGGTTTATAATCGTTTTATTGTTTGCATTATCGATAGTCACTGTTGCACAAGAAGGAAATGAGTATGATTTTCCGGCAGAACAAGAAAAGAAGCTGGAATTGAACGGCAACCTCGATGTGAAATATTATATGTTCAATATGGATCAAAAATCAGCACAATATAGACTTCAATTTTACAAAAATCTTCCATCGTCTTCACTACTTTCACAATATAAATTAGAACCATATCTAAACGCAGAATATCGGACAAGTGATTTAGGGTTTGTTCTAAAAACTCACGCATCATATTATAGCGATACTGATGCAAGGTTTGATCTGTTCGAAGCATACGCTAGTTTTAACCCATCATTCGCCACGACCCTGCAAGCCGGTAAACGCGTTTACAGCTGGGGAAAAGGTTATGCATTTAATCCGGTTGGATTCGTTAATCCGGTTAAGGACCCGGAAAATCCCGAATTAGCACAAGCCGGAATCCTTTCGGCAAGCGCTGAGTATATCAAAAGCTTCCCTTCAGGGGCACTTCAATCATTGGCACTTCAGCTAATTGTTATTACACCTGATAATTTGATTAACGGCAGATATGGTGAGTTAAAAAATATTGATTTTGCATTTAAATCTTCTTTTCTCCTTTGGGATACAGATATCGACCTGATGGCTTATTACAGTAAGGAGAATCCGAAACGATACGGAATTGATTTTTCTACAAACATAAAAGAAAATATCGAAATTCATGGAGAATTCAGTTATAATCGATCTGTCACTCGTTACAGTTTAAGAGATAATAGGGAAGTTGGTGAAAAAGTAGATGCATCTTCTTATCTAATAGGATTCCGGTATCTCGGAGAAACTAATACTACCATTATTGCTGAATATTATCATAGCGATGCTGGACTAACAAATAATGAATTTGAAAATTACAATTCGTTTTTAATTAGAAGCGCAGAGAGTAATGACCCTGCAATTATAAAACAAGCACTTGGCATTAATCAATCTTATTTTAAAAGCAGCTCGTTGATGCGGGATTACCTTTATGTAAAAGTAACACAACCCGAGCCTTTTGACTGGTTATATTTCACTCCTTCGGTATATACAATTTACAATTTATCAGATAAGAGTTTCTTAGTTGCACTAACATTGAATTATAAACCGTCAACTAATATTGAGTTTATTCTTTGGCCTTCGACATTAATCGGAAAGGATGATTCTGAATATGGGAGTAGACAAATAAAAGAAAAAGTTGAGCTGTGGATGAGAGTGTTTTTTTAGTTTAGGCGGGAAGACAAGTGTATTTATAAACTTAAAATCACCGAAAAGCAAAGAGATGATTTTGACGATGTTCATTATAATAAATGAAAATATTGGATATTTATTTAAAAAAGCCGGAAAGGAGGGATAACCTTTCCGGCTTTGAAATTGAAACGGTAAATATTATTTTGATTTCGTTGAGCTATTGCTGTCTTCCGAAACCACCACGACGACCTTTTCCTCGTCCATTACCGTTCCCTAAACCTTGACCGTTTCCCGAGCCAATAGATTTTCCCTTTCCTTGATTGATTTCAGAGTTTGTAGATTCTTCTGACGCTTGAACCAATCCTTGTCCAAACCCACGTCCACCGCGTGCGCTGCCGCCTCGTCCTAAGCCTAGTCCAAGTCCGGTTACAATCTCTCTATTCTCTGCCGATTGATTCTCGTTCTCGGTTGTTTGTGTGTTTTGGGTAGTCTGTTTATTTCCGCATCGACCTCTTTTCCCGCCGGTCATTGCTCCTTGTCCTTGTGGACCTGTTCTATCTAAGTTTGGCATAAATGCCTCCTTTGTTTATTGTAGAAATAATATAATATGGTTAATCCCACATCCTTTTCCTTTGTCGTTCTCTAATTCCGATTCTGCTCCAATTTCGACTTAATATTCTTTATTAAAAATATCTCGTCAAAATATTTCACCTCTTTCAGAATTCCCTTATCAATTAAGCCATCAATCAAATTCCATTTAGTATTTGCTTTATCCAAAAATATCTCCACTGAATCTTTACGCATCGGATGTACTGCAAGAATGCTTAATAATTCCTCTTCTGCATCGCAGGAATAGCTAAAATCAGTTCCTTCATTGTTGCTTATTATTTCAACATGCTTCAAAACGCTGCTGTAAATTTGATAAGCATTATTCAGACTTTCTTCCGATGGAACTTCGAGATTCGGTTCAGCCGGTGGTCGAGTAGGCACCAAAATATAAGCTTGAGCCGGATTAATTGCCTTTATAATTTTTGCCGTATTTGTGAGTGATTCAATACTATCATTGCAATCTTTTACTAACATTGTTTCTGTTACAAGTTCCCCTTTGAATGAGAGCGAAAAATTTTCTATACCTTCAATTATTTTCGAAAGTTTTAATAGTCCATGCGGTCTGTCTATCGCTCCCCATATTTTTTCATCAATAGAATCAATCTTTACAGAAACCCAATCAGCATTCATTAAATCATTCCTAACATCTCTATCCCACAATAAAGATGCGTTAGTAATTACTGCGATTTTAATCCCAAGCTTCTTTAGCAAGAGTATTGATTTCCCAAGATTTATATCTAATGTTGGTTCTCCATCCGGCACAAAGGTTAAGTAATCAATTTTTTCCTCCGTTTTTTGGAGTTGATTAATTTTCTCGGAAACTTCATTAAATATCTCAGTAGGGGAGTAAAATTCTCTTCTTTTAATTGTCATTGTATCAGTAGCACCAATTTGGCAATATATACAAGAATAAGTACAAACCTTTGGAGGTATATTGTTTATTCCGAGCGATCTTCCTAATCTTCGCGACGGTATAGGTCCAAATATTATCATTCTTTCAATTCATCCTTAACTTATAATTTCGATGCACCTGAATAAATTTCTTCTATTTTTATTACAGCCGCAGCATGTCCGGGTAATTTTGTCGGATTCCATTTCTTCATATCATCAAAATATTCACCACTTTCATGATACTCGATTCTACCTTTTACTTGGAAAGATATTTTCTCCTCCGTAATAAAAAGGAGAGAACCTTTACTTCCATTTAATATGTTCTTTTTTGTCTTATCAAAACGATTATCGGCAATGATAATTGTCTCTGGATTAAATAATGAAGCGCATGTTACATAAATTGAGTTAGGAATTCCGTTAGCATCAACAGTTGAAAATACGAGTGGTCCAACATGTTCCTTAAATTCATGAATTACTTCTTCAGATAATGCTGCCATCTTTTTTCCCTCACAGGTTTATTTTTATGAATGTGATTACTATTCTAATTCTATCAAGCAAGAATACACATGAATTGTAATTTATTAATAATTTAGTAATCGTTACTACATCAATCGCTAATTTCGTTCCAAACAGAAAAATGCGAAATAGAGCCAATTTAATGATATTATCCTTTTATATGTTGCAATAATGCAATCCATATTGCATGGTAATTGCAGAATATATTTGCATTTAAATAATTTCTTAAGAAATAGAAAGTAATAGATGACTGGATGAATCAGTTTGCATTTTGTTTATTGAGAAATACCATTCTATAATCATAAATATTTATGCATTCTATTAGGTATGTAATATGTCTCAAAAAAAGACGCATTATCATTATAAAACAGCTATTACCTTACAAAATAGCGAAAAACCTCATTTTTAGCTCAAATATCCCACATTATGTCCGCTTTTATTGGCACTTCTATTGCTAACTGCTTTAGTTAATACTGGAATACTTAAAACAAATATTTTCAACCATCATATAGGAGTTCAAATGAAAAAAGAACAACGGATAAGTTATATCCTGTTGGCATTTTTTACTTTTTTTCTTTTCAGCGGAATAATTTATTCCCAAAATACAATCTTCACAAATCAGGTGCCTGCTTCAACGGGTAATGATAGTGATTATGAATTGGGAACTAAATTTAGTTCTGATCTACTCGCGAATGTCAATGCTATTCGATTTTATAAGGCAGCGGGTGAAACAGGCTCTCACATAGGGAAAATATGGGATAATTCAGGCACCCTTATAGCATCAGTTTCGTTTACGAACGAAACCGCTTCTGGCTGGCAGTCAATGAATCTTCCTTCTTCACTTCTGATACAGCCAAATACAGTCTATACTGTTTCTGTTAATTCAAATGTAATCTACCCAATTACTCAAAATGAATTAGCTTCTCAATTATCAAATTCCTTTTTACATACGGTTGTTGGCAATAATGGAGTATTTAATGAAAATCCGGGCTCATTTCCGAATCAATCTTATAATAACTCCAATTATTATGTAGATATTTCAGCATCTTCATTAAACACTATTTTCACTACTCAATTACCAACTCAGGGGACATTTAATGATGGTCCTTATGAAATGGGAGTTAAGTTCACAACTTCTCAAGTTGCAAAAGTAAAGATGCTTAGTTATTACAAAACAGCAGGGGAATCTGGTGCTCATATCGGGAACCTATGGAATAGTACCGGTACTCTTTTAGCTTCAGCGCAATTCAGCAGCGAAGCAGGAATTGGTTGGCAAATTTCTGATCCGGTTGATTTTTATATCTATCCTGGTAATGTTTATATGGCATCTGTAAATTCAAATACTGAATACGGTGCCGAAGGTGCTAATTCACTTCTTAATTCTGTTACAAACGGGATTTTAAGTACTGTTGCCGATGGTAATAATGGCGTTTTCTCAGGCACTCCCGGAACAGCCGGCATTTTCCCTACTAATTCATTTAATCATAATAACTACTTACGCGATTTAGTAGTTGAACCCGTTTATACTCCTGCAATTCCATCGGCCCTATCTCCATTAAATAATTCAGCGGGTGTATCAATTGAACCAATTCTATCTTGGTCTCCGGTACCTTATGCAATTTCTTATAATTTGCAAGTATCCACCGATCAGAATTTTGCAACTTTCATAGTTAATGAAACCGGATTAACAAATACCACCTACTCATTAGGCACATTAGATAATGCCACAACATATTACTGGCGAGTTAGCTCGGTTGGTGAACTCTCTTTGACTAATGGTTTTAGCTCAAATTTCAGCTTCACTACGGTAAATAGTGTTGCCATTACTTTATCATATCCATTGAATGCTGTTGAGTTATTTAACTTAACTCCAACTCTTTCATGGTTTATGCCTATGGGTGGTACTTGGAAATACGATCTATTTTTATCTACAACTGCAAATTTCCTAGCTCCGCAAATTATTTCAAATATCAGTTCCACAAGTCAAGTAATTAATAACTTGGTTCCGGGCACTTTATATTATTGGAAAGTGAGAGTAAAAACCACTACGGGTGTAGTTGTTACTTATTCGCAAGTCGGTACTTTCAAATCATTCGGTAAGGCAGTTAAACCGGTTGCTTCTTATCCGGTTGGAAATCCTGTTCTTAATACTTATGTGCCAACCTTATATTGGTATCTAAATACAGCAAGCACAGGACTTACTTACGAAGTAGAAGTTAGAGAAGGCTTACCAACTGCGTTAACAGGAGTGGCAACTCACTCGAATATCAATGCTCAAAATCTTACAGTAACTCTTTTACCGGGCAAGCAATATTCATGGCAGGTTCGCTCGAAATCTGGTTCTGTTTATTCCGATTGGTCAGCTCCGGTAAGCTTTAGAACAATTGCATTGCCGACTGTAATCGTTCCAACTCCTTCATGGCCCCTTGGAAATGCAATAGTATATTCTAATTCACCAACACTCTATTGGTATCTTGGTGCGGCTTCCACAGGCTTGACTTATCAAGTGGAATTTGTTGAAGGTTTTGCGACTGCGTTTACAGGAACTCCATCAATAATGAATATCAATGCATTATCGGTAGCATTAAGTAATCTCAATGCAGGTGCTGAATATAAGTGGAGAGTTCGTTCCACAGATGGAACAAATTTCTCTAATTGGTCAGTTGCGGCAACTTTTAAAACTATTGCTCCTGCATCAGTTAATCCTGTCGTCCCGTATCCATCTTTCCCAATTGGCGGACAGTTAGTTTATTCGTCAGCTACATCTCTTAATTGGTATCTGATGACTTCTTCTGCAGGATACACTTTTGACGTTGAATATTCCACAAGTGCTTTAACCGGCACACCGACAGTTACGGGAATTAATGCACTCAATTATAATTTAACTCCTTTGACCGCAGGCGCGACTTACAAATGGAAAGTTCGTTCTAAACTAAATGGAGTTTATTCAGCATGGTCAGCCGAACAAACCTTTGTTACTGTTAATTCTACACCAATTGCAGCAAAACCGATAGCTTCATGGCCCATCGGAGGAGCAACAGTATATTCAAATTCTCCGAATCTTTCATGGTTCTTAAATTCCGGTTCTGCAGGATTAACATATCAACTATTGGTAGCGAATAATAGTGGATTTACAGGTGCTGCAGTTCATAATCCTGCCGTTAATCAGTTCCAATTAAGCGGATTAACTTCAGGCACTACATATTATTGGAAAGTCCGCTCTTATGACGGTTCTGTTTATTCGGCTTATTCCGATGTTGCCACATTTGTTACAGCATCATCAAATGCATCAGTTGTTCCGATCCCTGCAAGTCCATCCGGAGGTGTAGAGATAGAAAATATTCCGATGCTTTCTTGGTTTCTGCCAACGGCATCTGAACCGGTAACTTATGAATTGCAATATTCAAAAGATTCTGAAATGAGTAATCCTATTCAGATTGAAACTGAGAATGCTAATGCTACATTAAGTAATCTTAATGCAGGTGAAACATATTTCTGGAGAGTTCGTTCTAAATCCAATAATGGCGAATATTCTCAATATTCAGAAGTAGCTGAATTTAAGTCGGGTGGAGTTACTTCGGCTGAAGAAATTGTGGAAATTCCATCGGCTTATGAATTAAAACAGAATTACCCTAATCCATTTAATCCTACTACCATACTTGAAGTTTCCATTGCAGAAACGGGTTTCTTCTCACTTGATGTTTATAATTCACTTGGCGAGAAAGTAACTAATATTGTTAGTAAGAATTTGGATAGAGGAGTACATAAATACACATTCGATGCAAGTAATCTTTCTTCGGGTATTTATTTCTATCGACTTACTGGTAATAATGTTAATTTAATTAAAAAGATGGTTTTAATCCGTTAGAGGGTGAGAAGTAAAATAGCAGTCGAAAATCTAAAGTCCGGTTTAATGCCGGACTTTTTTTATCCTATTTTAAGGTATAAATAATTACATTGTTTTTAAGTTTTATAATTATCATATTAAAAAAACATTAATATAAAGTAATAAGGACGATGATGTCTTTTATAATTAACTTTATTAATTAAGGGATTTAATTTATGAAAAAGAATTTTACGTTATTCATTTTACTAGGTGTAGCTTCCGTCTTTCTATTTTATAGGTGTGATAAGTCGGTTGACCCGATAATTGATAATGATGTAGTTCCTCAGCAGGATATTGTTTGGGAATCATTAGCAGATTCACCTTGGCCCATGTTCCATCACGATCCTCAATCCACAGGACGAAGTAAATACCGCGGTCCGCAAAGTGGGATTATTTATAAAAAAGCTATTATAGGATATAGTGAAAGTGGAATTGTACTTGATAAAGGAGAGAAACTATATACAACTTCGACAATGCCTGCTAAATTACTTGCATTAGATTATGATGGAAATGAGCGTTGGAATAAGGACTATTTTATAAGCTATACCACACCCCTAATTGGAAAGGATAATATAGTCTATTCACCAGGAGTGGATCATTCTTATGCATTTTCATCTAATGGAGATACAATATGGCATAGAGTAAATAGCAAAAATGATGAAAGAATTATGAATGTTGGCTTTTCAATTGATAAAAATGGAAATTTATATTATGTAGAATTAGGGGGCACATTAATAGTAGTAGATAAAAATGGTGAAACAAAATGGAGACTAAAAGATGATCGAATACTCCCATATAGAGATGGATGTCCATCTTTTTCACCTGATGGCAATACATTATACCTTCAAGGCAAAAGTGTATCGTTATTAGCAATCGATATAAATGAAAGAAAAATCAAATGGACTTTTGGAACTACAAATCAACTATCATCACCTGTGATCGATAACGCAGGAAATATTTATATAAACCCGGGAGATATTGGAACTGCAAATAGAACATTATATTCAATCACACCAAAAGGAGATATCCGGTGGGAGTTTAGTTATAAATCTAATATGCAGTTAGATAACACTGAACCAACAATTGATTATAATGGAAATCTATATTTTGGATCAGATACACTATATTCAATTACAAATAGCGGAAATTTGAGATGGAAAAAATATTTGGATAGTACGAATGTTGTATCTCCAATAATATGCGATAATGAAAATACAATATATGTTGGGACGGAACATGGTTACAAATATATAAATAAAATATACGCATTTAAGGAAAATGGAGATAAGAAATGGGAGATAATTGATACGGAAGAACGTGCATGGGGCGTTTCGCCTGCGATATCCGAAGTTGGAATTCTTTTCTATCCGACTTTTGATAATTCCAATAAAACTTTGTTAATAATTCGATAAGTTAAAAAATGAAAAAATTACTTTTTATACTTCTTATAGTTTTCAATTGTCAAAGCAATGCACAACAAAATTTAGCTTTATTAGATCGACCAGTCGAGATATTTTTATTTGCTTTTGGACCACAAAATGAGAATACCACATTTATAATGGACGCTGTTAGCCAGGTATGGGCAGGAAGGACAAATAATACATACTATTCAGGTTCTTATAATTGGCTATCGTCTGACTATGAATACTTATCGCACAGTGCAATCAATAATCAAGGTAAAAGTGGAGCCTCGGGTTGGCAGTTTGTTACGATCCCTGAAGAAGGAATTGATATTTTTGGATATGGAAAATATAAACTTACCGTAGAAGGAAAGTATTTTTATTTAGATTATAGAGATGATAGAATTGGATATTATGGAGATTTTGGACCCTCAACTGGGCACGCTATTGATATTTATATAAAATATGATCATTATTCTGAAGAACTTTCTATTAACTCATATAATGACGAGAGTCATTGGCTTGGTATTTCACAGAATACTACAATTAATATTTGGGAACTTAAAGGAATGGGTGAGCCCAGTAAAGCGAAGTTTGAACCATATGCACCAGAAAACCTCTCAATTAATTTAAGTAGTGGTAAACCACTTCTAAATTAGGATCATCATTCTCCTGCTGAAGATTATTGGATAGGATATAAAATATATAGATGCATTACAGTCGATAATGAACCGCCCACAAATTATGAGGAAATCGCTGAAGTTGGGAAAAATATTACCTCCTATTTAGATAATAATTTATGTTTCGCTAATTGGAAGAATATTCATTATAAAGTTAAGACAATTAATATAAGTGAAGATTCAGAATTTTCAAATACAGTACAGATAAATCTAACCCAAGAGATAATTAATTGTAACTTAACATTCAGCAATGATATAACAGTACCCTCCGAAAAAACATTAACAGTCTCACCAAATGTAAATTTAACTTTTTCATCTGGGAAGAGTTTGATAGTTGATGGCACACTAAATGCGATTGGAAATTCTACATCTAGTATCACATTTAACCGAAGTGGTACTTCAGGAACATGGGGAGGAATACAATTCAATAACGGTAGTATAGGGAGTTTAGATTATTGCACAGTAACAAATGCATCAACCGGCGTTTATTGCTATAATTCTTCGCCTTCAATTAGACATTCTACTCTCGATTATAATGGCACAGGATTAAGTTTAAATTATTATTCAAGTCCGGTTTTGGTGGGAAATAATTTAAGATATAATTCAATAAATGGAATCAGATGCCAAAATAATAGTTCTCCTAATTTGAGAGATGGGGGTTATTCAGGGTCGAATGTAATTAGAAATAATGTAACGGGTATATATGCTTCATATAGTTCAAATCCTAATCTTGCCGGATGTATGCTTACAGGAAATAGTATATTTGATAACACAGCTTATGAAGTTGAAGCTGTATATTATTGTACAATAAATGCTGACAGAGTATTTTGGGGTAATGGTGCAACAATATTCATGTATTCATCATCAGTTACAAGTACCAATCCACTGCCATATAACCCCAATCCCAACCGTTCAGTTATAGAAAAAGGTGAGCCGGTAAATTTCATTGCATCTTCTGAAACTAACCCTTCTGATATTCCAACAGATGACTTATCACAAGCATTAGAAATGCAGAGGCAAAAAAGATAT
>Ga0172380_10002190_pt1 | contig 31137 bp, 29 predicted proteins | sample Leawe162metaG_FD_119747 | JGI IMG/M metagenome (GOLD analysis project Ga0172380, IMG submission 119747) | Leachate microbial communities from a municipal landfill in Southern Ontario, Canada - Leachate well 162 metaG | ecosystem: Engineered > Solid waste > Landfill > Unclassified | place... | reverse complement strand
TAGAATCTTACATTCAAAGGGTCTTGCTCTAGCGCTTCCATCAAGCTTTTCATAGTGGTCGTTGCATCTTTTTTGTAGGTAGGATATCTACCTTCATTGATTTGATTTGGGTGTTGCATTGTAATTTGTGTTGATAGAGGCAATAAATAATCCTATAGCATTACACAATAGGATTATCTATATAGGTATTATGTAAGCTGTGTCAACAGTAAAATGGCATTTTATGATAACTAAAAGTAGGCGGGCATCATTAGACAGTCTTCTTCTTCCCAATAGTGTAATTAGAGTCATACGATTCATTGTATGCGGGGCCATCATAAGACATACGTCGCCCATGTTTTGACATGATAAGCTCTAGCTTATCCCGATCAGTGCTTTTGGGATGACCAACTTTGGCGGTGTCCACACCAGTCAAAATTTCTGTCAATGTAATACATACATCAGGTCATGCGAATTTGTTTGATAAAATTTCTACCAATGACTGCGCCATAGCTTCTTGCATAGCAGTGATACCTGGTTTGTTTAATAACTCCTCTGGACTAGGAATATGCAGTTCGTTCATGGTGATAAGAAAATGATATAAATAACGACTACAGCATACTCAGGACGGTAACGCAATCAATAGATATCATATTATGATACACTAAGTAATTCCAATATGCGCTTCCGAAGAATGTAATAGGTTTTTTATAAATACAAAAAACAATCTGAATTCTCAGATTGTTTTTTTGATATTTAGTCTTTTATGGATCTACGGAATTCTGTCTCTTCTACCATTTCCATAAACTCAAGAGCTCGCTTTCTTATCTCGTAAGCAAATCAGGACTGATGCTCTAAGCCCATAGCGTCGCTCTTCAAGTAACTAGTCAAGGAATACAACTTCGTATTAAATAAAGTTATAATTTTTTTGGATTCGATAAACGCAAGGAAAGGCACAACAACACGAACATCAGCGGGCGAATTCATTAGATACGTCACAATGTATTTTGCTAAAGCAACAATATTTTTATCTGAATTTTCACCATTCATTATCTTGGTCTGATACCCTCTCATGACAGCCAAATATTCATCGAGAGCAGGATTTAGAACTACAGCAACGTCCTTCTTAGATTGAGCACTCTGCAGTTCCATTTGTAAATCACCATTTCTTCACATCAAGTGGAATATGGCATTTAAGAGAACCATGAAAACTGGCATGGTCGCAATCAAGTAATCTCTTTTTTCGGCAAACAGTTCATTAGAGTCGGTCCCGTACAAATGCATACCAATAAGTAGATCAAGGACAATAGCCAATCCTGTAGCTCACGCTACTCTGGAAACGGCCTTCATCGGGTTATGTTGCTGCGCATTCATTGTTACTGATAATGATAATGTAAAAGATGTTCTCTTATAAATATATTACTACATATGTCAACAGTATATATACTATTACAAGAGTACGCTATATATTTTGTGTGATATCAAAAAATAGAGCTGAAAAAACGTGACTCTTATTTATCATTCTAGCTCATTTAGCATTACATACCCTTACTATGGCTGATCAACTCTACTGCATTAGACACTCCCTTGCGCATATGCTCGCTCAAGCAGTGCAAAGGACCTTGGACCCTCACGTGCAGTTGTGAACCGGACCAGCTATCGATGATGGGTTTTACTATGATATGAAGTTTTCTGAGGGCGTTGTTTTTAAAGAAGAAGAACTCAAGGAGCTTGGCAAAGCAGTGGAAAAATGCGTCAAAGAAGGACAGTCATTTGGACATTATCAATGTAAAGATTACGAAGAGGCGGTAGCTATTGCTAGTATCATGAAACAAGATTTCAAAAAAGACCTACTCAAAAAATTTCACGATGCAGGAGAAACAAGCTATACCTTTTACTACAATACTATATCAACCGCAGCAAAAGATAAGTTGCTAGCAGGCGTACGTCCAGATTATCTTTCATATTATGATGAGATCAACAAGTGACTAGCTCAATACGATACTACCCTGCCATCTTCAGGACAATACATAGTGTTTATAGATTTGTGCGAAGGAGGGCACGTACAAAATACCAAAGAAATACCAGATGGATCTTTTGCCATGAACAAAATAGCGTGAGCATATCGACAAGGCAAAGAAGGCAATCCTATGATGACAAGAATCTATGGGCGATCTTTTGAAACAAAAGATAATCTGAAAAGTCATCTTACTATGCTTGAGGAAGCCAAAAAAAGGGACCACAGAGTGATCGGGCAAAAAATGAAACTGTTTACTATTAGCGAAAAAGTAGGCTCAGGACTTCCTTTGTTCCAGCCCAATGGCATGCTCTTGAGAAGAGAGGTAACTGAATATCTATGGGAACTGCACAAAGATAAGGGATACTTATGGGTTTGCACACCACATATAGCAAAAGAAGACCTCTACAACACATCGGGTCATGCAAAACATTACTTAGATGATATGTTTAAGGTTCACGGTGGCACTTCCAATGAAGATTTCTATCTCAAGCCCATGAACTGCCCTCACCATATGGAGATATTTAAGGATAATCAGTTTAGTTATCGTGATATGCCTATCAGATATTTTGAGCCTACGACAGTATATAGAGATGAAAAACCTGGTCAGTTAGCAGGTTTGACAAGAGTGAGATCTATCACACAAGACGATGGACATCTATTTTGTAGGATGTCACAAATTGCCGAGGAAGCAAAAACAGTGGTATGAACCATCAAACAATTTTACGAGACATTGGGTATGTTTGATGGATATCGAGTATCACTCAGTGTGAGATGAGAAGACAGATCGCAGTACTTGGGTACAGATGAACAACGAGAGCTCGCTGAGAAGATCCTGAAAGACGTATGTATTGATCTAAAGTTGAACTATAAAGAAATGCCATGAGAGGCTGCATTTTATGGACCAAAACTTGATTTCATGTTCCGCGATGCCATAGGCAGATATCATCAATTGGGTACTTGCCAGTGTGATTTCAATCTCCCCGACAGATTCCAACTCGAATATACGAATGAGCAATGAGAAAAAGAAAGACCAGTAGTTATCCACAGAGCTGTCTCTTGATCATTGGAGAGATTTATCGGAGTGATGGTGGAGCAATTTGCGGGAGATTTCCCATTACGATTAGCTCCAGAACAAATCAGAATCGTGCCAGTAGCAGATGCTTTTTCAGATTATGCACATATTGTCCAAAAACAAATGCAGGCAGCTGGACTGAGAGCAAAAGTAGATGATAGTGATGATAGCTTCTCCAAGAAAGTCAGAAATGCTGAAGTAGAAAAAGCATATTACGTGGCTATTGTAGGAGAAAAAGAAGTCAACGACAAAGCTGTATCCATCAGAAACGTAAGGACTAAGGAACAATACACTGCCAATGTGCATGAGTTCATCAAGCAAGCAGTAGAACTCTATAAGTCTAGAAAATTACCATAGATCTTACAAATGACTCTGGATCACGCGCTCAAAGTCATGTCGTGAGACAATGCCTAGATTGACATTGTAATCTTGATCACCTCTCTTGAGATACCTTTCAAGGTATCTTTTTCTAATATTCTCTCTATGTGGTTTGGTCTTCTGATACACTTCTCGATACTCTGCAGTAACGCCACTGGGGCAACCATCAAGCTCTACTAGTAAAGCATAGTAGGCTCACGTATAATGTTTGATCTCTTCTGGCAAACGGAACAAGGTGTAGCCAAGCAATTGTTTACCGATATACGCCAAATGAGAAAAATTATACAAATACTCAGGCTTAGATTCTTGTTGACTCAATGTATTATATATCCATTGCAGATATTGTGTTTTGTTTTTCACCAGTGGCATATTGGCAATGTTCTCTGCTATATGCACTGAAGCAACGCAAGTACCAGGCAAGATATTATATACTCATTTTGTTGATTCTTGTATGAGTTGTTGCAACCATGTATTCGATTTTTCCATTCTTACGGTAAGCACATCTTTGGTAAAAATATGCTCTATATCCGCTACAGCACAAACAGTTCTACCCAGTTTTCGCAAATAACACAAACAGATGAGATACATTTGGTGATCAATCAATCACTTTGCGAACAAATCATTGATGATAATCAGACACTTTTCGCGATGCATATTGATATCTTTCTGATTATGCAATGTTGCTTTTAGGAAATCTTGACCATACAAGCCCGTAAGAAAATCGGCAATACCTCTCCACTCTTCAGCATTAAACTCAATCGACAAGATATCCGCTATGCTTGTGGCAAGCGGATTGTGTTTTGTTTTATCGAAGATACGTTGATTTGCTTCAAATACAGAGACAATATTGAACATATCACGTCATGGTTTTAAATACTACTTGAGCTCATAAATCACTTCTCCAACTGCTCATAAATCTCTGGATAATTTCCCAAACTTGACGTAATCAAGGATATGATCTTTATCAAAATATGCAAGAACCTTCAACGGCAAATTGCATTCCAATATCTCCTCTACAAAAGATTGTGACATAGAGGGAGGGTTCTTAAGGATGACAACAAGGGGTCTCCATAGATTCTTATAGATGGTAGATGTTATATCAGCTAGAGAATTGATACCATCAAGATTTGACAGAATGTTTGCTATTTCCCTTCTCTCGGTGTACCCACTAAACTCCGCACGTAATTTATTCTTAATTGCCTTCAATAAATCATATTCCTGATCCAAAGCCTGATCGATAATGACAATACGTCCATCCGCTCACTCTCGATTTTTCCTAAAAATAATTTTGAATTGATCAAACGATAACGCTGGATCGGTATTGAGAAACAAGTTGAGACGGTATTTAGAAAAAGAGCTATACAATTCAGGCGATAAAGTCTGAAGATCTAGGTCAGTAGCAGAACCAGACGTATTGAGAGACATGAAAGGTGAGATAACGCGATAAATAATACAAATATTGTATAAGTATTTATATCGTTATGTCAACACTGTTATTTATTGATAACCTGAATAGTGGGATAATTACCCGCTACTTTGTCCGTATCTGATATAAGCACAAATGGCTTATCATCAGGATTGTCTACAATAGGAAATTGTTTACTAATCCGCTCAAAATCCACTTGTGGTTTGCCGTCAATCTTGTGGGCAATAACTCCGTAGTAATAGCCTAATTTCTCCAATACATCAGGATCCCATGTACAAGTCAAGATTGGTAAATTAGATTTGTAAGCAGATAGCAATCTAGCTCCATTGCCTGTTTTGGTAAAGATCACAATACCCGCTGCATCAATATTTTTTGCCAAGAACATTGCAGATTTTACAAGATACTTGTAGCGTAGCTTAGTATGATCTCGATCCGCATCGCTAAAATTATAGATACGTTTATGCTTATACTGCTCAGCAGTTTGAATTGTTTGTTTCATGAACTGCACTGCCTCTATAGGGTAACTACCAATAGCGGTTTCTCCTGACAACATCGTGCAATCAGTGCCCATTTCCACAGCTTGGTAGATATCGTGTATCTCTGCTCTCGTCGGGAAAGGTTCTTTCATCATGGATTCGATCATTTGCGTAGCAACGATCACGGGCTTGCCTTGCGCATGGCACACATTCATAATGTGTTCTTGGTATACCGGCAACATGGTGATCGGCACCTCAATACCTAGATCTCACCTAGCAACCATCACCCCATCAGATTCTCTCACGATCTCATTCAGATTATTGAGTCATTCCTCATTTTCTATTTTTGCGATAATATTGATCTCTCCTCCCCCATTATCTCTTCGGAACTGTCTCAGTTCTTGTATATGCGCAGCGCTTCTCACGAAGCTCATGGCCACGATATTGATCTTGTTCGCTATACCAAACAACATATCTTCTTTATCTTGATCCGTCAAACCTGGTAATTTTATCTTCTTGCCAGGCAGATTGATGTGCCTATAGGAACCAATCAAAGCAGACGACAAGGCTTTACAGGTACAATAATCTGATCCAATCTCTACAACCTCCACATCAAACAAACCACTATCTACTTTGATGATGTCGCCGACTTTCAGGTCCTCCAACAAATATGGATAGTCACAAAAAATATCTCTCGCATCTACTTTATCTGCATTGATGGATATCCTAACCATCTCATCTTTTTCGTAGTGCGTTTTCTCCTCTTTTTTACCTGTCCTAATCTCTGGACCTTTGTTATCCAATAACAAACTCAGTTTCGTTTTGTCTTCAGCATTGAGTTTGCGTACCAGGTCTATCACCATCTTCTTCTCGTCATAATCTTTGTGAGAAAAATTCATCCTGATCACATTCACACCACTTTTGTACAAAGCGATAATTTTTTCTTCAGTCCAGGTAGCAGGACCAACGGTTGCTATAATTTTAGTAAGTTTCATGATAGATAAGAAATAATCTGAAAGCCTATTCTATAGTGTTTGGATAGTATTTTGCAAGATGATTGATGGACAATAGCAAGAATATAATATATCGTAACTACAAAAAACGCAGTCATATTACCATGACCGCGCTGTGTTTCAGATTATTTTTTCTGTATAAACATAATATTATTACCAAAGTTGGAGTATCCTGTTTCTGTAGATTCATCATCCACTACTATCTTGGGTCTTGATTCTGTCTTGGCGGGTCTAGATATATGAGTAGACTCAGTGTTACCTTCGCCTTTCATACTCAAGCTTACTTTTTCTCTTTCGTGATCAATTTCCACCACGCGGACAGTGACTTGTTGACCCAAGGAAACCACATCCATAGGACTTGCTACATAGTAATCAGCCATCTGAGATTTGTGTACCAAACCATCGTTGTGTAGACCGATATCCACAAATGCGCCAAAATCAGTAATATTTCTTACTACTCATTGGAGCTTCATACCCACTTCCAGATCCTTGACTTCAAGTACGTTTGATGCAAATACGGGAGGGGTCAGATCGTTTCTTGGGTCTCGTCCAGGGCGAGCAAGTTCAGTCAATACATCCTGCAAAGTCTGCACTCAGATACCATATAGTTCACTTAACTTTTGATCACCTTTGCCAATAAATGCGCCTCATTCTAGCGGAAGTTTGAGCTTTGCTTTCTTGATACCGAGTTCTTTCTCAAGCATCTCGTATACATTGCTGTAGATTTCTGGATGGATACCAGTCGCATCAAGTGGCTCTTTACCATCATGTATCCTGAGAAATCACACACACTGTTCATATGCTTTGGGTCATAATCCTTTCACTTTCTTGAGTTCTGCTTTGGATTTGAAGGGACCATTCTCGTCTCTGTATGCTACTACATTGCTAGCAATAGCGGGAGTAAGTCCAGCAATGTATTGTAAGAGCGTAGCACTAGCACTATTGAGATCTACACCGACTCCATTTACTACATCTTCCACTCTTTCATCAAGCTTTTGTGCAAGAAGTTTTTGATCTACATCATGTTGATACTGCCCTACTCCAATTGCTTTGGGATCTATCTTGGTTAACTCAGCAAGAGGATCTTGCACACGGTGCGCAATACTGATCGCTCCTCTCACTGTCACATCTAGATCGGGATACTCTTTTTGGGCCAATGCCGAAGCGGAATATACTGAAGCACCAGCCTCACTTACTACCATATACTGACAAGTCAGATTATATTTTTTGATACATCATGCTATAAAGGTAGCGGATTCACGACTCCCCGTACCGTTTCCTACCATAATCAGCTCTACACCGTATTTTTCAATCAATCATACAAATATCTTTTCCGCCTTGACCATATCATCCATAGGCAAGGTCATATAGATCACGTCTTTGGCCAAAAACTTACCCGTAGGATCTACCACCGCAAGCTTACAACCAGTACGATACCCAGGATCAAATCACAAGGCTACCTTACCTCTTACAGGAGGAGTAAGCAACAATTGCCTGAGGTTTTCACCAAACAACTTGATAGCGGATTCGTCAGACCAACGTTTTTTGTCAGATCTCAGCTCTCTTTCCAAAGAAGGCAACAAGAGTCTCTTGAAACCATCTTCTATACACTGATGCAGATACTCTACAATGTCCGTAGCATTTTTGGGAATGAACCAACGCGCAGCAAGATCCAATAATTGGACCATATTCCACCCAAGTGATATCGTAATCTGTTTCTCATCCTCTGCTCTACACACTGCCAGATATGCGTACGAAGGCATCTCTGCAAGTTTCTTGGTGTAAGTGCCATATATCTTATAAGTCCCTTTTTCGTCAAACGTTTTGGTGGGCTTGGTAGTAAGCTCAATCGTACTGGTTATTTTGGATCTGATCTCGTCTCTGAGTTCTGGATGATCTGATACTTCTTCAGCAATGATATCCAAAGCACCTTGTATAGCTTCTTGTCTTGTTTTCACTGATGTTTTTACATCACCAGTATCTATGATAAACTGATCAGCTAGCTCTTCCCAAGCAGATTTTGTCAATACAGCTTTCTTGAGTTCTTCAGCCAGCGGACTCAATCACTTTGCTTTGGCGATACTCGCCTTAGAAAGTTTCTTTTCTTTGTATGGCCTATACAGATCTTCTACTCTCGCCAAGGTCGTCGCATCCATGATCTCCTTACGAAGCTCATCCGTCAATAAGCCCTTTTCATTGATCAAACGGATAATATCCAATTTACGTGCTTCGAGGTTTTTGGTATAACTATAGATATCTGCAAAATCACGCAACTGTTCATCAGTAGCCCCCTGCGTTAACTCTTTACGGTAACGAGCTATAAACGGTACTGTATTTCACTCATCTAGCAAACCAATAATGACCTCCACAGTAGGTTTTGCCATACCTGTTTGAAGGGCAATAAGATTTACCAACGATTGTTGTTGCGTAGCAGACATAAGACAGAGCAAGAAAAATAATGAGTCTACCTATAGTAAACTTGTGCGGGAAATCAAAAGGGTTTATATGCGCTCAAAAACCCGTGGAGAAAAACTCGGCACGAGTTGATATTATATTGAGTTCAAAAAACTGAAAGATATCGATATAGATGCACTTACAGATGCAATAAGGCATGAGTTTGATATAAAAATCCGAAAAAAATTAGGCATAGAAACTAGGAAATGAGTCTCACATTTAAAAAACGCAAAAAGCCTAAAATAGTGTTGAATTTAAATTCGGGACCCCTCCAAATAATTTCTCATCTAAATATCATTTTTCAAGATCTTTATCTTTTCTTGCTTTATAAGAGGAAATACTGTAAATATTTGATTCTCAAGAATCACTCTTGTTCGTCAAATATATTTGATCTCTTCTCAGTATTGAAGTAGAAAGCACATTAGGGGTATGGCATGTATATATAATTTGGTAAGGCCTAGGATCCTCTACATTTGGCACATGCATACTTTCAACAAGTTGTTTGAAAAGCAAAGGATGTAAACTATCATCTAGCTCATCAATTAGCAATAAACCTCAGGCCGTAAACACCTCATAAAATAATGGTGCTAAACTTATTATAGCTTGAGTTCAGTATGATTCTTTTAAAAATGTTATTCAAACCAGGCGCCCAGTATCTTCATTCAGCTCATTAAACACAGAGTGGTATGCAAGAATACTTGACTTGCCTATAGTCTTCTGATCTTCCTTAATATTCAGTCTTTCTTTAATGAAATCAGGAATTTCTTCGATTGGAACTTCTTCTTTCAAGGCAGACAATTTTTTTATTCATAAATCCGCTGAGCAAATTAATTTTGTGACAAATTTTTCAAATTTTTCTTCTTTCATTAATTTTACAAATTCCGACGGGGAAGAGCGTTCATCTCTCTCTAAAACATTTATCTTTGAAAAAAACTCCTTTATTATGTTTGCTGCTTGAGGCGAGTTTTCTCTAGCAAATTTATCAAGTGCCAAAACATTTGGTCTCACACGCCCAATTACATCATTGTCCTGAAAATGCTTTTTATTGCATAATATATGCTGACCGTCTCTCTTAAACATCACTATTTCTTTATTTTTAGGGTAGTAGGATAATGTCTCGCTAACAACATTTTTTTTTATAACAGAAAAAACATAATGATATAGTATTTTATCTATTACAAATTCAAACTCACAAGACGTAGGGTTGTTCTCAGAAAATGTATCAAATAAAAAGGGTTGATAAAACCAAATATCTTCATCAGCATCAAGCAGTCTATCTCACTTGAGAATAAATTCCGTAGCACTTCAAAGCGCCTCTAGGAGGTTACTTTTGCCACTAGCATTTGCACCAAAAATAGCGACGCTTTTCACTACTTCCTGTCAATTTCAGAGTTGCACTATGTTTTTCTGCAAATCCTTAAGTCGCTTACCTGTTGTCATGTTTAAGCTAGCTACGTTGCGGAAAGATTTATAATTAGATACCGTAAATTTTACTAACATTGCGCGAAATGATATAAAATCGTACTTCTACGATAATTATTTCTTCTAAAGATGCAAATATATATACAATAATTACGAAAAAATCTCGAATATAAGTCTTATAAATCGACTATATCGTTTTTTTGTAATAATCTTTCGCGAATTATTCGCCAGAAATAATTTTTTCTCTTGAAAATAAAGAACATATTATTATATTTTGAGAGCTTTTTTCTCTTAAAACAAAAGATACTGTTATTAAATGTAACTCAGTAAACCACTACAAGAGATAAAACCGTCTATTTTATGATTTTTTATCGCGTCACCCAGATGATAAGAAAATGACACTATAAAGTACCGCCATAACAAAAGATTACATTGGTTCAATTAAAGCTTAAAACAAAAAATTGATGCTCATCAATTTGAAGGATTTTATCGATCACAAATAACATTTAATTTATATTCAAAAAAACAAATGGATCAAACAAAATTATGACTAGTAAACGAACAAACATCGCCACTCTTCAGAATTATGTCAGTATACAATAATAATGCACCTGTAGTTAGAAAGTTTGATAATAATATATGCGCATTTCATGTGTGATGAGGCTATATACTGAGCGTCGCTCACAATTTAAAGGTCGAGGCAACGGTCTTGCACTCAATTGACGAATCAATCTTCCAAGAGAGGATACTTAATAACCTAAATGCCGAACAAAAACAGATACTTACGGAATTATACGTTCTAAATAACGAAGGCAATAAAAGACACCTGTCAATTGACACTCATGAGAAACTTATCATATCAAGCAAACTCATAACAGAAGCTAGATTTGATAAAAGGTATATTAACCTATATAACAACAATATATGCAAACCTTTTCTAATAGCCCAATTCAGGAATGATCAGTTTTATAACAATCAGTGACTCACAAATTTATTTGAGCCTAACCATCATTTTACGGAATCAGAGTTAGGCAGACATACATTTATGCTAGAACTAGAATTAGTCGAAGCTTTCTACAATGAAGACATAGCGCTATATAAAATTATTAATACCGATCAAGCCATGATTGATAGACTGCCAAGCATTGAGATTGATTATTGATTTTATGATAATAACAATAATAATTATCTTTGTCTACAAAGTGCGCCAACAAGTGAGTTAGGCAGGTTACTAAACAAAGCAGAAATAGAAGGCGTGATAGATAACCGAAGTCCATTCCTAGACAGGTTTGAATGAAACTACAACCTCGAAGGACTCAGGTATCTCATTAAAGGATATTTTAGGTTCTGATCTTCCTGAGCTCCTTATATAATACACGATACCAGCAACGGGTCGTTCAAAGTAAATGCAGTACAAAGCGAGGCATGTCCAATTCAGCTATCAATAAACTGAAACAAAGACGGTAATTGCCAATACGTAAACGCCATAGCATCACCACTGAGCGTTTTAGAACACAAACTCACTCAATACATATGAAGATAATTTAAGTTAACCACTAAAAAAACATCCGCAAAGGGTGTTTTTACAATAACGTGATCAAGCACCCTATGCGATCCACATGGCCCACCTGACCAACCCCCACCCTTAATACAAACAACTACATCTCTTTTCTCACCATCTTATACACAACAACAGCTACAGCAATAAAAACCACAATGCCTAATGTTTCTCGTGTATGTTCATACAATCCATAGGGTATTGCGAAAACCAATAAGACTAATATCAAATTTCTCAAATGTTTGAAAGCAACCCGTCTTTGCGGCTTCCTACGCGTGTGAGCTTTAACACGGACTTCTCAGGCCATTGATGCTAAACAAACTAAATGATCAGATTATCATATCTTTCAAATCATGCTCATATAGCAGAAAATAACTCGTAAATCAAGTCCTCGTGATATTCCTCCAGCAACTTGCTGGAGTCTTAATCCTCCTCATATGTGTGGTAAACGTTTTTCATATACAAAAACCCTTCATTACGAAGGGTTTTTGACAATGTGAAGCTCAAACTACTGACTAAACTCTTCTTGAAAAAACTCTGTCATGTTGTTGTCACGCAGGTATTGTAACACGTCTCCATTATCTATAATCTGAATATCTTCAAATCAATCGAGTCATCTTTCAGACAAAATACTAGTATATTGAGAGAGGTCATGAGTAAAATTAAGCGCTTCGTCAAAAAAACAATATGTCTTCCCGTCGACGACGACTTCCAGAGGATTAAGAAATGTATCATAATGAGCCTGTAAACCCTTATCATGAGCATATCTTTTCTTGACGCGCAGATAATCTCTATATGCATCAGTTTGTTGAAAAACATGTTTCTCCATAGCGAATCGAACATGTCAGGGTTTTCATCACAAGCCTCCTTCTATCACAAACATACAACATGGTATGCCCTTGAGACAAGCGTAGGTGTAGCTCAGTAAGGCCATATCATCACAATCCCCTTTTCTCAGTGTCCTTGATAGTATGGGATTTCTTGGAAGAGGTCCACACGTAGTGTCATAATTCAAATTCCCGTGTCCGAAAAAGAATCCACCCTGGAAGTGGTGATAAAATAATACGGCACTATCTTGCGAAGGCGTTAGATCTTCATCTTTATTAAAAATCATATAAGCATCATAGATATAATGCAATGACGGTTTCACATATTCATCTATATCAATCGTTGCGCCTACGTACGAAATAGACTGATCAAAAGAGTGATCAATAATAGTCGCTATCTCCTTGGAATAAGTAAGCTTTTTTTGAGCCGCACATTCACGGGAAGCAATTGTGGCAACAAGACAGCCCAGTCCCACTCTATATAGAATAAACAGTAGCATCAAAGATAATACAATATTTGGCGCGGTAAGATATGATGGTTTATTTTGTTTATTCATTGCAACGAGATTGCTACAGAGATTGTAAAATACTATAACATATAACAAATATATGTCAATAGTCAACGTTATTACAAAAAAGACAGTCCTTTCAGACTATCTTTTATATATCAATTGATAAGCAGACTATGATCAGATATATGTTTTCAGCTTATTCCACATTTCCCATTTGAGGATAGTGAGCGCACCGATAGCAAAGATACCAAAGAGTGTATCCACACCACTGATCAATGAGCACGCGAATGCAAGCACGATAATCCACAATACTTCTTTCCAAACAAGATTCCTTTTGTTGTATCTATTGCGTAACCAACCAGTCACGACAAGTACCAACGCTACTTCTATAAACAAGAGCATAAATATCCATCCAGCGAGCAACAAGCCTCCCAGAGCAGATAATACGCCAGTAAACAAGAGCACTAATGCCACTAATGGCAAGAACAGCAATGTCGCAGCTCCCACTCCAAAACTAGCCCATGGTTGAGATTTTACAATCTGCGCTGCACGACCATACCAAGGTCTAAATGCAAACCACAACAGCAATGATACCAAACTCAATGAGATGAATTTGAAAGCGAGCACGGCAGCAATAATAGTAGCCAAGATACCTTCTTTATTGTTGGTCAAGAATTGTTTTTTCTCATCTCGTTGTTTTCCCATTTCGTCTACCTTGTACGTAGCACTACCAGCAATCGCTTCCAGTGCAGGATTTTGCTCTTTGCTCGTGTAGGTCAAATTACCAACTATCTTAGCGCCGCTCACAATTTCTGTTTTCTCTGCATATCGTCGCGCGTCTTTTCCGATGGTCCCAGCCACCGTCACGTTTGCTCCATATACTCTTGCGTTGCCCTTGATGGTACCGTTGATGATGACGTTTGCTCCTCAGATTATCACATCTCATCCTATTACTACATCCTTACCAATTACTACATTACTACCGAAAATAAACACATCACCAGCAACATTTGCATTGAGTGTGACTTGACTTGCAGCCACTTTGAGATCATCACCAATAGGAGCATTGATAGCCACGATATTACCAACTATCACAGCATCGTTGCTAATTGTTTTGTCCAAAGTCATCATATTACTAGCAGCCCACAAGTCACCTTCGATCGGGTTAGCAAGAGATACAGAAGATCACGCTACATAGTAATCTGCCTTGCCACCTGACACACTCACCATATCGCCTGCGGCAAACTCAAATCCATGCGCAGCAACACCCACCAAAGATACTACGGCAAAAAAGCCCAATATAAGTTTTTTCATGGAGATAGAAAAAGATATAAATAATCTGACCTATAATGCGGTCACTATAGGCTTACAAACCAAAAAAGCAAGGCATTTTATCTCAAGAAATTAGTTTTGCTTCGGGTCACCATAGAGTATTTTTAGCAACTGCGCAGCCATTTTACCCGTATGCTCAAGCGCATCAATGATCTCCTCACCCTTATCATCATCAAATAGCTCATCAGTAGTTAGCACTGTAAAACCAGATTTACGCAGGTTCCTATTCAATCTTTTTCTGGGAGCATCCGTTACCCATCTTTCCAAATCCGCGAAATAACGCCACAATTTTTCATCTGGATGCAGTACTCAAGACTCTATGTGCTCAAGTATCTCAGCCATATTGATTTGAAACAACTGCTTTTGTCCACCCAATACCAAAAAGTCCAAATACAATTGCTGTTGATCAAACTCCACTGGCGTATTCTTAATGATGAACGTCTTCATATGTCGTATTAACGGTCTAAAACAAATCATCCAAACCATCTCTATCCAGCTGAAACACGGGTATATGAGGATCGTTACCCAAAGCAATAGTATCCAAAGGCAAGTCAGGGTTGGCATTGTGCGCTCCAAACATATGGTTTCGTGTATTGATGTGCAAACCAGATAGAGGATTATTGATAATCAGATCATGATGCAGTTTACTCCCCCACGCAGACCATCATTTGTTGCCTGATGCTGTACCAGAAAATAGATACTTTGCTATCCTATTGTTTGCATCCAATTCTACATGAAAAGTCTCGATATCTTTGATCCTACCGTAGTTGAGTTTGCGATACATATCGTACCATCGATCCATATACGGATCATCTTCATCCTTAAACAGTAACGATATCTCGTAGGTCCTATCTGTCACCTGATGCCAAAAAACACTCTCTATCTGATTATTTCATTCTTTATCAATACGTGGCACATACAACTGCGGTAGTTCAAAATGTGGGCAACTTGGGCCCAAACGAGAAAAGTCCCCCGCTGATGGCTTGGTCATTATCGTCCACAATAGGACTGCTGCCAGAGCTCACGCACAAATTTTGCGCACTTTGCTAGTTATCTTTGCTGATTTTGTGGATGAATTTTTTGGCAGTATCATATGATGATATTTTTCACAAATAGTATCATGCTTTTAGTAAATTACAAAACAATGTCAATAATTTGTTGAAAAGTTTTGTTTAGAAATAGACACAAATGTTTCTACATCAGTCACATCAGTCTCTCTCATCTTTCCGTCTGAGGCTAACAATTTCAACTGTCCGATTTTTTCGGACACTTCAGATCATTCTTGAGCAAGCTTTCATTTGAGATCTGATCGATATTTTCTTCCTCTTTTGGTATCAGCTAGCACTTCTACTACGTCCACGACAGAAAAAAAGCCGTTGTTCACGAGCTGTATCTCGAACCTTACGAATTTGTTTTCAATCGAATGAGGATAACTGAGCAAGCACCATCAGTATAACAAAAAAAATAATATTGCCCAGTATAATCTTCTATGTTACGAAAACAAAGGAAGAAAGTAGGAAAAATCACAGCATGTATGAGTATAAAAAATATCTATAGTAAACAGTTTACTATAAACTGTTTACTATAAACTGTTTACTATAACCGCACGACATAGCAAATACCGTAATCACGCAATCACGTTTTCTACTATTGACATATATTATATAATATTTACTAGAAATGTATTTTATAACTACACATAGCAGATGGCAATTAGCGTATACAGTATATTTGAACATACACCAGAGATAGAGAGATGGAAGAATGATTTTGAAGAGTACAATGCTATCTACCCAGACCAGTGTGATACATCCATCAACGTACTCAAAAGATTTGAAAAAACAGCACAAGACCTTGTTGATGCATTAAATAGGCAGGATGTTGAGGAGGATTTTATGAATGATTGATACGAGTTTTTAGGTTATGAATCAAAAGTAGAGAAGTTGAGTAAAAAGGCACTAGAAATAAGAAGACTTTTACATAAATTCAGAACATATTGTCCCGAGAACGGCACTAAGCACGCCAAAGAGTACGAATCTATCTATAGGTGATTTAAGGCACTTTGGGATGATCTCAGACAATTGCAAACGAAATTGCCTACGAAAGCTGCGCCATCTGCAGAAGCAATAAAGCCAAACCCCTTGCAAACACCATCTTACTCCATGCGAACAAGTACAAGTACACTCTAAACACATCATTTATTCACCATGTTTAAAATACTCTATGCTACTCCATACGCACGATATCTTCGATCACGAACAAGAAATCAATGCATTGAGAGATAAACTCCAAACGTGCACAATGGAGTCGGATGATTATGGCAGATGTGCAGATATATTCCAGGTTTTGGGTGATACAGCGAAAACTATTGCAGATAAACTTAGAGGAGAAGGAGAAGTAAAAGATGCACCTCAGTCATATTTCGCAAAATTCCAACTAGGAACCAAACTATATCGTCTCCAAAGTGATATTGTCGAGATTGTCAGCATATGTAACAAACTAAAAAAAGCGACTCCCAAAAATAGAGAGTGAGATCTGTATGATATTTTGGATAAGTACACAACGCGTATGACCACACAACTGGTCCATATCAAGCAAACACTGCCGCCATCAACCAAAAAGTCGATTCGCAAACCAAGCTGAAAAGCTAAAAGGCTGAAAAGCTTAAAGGCGCAAGAGCCTGTGGAAAGCAATGAAACAGAACAAGAATGCTATCCACGATTTAGCAACACGACTCTTGGTTATTCTCTCAACGATGAGTAAGCATAACCACAGGGGAAGAGCGATGGGGATTCACACCCAAAATAACATACAGAGGGTAGCACATAGGAGATGACTTGCATTCTGATTATTTTTTATTTGTATATCTACTGAGTCATTTACTTTGTATACCTTACTAGCTATGTTTGGAAGCACAAAACGACCAAGTATGAACAAGCCATCAGATCCGCATAAACAATCCAGCAGTACAAAAATTCATATCGCTCATTCATTACAAAGCATAGCAGATACCTGTGCAACTATCCAAGAAGAATACAACACAAAAAATACCGTCATAGAACAGGAAATCCAAGAACGGATGTCCATCATGTTGCAAGAAAACATACACACAACAGAATTACTGAGATTTGCAACACAATGCAAAGTTAATACACCTTCAAACCACCAACGCATAGGCAATGCATTGGGATTGGGACAGGAACAAATTGCTGAGCTACGAGAAGAATGAACATGAATTGTCGATATGGTGCGCGTATATGCGCAAGCAAGAAATCATCTGCTTCATGAGGTCGTCGCCTCACTCCAAGCTATACAAGCAAAATACATAGACATCACCCAATATTGTAAGCTCATACTCAATCACAAGACTTCAGATCATGAGAAAAAATCACGACTCAATGACTTTATGAGATTGAGCCAAGAGCTAGTAAGAAAAAAACAACATCATTGCAAAGAAGTAAAAGCATTATTTTACAAAAGATTAAGCCATCAGGCCATACAAAAAACAATAACTGGGCTAAAAAGTTAAGTACGCGTTATATATAATATATATGAGTTAAAAAATCTCTTGCAAATACCAATCATGTTTTTATTATAGAACATGTTCGGTATTTATATTATCACAAAAAATCATGTGAGCGGGAAGGAAAAGGAAATGCAGAACCCTGGAAATACAGGTAGATAAACTACCGTGTAAATGCTTCGGACCATTGCAAACATCATCCACACAAACAGTAGAACTACGTGCAGATGAGTATCAGGCTATCATCTATCAAGATATTGATAATCTGACCATGGACACTGCTTGTGCAAAGATGGGGATATCCAAAACGGTATACGCTGGACTTTACAAATCCGCACGCAACAAACTCGCACGCATGCTCCATGATAATGCCACCCTCACCATCGTATGCCCCGAACAATAAACCAATTACTTTACTCTCTTATTCAACTTACATCATGCAACTCCTTACGAACGAAACATTTGCTGACGCAACCAAATCATGAATAGTACTAGTTGATTTTTTTGCAGAACGATGCGGACCATGCAAAATGATAGCCCCTTATCTTGACCAACTCGCTACGCAGTATGAAGGCAAAGTATCATTTTATAAAGTCGACGTAGATCAACAACCTTTCTTGAGCCAATCTCAAGGAATCCGTGCAATGCCCACCTTTAAAATCTTCCAAAATGGATCAAACGCAGAAACCGTTGTCTGAGCAGACTTACAAAAGATAATGGACGCATTAGTAAGGCTCACTGCCGCAGATACAGCAACGACCACTCAAATCTAAATACTACCAAAAATGCGGTACTGTATTTGTTTGTCCTAGTAACTCGTCTACTGTAACAAAATCAAAATCACGTTTTTTGAGTTCCACGATAAGATTATCTAGCATTCCAAGCGTTTGATTCCCAGTGCCAGAATACATAGGGTGCAACAAAATGATTGATCCTGGATGCACATGCTGCAAAGCATACTCCAACAAAGCACCACTCCCCTGTACGTACGTTTCTGGTTCCACGTCAAAAAAAATATTAGGCTTGTGAAACTGTCGTAGATAATACGGCGTAATCACAAGTCTTTTGCCATATGGTGTTCTAAACAATATCTCTCCAGTATATCCAGCCTCTCTAATGATCTCGTCCGTCTTCGTTATTTCATTGACTACAAATGATGGAGACTTGAGAACCATCCTCGTGTGAGAATAAGAATGATTACCCACTTGGTGACCAGCTTGCATGATGAGCTGCAATCACGAAGGATAAGCCTCGATCTCCCTACCAATAAGAAAGAACGTGGCCTTGATACCATGATTTCTTAGTATTTCTAAGGTTTTTTGCGTATTGCCAGGGCTTGGCCCATCGTCAAACGTGAGTGCAACGATACGTTTTTGTGTTTGTATATTATTCACCAAACCACCAAAAAATTGGAAATTTCTTGATTTGGAGATATAAAATAATCAGACACAAGCAAGTAGTAAGGCACACAAAACAATCAAAATGCGCTTTGTTCTATGCATTTGGGGATGTTATTAATAAAAGCAATTTTGTATATTGACAGTATTGCAATAAGATATTAAATATATATTGTTGGCACTCCTATCATAATTTATTATCCAATTATAGCAAATGCCCGAAAGAAAAGACCTCGACACTATCATCACCATGAACGGCACCCCAATACGTTTTGAAAAAAACAAAGAATGAATATACAAGGCTCTCACTGCTGAACAAAGTAAATCTCTCAATCCTGGAGAACACGTAGAACCATGAACCGCGCTCTATGCTAGCATAGGTATCATTTTATTGCTCTGTGTCATTGGAGGTATAGGAAAGCAAAGAGGCATCCCTACCACTGAATCTTGGCTCAATAAAGACCTTAAAGATAAAGGCGGGCTTAATTAACCACTATTTAATACAAAGTCTTATAGATATGAATAAACTATCGCACAACAGTCACCACACAAACTCATTACAATCGCAAGAAAGCCTTATATCAGAGGTTTTAGGCAACTATCAGCAAACAATCACAAATTGTGAACATATCATACAACAAACAAAACAAAAAATTTGAAAACGAGTAGCATTTGAAACGACAAGAATACCAATGCTTGAGAATATGATACAAGCAAGTCTGAGAGAGGTAGCACTTCCATGACATACATTCAAACCAGATTATCGTGCTTTTGGAGAACTACGAAACTGTAATGACGAACAAATATATCAACTGCAAAGTAATTGCCCCGACATTCAATCTCTTTTGGAACATTACCAGCAAAAAGACAAGGAACAGCTCGATGTAATTATTCGTAAACTTCAAGATATTGTAGATGAGTACCAAAAAATCGTAGACTACTGCACGCATATGATCAAAAATGCTCATAACCGAAACAGTCTCGTAGGAGCGCAATTGGCTCATTACGGGCTTGATGCATTTAGTGCAACAACATTAAGAAACGTCAATCACATCCGAAACAACACAAAAAAACTAATGGACGATTACAATAAAAGAGTTGCCTCAGAATCAGGCTATACAGAAATTCAAACATTCGTCTCTATAAACAAAAGATTATCCAATTAGGCTAGGTATCTGGTCCATACCATATATCCAACCAAAGCAACCAAAGCAGTTACTATCGTACCCCATACTATATCAGGAGCGACCATAGCCACAGGTCGAGATTTTAGTGTAGCCCAATTGGTCAGGTCATAGGTCATATATGCGGTAAATCCCAATAAGGCACCATATCAGGCTGCCATATACCAAGACTGCTCACGGTATGCAGGATAGATAGCGAAAACCACAACAGCAATGGTATACAAAACATAAAACGCCAACGCTGGTCATCGCAAAATTTGCTCTCTCATAAGAGGTCCAAACCACTGAGCTATAGCGGACTTCATTATGACACCAAGCCATACATAATCCAAAACACAAAGAGTAAACAAAGAAATAAAATACACGATGATATACTGCATGTATGCGACATTAAAAAAATAAAACAAAAGCAATTATGGAAGCACTCGATAAAAAAACGCATATCCCACAAAAAAACTCAAGAATAATAAGATACTCCGATCATATATATATTTTGAAGTAACTTTCCCCATCAGCTTATCAATCATCATCACACCTATGGTTCAAGAAAGTAGCCATCAAGCAAAATTGGTCCATGGTACTCCAAATCGCATTCATCACTCAGGATACACTCGCAAACCCATAAGCACCGCAAGCGGGTCTAAAATCAAATCGACAGCCACAAGTAATAATCCACCATATAGCCACAGCATATATCAGCTTATACGAGATTGTAACCGTGACCACACACCAATAACCAAGGGCGGCCATGTAAATAGCAACATCCATGGTACAATACCAGCTATCTTTGGGCCAAGTTGATCACTATAAGCAAAGCAACCATAAGGAAAACAAGTCAACACACCAAGAGATTCGATACCATAACCGAACAATCACACTATCACTATCACTAGCAATCCCCTCTTACCCAGGTCATTCACAAAAGGAATAAAACAAGATAATCAGAATGCCATCGTAAGTAGCATGCCGATAAGCTGATTTTGAGCACTAAAGCCAAAATGCACTGGAAAGAATGCAGACAGGAAAATACATGCCAAGATGATTGTTTTAGCAATACGTGTCATACTAATACCAAAAAACAGTAAACAACAACGTCTATCTTCTTTGCATAGATATTCAAGTTTGTTTCAAAATCATATGCATCAAGACATATAGTTTCATAAAATACTCAACTACTTCTTGGATGTAATACTAACTAAGGCAATATGTTTTAATCTTGACTTGTGGCTTTCTCTTGTAATTGTACACGTTTATCCTATCAGAAGAGTATACTATTTATACTTCTTTTGTTCACACATGATGTCTTCTAATCAATGTTGTAGTGCTTGCAAATCACATCCTGGTCATCTCAATACTGGTCTGTTACTCATGAGAGTCGCAGTGTGAGCCTTATTCATTATGCATGGCTTGATGAAATTTGGTGCTACACCAGAAATGGTACAATTTATCGGTGGTGCTGCTCATCAAATTGGGCTCAGCTTCTTATCTATCGAAACATGGTTTGAGATTGTAAAATATAGTGAAGTGATTGGTGGATGATTACTTATTCTTGGCTTATTCCCAAGACTTGCAAGCGCAGTATTATTGATCATCATGCTTACTGCTTCTCACATCAAATGACGAGATATCAAGAAGGCAGAACTGGATATATTGTTTGCCGCTATCTTAACTAGTATGTACTTCACTGGTGCTGGACGCTTTGCGCTTGGAGCTCTATTTCACAAAAGTAGTAGTGAATGCTCAAACGATTGCTGTAAAGACAAAGCTAATTGTGCTTGTGGGGACTGCGACTGCTGCCAACCCAAAAAATAATCATCATATCCAAGTACTTGCATAAGATCCAACATATCATGTTGGATTTTTTTATTTCTTTTGGGGAAAGAATATCGACAAAGTGTTACAAATAGTATATCGTCGTCGGCTGCTGTTCCACACTGGAGGTGGTAGTGGACACGGCAGGCAGAGTGATAGCTACCCAGATGGATGGCAGATCACAGCCAAGAAACTGGATGTGGGGCTATGGGACGAAGACGGCAAAGAGATAATGTTCTATCAGTCTGGCGGATTTACATGCCAGATAAACGAGGAACTCCCTATTATCAAAAAAATGAAAATGATGTTTGTGTAAACTCCACGACATCCTAAAACACAAGAGCTGGGGCAGCACGCTGCCCCAGCTCTTCCGTATGCTATAAATATATTGACTTTATACTTTATAAATATATTGCCTATACTGATATTGTTTTATTTCATTATCATATAAACTAATGAATCTTTTCGGATGAAACAAGAAAAGTGATGTCAAACCGCAAGATCAAAGCGTAATAACTGGACCGCAAGACACAAACAAACAGTTTGGGGCGACAGCCATCAGAAAATCGCTAGAGGTATTTGGAGAGTGCATCGTGGAACGTGAGGATCAAAAAATCAATAAACTACTGGTCACTTCTTTTATTGAAGCGTTTGGGCAAAAACATGATCAGCAAGACTGGTTAGATGAGTGCAAAGCATATTTATGCGATGCATTGAGAGATGCGCCATTGCAGAAGCGCTACATCCTATTGGCAGCAACCAAACAATATCTCGCTCTAGATCTTGCAGTAGGATTATTATTTTCCAACAAACAAGCTATCGGAAGTCGGGATATCGCTGCCATACTAAACACTATCAACCACGCGACTGGTCAATACACCACAGAGCTCAACCGTACACTTCAATTACGACTCAAGAACTGATCTGTAGAAGCATCAGAAATCATTGAGGCAGCCAAAAAGACTAAAGAAGCACAAAGCAAAGAAGCATTGCTGCGCAGTTTAGCTTTGGACCAATTGGCGTGCAGAGAGATAAGTATTTACGAGCTAATCACGCAGCTACCAAAAGAAGATCAAAAAAGTCTTATGGAGAGATTTTTCTTCAATCAAACTTCAAATACAAACTTCAGTAATTTGGTAGGCGCGATAAACACAGAGAGTCGTACCACTTTACCAAAGCTATTTCAATTTATGGAAAGCATTTACTCACCTGCCGAGTTACAACAAAAAGCTTTACAGCTTGAAATCGCAGGTGACGGAAGCACTATCTTCGGATCAATTTTTTGGATACCAGCTTGAGAGCAAAGATTGCAGTATCTCATCAACAAATCACCTATTCACAACTTCATACCATACGTACTGTTCGATAAAGAGTATGGCGTTATTCCACAAAAGATACTCTCCGTACCAGATGCCGTGACTCTCTTAAAAAAATTAAACGAGTTGCGTCCAAACAACATCTTTATTACAGAAGCTATCGGACGCGTTCAAAAAGATCACAATATCACATTTTAGTAATGGATCTTATATTACGACTAAATCAAGATCATCAATCTTGGTTTTTTCATTTTGAAATTTAATTCGCAAAAAGTATATGTAGCTCAAGAAGCAACTTTTGCGTTTTTAGATTATTTTTCAGCAATATGGCAGGACACAGTAAACGACACAATATCAAACATCGTAAAGCATGAGAAGATGCAAAAAAAAGTAAGGTATACAGCAAAATGGCCAAACTTATCGAGATAGCTGCTAGAAATGGCGGAGATCCAAATATGAATCCTGGGCTGGATACGGTTTTACAAAAAGCAAAGTATGCCTCAGTGCCCAAAGATGTGATCGAAAGAGCAATCAAAAAGGGCTCATGACAAAGTGATGGCGCTGCCTATCAGACTATCTTTTATGAATGATATGCGCCAGGAGGCGTGGCATTGTACATCAAAACCATGTCCGACAATTCCAATCGCACGGCTAGCAATATTAAGTCTTTGTTGTGAAAAGCGGGAGGAACCATGGCCGAGATGGGAGCCGTGAGTCGACAATTTAAAGAAATAGGAGAAATCATCATCGAGGGTAAGAGTGAAAAAAACATCGTCAAAGGCAATGAGATAGAAACTATTGTGCCATTTGATGATACTTTAGAAGAGCAGCTCTTGGGTCTGGATATACAGGATTATACGCTGGAAGAAGGGATGTGCAGAGTGGTCACCACAAGAGAAAATCTCAACAAGGTAGCTCACAGTCTTGAAAATATGTGATATAAGCTGAGTTCGGCAGATCTCATACGAGAATCCACTAACCCCACCGAAGTAGATGACGAAATATATGCTAAAGTAGAAAGGATAAGAGAAGTATTGGAGGATGACGATGATGTAGAACAAGTATATGACAACGTAGCATAATTCCATGAAAGATTGACATGTGAGACAATATAACTACATACAACATGATTCATCATTATATCTTATAGAGTGCCGACCATGAAACGTTTGATTACATTTGTACTATGGATTATCATTTTTTTGCTGTTGAGTTTTTTAGTGTATCAAAAGTACACTGGCAAAGTGGTAGACGTATCTTACATCACCGATCCCCTGGGAAGAGCTGGCAGCATCGTGAAACAAAAGGCTATAGTGATCAAACATATCGTACAATGATCTAAGAACTGGTCAGACTTATTCCAAAAAAAACAAGAGTGACCCGTGTTGCACGCCACTGAAGAATTTTCTGGTGCAAAAGCTGATCTCCAGCGAAATCAAGATTTCTCAAATAATCTGATCAAAAATACGTTTGTCCTCAAACAACAAGTATGAAAATGAGAGCTGTTTGCTGTTTGGTCGGGTTCTGCAGACCACACAAATGATCAGATTATCATTACTCTTGATGGACAAACCGTCCTCTACCCAGCATTTTATAACGCTAACAATACCTTAGTGATCCAACAAGGTAGTGGAAGCACTGGCGAGACCTACCAAGCCACTGGGATCGTGATCATGAACGGAGACAAAGACTACTACTTTTACTACCCAGTCAGTACGAGCAATGGCAAACAAGTCGGTATTATTTCGTCGATATGATCTGGCATCATAAGCGCATCCGAAGCCGTAGTGCCATTCTTATTTTACAAAGATAACTATTTCTTTGTCAAAAAAGAGGCAAACAACAGCAATAGCATACTATACGCATTTCAAAATGGGATGTTTACTGCTATCGCTACTGGAGAGATTGGAGGCGTCAGTGTAGAAAAAGACGTCGCTGCACTTCACAATAGGGCTAGCAACGAAATCGTTGTCCTATCATTGCTTGATTACTCCACACAAAAAGTTCTCAAACCCCAAAGATCAGATATTACCTATTATTCATTCCTTTTGACAGGGGCTCATATACGGGTAAAATATCACGATAATCTGAGCGGCAGTGTTATTTACGAAAAACAAGTGAGGTAAAAACTTGACTCAGTGAAATTTCTGGTTATAATAGATACAACGATTTATACTACTCATACGCATGAATAGGTTGTTGTCAGTTATAATTGGAGTCTTGACCCTGGTCATTACGTTTGTGGGATGACGAAAATACGGAGAAACGCAGATACCCAAGCCCGTTTCTTTCGTAACTCAATCAGTAACTAGTCAAACACAAACAGCTACCGCTCCAAGTACAGAAACAACCAAAGCAGATGATGGTTTTGCAATGTCCGAAAGATGAACGTTTAGAGTGTATACCACCAAAAATACTACCCCTAAAGAAGCCCTTGGCAAAAACACAAGCTTTATTATGTGTCCTGGAGCTGATGCGAAAAATTTTGTTATGGAAATCGGATGGACTCCCCCACCAGTCTTATTGGATGGCGATGTGGAAGTAAGCACATTTGGATTTAGCCTAGCAATGGTTGCAACCAACCAAAAGCTACCAGTCAAATTTCTCAGAGCCATGAGAAAAAACACCTTGGTAGATGGGCAGTGTATTTACGTGGCCAATAAAGATACAATCTTAGTATATAGCATAGCCTTGGATCCTAGCTGTTTGCCAGTAAGTAATGGATTTGAATGCAATGGGAAAGATAGTTAATCTAGTCCCGTATAAATAATATCTCTCGCACGAGCACTCTTTCATTACTCTATCTAGAGATCTTGTGCTGCCATCGCACTTTGCTTTTGAAACAAGTCGAGCGTAAAACATAGCCTGAGGAATGAGCATTGTCTCAGGTTTTTTCATGGGCAAACCATATTGGCTCTACTCTCACAATAGTCCAGTGATCTCAGCAAGTCCATACCTTGCAATAAGAAAAAGCATAATTACATTAGCGTGCTCATAACACAAAAAATAAATCTATCGTACCTTTCTATAGCAATGAAAAAGTTCTTAATCTTGACATGATCTACTGGTTCGGGACATATCTCTGCGTCAAACGCACTAAACTGATGGATACGCAGTCAATGACACGACGCCCACGTAGAGGACATTTGTCACTTTTCCACAGGAGGAAGGATCATAAAAATTGCGCATAAGATCATATCAGAGTATCTGGGCATAATAGGCTCTATCATTTTTTATACAACCAACAATTGACTATGCAAGTGGATACGACATAGGCTATGGGCATTTTCCGATTCGTACGCTTTCAGTCGTCTCATCCAAAAACACAAACCAGATCATATTATTTTCACCCAAAAATCTCGAATACCCCTACTGAGCTCCTACGTCAATAAGAACGAAAAATCATTTACCATTAGCAGTGTTTTTGTACATTATGGACGTTCGATTCATACTCTATGGATAATGGATCCGGCTATATGCGATTATTACTTTGTTTTCGACCTGGGATCAGAGTCCTATCTCATTGATAAATACGATATACCTGCACAACAAATTATCGTCTCCTTTTTACCTATCCCTCAAGATGTATTCCATAAAAGAGTATCCATAGACCGCCATAAGCTTATTATATTGTGCACATGACTAAACACTAGTTTCATAAAAGGATTTTTGAATCAGTACAAAGATACTCCAGAATACAATATCGTTGTCGTATCATGAAGAAACACACACCTCAAAAAGATAATGTCTGAATTTAGGACATATAAACACATTACGTTTTACAGACATTACAACATAGGGTCTGGTCTCAAAAATTTTGATGTTTTTATAGGTAAACCTTGATGAGCAGTATTGGCCGAGTGCATTGCATCCGAGACTCCTATCATATGCCCCGCTCACTTCCATGGAGAGGAAGATGCAAATAAGGATATAATCAGACGCTACGGCGTGGGCTACTGTATACATGATCCGCAAAAGGTCGCCCACACCATTGCCACCTGTGATTTTCAAAGTATGTTGCCAAAATTCAATCTACTCAAAAAAGATTCATGCGATATTATTCTCAAAACAATACTGCAAAAATAATGATAGATGCATAGCATTTTTTATTTTTTGTCTATTTTTCTGATTTGCTTCCACATATATCGCAACATCAGGAGTAAGATCAAGATCAAGAGTAAGAGCATCAACTGCAGCGGATTATCAAATCAGATTGGATTAGACTGAGTTGCAAAGTTGACTGCGGGATCCTTGGTTGTGGACGGTGGCTGAAATGCGGTACCATTGCCATCGGGGTTATAAGTCGCGGCCATTGCTGTACAAGCTTTCTCCAAATCCATCACACCCTTACCAAGATCAGCAAGTATGGGACTCAGATTATCAAATATATCATCTATAGATCATCCATGTCATAAGATATACGCCAATCATGCACTAACTACAGGAGCTGCTTCAGAAGTACCATCTACTGATTCGTATAAGTTATCCATAGAAGTAGTGATAATATCCACGCCAGGCGCAGCAATATCGACTCGTCATCCATGGTTGGAGAATGATGCTTTTTGTTTATTGTTGTCTACTGCGCCCACCGCGATCACCTCTGGGTATGCTGCAGGATAAAATGGAGCACTCGAGTTGTAATTTCCAGCGGAAGCAACGATAGTCGTTCATTGTTTGCTTATTTTTGTCACCAATCTCTTCAAGATAGGTATATCATCATTGCTAAATATTCACCAAGATACATTGATGACGTCAGGCTGCGTACGTCACGCTTGTGTGAGAGCTTCTAGACCATAAGTGATATCGCTTGGAGATGCTGCATCATCACGAGTCGCCTTGTATACAGATACTTTGAGACTATTGAGCGGTATACTTATCAAACCTTTATTGTTATCAGTTGTCGCTGCTATAATTCACGCTGAATAGGTACCATGTGCCCAGTCTACATTGGATAGTTGATCTGGTGGTGGGGCGACATTATTATCATCATTCGCTACGTCTTTTTGGAAGATGATATTTTTTTGTAGATCTTCGTGAGAAAGATCAAAGGCACTATCAATAATAGCTACCGACACTTCCTTGGTAGGATTTCGACTGCACAGGCCAAGCGACTGCTCAAACCCAATCGTATCCAGATAGGTTTGCTTATCATACAAAGGATCAGAAAAATTCACTACATCTAGCACAGTAAACAAAGGCGTAGATCACGCTTGCGAGCTTGTTGTATTTTGAGATAACAACAGCGGCGATGATTTGCGTCATGCAGTGCTCTTGGTTTGCTGAGCGATCTTAAACAGCGGTACAGGCACGATATGTTGGGCGAGTTCGTCTCATCACAAATGCGCTAACAATCCATACATGCCAGCGTTGTCAATCTGCTGTGGATCAAACTCCAATCTCATCACAAATGGCTCATATGGTTCGAGTACAGCTTTGTACGAGTAGATAGTCAAAAATTGAGATAAAAATGAAATAATAAGCTGACTTTTTTCACGATCCAACTCCAGATCTAGATCCAGGTATAAAGCACCAGGTACTTCGTTGTAAGGAGAAAAATATTCATCCACTTGTTTGATACATTGTCTAATACGCGGCTTATTGATCGAGATACGATTATTTTTTTTCTCTATCACAGTACAGTAGATATCATAAGGTAGTTGTTGTATACATGCTTGCAGTGTGGCCGTACCAAACTGAGTTCCCTGACAACGATACAGATATTCCAAAGAATTCAAGCCTAGAGAAAAATTGGTAAGCGAGGAGATTGACTTTGTATTAGGACCAGAGCTTCATCTACCACGTGAAGAATCTACTCAAGGGATAAACACGTATGGATTATCTTGCGACTGTTCCAATGCATAAAGATCAATACTACCCAACGTAGTAGTAAATGAAGGTGTAGAACTGCTTTGGTTTACGGCAGGAGTATTGTTTTGGCTGCTACTATTGATTGTATTATTGGGACTAGAGGGAGGAGACGAAATCACAGGAGCAGTGATACTTGGTAGACTTGGAAGTGGTCACGTGGGAGACTGAGGATTATCGTATTGGCTCAAGTCAATAAGTAACAAACCGCTGGGGTCACTCTCTATGGGGATACTAATCGGTGGCGATGGATACACATCAGGAATTCCCACAAAGCTCGATAGATCAATAACTCATATTGTGGTGTTTGGATTTGTTGATGGAGAAATGATAGGAGGTGACCAGGGGATATGGTTCGGATTATTTCATATCATTGGAGCTGTAGGTAATGACGTTGACTCAAACATCACACCCTGACTGCTGCCTCATCCACCACCAGTATTAGTACCCGTATTATTGGATCATGTATTATTACTTCATGTATTGTTCGAACCCGTATTATTGGATCAGGTATTATTGTTGCCTGTGCTTGTTGTTGCAACAGATGTAAGACAGGTAAATTGACTACCAGATAATCAGAGATGATCAAACGACAGAGACACGATAAACAAGCCCGTGGTATTGTAGGTATGCATTACTCCAGAACTTGGAGTGTTAGTGATAAAGTTATCTCCTCGATCCAAGGCAGTCGCCTGGAAACCTAGTGGGATACTAAACAACGCAGTCGTAGCGAGTGGCGAACTACCAGAACTCGGTGTCACTTGCAATACAACCTGATTACAATTTCCCGTATATCGCTGACAGGTCATATTATTGCATCATGTGTACCCATCGCACTGCTCTCCATATCCTGTCTGGACTATCCCATCACCACAAGATACAATAGATAATGTACACCCAGACTGACTAGACCCGCTTCCTACACCTGCACAATTTCGGGTCCATCATGTATCGTACTGACTCAGACCATACAAAGATCCTACAGTACATAAGATACTCTGAGACGGAAGCGTATTAACGCCAGAGTAATACCCAGTCATCACACTCGTGTTACATTGAGCATTGACAGAAGTACCAACTTGCACGATCCCCGTACACTGCCCTGTTAGCGTAGATCCACTGATAGTACTTTGTATACTCAGTGTGACTGTATAATTTCCAGCAGTACCGTAATACATACTTGCTGGAGAAGTGGGACTAGATATCGTATTACCATTTCATACATTGAGTTGCGTGGCAGTAATCCAAGACGCGAGAGACCATACTCAGGTCGCATTGACTGGTAAAAATCCACTTCATAAGAGAGTGATCGTACAACTTGGTGCTTCATACTGACACGTTGCACTACAGCCATCTCCAGAGCTTGTGTTACCATCATCACATTGTTCTTGATTGGAGTATCCATTGCCTGTACCAGCAAGACCATCACCACAATAACGTTCACTCGCATTACAAGAAACATTAGCACCGCTATGGATGCCATAACAAGACCACTGCCAGGTATGCGCTCAGGTATTGTATACAAATCACGATACGATACCTACGTTACACAAGCCCACACTACCACTATG
>Ga0172380_10002189_pt1 | contig 31160 bp, 29 predicted proteins | sample Leawe162metaG_FD_119747 | JGI IMG/M metagenome (GOLD analysis project Ga0172380, IMG submission 119747) | Leachate microbial communities from a municipal landfill in Southern Ontario, Canada - Leachate well 162 metaG | ecosystem: Engineered > Solid waste > Landfill > Unclassified | place... | reverse complement strand
CGGCGCCGACCTTGCGCCCCGGCGAAGTATAATAACCCAATCCCGGCTCGTAGAGGCAGGCCTCCATGAAAGCGGCAAAGGTGATCCGCCCCTGCTGGGCAATGCGGGCGGCAATGATCTCTTTGAGTTGCGAATCGTCTGTCATGGGTAACGGAGCTTTCTGATAGTGAATTTCATGGTTAAAAAATTTTGTATTCAGGGCTTGAATCTATAAAACCCAAAGGCTTATTTTACAGGGACAAAAGGGATAGCATCTTTAAAAACAGAAGTATGTTTTTGATTTTGCCGTTATCCCCTGTATCCCCTTCATCCCTGTTAAATTGATTTGTTTTGATCTGAATCAAATACAAAAATTTTATTACTTAAATAATGCATCGGCCAATGTCAAGCTTTATCCCGTCCGGCGGGCCTGTCGCTCCGGCAGACTCTCAATCTCCGAAACATATCCCGAGATCACGGGCCGTCAGCACCGTATCACCGTCGGGGCGGACGCGCTTTTGCACGCCAAGCGCCTCTGCCAGCGGCACCAGGGCGATATCCGGCGAGTGGAGCGCCACCATGTGATCGAACTTCCCCAGCTCGATGGCCCGCACGGCAGCGGCACCAAAGCGCAGGGAAAGCAGGCGGTCAAAGGTAGTGGGTGAACCGCCGCGTTGCAGGTGCCCCAATACCATGGAGCGCGAGTCCTTGCCGGTACGCTGCGAGACCTCTTTGGCCACATATTCGGCAATGCCACCCAGGACCGCATGTTGGCGGCCGGTTTCCCCGGAACCTTTTGTTATCACGTCGCCACCTTCGGGTAGCGCGCCTTCTGCCACGACCACGATGCCATATTTATGGCCGTGCAGCTCGTTGTCCATCAGCTTGTCGCAGACCTTGTCGATGTCGAACGGTATCTCAGGAATGAGGATCACATCCGCATTGCCCGATATGCCGCTGTTGAGGGCGATAAAGCCGGCATTGCGCCCCATCACCTCCACCACCATGATCCGGTCATGGGACTTGGCCGTGGAATGCAGGCGGTCGATGGCCTCGGTGGCAATGCTGACGGCCGTATCGAAACCAAAGGTAATGACGGTTCCCCCCATGTCGTTGTCAATGGTCTTGGGAACGCCGATCACCGGCATCCCTTTTTCGGCAAAGCGGTGGGCAATCTCAAGGCTGCCGTCGCCACCGACCGCAACCAGGGCATCGAAGCGGAGACGGCGGAAGTTGTCCATGACCCGGTCGGACAGATCACGCTGCTCCCATTCGCCGGCCGCATTGCAGATCGGCATCATGAACGGGTTCCCCTTGTTGGTAGACCCCAGGATAGTGCCCCCCACGCTGGCTATGCCATCGACCTTTTCCGGAGTCAGGGTGATGATCTCTTCGGTGTTCAGGAGGCCGGTATAGCCGCATTTGATGCCGTACACCTCCCATTGCCGATTGTAGGCAGCCATGGTGACCGCCTCGATGACGGCGTTCAAACCCGGCGCGTCACCGCCACCGGTGTTGATGCAAATCTTCATTCTCTTTGACATACGGCACCTCCGCAGGAATTGGATAGGATTGGTAATAAACACATGTCAACAAACGCGGCATCACTAATTGTGGTGCGTCCGGGCAGAAAGCTCAACTGCTTTTCCTGACCTTTTTCTCCTGCACCTTCTCCTTGCCGCGATAATACTCGCGCATCTCCTTGATCTGCCGCTTCACCTCGCGCCGCAAATCCGGCGGCTCCAGCACCTCGGCGTGGGCGCCGTAGGAGAGGATCCAGGACACCAGTTCCATCTCGCCGGCGGCCGCGAATTCGATGATGACCCGCCCCTCGCTGTCGCTGCGCACCTTCTGATCAGGCCTCCAGACTCGCTCCCTGACGGCATGGGCAACATCGGCCGAAAAACGGACGCATACCTTCATGGAGGTATCGCTGACCAGGCCGAAGGCGCTCTTGAAATGCCCTTCCGGCTCATAGCCGGCCGGGATCTCGAAGCGCTGTCTGGTCGTTGCGACCCCTCGTACCCGTTCAAGGGCAAACAGCCGCATTCCCTTGCGGTTGTGGGCGTAGCCCAGGAGATAGATGCCCCCTTTGTGGAATACCAGGGTATAGGGATCGACCTCGTATTCCTCGCCCTCCTCGCGCCCCTGCTTGGCGTAGGCCAGCCGGATCCGGTACTGGTGCAGCAGTGCCCGCTGGAGTTCCTCCAAGTGTGCCGAGGCGGCCGAATAATCCCGGGCCCCGTGCATAATCGGCAACGAAACCCGCGCGATGCGCTCCAGGTGGGCGGCATAGCGGTCGGGCAGGACCGAGGTGATGGTGCGAAACAACTCTTCGATCTCGGCTTGGAAGGGGGTGCCGGCCAGATGGACCCCCAGGGAGCGCAACAGGTAGAGCGACATCAATTGGTTTAGGGTAAAGCTGATGGGCGGGATATTGCGGGATTTGGTCAGGAAGCTGTAGACCTTTTTGCCATCCTGCCATTCGGTGGTCAGGGAATAGCCGGCCTCGCCAACGGCATTCAGGTCGCGGTGGATGGTGCGGCGGTCAACGTCGCACTCTTCGGCCAGATCGTCCAGGGTCATGCCGCGCCGAGCCTCAAGGAGACGGATAATGGTATGCAGCCTGCTTGCCTGGGAATATTTTTTCGCTGGTTTGCCCTTTTGCATATTCCCTCCTTGCCGAAATCGAATTTATGAATACAATGGGCTACGGAAAATACCGGCGCCGTAGGAAGGTATTGTAACCGATTGGGCTATTTTAACAACCAATTTCTGACGTATGTTGTCGCAGCGCACGACTGGATCGGCACACCGGGCTACCCTGCCCTGTTCCTACTGAGCTTCCTGGCATCCACCCTGCTGCCGATCGGTTCGGAATGGCTGCTGATCCTGATGCTGACCAAGGGTTACCCCCAGTGGGCGACCATCATGACCGCCACTGCCGGAAATTACCTGGGCGCCGCCTGTACCTACCTGATCGGGATCTACGGCGGCCGCTGGCTGATCGAGCGGGTCATGGGCGTAACAAAGGAGCAGCAGGAGCGGGCCCGGAGTTACTACCAGCGTTATGGAACCTTTTCGTTGTTCTTTTCCTGGCTGCCGATAATAGGAGACCCGCTCTGCCTGGTGGGGGGGATGATGCGCATCAACTTCCCGCTCTTCTCCATATTGGTCGCCTCGGGCAAGCTGCTGCGCTACCTTGTCACAGCCTGGATAACCCTGCGGGCAATCAGTTGAACCTGGGACAGATAATCCGGGACGGGTTGGAGGCGTCATGGAACAGCCACAAAACGAGATCGAATCAGGACTAAACATTGTCCAGCGGTACAAGGGATACGACCGCATCATGGGGAACATCTCCTGGCTGCTGATCGCCCTGGTGGCCCTGGACATCAAACTGATGCCCACCGACAACGCCAGCCTGGCCTTTCTGGCGGCGTTCTGCGTGCTGCTGTTCTTCTACAACATGAACGCGCGCTACGGCTTGCTCTCCCGCCGTTACAGCCAGTTCAAGACCTTTGTCGACCTGATGGTATTCCTGGCGTTCATCGTGGCGGTCTGCTGGTATACCGGCCGCATCACCAGCCCTTTCATGTCGCTGATCTACCTGATCCTGATGGCCACCTCCCTGACCCAGGGCCGCCGGATCACCTACTTTATGGCTGGCCTGGCCATCACCTCCTACATCCTGCTGGCATCCGAGGAATTCCGCGAACTCCACGTCATTCTGTCCCATATCCTGGAGCTGTTCCCCTACATGCTGATCGCCCACCTGGGCGCCATGCTGGCCGGCGAGACCGAGACCGCCCGGCGCGAGGTGGAGCGGCTCTCCCTGACCGACGAGGTAACCGGCCTGAATAACATGCGCAACTTCTTCATCCTGGCCGATTCCCAGGAAAAACTGGCAAAACGCTATGGCCGCAGGTTCTCCATCTGCATGATCGACGCCGATAATCTCAAGAAGATCAACGACCAGCACGGGCATCTTGCCGGCACCGAACTGATCCGGCAGGTTGCGGCCATGATCACGGCCAACATCCGCAGCTCGGATATTTGCGCCCGCTATGGCGGCGACGAATTCGTGATCCTGTTCAATGAGTCCGGCAAACAGGAGGTTACCGCCGCTGTGGAGCGGATCGTCACCGGCATGGCCGCCATCCCCTTTGTCTTCGAAGGGATGAAACTCTCCACCACACTTTCGGCCGGTCTGGCCGCTTATCCCGAGGATGGCGGCGACGTCCGCACTGTCATGGCCAACGCCGACGAGGCCATGTATGTCAGCAAGCGCACCGGCAAAAACCGCCTGACGCTTTTCAGCGACTTCATGAACAAGCCCACCGAAAAACAGGTGCCTGAGCCCTAGAAATCAGCCCTGTTTATCCTCGTTTAATGCACATTACCCGTTACGTGGTATTATTACTCCGCGAAAATCTCGGCAGGGGGTTACCATGAAAATATTCATCGCCGGCGGAACCGGGTTTGTCGGGGGCCATCTCAAGCGTGAACTGCTGAAAAGAGGCCATGAACTGCGCATGCTGGTCCACAAACGGAGCCAGGAGACGGAAAGCGGGGTGGAGCAGGTAGAGGGGGATGTGACCCGCCTGGAGAGCTTCGTGCAGGCCATGGGCGGTTGCGATGCAGTCATCAACCTGGTGGGGATCATCAGGGAATTCCCCTCACGGGGGGTGACTTTCGAGCGTCTCCATGTGCAGGCCACGGCCAATATGCTTGCTGCCGCGCAACAGGCCGGCAGCAAGCGCTACCTGCAGATGTCGGCCCTGGGATCACGCCCCGCTGCGGTTTCCGACTATCACAAGACCAAGTTCCGGGCCGAGGAACTGGTGCGGGCCAGCAGCCTTTCCTGGACCATCATGCGCCCTTCGCTGATCTTTGGTCCCAAAGACGCCTTTGTTAACATGCTGGCCCGGCAGATGCGCCTTGCCCCAATCATGCCGGTTATCGGTAACGGCCGTTATCGCCTGCAGCCGATCCATGCCGACGACGTAGCCCGCTGCTTTGCCCTGGCCCTGGAGATGCCCGAAACCGGCGGCCAATGCTTTGAGTTGTGCGGCAACAACCGCATGAGCTATATCGAGCTACTGGATGCCGTGGCAGCGGCAATGGGCAAATCAGCGCCATTCAAGCCCCAGGCCCCCCTGAGCCTGATGAAGCTGGTCATCCCGGTCATGCAGCACCTGCCCCAATTCCCCATTACCACGGACCAGTTGCAGATGCTGATCGAGGAGAACATCTGCGACGGCCGCTGGAAACAGGCATTCCAGTTCGAACCCATTGATTTTAAACAGGGAATCGCCGAATACCTGCAGCCTTGACCGGCACCGGACTTGACACGGCTTTTGTTTTAGTGTACAAAACAACATGTTTGAATTTCAAGCAACCAATACCCGTTACGGGAAACGCCTGATCATAGCCATGGCTATGGTGTTAGCGGCCGTTGCCGGCACCCCTCATGCCGCCCGGGCAGAAGCTCCCCTGGTGGACCAGCTTGAAGATCTGGTGCTCAAGGGAAGCACCCAGGAACCCGCCGAAGGTTTTGCCTCCTATTACGCCAGCCGTTTTGTCGGGAGAAGAACCACTTCCGGCCAACGCTACAACCCCGAGAAGATGACAGCCGCACACTCCAGCCTGCCGCTGGGAACGATAGTGCGGGTGGTAAACCCGGCCACCAAGCAGGAAGTCCACGTCACCATCACTGACCGTTGCGCCAAAAAAGCATTCCACTTCATCGACCTTTCCCGAGCCGCAGCCAAAAAGATCGGGCTGTGGGGTAAGGGCAAGATCAAGGTCGTTATCATCCCCCTTATGGAAGACAAACAAAAAGAGCCCGCCTAGAAACAGCCGCTGTCCGCAAATTACCCCGTATTCCCTTTAGCCGCATCAACCATGCAACAGCCTGTATTGTATGATGTAGGCTATTGCACCGGAAAAATAACCGATCAAAGCCAAGCCGCTGATTCTCTTTAGATACCAGATGAAGTTTATCCGCTCCAATCCCATGGCCGCGACACCCGCCGCAGACCCGATAATCAGGATGGAACCACCGGTGCCGGCGCAATAGGCCATGAATTCCCACAGAAAACTGTCCGGGGGATTCGCTGCCATACCATACATCCCCATGGAGGCCGCCACCAAAGGCACGTTGTCCACTATCGCGCTGGCCAGGCCGATGAGCGTGACGATGATGTCCTGGCGGCCCACTGTAAGGTCGAGCCATCCGGCAAGCTCTGCCAGAATATGGGTGTGCTCCAGAACGGCTACCGACAGCAGAATACCGATGAAAAAGACGATAGAACCCATGTCGATTTTCATCAGGGCATGGGCCAGCGTCAGATGTTCCTTTTCCTCTTCATCCTTGTTGCGGTGCGCCAAGTCGCCAACCAGCCAGAGTATGCCCAGGCCGAAGAGTACGCCCATGAAGGGGGGCAGGTGCGTCAAGGTCTTGAATACCGGCACAAGCACCAGGATGCCGATGCCGAAAAAGAACATGAGGTTGCGCTCGAACAGCGTGGTTTCATATCCGTTGCCGCTCGCCATCTTCTCCGGAGCAACCACCTCCTTGCCCCGCAGGACAAAGCTGATGAGCACCAACGGTATGATCAGATTGATCAGAGAAGGCACCAACACCCCCTTCATGATGGCCAGGGCGCTGATCTGGCCGCCGATCCAGAGCATGGTGGTGGTCACGTCGCCGATAGGGCTCCAGGCGCCGCCTGCGTTGGCAGCCACGACAATGACCCCGGCAAAGAACAGACGGTCGTCCTGGCGGCCCAGCAGCTTCCGCATCATCGAGATCATGACAATGGTGGTAGTGAGATTGTCGAGGACCGCGCTGAGGAAGAAGGCCACAAAACCGACCAGCCACAACAATGAGGTCAGTTTGGTGGTACTGATGCGCGAAGTGATGACTTCAAAGCCGTTGTGGGCGTCAACCACTTCCACGATGGTCATGGCACCGATCAGGAAAAAGACGATCTGGGCGGTCGCAGCCAGGGATTCGTTCAATTGCTCCACGGCCAGGTTATGGTTGCCGTTCATCACCGCATAAACGGTCCATAACAGCCCGGCACCCATGAGCGCGGAGGCACTTTTGTTGATCTTTATAGGATGTTCAAGGGCAATGGCGGCGTATGCGAGAACAAAGATGATAACCAGCGCGGCGGACATTCAGTCTCCTTTTTTACGGCGATTTTAGGCTGTAACGGCATGAACGGCAACAATATCCGGTATGCAGGTCAAAAAAAAAACCGTCCCCCCTGGTTATCCAGGTGAACGGCCCTTACTGTTCTCTGCCTGATCAGGATATTCCATGCCAGGCGAGTGACTTAAAGCTAATGGATTTATATCAGTCTTGTTTTGCCAGAGCAAACGTTACTGAAAACATGGTTCCCTTGTTGCGCCTGCTCCTGACCTCGATTCGTCCTCCCATATTCTCCACCAGAGTCTTTGTTACGAACAACCCCAGACCAGTACCCTCACCAGGTTTCTTGGTGGTGTAATAGGGCTGGAAAATCTTTGTCAGCGCATCCTCGGGAATGCCGGGCCCGGTGTCGGCAATGGAGATGCAAATCTCCCCCTCCCTGGGTGCAAAGGTATCCACGAGCAGCTTGCCGCCGTCCTGTTCCATGGCCTGGAGGGAATTCATGACGATATTGAGCAGGATCTGCTTGAGCAGATTGCTGTCCATCCTCATGGTCTGCAGATGATAATCCAGGTTGCGCAGGACGGTAACGCCCCGTTTGGCGGCTTCAAAGGCGAGAAAGTCGAGGATGAACTCGACCGCCAGATTGACATCCGTCTCTTCAGTCGCCTCATCCTGCCGGCTGAAATTGAGCAAGCCGCGCGTCATCTGCGAGAGGCGCTGGGCCTCTGAACTGATACGGGCCACCATTTCACGGACAAATTCGGAGACATCGCTCTCGCGCAGGATCATCTGGGCAGCCGAGGTAATTACCGAGAGCGGGGAATTCAGCTCGTGAACCACCCCGGCCGAGATCCTGCCCAGTTCGGCCATTTTCTCATTGTAGGCCATCTGTTTGAGGAGATCTTCGTTGATCACGCCATTATTATGCTTGTCTGCCAAGGTTTTCATGCGAGCTCCGGCGTCGTAGGCGGTGCAAGACAGAAGCCGCCCACAACGTGGACGGCTTCTGCTGGTTACAAGAATAATAGGCAGGTATTACATGTTGTAGCCTGACTCGGAATGCTGGGTCTGGTCGAGGCCCATGATCTCGTCTTCCTTGTCAACGCGCAGGCCGATGGTCTTGTCAAGGACAAAGGAGATGCCCAAGGTAACTATGAAAGCATAGGAACCGGCGGCTACTACCGCGATCAGCTGGATCATGAGCTGCTTGGCATTGCCGGCCAGAAGGCCGGTGGCGCCGACCGTTGCGAAAACGCCGGTAAGGATTGCGCCGAAGGTGCCGCCAATGCCATGCACCCCAAAGGCATCCAGGGAGTCGTCATATTTGAGCTTGGCCTTGAGCAAAATGCCGCCGTAGCAGACGAGACCGGCCGCCAGCCCCATGAGCAGTGCCGCGCCCGGCTGCACAAAACCGGCTGCCGGGGTAATAACGACCAAACCTGCCACAACACCCGAGCCAAAGCCCAGAGCCGATGGCTTGCCCGAATGAATCCACTCCGCGATCATCCAGGAAAGGCCGGCTGCCGCGGGGGCGATGGTGGTGGTGGCAAAGGCCAGGCCAGCCAGGCCGCCCGCCGCATCAGAGGTATTGACACCGACTATTGCCGAGCCTGCATTGAAGCCGAACCAGCCGAACCAGAGCAGGCCAACGCCCAGCATGGTCAGCGGCAGGTTGTGGGGCGCCATGCGCTCCTGAGGGAAACCGTGGCGCTTGCCGAGGAATATCAGGAAGGCCAGGGCTGAGATACCGGATGAGAGGTGAACAACCGTGCCGCCGGCAAAGTCCAGGGCACCCTTCTTGAAGAGCCAGCCTTCAGTCATCCAGACCCAGTGGGCCAGGGGGTCATAGACCAGGGTGGTCCAAAGCAGGACGAACAGGCAATAGGCGGAGAACTTGACCCTCTCTGCCAGGGCACCGGAAATCAGGGCCACGGTGATCATGGCGAACATGGCCTGGTACATGGCAAACACCAGCTCGGGTATGGCACCCGGTTCTTTGGTGTAGTTCTGAAACAGGGCCCAGTCAACCGTACCGGTTGCGGCGTCTTTCATGATGATCAAGCCGTGTAGCATGAATTTGCTGAAGTTGCCCAGCAGACCACCACCGATATCGGGGCCGAAGGCCAGTGAATAGCCGATAATGGCCCACTGCACGCCGACTATCCCCATGGCGACAAAGGAATGCATCATGGTGGAAAGAACGTTCTTCTGGCGGACCATGCCACCGTAGAACAGGGCCAGGCCAGGGATCATGAGCAGAACCAGGGCCGAGGAAACCAGCATCCAGGCGGTATCGCCGGTATTGAGCACCGGCTTGACATCGGGCGGGGTAGCCGGTTCCGCGGCAGGAGCGGCCGTTGGGGCTTCGGATGCAGCGGGAGCGGCAGCAGCAACTGGAGCAGCGGGAGCGGCCGGAGCTGATGTTGCGGCCGCTCCCGCTTCTTTATTCTCCTCCGCCATGGCAGAGACCGGTACAAGGCCTGCCAGTAAAATCAACATCATGGCTGATATATATAGTTTGAGTTTCATCGAAAATCCTCCGTGTAAATGTTTTGGTCGCTTAACTGCTAGATCGCTTCGGAGCCTTTTTCGCCGGTCCTGATCCTGATCGCCTCTTCGAGTGGAATGATGAAAATCTTGCCATCGCCGATCCTGCCGGTCTTGGCGGTATTTTGGATCGTTTCCACCACCTTGTTTACCAACTCGTCACTCACGACTATTTCCAGTTTGATCTTTGGTATGAAGTCCACCACATATTCCGCGCCGCGATAGAGCTCGGTATGCCCCTTCTGGCGCCCATAGCCCTTGACTTCGCTGACCGTGATACCTTCGATGCCGATCTCGTTGAGGGCATCCTTGACTTCGTCCAGTTTGAAAGGTTTGATTATTGCTTCGATAAGTTTCATTACGCCTACCTCCTTGTGTGCGCCGCGTATTCTTTTATATGGTGGTCAAACTCCTCAAAAAGACGGGGAAGGGAGGCACCCTCCCCCGGATTGAAGGAGGTACAGCCTAGAATGCTATATCAAGCTGGGTAGTCAAGGCCGGCTTGCCACCCGGATTGATGCCTGGGTCAGAAGCAGATATGTTATAGAATGGGTTGAAGATAACAACTCCCACTATCAGGGAGGCATTCTTGTTGAACGCCCAGGAGCCACCAACGGATATTTCGCCATTGGCGTTGTTGCCGCTCATGTAGTCCACTGCCATCCAGAGCTTATCCGATATTTCCGGCATGCTGCGGTCCCAGGATGCCAAGACGCCGCTGTTGGCGTTTTTACCCAGAGCACGCTCGGATCCGTAGTAACCTCCAACAGAAAGACGGCCAATCACCGGAAGGGTCTTACCGACAAGGCCATATGTGATGTTCTGGCGAGTGGAGCCGTGCGCTGATGGGTTGTCGTAGGTCCCTGCATTGAAGATACCGACAGCAACGGCCGGCAATCCTTTCATACCGAAAGCATCCTCGGGAGTTCCCAATTTGGCGTTGAAATAAAAAGGATGGTTGTCAGCATAGTTGTCGTTCTGAAACCCGGTTGTCAGAAAATCAACACCAACTTCCAGCTTGATGTTCTCAAGCGGCAGCACACCGGCGCTCAGGCCGAGATCATAATAGTTGGGGTTCAGGCCGGCAGTATCTTTGTTGGAAAACCGCGTGTAGTTGTCGATGTCGATATGGACATCCTTGAAACCTTTGACATCGGGGGAAGGGATCCAAATTTGGGTGGAGGGGGTTGCCATTGCCGAACCACATGCTAAAACTACTACCGTACATGCTGCTGCCAGAATTCTTCCAAGTTTCATCTTTCCTCTCCTTTTCATCGTTGATTTTGAACGGTGATGGGATGAAAGCTTCTTTGGTTTCACCTTATGCACGTTCTGTAGAGTAGAATGTTGTTGGCCACAACTACAAATGGAGGTTAATCGCCCCACGGAAGCTCATTAAGCACGGAATGTGCCATAATTGTTTTAATCAATAATGGCGGCAAGTTATATTAATTTGCCGTGCCGCAACAATTCATACCTATCGAAAACAAAGTATGATTGCCCATAAAATATACAGCGATATTTCGGCACGGATACGAAACAGCTTCCTTAATGGGCGTGCAAATCGTGTAAGTTTTTGATTTCAGTAGCGCCGTCAGTGCTCTGCACAAAAATTGCTCACAAGCTGAAATATTTGACTTAGCGTGGTTTTTTCAGGTAGGTTATGCCAGTCCAGACATCGTAAAAGGGAGGATTTCAATGACATTTGCAGCAAAGATCGGCGAAGTACCCAATTTCGGCAAAAAGGTCGTAACCGTGAACGGCCAGGAGGTCCTGCTGGTCAACATCAAGGGAACCATCTACGCCTGCGAGAATGAATGCCCGCACCAGGGGAGCCCCATGACCGCTGCCGTGGTCAAGAACGACTATATCTCCTGCCCGCGCCACGGCTACCGCTTCAGCCTTGTTGACGGCAGCTGCAGCGACCATCCCGAGTGTACTCTCAAGATCTATCCGGTTCAACTCACTGGAGACGACATCCTGATCGACCTGGCCTGATCCTATGCACCGCGTGGCGATTGGCCTCTTTGCGGCCGGCACAGTTACGCTTTCCGTCGCGGCGGCCGGTCACGCCCTGCTGTTCAAGCGCGACTCGCGCTCGGCCCTGGGATGGATGAGCCTGAATCTGACCCTGCCGCTCTTCGGACCGTTCCTGTACTGGTGCCTGGGCATCAACCGGATCTCGCGCCGGGCGCGGAGTTGGAGCAAAAGCGGCCGCCGCATCAGCGGCGCGGAGATTTACCCGATCGACGACCCCGAGGGAGAGCCTGTCCAATTGCCGCCCGGTGCCCGCCACCTGCAAGACCTGCAAACCATCGCCGACCGGATAGTGCGCACCAGGTTGCGGGCAGGAAACCTGGTGACCCCGCTCATCGACGGCGAAGAGGCCTATCCGGTTATGCTGGCGGCCATCCGCCAGGCACGGGAATCCATCAATCTCTCCAGCTATATCTTCGATGCCAATGGAATCGGGGCCGAATTTGTAGAGCAACTCCGGCAGGCCGAAAAGCGGGGCGTGGCAGTACGGGTGATCATCGATGCGCTGGGAGAGAAATACAGCCGCTTGTCGCCCCGCAAGGCCCTGGCCGGATCACGGGTGCAACTGAAACGCTACCTTCCCTTGCGCCACGGCGCCTACATCAATCTCCGCAACCACCGCAAACTGCTGATCATCGACGGCCGCGAAGCCTTCACCGGCGGCATGAACATCCGCAGCCGCCACCAGCCATCCCGGACCGCGCCGGCCAACGCCATTCACGACATGCATTTCTGTGTCCAGGGGCCGGTGGTCAACGACCTGCAGCGGGCCTTTCTGGAGGACTGGCACTTCGTCACCGGCGAGCGCCTGGTCGATCCGCTCTTTTTCCCGCTTTTGGAACAGCAGGGCAATTCCATCGCACGCTGCATCAGCGACGGCCCTGACCGGGAATTTCGAAAACTGGAGCAGATCATCATGGGGGCGCTCTCCTGTGCCGATGAATCGGTCTTCATCATGACACCCTACTTCATACCGGACCGGTCGATGGTGGCGGCCCTGATCACCGCGGCCCTGCGCGGGGTTGATGTGCGTATCGTGCTGCCGGCCAGAAACAACCTCCCTTTCATCCACTGGGCCAACCGGGCCATCTTGCCGGAACTGCTCGCCAACAACATCAAGGTCTATTATCAGCCGCCCCCCTTTGTCCACACCAAACTCCTGCTGGTGGACGATGTCTGGACCCTGATCGGTTCGGCCAACCTGGATGCCCGCAGCCTGAGGCTCAACTTCGAGCTCGACCTGAGCATCTTCGACGAAGCCTTTGCCGCCCGGATCAGGCAGCATTTCAAGACCGCCCTGGCCGCATCCCGCAGGATCACCCGGACCGAGCTCAGACAACGCCCCATAGCGGTCAAGCTCAGGGACAACTTTGCCCGCCTGTTTTCGCCGTATCTCTGAACATAGCTCCCCCTGCCCCCCTCTTACTTAAGAGGAGGAACATATAAGCCCCTCCCCTTAAGTTAAGGGGAGGCAGGGGAGGGGTTATGCGCCTTCAGCCTTCGGTCTTTAACCTTCCCTCTTGCCAAACCAATGTGCACTCATTTTCAGCACTGCCCACGGATTCGGCAGGCAACACTGATCCCGGACCACTCCGACCTGATTCGGCAACCGATTTTCTATCGCCTGTAACATGCCAGGATCACTTATACCCCTGTCCGAACTAAACAATTTTTTCATACTATATTTTAAAATAGTATTACGATGGCACGCCCGTTGCTTGCCACGAAAGACAACGAAGGTCAAAGGCGACCGGCGCAAGCCGTCGCCTTTTTTTATTGTCGCCGGCCAGTTTGATCTACCCATTTCAAACAGAAGGAGGAGGTAAAGATGAAACTCAAGAAGTTGGTGTTGATGGCGCTGGCCATGGTGGTGCTCGGGCAGACCCTGACAGGCTGCAAGTCGGGCAACAAGGAGGCCCAGGAGAACAAGGATGCCAAGCCGGCGGTGGCCCAGGCCAAAGCACCCTTGCGCATCGCCTACAGCGACTGGCCCGGCTGGGTGGCCTGGGAGATCGGTATCCAGAAGGGCTTTTTCAAGGAGGCCGGGGTGGATGTGCAGTTCCAGTGGTTCGAATACGCCCCGTCCATGGACGCCTTTGTGGCCAACAAGGTCGATGCCGTGGCCATGTCCAACGGTGACACCCTGGTGAACGGAGCCAAGGGCAAAAAAGGGGTCATGATCCTGATCAATGATTACAGCAGCGGCAACGACATGATCGTGGCCCGCCCCGGCATCAAGTCCATCAAGGACCTGAAAGGGAAGAAGGTTGCACTGGAAGTCGGCCTGCTCGAACATCTCATGCTCAATCACGCCCTGAAGAAAAACGGCATGAAACCGGAAGACGTGAAGCTCATCAATACCCCCACTCACCAGACCGCCCAGACATTGGCCTCCGGCGATGTGGACGCCATTGCGGCCTGGCAGCCCAACTCAGGGCAGGCCCTGAAGGCACTGGACAGCGCCAAGGCGATCTACACCAGCGCCGACGCCCCGGGCCTGATCTACGACGCCCTGGTGGTCGATCCCCAGAGCCTGGTTGACCGCAAGGAGGATTGGCAGAAGGTGGTCAAGGTCTGGTACAAAATCATCGACTACATGAAAGACCCGGCCCACCAGAAGGAGATCCTGGACATCATGTCGGCCCGCGTCAATGTTCCGCCCGCCGAATACGCCACCTACATGAAAGGGACCCACTTCCTCACCCTGGCGGAAGAGCAGGTGGTCTTCAAGAAGGACAACAGCCTGAAGTCGCTCTACGGCTCCAGCAAGAATGCCGACGAATTCAACGTGGCCAACAAGGTCTATGACAACGCCCAGAATCCGGATGACTACATCGATGCATCATTCATCACCAACCTGAAGTAAGGATCATAAGAGGACGAGCAATGGCGCGCGCACGATACTTCATCATCTGGAAAGAGCTGGACCCGCGACGGCGCAGGGTCTTCCAGGTATTTTCCTTCATCATCCCGCTGGCGGTCTGGTCGCTGGTAAGCTACTGCCCGTTTGTATGGCACCCGATGGTGAAGGTATCGGACCCGGGAGGTATCGCCCATTTCAGGGTCGATGCGCTGGTCGCGAAAGAGGCCTTTTTCCGGGAGAACGCCAAGGCTCTCGAAGAACATCGCAAACCGGCTCAGGGGGTGCTGGCCAATCCGGTCTACCTGCCGGCACCCCATGAGGTTGCAAAAAGTTTCTACAAGGCCTTTGTCACCCCGCCCCGGCTGCCCGAGGAGCCGTGGCTGCACGAAAGCCTGTGGCACAGCATCAAAATCATCATCTGGGGCTTCCTGATCTCATCGGTGATTGCCGTGCCCCTCGGCATCCTCGCCGGCACCTACCGGATCTTCTCCTACATGACCGAACCGTTCGTGGAGTTTTTCCGCTACCTGCCGGCCCCGGCCTTTGCGGCCCTGTCCGTGGCCGTGCTCGGCATCTATGACGGCCCCAAGGTAGCCATCATCGTCATCGGCACATTTTTTCAGCAAGTGCTGATGATCTCCAACACTACCCAGAGGCTGGACCCGGCCCTGCTGGAGGCGGCCCAGACCCTGGGCGCCCGTGGCTTGAAGCTGTTCACGCGGGTGGTGATCCCGGGCATCCTGCCGGATGTCTACCGCGACATGCGCATCCTGCTCGGCTGGGCCTGGACCTACCTGATCGTGGCCGAGGTAGTGGGCAACAGCACCGGCATCACCTGGTTCATCAACCAGCAGGCCAAGTACCGTATCTATTACAACGTCTACGCCGCCATCATCATGATCGGCATTATCGGCATCACCACCGACATCTTCCTGGCCTGGCTCGGCTCCGAGCTGTTTGTCTGGAAGAGCCGCAAGAGAAGTATCCTTTCCCGCTTGCGGACGGTTTACAGCACTTCCAGGACCGAACCGGAAACAGTACAGGTGTCCCATGACAACGCATGACGTCGCACTTCCCAGCTACCTGGAACAGAGCCCGGAGGTCAGCGCCCGCTTCCGGCGGATCGCGGAGCGTCCGGTCGTCCTGAAAGTCAACCAGCTCGGCAAGACCTTCGACAGCGTCAAAGGGCGCATCCAGGCCCTGCACGACATCTCCTTCCAAGTGCGCCGCCGCGAATTCATCAGCATCATCGGCCCGTCCGGCTGCGGCAAATCCACGCTGATCAGGATCCTGGCCGGGCTGGATGACCACTCCTCCGGCGAGATCCTCCTGGACGACCGGGAGGTCACCGGGCCGGGCCAGGATCGCGGCATGGTCTTTCAGGGCTATACCCTTTTCCCCTGGTTGACCGTGTTGAAGAATGTGATGTTCGGCCTGGAGGTTTCCGGCGGGACCAACGGCATTGCCGGCGTATCCGCCGAGCAGGAGGCGCGGGGCTGGATCGAGATGGTCGGCCTGGAGGCCTTTGCCGATGCCTATCCCCATGAGCTGTCCGGCGGCATGAAGCAGCGTGTGGCCATTGCCCGCGCCCTGGCCAACCGGCCGCGCATCCTGCTGATGGACGAGCCCTTCGGAGCCCTGGACGCCCAGACCCGGGCCAAGATGCAGTCCTATCTGCTGCAAATCTGGAAGAACGTGGACATCACGATCCTTTTCATTACCCATGACCTGGAGGAGGCCATCTACCTCTCCGACCGGATCGTGGTGCTCAAGGCCAACCCTGGCGAGATCCAGGAGGTGATCGAGGTGCCGGTGGAACATCCCCGCGCGCCCGAACAGTTCCTTTCCCGGGAGTTCCTGGCCACGAAGAAGCGCCTGGAGGAGTTGATTCACCCGGCCAAGGATGCCGAAGACATGCTCCCCATCATCAGGATGACGCAGGTGGGGGATGATGTGTATTGAGACTGAAGGTAGAAGGTAGAAGGCTGAAGACTGAAGTCCGAAGGTTTTAATCCTTCAGTCTTCAACCTTCAGTCTTCAGTCTTCAGCCTTACACCGTTTCAAGGAAAGGACAACAAACCATGAAAAAGAGCCAAGGCATCAAGAGGATCTGCATCGCCCTGCCGGAATCGCTGGCGGACGAGCTTGATCTGGTGACCGCCAGCAGCAGCTTTCAAAACCGCAGCAACGCGGTCACCGAGATGCTGCGGGACGCACTCATCTCCAGGCGGGAGAAGCTCAACCTGCGCGAGGTGATGGCCGGAAGCATCACCATCTTCTACGACGAATCGCGCAACCAGATCCAACAACGCCTGGCTGAGATACAACGGTCCTATCTCAAGGAGGTGGTCAGTTCTCTGAACGTCATGCTGGAGAACAACTACCGCATGGAGGTCTTCATCGTCCAGGGACCGGTCTACCGCCTGCGGGGGTTGTCCCAGGAGCTGGTGGCCTGCAAGGGGGTCGAGACCGGCAAGCTGACCCTGACCGGCACCACGCTGCCGCCGCTCCATGCCCGCAAGAAACAGAAACAGGAGAGCACACCATGAACATTGACCAGAACAAGATTCTTTTCGAGGAGATCATGCCCGGAGGCTGGAACCGGTCCCATATCCTCAAGGCCGGCACAGCCCTGCGCCTTACCGACCTGGAAGGGGGCGCCAATGTATCGGCCATCTTCTACAACGCCCGGAACGCCACGGAGCGCTACAACATGCCCGACACCCTCAAGGCCCAGTTCATCTCCTGTATCGCCAAAGGGTGCGTCTGCTACTCGGACATGGGGCGGGTCCTGGTCTCGGTGATCGACGACAGCTGCGGCTGGCACGACACCATCGGCGGTGTTTCCAATGCCGGGACCAATCAGCGCAAATACGGCCTCAGTCCCTACCAGGAGGCACGCAACAACTATTACCGCAACGGCTTCGACTCGCTGCTGCTGGAGCTGGCCAAGCACGGCCTGGGAAAGCGCGACCTGGTGGCCCCGGTCAATTTCTTCACCAAGATCGGCGTGGACCAGGAAGGGAACATGGCCCATGTCCCCGGCAATTCCAAACCGGGTGGCTACGTGGACCTGCAAGCCGAGATGGACACCCTGGTGGTGCTCTGCAGCTGCCCCCATCCGTTGGACCCCAACCCGGAGTATGCGCCCAAACCGGTCAAACTCACCGTCTGGCGCTCGGCCATCACCACGGAGGAGAACCCCTGCCGCTCCTTCTGCCCCCAGAACGAGCGGGGGTTTCTTAATACGGTCGAGTACGGGTTGTGAATAATGTTTCTAGGGAACTTGCGCAATTAACTTCCTCCCCCTTCAAGGGGGAGGTCAGGAGGGGGATGGGGTTGATTTGGCACCGGATTTAACCTATCCCCACCCCAACCCTCCCCTTGAAGGGGAGGGAGTAAAATCAGCCTATGTTTTCCACACCGAAAGGAACGAACCATGGCCATATCGACACTCAAGGAAAGCAGCCTCAACCCCGCCGACGTAGCCTATGAAACGGTGCTGCCGGCCGGCGAGCACTGGATCCATCCGATAAAAAAGGGGCAAACCTTCCGGATCGTTGACCTGGAGGGGAACCAGGCGGTGGACACCCTCTTCTACAGCGCCCAGGACTACAGCGAACGCTACAGCGCCGTGGACACCATCAGGGAGCAGGCCAACGTCTACCTCTCCACCGGCTCCAGGCTGCTCTCGTCGGAGGGCAACACCATGCTGGTCATTACGGCCGATACCTGCGGCCGCCACGACACCCTGGGGGGCGGCTGCTCCGCCGAAAGCAACTCAGTCCGCTACCCGCGCGAGAAGCGCTACATGCACAACTGCCGCGACAGCTTCATGAAAGGGCTGCTCCAATGGGGCCAGGGCATGGACAAGCGCGAGATCACCCACAACATCAATTTTTTCATGAACGTGCCGATCTCGCCCGATGGCAAGTCCGCCTTTGCCGACGGCATCTCCGAACCGGGCAAGTACGTGGAGATGCGGGCCGAGATGGACGTGATCTGTCTGATCTCCAACTGCCCCCAGCTCAACAATCCCTGCAACGCCTACAATCCCACCCCGGTCAGGCTGTTGATCTGGGATTGAGCAAAGGAACCCTCCATGTTCACAAAAGTGCTCATAGCCAATCGCGGCGAGATCGCCTGCCGCATCATCAGGACCTTGCGCAGGATGGGGATCGGTTCGGTGGCGGTCTATTCCGAAGCCGACGCCGATGCCCGCCATGTCATCGAGGCGGACGAGGCCGTCTGCCTGGGTGAACCAGCGCCGGCCGCCAGTTACCTGAACAGCGCCAAGGTCCTCCAGGCAGCCTTGGAGTGCGGCGCCCAGGCCATCCACCCCGGTTACGGCTTCCTCAGCGAGAACCCGGAGTTTGCCGAGGCCTGCCAAGGGGCGGGCATAGCCTTCATCGGACCCTCCGCCGAGACCATGCGCGCCTTCGGCCTCAAGCACCGCGCCCGGGAGCTGGCCGAGCAGAGCGGCGTACCGCTGCTTCCGGGCAGCGGCATCCTGGGAGATGCTGACCAGGCAGCGAAACTGGCGGTCAAAATCGGTTATCCGGTCATGCTCAAGAGCACTGCCGGCGGGGGCGGCATCGGCATGGCGCTCTGTCGGGACGAGGAGGAGCTGCTCACTTCGTTCAGCGGTATCGAGCGACTGGCCCGCAACAACTTCAAGGAGTGCGGCCTGTTCCTGGAGAAATACGTGGGCCGTGCGCGCCACGTGGAGGTACAGATCTTCGGGGACGGCCAGGGCAATGCCATCACCCTGGGGACCCGGGACTGCTCCATGCAGCGCCGCAACCAGAAGGTGATCGAGGAGACCCCGGCGCCGGGGCTTGCCACGGCGCAGGTGGAGCAGATCTGTACTGCGGCGCGGCACCTGGCAGAGGCGGCCAGGTACGAGTCGGCCGGCACCGTGGAGTTCGTGCTGGACGCGGACAGCGGCCAATTCTATTTCCTGGAGGTCAACACCCGCCTGCAGGTGGAGCACACCGTCACCGAGGAGGTGCACGGCATCGACCTGGTGGAATGGATGGTGCGCCAGGCCAGCGGCGACCTCCCCCCCCTGGCGGAGCTTGCGCCAGTTGCCAGTGGTTGCGCCATGCAGGTCCGTATCTACGCCGAGGACCCGGGCAAGAACTTCCAGCCCTGCTCCGGCATCCTGACCGATGTCCGCTTCCCCGCCGGAATCCGTTGCGATGGCTGGGTCGAGCGGGGCACCGAGGTCAGCGCCTATTACGACCCACTCCTGGCCAAGGTCATTGTCAGGGGCAAGGACCGGAGCGAGGTGCTGGAACGGATGGGCCAGGCCCTCGCGGAAACCCGCCTGGCCGGGATCGAGACCAATCTGGGCTATCTCGGCCAGATCATCGGTGACAGCCGCTTCAAAGCCGGCGACGTCTCCACGAAGATGCTCGAAACCCTGGTCTACCGGGCCGCCACCATTGAGGTGCTGGCAGGGGGGACATGCAGCACCATCCAGGACTATCCCGGCCGCACCGGCTACTGGGAGGTGGGGGTGCCCCCTTCCGGGCCCATGGACCACCTGAGCTTCCGCCTGGGAAACCGCCTGCTGGGCAACCCGGAGCAGGCCGCGGGCCTGGAAATGACCATTACCGGCCCGACCCTGGTCTTTAACGCCGACAGCGCCATCTGCCTGACCGGCGCCCCAATGAAGGCCACCCTGGATGGCCTGGATCTCCCCTACTGGAGCGTGGTAACCGTAAAAAAGGGCGCGGTCCTGAAGATGGGCGCCGTTGTCGGGGCCGGCCAGCGCAGCTACCTGGCCATCACGGGCGGTTTTGATGTCCCGGACTACCTGGGGAGCAAGGCCACCTTCACCCTGGGCGAATTCGGCGGCCACGGCGGCCGTGCCCTGCGGGCCGGGGATGTGCTCCGTTTCTTCCCGGCCAAGGCAATGCCAGTGGAGGCGGTGCTGCCCGAAGCGCTCCGGCCGGTCCTGGACAACCGCTGGGAGATCGGCGTGCTCTACGGCCCCCATGGCGCGCCCGATTTCTTTACCGGGCAGGATATCGAGACCTTTTTCGCCGCCGACTGGGAGGTGCACTACAACTCGGCCCGCACCGGGGTCCGCCTGATCGGACCGAAACCGGACTGGGCCCGCCGCGACGGCGGCGAAGCCGGGCTGCACCCCTCCAACATCCATGACAACGCCTATGCCATCGGCACGATCGATTTCACCGGCGACATGCCGATCATCCTCGGCCCCGACGGCCCGAGCCTGGGCGGCTTTGTCTGCCCGGCCACCATTGTCCAGGCCGAGCTCTGGAAGATCGGCCAGCTGAAGCCCGGCGACCGGGTCCGCTTCCGGCGTCTCTCCCAGCTGGATGCGGAAACCCTGGAGCAGCACCAGGAAGAAGGGCTGAGGACGCTCCAACCGCTTCCCCTGCCCCAGTTGGACAGTGCCGGGGAAGCGGCCGCAACCAGCCCCATCGTCCATGTCCTGCCCGCCGTTGGCGAGCGCCCCGAGGCGGTCTGCCGGCGTTCCGGCGACAAATACCTGCTGATCGAGTACGGCCAGCCGCGCATCGACCTGAACTACCGCTTCCGGGTCCATGCCCTGATGGAATGGCTGCGGCAAAACGTCGGGGCCGGAATCATCGACCTGACCCCTGGCATCCGTTCGTTGCAGGTCCATTACGACAACCGCCTCCTGGGGCTGGACACCCTGATCGCCCGGCTGGTGGAGGCGGAGGAGGCCATCCCCGCCCTGGACGACCTGACCGTCCCGAGCCGCATCGTGCACCTGCCGCTTAGCTGGGACGACCCCGCCACCCGCCTGGCCATCGAAAAATACACCCAATCGGTGCGGCCGGACGCCCCCTGGTGCCCGAGCAACATCGAGTTCATCCGCCGCATCAACGGCCTGGGATCGGTGGAAGAGGTGCAGCAGATCCTCTTCAACGCCAGCTACCTGGTCATGGGGTTGGGGGACGTCTACCTGGGCGCGCCCGTGGCCACGCCCCTGGACCCACGGCAGCGGCTGGTGACCACCAAGTACAACCCGGCCCGGACCTGGACCCCGGAAAATGCCGTCGGCATCGGCGGCGCCTACCTCTGCGTCTACGGCATGGAGGGGCCCGGCGGCTACCAGTTCGTGGGGCGCACCGTGCAGATGTGGAACCGTTATCGCCTGACCAGCCGCTTCGAAGCGGGCCGGCCGTGGTTGTTGCGCCATTTCGACCAGCTCCGCTTCCACCCGGTTTCCCACGAGGAGTTGCTGCGGATGCGGCGGGGGTTCAGCAATGGCACCTTTGACCTGCACATTGAGGAGACCACCCTCAGCCTGCGGGATTACCACGCCTTCCTGGAGGAACACGCGGAAGAGATTACCGTCGCCAAGAGTCGCCAGGCCGCGGCCTTCGAGGCGGAACGGAGGCGTTGGGAGGAGAGCGGCCAGGCCCATTTCGTCTCCGAGAGCGCCGACACCATGGAGGTCAGTGAGGAAGGAACTGTCAGCGCCGGCTGCGAAGCGGTTTCCTCGCCACTCTCGGGCGTAGTCTGGCGCATCGTTGCCCAGCCGGGTGAGAGCGTGCAGGAAGGGGATTGCGTGGTGATCATGGAGAGCATGAAGATGGAGACCGCCATCACCGCCACCTGCACGGGGATCGTGGAGCAGCTTCTCTGCACGGAAGGGACGTACCTCAATGCCGGCCGCACCCTGCTGAGCATCCGGCCGAATGAGGCATGAAAACCCTTATGGACTCGGAAAAACCAAGTACCCCCGTAGGGGCGTGGGCTTGCCCCGCCCTTGTTGCAATCTCCACCCAAAGGCGGGCGACCCAAGGGCACGCCCCTACGGAAAAAACGTATAATTATATTTTCCGAGTCCCTTATTGCATTTGAACAAAGGAGGTCTCCATGAACATAGCCACGCTTCGGCAACAATACAAAAACCTTGAGTTGACGCCCAAAACCATGATCGACAACGTGCTGGCGCGGATCGCGGCCAACAAGGATTCCAATATCTGGATTCACCTGCTGCCGCAAGAAGAGCTCTATGCCTATGCCGACCGTCTGGCCGGGCAGTCGCCCGCAAGCCTGCCGCTCTATGGCATCCCCTTTGCCATCAAGGACAACATCGACCTGGCCGGCGCGCCAACCACTGCAGCCTGCCCGGATTACCGCTACATCCCGGAGCAATCGGCCTTTGTGGTGCAGCGCCTGATCGAGGCCGGCGCCATCCCCATCGGCAAGACCAACCTGGACCAGTTCGCCACCGGCCTGGTGGGGGTGCGCTCCCCCTATGGCACGGCCCGCAATCCCTACAGCAACGGGCACATCCCCGGCGGCTCCAGCTCCGGCTCGGCCGTGGCAGTGGCCACCGGAGAGGTGTGCTTCGCACTCGGGACCGACACCGCCGGGTCAGGGCGGGTGCCGGCGGCCTTCTGCAACCTGTTCGGGGTCAAGCCGACCCGGGGCCTCATCAGCACTGGCGGTGTCGTGCCGGCCTGCCGCAGCCTGGATTGCGTCTCGATCTTTGCCCAGGACGCGGCCGATGCCGCCCTGGTCCTGGAGATTGCCCAGGGATACGACCCCTTTGATCCGTTCGCGCGCCCAATCGGGAAAGGAACCGGCATTGACGGCTATTCCTTCACCTTCGGCGTGCCCGGCCCAGGGGAGCTGGAGTTCTTCGGCAACAGCGACTACGAACAACTGTTCCACCAGGCCGTTGCCCGGCTGGAACAGCTTGGCGGCAGGAAACGGGAGATCGATTTCCACCCGTTCCTGGAGGCTGCCCGCCTGCTTTACGAAGGCCCCTGGGTGGCGGAACGCTACGCCGCGCTCCAGGCATTCATCGAGGCCAAGCCGGCGGCTTTCTTCCCGGTCACCCATGAGATCATCTCCAAAGGGATCAACCCCACGGCCGTGGATGCCTTCAAGGCCATGTACCGGCTGCAGGCGTTGCGCCAGGCAACTGCCGCGGTCTGGGACGATATCGGCCTCCTGGTCACGCCCACTGCCGGCACCATCTACACGGTTGCCGAGGTGGCGGCCGATCCGATCCGGCTCAACTCCAACCTGGGCTACTACACCAACTTCATGAACCTGCTGGATCTGGCGGCCCTGGCCGTGCCTGCCGGCTTCACCAGAGCCGGGCTCCCCTTTGGCATCACCCTGGCCGCCCCGGCCTTCTCCGATTCTTTCCTGCTGCGGGTCGGCGAGCGTTTCAGCCATCACGATGGGGGGCAGCGGGAGCTGGTGGCGGTCTGCGGCGCCCATCTGCGCGGGCTGCCCCTTAACCGCCAACTGTTGGAACTGGGGGGGAGTTTTGTACGCGAGGCCAGGACCGCGCCCCACTACCGGCTCTTCGCCCTTGATACCACGCCCCCCAAGCCGGGGCTGTTGCGCAGCGCCCAGGGGGGCGCCCCCATCGACCTGGAGATCTGGGAACTGCCGGCAGCCGGGCTGGGGCGCTTTTTGGCTGCCATTCCCGCACCGCTGGGGTTGGGCAAGGTCGAGCTGGAGGATGGCGGCCGGGTCACCGGTTTCCTGGTGGAGGCGGCTGCCGTGGAGCAGGCGCAAGAGATTACCGCGTTCGGCGGCTGGAAGAGGTATCTGGAGGGGTGATCGGGACTTTGGGTAAAACTGCCCGTTGTGTCAGAATTTGTAGCTGAGCCAGGTGGTGAATATTCCCCCGAAACAGGCCTTACTGCGGCATCAACTGCCGCAGGCGTTCGGGCTCTTCCCCCAGCCAATCCGGATTCCGGGCAGTGCCGTCGAATATGGAAGTGGTCTTGAACGGCTCAAACTCGCCGGTTGCTGCCGCCTGCGCGGTTTTTGCCAGCAACGCTCCCACCTCCTGCTCATTCATGGGCCGAAATGTTCGCGCCGCCCGGCAGGCCTGGTCTAGAATATCCATGCCGTCGATCCCGGTTATGACGACCGAGGTGGGCAAATTCAGGGCATAGTGCAGGCACTCCAGCGGGGTCACCTTGTTGGACCTGAGGATAATGCCGTTGGCCATGCTCTTCATGCCGAGGATGCCGATGTTCTGCCTGACCAGCTCCGGCACCACCAGTTGTTCGAAACTCCGGTAGTGCGCGTCCATCACGTTCAGCGGCATCTGGACCGTGTCGAACCTGAAACCGTGATCCGTTGCCACCTTGAGCATGTACAGATGGATGTTCGGGTCCTTGTGCCCGGTGAAACCGATATAGCGGATCTTTCCCGCTGCACTGGCCTCCACGAGCGCCGCATGGGCGCCCTCTTTGTCGAAAATCCTGTGCGGGTCCTCATAGCGTAGGATCTCGTGGTGCTGCACAAGATCGATCATCTCCACCTGGAGGCGCCGCAGCGAATCATCTATCTGCCTGGCCGCCACCCTTTTCGTGCGGCCGTCGATCTTGGTCATCAGGAATGCCCTGTCGCGGTAGCCGTCGCACAGCGCCTTGCCCATGCGGATCTCGCTGGCGCCCTCGTTGTAATCCCAGCAATTGTCCATGAAATTGATGCCGCGATCGATGGCGGTGCGCACGATGCGGATGGCCAGCTGCTCATCCACCTGCCCGAGGCCCAAGTGCCAGCCGCCGACCCCGATCGCCGAGACCTTCTCTCCGGTGCTGCCGAGTGTCCGGTACAACATTTCCGATGGTGTGCTATCCGGCATGACTTTCCTCCCTTGTGTTGACATTGAGACGACATGGTGGCAAAAGCCCGGCCCGGCCGCGTTTGAGAAGCATGCTTTTCCCCACCGAAATCGCCGGCAGTGCTGAACAGCTTTCTTAATCTACTACAACAGATCGCGGGAAAGTCAAACAGGGGCCTTTCTTGCTTTTCGGCTATGTCAATCGTATACTCCAGTCAATATCAAGGACTAATTCTCAAATAAATTACCCACATGACGCGGCGGTAACAGGATGAAAAAGAAAAAGGACAGCATGACGATCATCGCCCGGCAGGATCATGGGATCTCCCGCAAGATCATGAACCCGAACGCCCTGCGCATCCTCTACCGCCTGAAAGACAACGGCTTTGTCGGCTATTTCGTGGGCGGCTGCGTGCGCGACCTGCTGCTGGGACGGGAGCCCAAGGATTTCGACGTGGTGACCAACGCCACCCCTGGCGAAGTGAAGCGGCTGTTCCGCAACTGCCGCCTTGTGGGGCGGCGCTTCCGTCTCGCGCACATCCACTTCCAGGATGAGATCATCGAGGTGGCGACCTTTCGGTCCCAGGCCACCAACGAGCCGGAGCCAGAGGCAAAGGGAGCAGACGGAGCGGAATACCGGCAGCGGCACCCGAGCATGCTGAAGGACGATGACGGCATGATCCTGCGGGACAACGTCTTCGGCACCCCCGAAGAGGATGCCCTGCGCCGCGACTTCACCGTCAACGCGCTTTCCTACAATATCGCCGATTTCTCGATCATCGACTACACCGGCGGCCTTGCCGACCTCAATGCCGGCATCATCCGCACCATCGGCGATCCCGATGTCCGTTTCCAGGAAGACCCGGTACGGATGCTGCGGGCAGTGCGCTTTGCCGCCCAGCTCGGCTTCACCATCGAGGAAAACACCCGGAAGGCGCTGGTCGTTGCCGCTGACACCATTGTCAGGTCGGCACCGCCCCGCCTCTACGAAGAGATGCTTAAACTTCTCCTCTCGGGGGAAGGGGCCAAGTGCTACGATCTCCTCCGCCATACCGGGCTCTTTGCTGCGCTATTTCCGGCCTTCTCCAGCTGGCTCGACGCCGAGAGCGACGGTTTTCCCCACACCCGCTTCGGCGAGATGCTCGGCTATGTCGATTCCCGCACCCAACAGGGGGACAAGGTCTCCCCGCCGCTCCTCCTGGCTCTCCTGTTCGGCCAGTACATCGATGAAAAGGCGGAGCGCTTCCGCCGCCAGGGCAGCCCCTGGCAGCAGAGCGTTGACGCCGCGGTGGCGGAGTTCATGGGCGAAACCTGTCCGATCGTCATGATCGCGAACCGTGTTGGGATGGCGCTCCGCGACATTATCAGCCAGCAGATGCGCCTGAAAAAGATCCCCGGCCGCAGACCGGAGGCGTTCATCGCCCGGCGTGATTTCACTGATATCATCGAATACTGCCGGATCACCCGGGGCGACAAAAAGGACGTCGCCAAGCAGCTCGACTGGTGGACGGCCCAGGCACAGCAGCAAGGACCGGTGCCGGTGCCTGCGGAACTCACCGAAGACGCCGAAGCGCCGCAACGGAAGAGAAGGAGACGCCGCCGGCGAAAGCCAAATCCCGAGTGAAACCTGCTTTCGACCCTATTCTACTATTACAGTGATATTTTAGCTCCAGAAGCGCTTAAGATATTTGTTAATATCATTGCAGTGATATTTATGTTGAATTGAGGCATGTTTTTAACTAAAGTAGCACTGCAATAGTATTATACGGCGTAAAGCGCAACAATGGAGCAGAGTATGCGAAGAGTAATAATACCGTTCCCTGTCCCGGAATCCCAGCCGCTGCTCGATGCGGAGACACTAGGTGTCTTTGTACGAGCAAGCCGCACCAAGACGGGCATGGGAATCCATGAGGCTGCCGCTTTCTGTGGTGTGGCAGTGGGCACCATGCAGAAGATCGAGAGAGCCAGTGGCGATGTTAAGCTGAGTTCAATCCTGACCGTCTGCAAGATGCTTGGGATATCACTTACTATCGGCAGCAAGACAAACTCATGACAGAAAACCTCCTCACCTACCTGGATGGCGCCTACCTCGGAAAGATCACTCTCGATGGGCAATTTGAGACTTATGGCCTGGAATATGCCGAATCCTGGATCGAGGGGGGAGGATTTCCGATCTCTCCACAGCTGAAGTTTCACAAATCCCCTGGCGATTCTGTCAGGCGTTTTCTTGCCAACCTTCTCCCTGAAGGGAGGTGGCTTGAGGAATTGTCGTTATCCGCGCACATTTCCAAGTCAAACACCTTTGGGTTGATCGCCGCAATCGGAGCTGAAACTACCGGGGCGCTCACCTTCCGTATTGATGGTGCAGGGAGCGATACAGACACGACTGGTTTCCGGCCGATTGAGACACGGGAACTGGAGGAAAGGATTCGGGAACGTAATGACAGGCCTATTAGCCTCTGGGACGGCAAGCACCGGCTTTCAACCGCGGGAGTGCAGGAAAAATTACCCATATTGATCATGCCGGATGGCTCTTTCGGCTTTGGCGAAGGAGAGCTCGCATCAACCCACATTCTGAAATTCGATACCAGGCAAAACATCCATCTGGTACTCAATGAGTATATTTGTATGACGCTGGCTCACATGGTCGGTTTACCCGCTGCCAACGTCAAGTTTGAGCGGATAGGGGAGCCGGTCCTGGTGGTGGAGCGCTTTGACAGAAAGTGGAGCGGTGACCGCATGATCAAGCGTCTGCATCTGATTGATGGCTGCCAGATGCTGGATTTGCTGCCAACATACAAGTATGAGCGGCCGTTCGGCAAAACCGGACATGCTGCTGGATTGAGAACTGGCGCATCGTTGCAAATGTTATTTGATTCTGCCAAGTCCTGCAGAGTCCCGGCGCTGACGATCAGAGACATGTTGAACTGGACATTGTTTCAATTATTGATCGGCAACAGTGATGCTCATGCGAAAAATATTTCCTTTTTCGTCGGAAAAGCAGGAATCAACCTTGCACCGGCATACGATTTGGTCTGTATCGACGTCTGCGGAGATCAGTATGACCGGGATATCGCGATGGCAATCGGCGACGTCTTTGACCCTGAGGATATCCAGGCATGGCAGCTGGCCGAGATGTGTTTTGAGTGCAAGTTGCCGCAACTTCAGACAGCCCGGATGCTCGACTCGCTCTGCAACAACATGCTTCGCGCGCTGTCGGCAATCCCTTTACCGGAACTTCTTACGCCTGCTGAAAAAGAATTTGCACGGAATTTGATACAGGTAATTACAGACAAGGTTCACAGGTATCAGGGATATGCAAAGCAGTTGCCTGGATTGAAAATATAGAAATGATCAGCAGTGTTCGTTTGGTTTATGCAGTTGCCTTAAAAGTTCTCCCTCCCCTGCGGACCCAAAGGGCCTAAAGGCGCCGGCGAAAGCCAAATGGGAAGAGCGGGGTGGAAGGGGTGTAGTTACGACGAAGCCGGAACCTTAACCAGCCGGTCCGGAAGAAATGTTCCATTTGGGTAGATCACCAGTTCACGCGCATGCGCGTGAACTGGTCAACAAAGAGTTGAACAATGACGAGACAGGAACATTATGAATAAATCAGAAAAGTTCGAACTCATTGGTTACGCTTTGGCGATTATGGCCATTTTCACCCTCGTCCAATCGCCTCTTTTAAACGCAATCGGAGTAGTCATGGCGATTAGTATGCTTTTTAGGCTGAAAACTATTTATGGCAAAGAATAGAAAAAAGGGGGGTCCCCCAGATTCCACCACCTCTCAAAATGAAACTGGGAGCCGCTAGATGGCGGCTCCCAGTTTTGCAACATTGTCATTGTCTTTCAAATTCATGCGGTATATTTTGGGCAATAAAAAACCCCGGGATCGTCACCGACTCAAGGTCGGGAGAGGATTTCTCCGGGGGCTGCAGACAAATAATAGCTATTGCGGGTGATACATGCAAGCAAATTTTTCAGACCAACTCCGCCGAGCAATCTCACACGAACGCCTCGACGCCTACCGTCAACGCGGTTCCAGCAATGACGATGCGGAGCTGTTTGCCCATTACGCTTGGAACATGGCATTGTCAGAGAGCCTATACACACCGCTTCAATGTCTGGAAGTCAGCCTCCGAAATGGAATCCACGATGCCGCAACGACATATTTCAAAACCGACAAATGGTTTGATCTGCCAGGAGTACTGTACCCGCAAGAAATCAACAAAGTACAAGAAGCAAAAAATACTCTTATCAAAAGCAAAAAACCGCTTGAAGCAGGAAGAATAATACCGGAATTGACCTTCGGTTTTTGGACGAGCCTGTTTGATGTTCGGTACGAAAAAATATTCTGGCCGTGGTTACTAAAGCCAGTTGTCCCCAATATGCCCCGCCACATCAGGATCAGAAAGAATCTCTCCAAACGTCTCAACCGCATCCGAACGCTTAGAAACCGGATATTTCATCATGAACCAATTTGGCACTGGCGCGATCTTCAGAATCAACACACAGACACTCTCGAAGCCATCACATGGGTAAATCCAGCAATGATGGCTTTTGTGGAGCAGTTCGACCGATTTGAAGAGATTTACAAAAATGGGATAGTCGAATACAGGAAGATTATTACTGCCTTGCCATAAGTAAGAGTGTCCAACTTGCGGCTCGACCAGACCGCCGGGAAGGACTGGGCGGGCTGGCCAGCCTTATGGCGTTGGATCAATAAAGAACCACGATGTGAGGGCAAGGATACCTGCAAGGTAGTTATATTCCACCAAACAGAGTAGTCGGGAAAGCATGAACAATCCTACGCAGCCAACGAAAGAGTCTGCACATGTCGCATCCTCTGAGCCATCGCTTTTTCAGCAGTTTTCAGGTCATAACTAGTTTGCAGGTTCATCCAGTAGGTCGGCGTTTGGCTGAATACCTTGCCGAAAAGCACAGCCAGTTCTGCCGTAACAGGGCGTGAACCCTTGATAACATGAGATATTCGCATGGGTGAAACGCCAATTGCATGAGCAAATGCGTTTTGCGACATGCCAAGCTCTTCAAGTATTTCCTTCAGGAAGACCCCCGGATGTATGGGGGGAAGCCCGTTTTTGACAGCCATAAGATTTCTCCTTTAATGGTAATCGGTGATTTCGACATCAGTAGCATCACCATTGGTAAACTGAAAGCATACACGCCACTGGTCATTAATTCTGATGCTCCACTGTCCCGTTCTATCACCGGAAAGGGTTTCAAGGCGGTTTGACGGGGGCATTAGCAAATCAGTAACCTCGCGTGCATTGTCCAACTGCGTTAATCGCATGATCGCGCGGGTTATGATTTCCGTTGGAAGTTTTTTGGACTTCCCCGTGGCAAAGAGTTTCTCAGTTTCTTTGTTCGCGAATGATGTGATCATGTTTTCAATCTAAACAATTTGTTTATATGAGTCAACCGAAATACCAGCGCATGAGTGCAAGTTTCCAACTTGCAGCTAGACCGGCCAAAAGAACGCGGTCAACCCTTGCCCATGAGTCAAAGCCCTAAATTTGAGGTAACCATGACACGGATGAATGATAATTCCGGAATACCCACAAAGGCTGTGTGGCGGTCTCGTTGGCCGGCGTTATTTGCCTTGCTGGCACTCGGCGGCCTGTATGCGGCATTGCCTTCCTCTTTGCTGATCGGCGGATCACGCTGGCTTCTTCTGGTCGTTATTTCCTTACTTATCGTACCTGTTATGATCACGTATTACAAAGGCGCTTACGCCGTAAACCAGGTGCTGGGTTATATCTTGAATGGCGTGGTGACAGCAGCCATGATCATTTCTTTGGCATTATTGATCATGGCCTTGCCCTCACATCTGGAAAAACCGCAAGATCTATACCGATTAGCGTCGTGCTTCAGCCATTAAAATCAGGGGTTCAAAGCCCAGTAATGAGTATATGACTTATTGTGTCACTACTCTGGAGT
>Ga0172380_10002188_pt1 | contig 31162 bp, 37 predicted proteins | sample Leawe162metaG_FD_119747 | JGI IMG/M metagenome (GOLD analysis project Ga0172380, IMG submission 119747) | Leachate microbial communities from a municipal landfill in Southern Ontario, Canada - Leachate well 162 metaG | ecosystem: Engineered > Solid waste > Landfill > Unclassified | place... | reverse complement strand
ATCCGTTTTCGCTCGCCGCTACTAACGGACTCTCTGTGATTTCCTTTCCTCCGGGTACTTAGATGTTTCAGTTCCCCGGGTGCCCCGGTTACCACTAATACCTCACTCTTTCTATGGACAATTAAAAAGTTCTCTTATATTTAGTTTTATACGCTAAACATAAAAGAGTCTAAATTATCAGCAGAAAGAGTGAGGACTTCATAGCAACCTGCCCTAAACGGGCGGGTTTCCCCATTCGGATACCACCGGATCAAAGCGTCGTTGATCGCTCCCCGATGATTTTCGTTAATCTCGATACGTCCTTTATCGGTCAACACTTCCTAGGCATCCACATATTGACTTTAATTGAAATAGCACAGACTTTAGAAAATCAATTCTAAAATCTGGCCTAGTTTTAATATAACCCCAATTTTTAATGTACTCTAATAGGGTTAACTATTAGTATTTAGGCTCTTTAAAACCCAAATATTAAGAGTTAACCGTGCTTGCCCTCCGTAGCCTTGGCGTAGGATGGGTGGACCCAAGGAGACTCGAACTCCTGACCTCCTCATTGCAAATGAGGCGCACTACCAGCTGTGCTATGGGCCCGAACTCTTTGATTTATTTCTGGCCTTCGCTCAACTGGGCCCTTATTGCAAATCAAACCCTGACTCCGACAAGCGGAATCTTACTTTTATAAATTTTTAAACCTTTGGAGAAAAACCCGTAAAACGCAAAAGAGGCTAAAAAGTCAGTATTGCGGCCAAATTTATTGACCTTAATCGTTGTCTTTTAAAAACTTTATCATGCGTAATTCGATTTACCTCAAAAGGTAAGAACTATTCTACACAATATACTTAGAATCGTCAAGCACGAATTAGTACGCGCAAACGGCTAAGCTCTATACTGCCGGCATAACTACAAATTAATTATTTCTAGCCTCATTTGAGGCTGGTTCTATTTTGGTGACTTGTCAGCTCAAATTGGTCGATTTTGCTCATTTTTTGAACTTAAAAATATCTTATAGTTTTTCTTGACATATAATTTTTCTTTGTTATACTCGCTACTTATCGCAAAGACTTAAGAGCAATTTTAAGTCCAAACGACTATGTTAAAGGCAGGTATATCGGTGCTACTTACTGTGGCAACACTTATAGTAGCTACCCCACAAACTAACGCCCAAGACTTAAATAAGTTAAGTCTGGTTACGGCTCACGAGGAAATTTCAGACATCTGTAATTCTCCTTTAAAGCCATACGTCATTACTCAGTCAAAAAACTGTCCGCTCGAGAGACTGCGGCAAACGCAATCTGTTCTTAACGTAAAAGAGGCAAAAGCTGAAGAATTTTCAGTTGCCCACTCCATAAGCGCTTCTATATATACACCTACACCAACAAGAGCTCCATCTCCTACGCCAACTGTAATAGTCTCTGAGATGGCAGTCGTCACGCCTTCAACACCGAAACCTACAGTTATAGTCAGTGAACAAAATGTCACACATGTGGGAAATAACCCAGATATTGTTCTCGATTTAGTTAACGCGCACAGAGCTTCTATCGGAAAAACTGCCTTTATAAAAGACGAAGCGCTTTGCAGCCTAGCTCAAACCAGATCAAACGAACTAGCGGGAGAAATAGCAAATGGATCGCTTCACTCAGGACTATTTAACAGAAATCTGGGATACTGGATAACTGAGAACGCGAAGGTAGGCGGAGATGAAAATGAAACACTACGATGGTGGTTAAATTCTTCAATTCATAGAAGCCAAATTCAAAGCGACTATACAAATGCATGCGCAGGATGTACAGGTAAAAACTGCGCACTACTATTTACTAACTACACTCCGAAAGGAAATAAAGTAGCACTCGCAGAATAATAGTTTTATTCTAATACTAGTCAACCAGTCTTTAGGCTGGTTTTTTTTGTATGAAAAACCCCGCCCTTTATGGGGGCGGGGCTGTGGCGCGCTTCTCAGCGCGAATTCGCATATTACCCCTCCACGACTTGGAGGTCTGGAACGGCCGGCGACGCGCCGTAGCACTTCGTGACAAACTCTGTAGTCACTCGGAACGTGTCGTCTGTATATTCCCTGACGACGAAACCCCCGTCGATGAGATGGTTCCAGTGGAACCTTCCCCTTGGCTCAAATTTATCGAGCTCCTCCTGGGCCATTGGCCCCCAACCGCCCTTTTCTTGGCAGAGACGAACGACAAGCTTTGCCGCGACTTCAGTCTCGTAATGCCCGAAGGCACCCCAGAAATGTGTCTCTGTGTTGATGTCGCTGGGCTTGATCGGGCACTGAGCGGGATCTGTGATTACGTGCATGATTGCGTTCTCCTTTGCGGTTCTACCGCTGAATCGTGGTCGTATGACCCTCAGGCCTCAATGCTGTCGACGAATTCGCCGAAGCTAAGTCTGACCCAAACATATGCGTTTCCCTTCAGGTCAGGAAACTGATTGACTATGGCCGAGAGAATCTCGACCGCTGCACTTCGTGCGATCTTCCTCCGCTCCGGGTAATCGTTGGCGTTCACGGAAATTTGGACCATGTAGCCGAGCGTCACGTCGTAAAGACCGGTCGGTCTGAACTCAAGCTCGACATCTTCCGGGCTCAGAGCAGCCTCCGGGTGGTCCTTGATGCCCAAATGGTCAGCGACCAATGGGCCAAGGTTTATCACAAGCCAATCGATGATTTCGAACTGTCCCCGAGATATGGACGGGTCGTACTTGATGACAACTTCTGGCACTTCTGCCCTCCTGCCGTTTGGATTTCTAGTCGGCGGTCTGAAAACCAATAAAGATTTCCAAAACGCCGACTACAAAAAATATGCGAATGTTAAAGTACCATCCTCGCTTAGACGCGAGTCTAGGCGGGCTAAATTTGAGCTCAAAATATGCAATACATCTCGAGTCAAAGTGGGGAAATTATATCAAATTTGAGGTGGAATTACAATACTATGAGTCTTATTTCTGCTCTTCGAGATATTTACTATTTAACTATCAGGCGTCAAATACCAAATTCCAAACTAAAGTTTAAATCATTAAACATTAAATATTTAATATTAGTTTGATGAATTGATGCTTGGAATTTGAAAATTAATCTAAGCACGGGAACAGCGAGGTTATCGCAGCCGGAATAAACGCTATTTATTTTCTTCCAAGTAGCGCTCTACGTCTAAAGCCGCTTCGCAGCCATATCCGGCGGCGGTGATTGCCTGCATATATTTGTGATCGTATACGTCTCCTGCTACAAAAACTCCAGGAATGTTCGTTCTAGTTCCTTCTGTGCGTTTTATAAATCCTTTGTCGTCACGGTCTACATTTGGAAAAACACCCGAATTAGGAGTGTGCCCTATAGCTACAAAAAGTCCATTCACGCTAAATTCCCAGATAGTCTCCCCTTCTTTTGCCTCTATGGTTGCGCCTCCCACATCCTCAACCTTTTTTACAATATTTTCTGTTGAACCTGCAGGTTTTACGAGAAGATCATTTTTAGTAACAAGTTTTATTTTTTCAACAACCTGATCTCCTATCACCTCAATAGGCGCGGTGTTATAAAAAACAGTAATTTTAGGATTCTCTAGTACGCGCTTTTTCATAATCTCAGACGCCCTGAATTCATCACGGCGATGAACCAGATAAATTTCTGATGCAAATTTCGAAAGAACTGTTGCCTCCTCCATAGCACTGTCTCCTCCTCCTACAACCATGACTTTTTTATTTCTGTAAAATGCAGCGTCACAAGGAGCACACGACGAAACACCACGACCAATTTTCTCCTTTTCTCCTGGAATCTGCAACCACTTGGTATCAGCACCAGTAGCTATAATTACACTTTTTGAATAAAAAATTTCACCGTCCTCTGCAGTCAATTTAAATGGAGTCTGTGAAAAATCACCTTGTGAAAAGTTAACGTCTTTTATCTGCGTTCCGTACTTTTCCGCTTGCTTTCTCATATTTCCCATAAGCTCCGGTCCCATTATTCCTTCTGGAAATCCGGGGAAATTCTCAACTTCTGTAGTTAGCATTAACTGTCCTCCCCACACTTTACCCGCCAGCATTAAAGTTTTTAAGTCTGCACGGGAGTTATAAATTGCAGCAGTAAGCCCTGAAGGACCGCTTCCTATAATTGCTACGTCATAAATATCTTTATTTTCCATAAAAAAATTGCGCCTAGAACATATGGAAGCGTTTTTATAAATCTATACGCTATACCCTATACCCTAAACGCTAACCTAATATTTCATCAGCTGTCTTTTTTAACTGCTCTTTGGATTGGACTCCTACCATAGTGTTTTGAGGCTCTCCGTCTTTAAAGAAAATTAAAGTCGGGATAGATAAAATATTAAATTTTCCTGGAGTTTCACTATTCTCATCGACGTTCATTTTAACAACATTTACCTTATCCTTATACTCTTCCCCAAATGCGTCAACTATCGGACCGATAATCTTACATGGCTGGCACCATTCTGCCCAAAAATCGACTAAAGTTAATTTGTCTGATTTTAAAACTTCTGATTCAAATGTTTCGTCTGTAACTACTTTTCCCATAAAGGTTAAAACAGTATATTAGTCTCCATACACTCTTGTCAAGAGAAGTTTTGATAGATTTTAAAAATACAATTACAAGCGCATAGCGCTTGTAATGTACGTCAAATAACTTCTCTATTTAAAATAAGATCTAACTTGATAAAGAAGATAAAAGCCAATAAGTGACATAAGTATTCCCCCGAGCGAAAACATCACAACGCTCGAAATTAAACCTACGACTTCACTGTAGTAGACAAAATTCCATCCGCCTTCCTTTTTCTTTTGTAATTTAGGAAATGCCATAAGCAAAAGCACGGATGAGATGAGGCCTAATACTAGAACTACTATCCCATAATTTGCTCCGCTGACTCCTCCCCAATACATATAGGCAGAAAAAGAGCTAAATAGTCCAAGGCTTGAGATGGCACCTACGATTCCCAGTATTCCAACGATTAGCGAGAACCAGGGAAGAACCATAACTATAAAATCGCGTCCACCCTTAGGAAGCGCTGGAAGCTTTTTGAAGTATCCCTCAACCATGTCTATATATTTATTTACTGAATTATTTGCAGCCATTTATTATTCACCTCCCCTCACTGATTATCATATCACAACCGCCCTAAAGGACAGAAGGAGTCAAATGATATAATGTTTCTTATGGCAAAGCACTACTTTTCAGTCATAATTCCCGCTTTAAATGAAGAAATATATATAGGACGCCTTATGCGTGATTTAGGAAAACAAAATTTTAAAGATTTTGAGGTTATTATTGCAGATGGGAAATCAGAGGATAATACAGTTAATGTCGCAAAAGACTATGCGAAAAACTACCCTCTTAAAGTAGTTAGCTCAAAAAAAAGAAATCTGTCACACCAAAGAAATATAGGAGCAGAAAATGCGACTGGAGAATATTTTTTCTTTATAGACGCTGATAATTCTATCCCAAAAAACTTTCTCGAGGAGGCAAAAAACTTTATTAATAAATATAATTGTGACGTTGTTATACCTAAATTAGAAGCTGAAAAACAAAAACCCTGGGACAAGCTGATCTATCCGTTCTCGACCTTTTTAATAAAGATTTTTCTCTATACACCGCGCCCTTTTTCAACTGGAGGAAATATTATCGTAAAAGCAAATTTTTTTAAGAAAACAAATGGCTTTAATGAAAAAATATTTGTAGGAGAAGACCATGACATGATAAGACAACTATACGAAAATAGCGCGAAAATGAGGCTATTGACTAATTCTTTCGTTATATTTTCGACTCGTAGATTTGAGCAGGAAGGGTTATCTGCTTATTTAAAATTTGCCTTTGCATTTTGTTATCTAATTTTCTTCCGCAGGATTGAAAATAAATTATATAATTATCAGATGGGAGGAGATAATTTTAAATAACATGAAATTTATAAGACCATTTGGAATTATGCTTCTTTTTGTCGCTATTCCTCACTTTTTTATACTCCTTTTTATGGCTATAGCAACAAGAAATATTGAATTTCTAAATATCTTTAACGTTCTGGGACTTTCATATTTTTTCCCTAATATCGGAAAGGGACTACTAAGTAATACCCTCTCTTTTGCGATTGTCGCGGCAATTTACTTTTTTTTCTATTTCAGAAAGCGCAGGAAATAGCTTAATATTTTTTAATTTGATAGAATTCTTTTTTGTATGCAGTACGACATTATTATAGTGGGGGCAGGAATTTCAGGCGCAGTAATTGCGGAACGATACGCAACGCTTCTAAACAAAAAGGTTCTTATCATAGAAAAACGTGATCACATAGGAGGCAACTGCTATGACTACTATGACGATGCAGGTTTACTAATTAGCAAATACGGCGCACATCTCTTCCACACAAATTACGATGACGTATGGCAATACGTCCAAAAGTTTTCTGAATTTACCCCTTATGAGCACCGCGTTCTTGCAAAAGTCGATGAAAAATTAGTACCCGTTCCTGTAAATATCACAACTGTAAATATGCTTTTAGGCGAAAATATTAAAAATGAATCTGAAATGGATGAGTGGCTGTTAAAAAACCAAGTAAAAAATGATAATCCCAAAAACGGCCGTGAGGCAGCACTCTCTAGGGTCGGACAAAAACTCTACGATAAAATCTTTAAAAACTACACAAAAAAACAGTGGGATAAGTACCCCGAGGAGCTTGATGCGTCAGTATTAAACAGGATTCCTGTCAGAAATAATTTTGATGACAGGTATTTTTCAGATACTTATCAAGGTCAGCCAAAAGATGGCTACACAAAATTATTTGAAAAAATGCTTAATCACCCTAATGTCACAGTGAGGCTAAATACTGATTTTTTTGAAATAAAAGACACCTTAAAAGATTACGAAAGACTTTTTTATACCGGACCAATTGACCAATATTTTGGTTATAAATATGCAAAGGAGGCAAATTTAGAATACCGTTCTTTAAAATTTCAATTTGAAACGCATGACCAAAAATATTTTCAGGAAAATTCAGTTATTAACTATCCTAACACGGAAGATTTTACCAGAATTGTTGAATATAAATATTTTACAAATCAAGTTCATCCCAAAACAACGATCTCAAAGGAGTTCAGCACCGATTATATTCCCGGGGTAAATGAGCCCTACTACCCTGTTCCTAATCCTAAAAATGAAGAAATCTTTTCAAAATACCAAAAAGAAGCGCTAGAACTTGAAAGGGAAGGGATTCATTTTGTGGGAAGGCTTGCTAACTACAAATATTTTAATATGGATCAGGCATTTAAAAATGCACTCGATTTGTTTTATAATTTAAATCCTAACGTAGATAATAATAATCCTTTATAATATAATCTTACGAATCCATATGCCAAAATTTGACGCATCAATTGTAATCCCCGCCTTTAATGAAGAAGACTATATAGGCGCCTGCCTCCAGTCACTTGCTTGGCAAAAAACGAAGAAGAAATTTGAAGTAATAGTAATAGATAACAACTCAACAGACAACACAAATAAAGTCGCTAAATCTTTTAAAAACAAGCTAAATCTAAAAGTTATAGTCGAAAAAGAACAAGGACGAGGTGTTGCTCGCTGGAGGGGCTTTGAGGAAGCAACGGGAAATATAATTTTTTCAACTGACGCAGATACTATTCTTCCTGAAGATTGGATTGAAATTTTTATGAAACATTTTAAAGATAAAAAAATCGTTGCTGTAACTAGCCTTTGCAACATAGATGAACCGTCAAGAATGGATAAGGCTATTTTTAAATTCTTTCTTCTTCTAGCAAATGAGGGTCACAGGATAGCACTGGGGCACTACTGGTTATCAGGATTTTCGTACGCAATTCGTCGTGATACATATGAAAAAGCTGGAAAAATAAATAAAGAACTTGACGCGCTTGATGATATAGATCTGGCAAGACGCGTTAGAAAATTAGGAAAAATAAAGCTTGTGCGAAACGTCCCCGTACTCTCCTCCAATAGAAGATTTAAAAATGGTATGACAACCGGTCTTTTAGGATACGTAAAACCATTTATAAAAGTTGCTATTTTGAAAAATAAAAATTTTATAATGGATAACGCCAGATAATTACTTCTGTTTTTTAACGTAATCGACTGCATTTTCCCTACAAAAAAACATAAAGCATCTAATTAGAAAAACAATTCCTACGTAACGCGTTATATCAATATGAATTTTAACGTCGTGCAGAAAACCTTTTACAAATCCGTATTTATAGATCTTATATATATTTTCTCCCGCGGATGACACCCAAAAGACCTTCTTCTTTTCTTTCATCATATATCGGTTAATTGCATATTCTAAAAGGTAACCATGGGGCTTATCTTTGAGTATTTGCCTCAAATCATCAGTCTTTAGGACTCTTTCTCCAGAGATTAATATATCCCAGCGCAGAAGCTTTATGTAAAAAAGCTCTTTAATCCTTCTAAAAATAATCATGTCGATTATTGGATTATTTAAAATTAGAGCTACCGTGTCTTCAATTTCTTTTGAGTCTATATTTATTAAATCCGCATCAATTAAAATTACATAGTCGGTCGTAACGCTTTCAAGCGCAGTATTTACAGCCTCAGCTTTCCCTGTATTTTTTTTAAGAATAATTAAATTAACCCCTAATTTTTCTTTGACTATCTCATCTCGGGCATCAGATGATACTGATCCGTCGTCAATGCAAATAACGTCAGAAATATTTTTTACTTTTAGAATTGTCTTTATGACTCCTACTACTCTTTGAGGATTTTCGTTATAAAAAGGAATAATACATGTGCATTTTGCCTTTTTTGATAACTCCATGAAAATAATTATAGCAAAGAACTAAAAATCTAATGGTACCTGAGTCGCTTTTTCCTTCTTCTGATTTTCTTTTTTTGAATCTTTATTTGGATCCCAGATTTCAACAACTCCATAAGTATTATCATACCCTGGGACTATATGGATATTTCTGGACCGCACTTTTTCAATTCCTTCAGCAAGTCTTTCCCCACCAAGCGACGCTATCTCTTTAAGAGGCGTCTTTAGTAGAATCTCATGCTCAGTTCCCAGTTCATTTAGCAGCTTTTCAAACATCGAAGTAATTCTCTGCGTTCCAACTCCACCCCCTAAGGCTTCTGATAATATCTCAAGAAGTGGTACGAGGTTAACATAACTCGGGCGCCGCCCAGAGGGCTCTGCCCCGGTGGGCCTTTTTCCATTCTTATCCCTCCCGCCCTCGGGCGAGGTCTCGCCTGTCTTACTGCCAAGCGGCTTGGCGGACATCCACACAACCCCAAATTCGTCTTTTTTCTCAATATAATTTTTCTCCGGAGAATTTGCCAGATCTTCTACGCGATGCATAACGCCTACCGTTAGTCCGCTTCCGCATACAGGACACACTGTACCGTTTTTCTTTGTTTCTGCTGGTGTTTGGACGATATTGCAGTTTCGGTGGCCTGTATAGTGATATTTACCCTCCTCTGGATAAAATTCTATCGTATAACCGATTTTAAATACTCGCTCGCGCCCAGGAACAAGTGCGTTCATAATATTGTCATAATTTATATCTGATTCCTTGATTTTTGAAGTTTGAAGTTTGAAGTTTGAAGTTTCTTTTTGTACTTTGTGCAAAATGGTGGCTTCCCGTCCCATTTTTTGCATAGAATGTGCATCGGAAAAACTGACGATAGATCTATTCTCGAGCTCATTTATCCGCCAATTCATCGTAGGGTCAGAAGAAAGTCCCGTCTCTACTGCAAAAATTCGTTTAGCATATTTCCCAAAACAATCCTCAATCCTGTCATAACCGGATTTACTTCCATATAAAGAAAACCACGGGGTCCAAATGTGACACGGAATAATGGCAATTTTGTTATCGATTGAAAGAAGGAGCTCCATCAGATTCACTGAAGATATTCCCAAGATTGGTCTCCCATCTGACGATAGATTGAATCCGCGTTTTAAAAATTCTTTATTTATTTTATCTACCACTTCAAGATTTGGCGCAAAAATCAGATTATGAATTCTTCTGACTGCTCCACCCTCTGAATATATACTTGAAACCTCAGTTGAGAGCATAAAATATGTAGATAAATCCTCTTTTTGAGTAGCAAGTGGTAATTCGCGTATTAAATCTTTTTCGTTTTTAAGTTTATAAATTCCTGAATTAACTTCTGCCAGCTGGGCCTTTGCCTCTCTAAGCCATATAGGATGGGTAAAGTCTGAAACTGATAGTAGATTTAAGCCCTTCATCCTACCCCACAAAAACATATTTGTGAGGTTCATTTTCTGTGAAACAGCGCGTGAAAATCTGGAGTGTAAATGTAAATCAGTAACTAGTTCTTTCACACTTGTGATTTAACCAGAAGGGAAGTTCTATTTCAAGGTATTTTACCTTTCAAGCTCTATGAATACAAAATTATGGCCGTTTTCGCGATCATTTACTGATGTAATTATTCTTTTAAAGTCATTTTTATACTCGGGGAAAAAAGCGTCAGCGTCAAGCGCAGTACTATCTACAACTGTAAGATAAAGTTTGTCTGCGTATTTTATAGAAGCACTATAAATTTGTGCTCCACCTATTACAAAAACTTCAGAGTCCTCAAAATCCTTTGCTATCTCAAGCGCATTTTCTATACTATCCGCTTTTATTACCCCCTCTGGTAATTTAAATTCTTTATCACGAGTAACGACGATATTTGTTCTATTAGGTAAAGCGTGTCCTATGCTTTCAAAAGTTTTTCTCCCCATGATAACAACGTGACCAGTAGTTTTTTCCTTAAATCGAGCCATGTCTTTTGGGAGATTAAATAAAAGCTTATTATCGCGTCCCAGCTCGCGATTTTTCCCTATAACTGCAATCAGTGACAGATGTAGTGGCTTATTCATGATAGTTAAAATACTTCCTCAGCTTTTCAACATACGGACGACGCTCGTCCTCAGTCGTCCACTTCGTATTATGATGATTTTCGTAAAATTTGTCATCTTTATATCTGGGGAAAACATGCAAATGAAGATGCCATACGTCCTGATTACCTTCTGGTTCATTATGCTGCTTTGTCGATACGCCATCGCACCCGTAGGTTTTTTTCAGGGCAATTGCGATCTCTTTTGACATACTAGCCACAGCGTGTAGATACTTTTCCTCGATATCGTATAAATTTTCGAAGTGTTCATTTGGAATTACGATAACGTGTCCGGGATTTGTAACAGTCCATTTTCCAGATATAAAAGCTGTTGCCAGATTATTTTTCAAAACAACATCACGGTGACTGGTTACAGGATTTTCCTGCTTTTTTACTATTCTGCAGAGCGGACAATCATAATCTTTCGGCGCGTGATTATACATTTTTAAATAATTTTAATCCTTCTCTTATCGCATTTTCTGTATTTGCTATTAGAGTGAGCTCGGGAACTTTTTCAAGCTCTACCCACTCGGGAATTGTCTCCTCAGACGATCGTAATTCCCCTGTAAATTTTCTTGCTACAAATACATCCCATTTCATATCAGCTATTTCTCCGCCTTTTCTCGGTATCTTTGCGTAAAAAGGCTCTTTGATTTTAATTAAATCGCTTTTTTCTGCTCTGAGTCCTGTCTCTTCAAATAGCTCTCTAAGCGCTCCTTCTTCCAAAGTCTCTCCCTGCTCAAGTCTTCCGGAAGGCAGAGCATATGTACCTGTAAGATGCCCCGCACCCTCGGTATGCCTTACCATTAGAACTTTATTATTATTTATGATAAAGACCCCAATGCAGGGAATGTACGAAGAATATTCCATATTGATATTATACAGCGATAGGTGCTTTTATGGGCGGATGTGGATCATAACCCTCGAGCGTAAAATCCTCTAATTTAAAACTAAAAATATCTTTTACTTTAGGATTTATTTTCATTTTAGGAAGTGGTCGAAGTTCTCGTGATAACTGCAGATTTGCTTGCTCAAAATGATTCAAAAACAAATGAGTATCACCAAGTGTATGGACGAATTCTCCCAACTTTAAACCTGTAACCTGTGCAATCATCATAGTGAGTAGCGCATATGAAGCAATATTAAAGGGTACTCCCAGAAAGAAATCAGCACTTCGTTGATAAAGTTGGCAATTTAATCTACCGTCAATGACCTGGAATTGGAAAAGACTGTGACATGGCGGCAAGCCCGCAATAGCCATTTCTTTAATATCTGCCACATTCCAAGCCGAAACAAGTATTCTGCGTGAATCAGGATTCGTTTTTAATGTGTCTATTACTTGCTGAATCTGATCAATTTCTCCCCCTTTTCCATCTGGCCAGTGTCGCCATTGGTAGCCATAAACAGGTCCTAATTCACCCCATTTTTTTGCAAATTTAGGATCATTAGCAATTTTATCAGTGAAAGACTTCATGCCCTCTCGCCACTCCTGAGAATAAGTTTCCTCGGGGATTACTATGCGTTTTTCATTTTGCTGCACGTAATTGCGATATGGCCATTCATCCCAAATATGAACATTATTCTTTATTAAATATTCAATATTGCTGTCGCCATTCAAAAACCATAGAAGTTCATGCGTAATTCCACGCATAAAAAGCTTTTTAGTGGTAAGAAGCGGGAATCCTTCATTTAAATCAAACCGCATTTGACGACCAAAAACAGTTGCAGCATCGGTACCCTGCCTAGTGTGCTTAACAAAGCCATTTTCCTTTATGTCTCTTAGTAGATCCAAATATTGTTTTTCAGAAGTTACTAATTTTTTCATTCTATCCTGTCGTTCCAAATCCTCCTCGGGATTTTTTACTCATTTTGCTAACTTCAAAAAGTTGAGGCTTAGCAATTTTTATTATAACTCCCTGAGCAATCCTCTCACCCTTTTCTACCGTAACTATTTTTTTAGAAATATTAAGAACACAAAGCTTTAATTCGTCATCTTCACCGCTATAATCCTGATCAATCACACCCACTGAATTTGCAACAATTAACCCTTTTTTCATCGGAGTGCTGCTTCTTGAAAATAAAAATAATCCATAACCCTTAGGAACCTTAATAACTATATTTAGAGGAACGAAGTTCATTTCACCAGCTTTTACCCTTACCTCTTCTCTTGCGACGAAATCAAATCCCACAGCGCCATTTGTCTGGTACTCAGGCAACGGCAAATTTTTATCAATTCTTTTTATATTAACTTTCATTTTATTTTTTTCTGAATTCTTTTTACCAAATCCGCAAGCAGTAAGTCTACTTCGCGCTCTCCGTCAACTTTTATAAATTCTGTAGGATACTTTTCTAAGAGCACTTCATACCCTTTTTTAATTTTTACAAGTTTTTCTTTTTTATCATAAATTTCACCGTGCTTTGCACTTTTTTTAATTCTTCTATATGCCTCTCCTACTGACACATCCAGATAAAAGGTGTAGTCCGGAGAGAGAAATTGGTTATACATAGAAAGAATCGAAAACGCCGCCATATAATAATCCGGCTTTCCCTCGAGATCTGAAATCCCGTAAGCAACAGCTGACCAGAAATATCTGTCTGTAACTATCACATATCCCTTTTTAAGATACTTCTCAAGCTCAACCTGATGTACTCCACGATCAGCGCAAAACATATATTGCAGAGATAAAGGCGGGACTTTAATTTCTCCTGATAGAACCTGACGGATAAGCTTTCCGGTTGGCTCGTCAGTTGGCTCTTTTGTGTAGATCGCTTTTATCTTTTTTTTCTTTAGCTCTTCTACTATTCTTTGTGCTTGCGTAGTCTTACCAGACCCATCCATACCCTCTATCGCAACTAAAAGTCCGGGGTATTTATGTTTTTTAAATGAAACCGAAAAGCTTACAGGATAACGCATATTTAAGAGGCAAGATGTTAATCATACTAGCATAACTGCCATATCCAATCAATAATAAAATTTATTTATTTCAACTTTCGCCGTTGAACCGCAGAGCATGAGAATAGCAGTCTCGAACGTAAAAAAATTAAATAGGCGACCCCATGAAATGGATAGTCCGAATTTTTAGTGAGAAATAAGATTCGAGTGCACGAGGACGCATAGGCGAGAGCTTTTGCTACTTTTTGCGGCAAAAAGTAGATGAAAGAGGCAAAATTAAACATACTCCTCAACAATGTTTTATAATAAAAATCTATGAAACAACTAGGAAGTATCCTCAAGGACTTTAACCCAACAAAAGACAAATACATTTCCCGCGAGTTTCAAAAATATGGAGTATATTTATCAGAAGAGCTAAATGACTATAAGCACAAGGCGCTTTACATAAAACTTGCAAAGACAACCAACCGCGCACTACTTGAAAAAGCTTACTCGTACGTAAAAGACGCAAAAGTTGACCGTCCCGGTGCACTTTTTATGTGGAAGCTAAAGCAGCTGCGCGAAGAGCTAAAGAAAAATGAAGAAATGGCTATAAAAAAAGCAAGCGCTACACCATAAAATAATGAATAAAAAAAATCTAAAAAATTTGTTTTCTATAGGAACAACTGAGGGGAAAATATTTCTTTCTCTTCTTTTTATCATAAGCACAGCGCTTCTTATTCTTCCTTTATTTTTAGATATCGACTATAAAGCATTTACGACGCTTGGCTTAGTCGGTCTATTTGTTATTAATTTTTTAGGAAGCGCAACTTTTTTCCTGCCAGCGCCAGCCATCGTCAGCGTTGCAATCGCGGCGGGGTCTTTTAATCCAATTATAGTAGCGCTTGTCGCGGCCGTTGCCTCCGCACTGGGCGAGGCGATAGCTTTTATATTCGGGTATTCGTCAGCAGAGGTTTTAAATTTAAAAAAGCACAAGTATATTTATAAAGTCTCAAGGGCACTCGTCCACTGGAAAGGCGGAATTCTTATCCCACTCTTCTCTTTCGTCCCTAATCCTCTTTTTGACGGACTTGGAATACTCGCAGGGATCTCAAATTTTCCACTGCTTAAATTCGTAATTTATACATTTCTAGGAAGACTTGTCAGAAATATCGGCATCGCATATCTTGGATTATTTTTATGGTTCTAAAAGACATTCGCGCAAAAGTTTATGAAATAGTAAAGCAAATTCCTGAAGGAAAGGTAACAACCTATGGCGCAATCGGAAAAAAACTTTCTATTTCTCCCAGAGTTGTCGGCTACGCACTTCACATGAATTCAAGCGATAAAGTCCCGTGTCACAGGGTCGTAAATCATGAAGGACGACTTGCTCCAACTTTTGCATTTGGAGGATTTAAAGAGCATAGGATCCGTCTTGAAAAAGAAGGAGTTACCTTCAAAGACGATACGCATGTAGATAAAAAAAATATTATAATCCAGTTATGAAATATATAATCTCGATATTTCTTTTCTTTTTATTATTTACAGCTCATTCCTCAGCCCAAAGCTACGAGCACATAGAGAACTTTAATACGGATATTATAATCAACGAAAACGGGGCTATAGATGTAACGGAGAGTATACTCTACGATTTTGGCAGCGATTACCGCCACGGAATTTTTCGCAATATCCCCTACACAAAGCGTGACGAATCAAATACTCGCTTTGATATGAAATTTGATAATTTTAAGGTAACTGACGAATCAGGAAATAAGTATGAATTTGAAAAGTCGACAGAAAGTGAACAAATAGTTTTAAAAATTGGCGACCCAAATAAGACCATAACAGGTGCGCACACATATAATATTTCCTACTCTGTAAAAGGCGCTATCGGGTATTTCGACGATTACGATGAACTGTACTGGAACACAACAGGTAACTTCTGGGAAGTGTCTATGACGACAGCAAGTGCCCGTGTTACTTTCCCACAAAGCATAGATCCCAAAGAACTTAGGGCTAAATGCTATACGGGATCTTTTTCAAACAATGAAGAAGGATGTGCTATCTATTCAGACGACGATACTCTTCACTTCTATAGCACTAGAAGCCTTAACCCTTATGAAGGACTAACGACACTTAATGACCTGCCAAAAGGAGCTATCGCTTATCTGCCAGCTGAAAAATATATTTCTTTTTGGCAAACGCCTTTAGGGATCCTAACTATTGCCGGTATAATCCTAGGCATTATTCTTTGGTATCTTATACTGCCGGTAATTCTAATAATTAGATTTTTTAAAACTGGGCGCGATCCAGATGTGGGATTACCCCTTACTGCCTGGTACGATCCGCCTAAAACTAAAAGCAAACGCTCTCTCTCACCTACTGAAACAGGGGGATTAGTCGATGAAGAAGTGAACACTCGAGATATTTTTGCCGCAATTATAGATCTGGCACGACGTGGATATATAAAGATAAAAGAATCTGAAAAGAAAAAGTTTTCTTTAATTTACACAAACAAACCAAAAGCAAAAGACAGGCTGCTTCCTTTCGAAAAAGATCTACTTAATGGGATATTTGAGGGTAAAAATGAAGTAAAACTAAAAGACGTTAAGTTTTATAAAACTGTTCAAAGCGTTGAAAAAACTGTTTATGAGAATTTAGTTTCTGAGGGCTACTTTACGATAAATCCTAAGACCACTCGTACAAAATACTACGCCTTGGGCGGAGTGGCACTATCAACTTTTAATCTTATTCTGGCATTTGTCGCTTTCTTTTTCGGACGAGTCATGCCTAGAAAAACTTTATTTGGTGCCCAAAGTGCAAATGTAGGACGTGCTATGAAAAATTTTCTCAGCTCTCAAGAACGTCAGCTAAATTTTCAGGGAGACAAGCAATTATTCTTTGAAAAGCTTCTGCCTTTTGCCGTAGCATTTGGCGTTGAGAAAAATTGGGCGGAGAGGTTTAAAGAATTTGATCTTCGCAATCCGGACTGGTATCAAGGTTACTCAGGCGGTCATTTTAATACTGCAGTATTTGCCAGCAGTCTTTCCGATTCTTATAAAAGTTTTTCTGTGTCTTCTACTCCACCCTCATCTTCAGGATCCGGGTTCTCCGGTGGTGGTGGCTTCTCCGGTGGCGGAGGGGGCGGTGGCGGTGGCGGAAGCTGGTAGATTAACTACGTCTACTCTTCCAAGCCCTCTCATATTTCCTATCCATTCGTTGTTCATTCTAGTAATCAATGTCATATAGTCAGCATATGAAATTGACCCGACTACATCGTCTAGATTTACCCCTAAAGGATCGTTCATTCTCTTTTCACGTATCGCAGTTCTATAACGCTCAAGAGTTTCGTTCACAGTATTAGCATCAACAAAATTACTTACTTCATTATTTTCTACTCTCATTTCACATGGAGTTTATTATTTTTACTATTTCCTGTCAATTGGCGATAAAGTAAATTTTATGATATAAACTACCCATAATAACTATGGAAGCAAAAATCTCACAGATAGATGGGTATCTAACCCCAAAAGAGCGCAACTATGAACCTCTTAATACTGACATGAAAGAAATAGTCGCAGGATTGCTTTTACAAGCAATAGCAAATCCCCAGAACTGGCCAAATGAAAAACCCGAGGACGTAGTTGAAAAGGCAGGTGTTTTTACACACGATATTACACTTGCTGCAATAGACATGCTGGCAGATGAAATAATTTCTTTAGGCGATAATTGCGAAACGTTAACAATAGGTGAAATCATTAGCCTTCCTTCAAGCTCTCCTCTTATTTCTTTCCCTGAAGCTTAAATATCTCCTCTATTTCTTTCAAATTAGTGATATCTTCTGGTTTTTTATCATCGCGAAAGCGCTCAAGTCGCGGGAATCTGAGTGCATATCCGGGAACATCAACATCAAATGCACTCCCGCTTTTACTCGTCTTCATAATTCGTCCTGCTGTATGAACTGGAGAACGTGTTAACTCGTCTGCCCTTATCTCAACGACAATCTCGGGCTTTATCCAGATATCAGGTGTAAGCCACTTATCAACTTCATAAAGTGTTGGTTTTTCTTTTGATCTAAGAACTTCTGCACGCTTTGCCAGAATGCGCCACTCTTCATCTGTAAGCCCTGTTCCAACCTTTGCAATCGTCACAAACATATCTTTTTTCTTATCATAAACGCCTATTAAAAACGCTCCAATCCCAAAAGACGTTCTTTTACCCTGCCCGCGATTAAAACCCATTACAACGCAATCAACAGTATCGTCAAGTTTTGACTGATATGATCTTTTAAGCTTTATCCAATTCCACGAACGTGCGCCCGCCTGATACTCACCGGTGAGCTTCTTTGCAAGTATTCCCTCAAGCCCATCGGCTATACATTTATCAAAATAGTTCTCAATCTCGCGCCCATCGTGAAACTTCTTCTCCTCCGCCGGGTACAAAACGTCACCGTCTTTCATTAAATTTTTAAACTCTGCACGACGCTTTTCGTATGTACTTGAAATAAGATTCTTACCATTCAGATATAAAACGTCAAAAACCATATATTTAAGTGGAATTTTACGAGCCATTTCCTCGATATCATATTTTCTTTTTCTCTGTGAAGTAAGCTGGAAAGGAAGATACTCATTTGTTGAGGGATTATAGGCAATCGCCTCTCCTTCGAATATCGCGCTTTTTGCTTTCACCTGAGATTTAATACCGCGTTCAATATCGGGATACATGAATGTAACCTCTTCTAAATTCCTTGTAAAAAGCTTTACTTTACCATTTTCAAAATGCGCCTGTAAACGAAAACCATCAAATTTAGGCTCAACTGCACATTCTCCAATTTTCTCTATTATCTCCTTTCCCGAAGAAAGTCTTTCAGCACGTGCCATAAGAATTGGCGTTCCGACATCAGGCTTTGTGCTATTAAGACCTACTAGTCCTTTCTCTTTTATAAGCTTTCCGATATATCCTAAATCTGGTCTTATATTGTAAGCTTTTTCAATTACTGGACGATTAGATTTGTCTCCTGAGAGCATCCACGAAAGACTATCAAGTACTGTCATATCGGAAAACCCAAGACGCAAACGCGCAACTGGAATTCTAGAAATGTATCTCGAAGAAAGAGAATCAGCCACTTTTAGAAGATTTGAGATTGTATCAATTTTTTTATCAACACTACCAGCTCCATTTGTTCTTGCAGCCTTATCAAGTTCACCGAAGACGTACTCTATACTTAATTCTTGATTCTTGATTCTTGATTCTTGATTTAATTTTTCTGCCAGCTCTCCAAGGTCCCCTATTTTTTTAAACTCTGAATTTATTTCCTTCTCGTCTTTACTATATGCCTTAGAAAGAGCACGAAGAATCATCTTGTCCGCCATTCCAAATTCCACAGGAATATATAGTGGCGCCACTCTTCCCTGCAAAAGATACATGACTTTATCAAAATCCTCTGCTGGAACATTTTTAAAAAGTTCGGCAAGAACTATAACCATCTCGTTTCGAGATGTAATTTTTTCTAACTTTTGAAGGTAAACTGAAAGCTGTTTAAATGTCATCCTTGTCTTTCGTGTTAATCTGCTCTTCCATCATTTTTGAAAGCTGAATTAAACTTTCTATCGAATAAGGTTTATGTATGTGGTCAATATTTTGCTCTTTAAGAAATTTTTGCATTTCTTCATCACCAGCTTCTATACTTGTAGCAAGAGCTATCGGCATATCCGGATATTTTTCTCTCATTTCTTTTGCAAAAACGTCCCCATTCATTCCGGGCAAATGAACATCAGAAATTAATGCGTTAATTGAAGGATTTTCTTTCAGCAGTCTGCGCGCCTCCTCAACATCTTCTGCACTTAAATGGTCTATACCATATCTAATAAATGCCATTTTCTGAACAGCCCTAATCATTACATCATCCTCAATTGTTAATAAATGCAATTTTTTTCTTGGTTCAGCTTCAACACTATCGCTTTTTTCTGCTTTTTCCACTCCTTCGGCTTTTTGAAAAGATACTGTCATGGATGCTCCATCAGGAGAAACTTTCCTCTCACAATACCTGCTGTAAGTAGCAGAAAAATCGAGCTGATTCATGAGACTAGGACTAACAACTATATTCCCTTTATCATCTATTAAAACGATCTCTCTTTCCCGTGCTACCTCACCGCTCTCATCAAGATCTCCTAACACCATCGCAGCGCTTAATCCATTCTCACTAAGTAGTGAATTGCCTCCCAGCCCAAACATTGTTTGAGTTTTCATGAAGCGTTTTTTTCTTCGTATCTCATTTATTCTCGTAATATCATCGGGTGACTTATGTGCTGGCGGAATGAAGTGAGCACTCTTTAGCCTACCATCAAGCACAATATCGCCTAAAATTACAGAATTTATAAATTCGTCATCGACTCTAGTTGATCCACCAACCATTACCTCCTCTACAGGACCAAGATGTTTTTGTGCGCTAAATTCCTCATACTCAATTTTTACTTCTTGTCTATCCATATTTTTTTATGCCATTAAGTATTTTACGCCTTTAGTACGGCCTTTTTTAACGATTATACCCTTCTTTACCAAATCCTGCACCTCGCGAAGAACCGTATCCTCGGACACGTCCGGGAAAAGATTTGGGAAGACTTTATTTTCCAAATAGCCTATCTCCTGCATGTACTCAACAATCTTAAGCTGTCTATCTGTAAGCATCACGGGACCGCCAAGTTTTTTCTTAAGAGTTGAGTCTATAGATATATGCTCGATTTTTTCTTTTATTTTCGTAAGTTCTATCGCAAGACACCCGGTAAAATACTCCAGCCAAACGGTTAAATCTCCATCTCTTTTATCGACACTTTGAAGGGCGTCGTAATAAGCCTCTGGATCGCGGTCGAAATGCTCTTCTATGGAGAAAAAGCGTCTGACGTCATAGTTTTCTTTAAATAAAACCATCATCGAAAGCGCCCTCCCTACTCTGCCATTTCCATCTAGATATGGATGTATTCTTACAAATTCGTAGTGCACTATTCCAGTTTTTAGAACCGGGTGAATTTCTCGCTCATTCTGGATAAAGTGCGCCAGATCCTTCATCTGCCACTCTACTTCTATACTATGCGGCGGTCGAAAACTAACTTCACCTGTAATGCTATTTCTGATAACGACGTCTTTTTGGCGGTAACGCCCTGCATCCTCTGACGGAAGAATTTTATTTACTACTATCTTATGAAGATTTGAAATAGTATCCTCGTCCACCGGAGCATTTTTTGACTCGTCTATAAATGACACAACATTTCTGTAATTAATTACCTCCTGAACGTCGCGCTCACGTGCAACAACCGTCTCGCCTTCTAGGACTCTTTGAACCTGATTTAATGACAATTCGTTTCCCTCTATATGAGTCCCGTAATGCGTAGTTCTGATTGCAGCATCTTCCTGAAATTTTTTCTCCCAGTATGGTAAAAGCGGCGCGTGCTCGATAACCTGACGAGCGGCTTCAATTGCCCCTATATTTTGAAGAATTTTGTTTGAGATTTGAAAGGATGGCGTGTACATTATTTAGGTATTAGGCAATAGCTGATAGGTAATAGCTGATAGCTTAAAACTCTTGCGCTAATACTGCGCTAATTATGCGGGAATTTATAAAAAAAATCAACTTTTTAATTATCCAATAACTCCAATCAACTAATAAATACCAATCAACTAATTCTTTGGAAGTGCTGCATTTTTTATTATCGTACTCAAAATTTTAATTAGCTCATCTGATTCATTTATGTCCCTAGATAAATTATTTGATTGTAGCTGGTTTACTTCAGTTAAAACTCTTAACCAGTATTTCGTTTCCTTAAGTTCCTTACGGACTATAGTACAACAATGTATAAAGTCTTTTTTTGTGGACACACCATCAGCCTCCTGATCATTTGCTCCAACCGATGTTACAGATCTGATTAATTGATTTAAAATAATCTGATTTTCTGGTGTTTTAGGAGTATTTCTTATATCTTTTAAAACCATGACAACAAATTTAAATATTCTTTCGTGTATATCAAATGTTTTATTATTATTCATTTTCTTCTTTGCTTATTAGATGATTGGCTAATTTGTTGATTTGCTGATTTGAGAATTTTATACAGTATAGCAATTCCTATTTCTGTTTAGTAAAATTCTCTTGTGGCAAAGCTAGACGCGAAGGAAGAAAATAAGGTCTATATCGAGATAGTAAGACAAATGCTAACACTGGCAACAGCAGGATTTGGACTCGTTGCGGCTCTTGCGTGGAATTCACTTATCCAGTTAGTAGTCGAGAAATACGTTAAAATATGGCTCCCAGATCTTGGTGAAGTAATAAGCCTTGCGATCTACGCTGTAATTGTAACTGTCCTTGCGGTATTTGTTACACTCCAGCTCTCAAAACTTCTTCGAAGATTAGAAAAGAAAGACGAGAAAAAGTAAAACTCCTCAGTTAATTTTTTAATATATTAACCTTTTAATCTTCTAAACTTTATATATAATGTGAGAGATGAAAATTGAAAAATTAACTCTCACGGGATTTAGAAATCACAAAAAGAAATCGTTCTCGTTCTCACAAATAACTATTTTTATAGGAAAAAATACCAGCGGTAAAACTTCAATCCTTGAAGCTATTTCATTTCTTTCACTCGGCAAAAGCTTTAAGGCAGAAAGGGACTTTGACGTAATAAATGAAAATGGTGAATTTGCCCGAGCTGAAGGCGAAATTATTGAAAACGACGAGAAGAAAAATCTTGTCGTAATAATTGCCCTTCAAAACGACCGCGCTTCAAAAAGATATTTAGTAAATAACGTTGCAAGACGCCAGAATGACTTCATCTCACATCTTTTAACTGTCCTTTTTACGCCTGAAGACCTCGAGATTATAAATGATTCACCATCCGTTAGGCGTAATTATCTTAATTCGATTCTCATTCAGTCAGACCGGGATTACAGAATAGCATTAAGCACTTATGAAAAAGCGCTGAAACGCCGAAATCGCATGCTCTATCTAAAACGTGAAGGGAAAAAGTTTTTCTCAGATAGCGAATTTGAATATTGGGATAATTTAATTATAGATAACGGACAGATCGTAACAGATTTTCGCGAGAAATTTATAGATTACGCAAATAAAACCACGAAAGAAATTTTTGATATGAACCTAATTTATGATAAAAGCACAATTTCTCGAGAACGCCTAGATAAATATAGAGAAGCAGAGCTCGCATCGGCAAAAACACTCGTAGGACCTCAAAGAGACGACATTTCATTTGTATCAATGGTCGGAAAATCTATCAAGGAATTCGGGTCTCGCGGCGAACAGCGTCTAACTGTTTTACAGCTAAAGCTTATCGAGACGCTCTATTTAATAGAAAAAACCGGGAAGACTCCTGTACTTTTACTCGATGATATATTCTCAGAACTTGACGAGGATAATATAATTAAAGTTCTAGACTTACTCCCGCACCATCAGGTGATAATCACAACAACTCACGAAGAATTCATACCTGCTAAATTTGAGAAAAAGGAAGGCGTTACACTTATCGAACTATAACTTCTTTCATCACCTTGGGTATCTCGTCAGCGAGATCTGACGCGTTGAAATAGTAGCCCACGCGCTCAAATAAACTCTCACCAGCCTTTTTGTTAATATATGACGCAGCGCTAGCCGATAAAAAAGCTTCATTTTTCGCATAAAGACTGGCAACTAGTCCAGCTAACACGTCTCCTGTTCCACCTTTAGTCATGCCGCTATTTCCTCCCGAAATTTCAACTGCGTCGTTTGGCGAGCAAACGTAATCTTTTTCTCCCTTTAATAACACTACACAATTATATTCCTCGGCAAAAAGCTTTGCCTGTTCCGGAATTTTTGCGGATTCCATCTTCATTTTTAATTCTTCATTCTTAGTTCTAGACTTTAAAAGCTCAAACTCCTTTTGATGAGGTGTAATAATTGCACTATTAGGTATATTTTCCGGCTCCACGACTTGCAGACTTCCTCCATCTACAACCCATTTTTTTTCAGGGTATTTTTTAAGATATCTCTCAGTAATCTCTTTAGTATCGTCATCACCCTCCTCCAGCCCTTCAGCCCTTGGCAGACCGGGACCTATTAGAACTACATCAGCATCATTAATATAGCTATCTATTTTGTCCCTTGGTACGATTATGCCGTTTCTAAAAGCTTCTTTTTCTTTTTGAACAATTTCGTTATTTGCATCAACTGACGAATAAAACGTCATATCAACTATTCTGGAAATTATCGTAAGCGACCACAAAGATGCTGCATGAAAAAGCTGCGAACCGCCAATTAGCATCACGGCTCCATTTTGAGGTTTATGTGCATCCTTAGGGGGGATATAAATTTGTTTTAAAACTTCAGGGTCAAATGACCTCATAGGTGTTATTTGTCTGCTTCTATTACTGTACCAACAAATTTTTCACCATGCATATAGCGTCTTAAATTCGCAATATCAGTTCCCTCAAGAACCACTACCTTAAGTCCTAATTCCTGAGCTCTTTTTGAAGCAATAGGGTCAAATGGGACATTAAGCCCCGGCGCCCATTTCTCACCTACAATTTTTCTAAAATCTGCCCAAGTGATATTTTTAATTGGTTTTGCATCTTTATGTTTTTTAGGATCCTTATCATAAACCATTTTTATATTGCTCAAATTTACAATTTCCTCAACTCTATAGTCTTCTGCCATAAGAGTTGCACAAAAATCTGTTGACCATCCTGGTTTCCATCCGCTCCCCACAACAACAGGCTCTGATACTTTTCTAATGATTTCGTAGTGTTTTAAAACGTACTGGTGTGCTATATCGCGAAAAATCGTTCTTATGAGGTGCGCATTCATCTTTGTCGCATGAATTCCTAACCAGTCTAGATCGTCGGGAGAAAGCTCGTGTCCTACGACACTTCTACCTGAATCCCTATAGTGTCTGGCTATCGTTCCGCCTCCAACGACAATAAAAAACTGGCGGTTTGGATTCGTCGCCAGTTCCTCTCGGATGAACTTGTTAAATCGTTTTAGAAAGTCCACATCGATTCCCCCATCGGGATATACGAGCGACCCGCCAAGCGACATAACAATTTTATCCTTATTATTCCCCATAACTAATTCTAAAAAACAGGCTTATAGCCTGTTAATGTAGCTAACTATAACAAATATTACAGACTAAATCAAAAATTAATTTGCTTTGACTATTATACGAAATTGCTATATCAATACAACTTATTGAAATTCTGATCGCTTGACTTTTTTTGCCATATTTGGTTTTATGTAATGTATGCCAAAAGTATCCGAGAGAAATATTTCCTCCGTTTTCGCAAAACCAATGCAGCTTCTTTTAATACGCTTCATGTATGTAGCGCTTCTTATCTCATTTCTTGTAATAGGCTATCTGCTTGGTCAACTTCAAGCCCTAAATGGCGGTACTACAAATAAAGTTGCCGCAGGAACTGGCGGAGCGGATCCAGCAGCAGGAGCTGCAGCAGCGGGCGCACCAGCAGCCCCCGTATTTGCCGATGTTGATAATGGAAATCTGCCTGTAAAAGGAGATGAAAATGCACCGGTTACTATGGTCGAATTCTCAGATTTTGAATGTCCTTTTTGCGGTCAATTCTATACGAATGCACTTCCTGAAATAATAAGCGAGTATGTAGATACCGGCAAATTAAAAATCTACTACAGACACCTTCCACTCTCATTCCACCCTCAGGCACGTCCAGCAGCTCTTGCTTCAGAATGCGCAAATGAACAAAATAAATTCTGGGACTATCACGATTTATTATTTGAAAATAATTCCACAATCGGCACTGCAACAACAGATAAATATGTCGAGTGGGCAACGAGTCTTGGACTTAACGGTGACCAATTCAGAACTTGCCTGGAATCTGAAAAATATGCTGAAAATATTGACGGAGATAACTCAGCAGCAACTGCCGCTGGAGCATCAGGAACCCCAACTTTTTATATAAATGGCCAGCAGATAGTTGGAGCACAGCCATTTGCCTCATTTAAAGCAATTATTGATGCAGAGCTGGAAGGTTAATCTTCGACTTAAAAATCCCGTATAATTAAATAATGAGTATACACTTGGCTTTTTTTGTAATTAAACAGGAGATATTAAATATTAAATCATTAGCACTCGTTACGTCTCTTACTCTATTTTTTATAACTCTTTCAATAATTATTATTAATATTTCGTCTTTTACGTCATTTATATTTAATGACTATCCGCTTATTACTAAAATCCACGTTCTTTCGCTTATTTTTATCGGTTCATTTTCCGCGGTAAGCATGCTTGATATAGTGCTAGTTAGTATTATGGGGATTCTTTTTGGAGTTAATATGACGCTTCTTATTAGCAAATTTAGTGCATTAAAGCGAAGAGGAAATCTACGGATTATGTTTGGCACGGGTATAATCTCTGTCTTTGCCGCCGGATGCGCGTCATGCGGGCTTTCATTTGCGTCTTTAATAGGAATATCTGCGGCGCTTGCGATACTCCCCTTCGGGGGAGCTGAACTCTATTTTATCGCTATAGGAATTTTACTAATATCTATCTACTACAACTTAAAACAGATTGTAAAAGTCTGCAATATCAGCATTGATTAATGATTTAAGATTTATGATTAATGAACTAAACCTTTACAGTTAGCCCGCAGAGCATTTTCAAGCCTGTTGCCATCGAAGCAAGGTAATAACTCCAGAATTAGGATTGGCAGGTGGTGCAGTAAAATGTCCCGCGGCCAGCAAGCTTTTCAAATTCGATTTTCGTTCCACAATTTCTACATGGCTTTCCCTTCTGTCCATAAACCAAACTATATCTCTGATAACTCCCTTCATTTCCAAGTACATTTACATATGACAGCTCTGATGCGCCACCCTTTTCCAGGCTTAGTTTCATAACAGAAATTACTGCATCGTAAAGTTCTTTTATCTCTTTGTCTGACAGGGATTTTGCCGGACGACGTGGATCAATTTTTGCTTTAAAAAGCGCGTCATTTGCATAAATGTTTCCTATTCCGCCAATTTTTGCCTGATCCATAATAAGAGGCTTTATCTTCGTAGCCTTTCCAGCTATTACTTTTTTAAATAGATCCAGAGTAAGTTCTTTTTCATGTGAGTCAGGAGATATAGGAGGCTCGGGACCAACAGTTTTAAAAAAAGGAAGACTCATAACATCTGTAGTTTTAACCACCTTTATCCAGCCAAATCTCCTCTGGTCGTTATAAAAAAGTTTCGTCGAAGATCCTGAGCCTGTCGAAGGACCGTCCAAATCAAAAATTACGTGAGTAAATTTATTTGGCACACTTCCGACCTTTGTTTTCGAGATCTCGATGTCTTTAGTCTCAGAACCGCGGTAAATAAGCTGCCCGGTCATTTTAATGTGGATCGCCAGACTAAATCCGTTATCCAGATTTAATATCAAGCCCTTTCCAAGGCGTCTTACGCTCGTGATCTTTGCACCGACTATGCTCTCTTTTTCCCCACTAAATATTCGCGAGGCTTTTATCTCAACATCAAGAATTTTATGTCCTACGACATATTTATCTAAACCCCTTCGAATCGTCTCTACTTCAGGAAGCTCCGGCATATAATTTATATTTTAACAAATTTAAATATCATTACCCATCCTTAACCTATAGTATTGATATCTACACCCCCATAAGGTATAATTAACAAATCTTTAGGACATTGAAAAGGGGAACGCTTTGGTTTCTGCAAAGCTCGATATTCAAATCAGGCGGCAAATAAAGGAGGCTGCAAATGCCTCAAGCACTGTCGGCCAATTTCACCAGAAACTGGTTGAGATATTCACCCATCACCGCGTAGTTTTCAGAATTACGGAAAACGGTATCGATGGAGACATCGTCAATCAGTTTGGACTAACGCCCGGCGGGACGTCGTCAGTGCTTCGTTATGAGGCTCGGCGCAAGGTCCAGATTCACATCAGCCAGACAGAGCTCAACGAGCTCTCTGACGAGCCCGAATCAAACACGCCTAGAGGCAGACGACGTTTAGCTGTCTACAAGTTGCTCAGCAGCGCAATGCGTGCCGCAAGGGGCGATAACGTAGACGTTTCAATCGACCTTTAGCTTCTGGGGACGGCTTGTCCGTCCCCAGATTTCACATCATTTACAACTTCTTTTATTTTCCTTCTAAATTCTTCAACTGAAAACTTTTCTGCCTGCTTACGGCAATCCTCACTACTAATTTTGACCTTCTGAAATCGCTTTATTGCATCAACCAAGGATTCTGATGAATATTTCTTAAAAAATATTCCGGTCTTTCCTTCAATAACACTCTCTTTATATCCTCCACCATAGAATGCTATAACTGGTGTACCGCATAACATAGACTCGACAGGGGTTATTCCAAAATCCTCATCCTCTGATAAAGCTAAAAATGCCTTTGCTCCAGCATAAAGTCTTACTAACTCATCATCCGAAACCCTTCCTAAAAATTCTATATTTTTCTTTGCAATTTTTGATAGGTGTTTGTATCCAGTATAGTAGCCTGAAGGCGTGCCCGCGATCTTTAACCTAATGTTTAATTTGTTTGCCGCCGCAACAGCCAAATCCAGTCCTTTTCCACCAACTATTCTAGTAACAACAAAATAGTAATCTTCTTTTTTAACTAAAGGAATTTTAGGCAGTGAAACAGGTGGACATATAACTCTAGCTTCCCTGCGATAAAACTTTTCAATTCTTTTTTTTACCTCCTGAGAATTAGCCACAAAAACATCGACTTTTTGGGCCTGATTGAAGTCGTACATTCTCATAAAATGACCAACTAACATTCCATATAGCCTAACTGGCCAATATCTCTGCCACTCAACAGAAGTATTGTATCCATACAGCCATCTAGGAGGAGTATGGCAATAACAAATCTCCTTAGTTTTACTCCCCTTTCTAAACCCCTTCGTTATGTACCAGCTTGCCGAACCGATTACTATGTCATACTTTGAAAAATCGAAATTACCCCAAATAAGAGGCGTCAAAAACCTCAATGGGCTATGGAGTTTTTCAGCAAAGAAAGGGATATAATGAGCCCACGAGGGTATTATTTTTGCACCTTTTAATCTTTCATAAGCAGGAGACCCTTTTTTATAGAAAGCTGTGTAGATAGGTGCGTCAGGATACAGTTTATGGAGCTCCTCAAGAACCCTTTCTGCCCCGCCGTATTCTTTTATATAGTCGTGAACAAGCGCTATTTTCATAGTAACTTCATCTGCCTCGTTTTGTCTTTTTCTTCATCCTTTACGCTTCTCTCTTCACGCTTTCTAAAGACCTCATCTACCCTCTTAGGTAAAGTTTTAAATTCATATTTTTCAAATGCCTTTTTTAATGCGTCTACATCAATCCTTTTAAAATCCATATCAGAAAAATCATGGGTGAATGGAACGTCTGTCAGAATCTTTGCAAGAATCTTTGCTAGTGAAGCGGCCTCAGAACCATTCATAAGCTTATCGGCAAGACCTTTTTTCTTTTCCGCTATCTCTCCTAAATTTTTATAAATATCCTCAATCGTTCCGTATGTATTTATAAGATCTGAGGCAGTTTTAGGGCCAACACCTGCAACTCCAGGGTAATTATCAGAAGGATCACCCATTAGGCCTTTTAAATCGACGAACTGATCAGGATTAATACCGTATTTTTCCCGCACTTTATCCGCATCAAATATCATAACTTCAGAAATTCCTTTAACTGGAGCCATAACTTTCACCCTGTCGTTAACTAGCTGAAGCATATCACGGTCACCTGTCACGATATATGCAACACCCCCGAGATGCTTTGCTTCATATGCAAGTGTTCCTATGATGTCATCAGCTTCATATCCGTCGACCGCATACGTACAAATCTTTGCTTTATCTAAAATTTCTTGAATAATCTTAAACTGTCCGGAAAGCTCTGATTCCATTTTCGGACGCTGAGCCTGATACCCGGCATACATAAGCTGTCTGAAAGTAGGCTTCGGCCTATCAAATGCGATCGCGATATGCGCGGGGTGGAGATTTTCTATCATCTTAAAGACCATCTGAAAAAATCCATGAACCGCACCTGTTGGATTTCCACTCGTAGATGCAAAATGAGGCATAGCATGATAAGCACGATGGACTATAGCACTCCCGTCAACTAGCATAAAAATATCTTTTTTTAGATCTTTTTCCATTAGTAGTTATTATAACGTATTTAAAGCTAATACATGAAAATTGTGGGAATTTTCTGCAGGATGGGGAGACTATCCCCATCCTGCAGATGAATTGGGCTGCTTACTGCATGAGGCCATCGGGCTAGGGTTCAACGTCAGGTGACGCGCCCTCGCGCCGCTGTTGCGGGCAGATCCGTGCTGGATCAGTGTGGCGCTCAGGCCACGGTTTCGTTGCGGGTTCAGTTCCCGGCGTGATAATCGGGGTAGTTGTGGGCGCCGCAGGTGCTGGCATTTAAAGAAGTCCTGCCTCTCTCAGCTGGGCGTCGATTTCGATCCTGTTGGGAGCGTTAGGCTCTTCTACGATCAAATCGGCTCCATCTTTGATGATTTTGCGCGCTCTAAAGCTCTTCATGAGGATGTTCTTGCCGATGGGTATGCCTGAAGGCGACTTTGCGTTCTGAGGAACGCAGTAGTCTATAGCAAAACACATCCCGAGATTGAGCTGAATAGCCGCCTCGTCGAGTTCGTGCTCGTGGCACCGCAAAAGTGCTTCTGCTATCAGATCGTTGAGATCGAGATCTGCTGGGGGATTCCTCCACTGCTCGCTCTGCGCGATTTCGTGGCGGATAACTCCCTGAATGAGCCAAAGCTCCTCAGCGGTGAAGACCACCGAAGCAGTCTTGCTTTTATCCATCATCTTATCTCACCTCCCTCCTTTAGGAGATCTGAGAGAAATTTCTTTGTGGTTTGAGAAATTTCCCCGGGCGGATCTGAAGTTGGTCCTTCTCCCACTTCCACATGCAAAACTTTTATAGGCGTCCAACCAGCTAAGTAATGCCTGCTATCGAAAGACCAGTAAAAGGACAGCTCTACTCTCCCCTTACGGGTCTTCCGGTAACAAATTAAGCAACTCAATTTTAAAGTACGAGTCTTGCGCTGTAAATTTTATGCATTAGTAAAAAACAGCGTAAAACTTTAATCGAATTGTATCCCCATAGGAAAAACTATGCAAGGCATATAAAAAGTGAAATGAAAATAGGTTTTGAAGTGCATGGAGTGACGGTCCGGTGTTAAACCGGACCGTCACTGCTAATAAGTCCCTTGGGAAATCCCGATGAATATGCAGCGTTAGACGTTTACATTTCAAGGATAGTCCTTGGGACGGTTCGCTATGATCATGAGTTAGATCTGGGGAGGGATGACGAGGTGCGACTCGCATCCCTCCCCGGGCTGAAGGAAGGAGGGTATGCGCCCCAACCTTCAAATGTCT
>Ga0172380_10002187_pt1 | contig 31164 bp, 37 predicted proteins | sample Leawe162metaG_FD_119747 | JGI IMG/M metagenome (GOLD analysis project Ga0172380, IMG submission 119747) | Leachate microbial communities from a municipal landfill in Southern Ontario, Canada - Leachate well 162 metaG | ecosystem: Engineered > Solid waste > Landfill > Unclassified | place... | reverse complement strand
GAGTTGATGAGTATACGAAAGAACTTTGCATACTGTATACGACCGACCGTCAAAATATCGACGCCAGCAACCGCGTCTACTCCAACAACTCTCAAGTTGAGCGTAAATATGTAACTGGAAGTCTTTGGCTCGCAACACGTGCTGCTAAAGAGATTGAGATGCAAGAACTTGAACAAGCCACTATTACCAAATAATATCACTCACTTAGGAGCTACTGACATGGAAAAGACGCAACGAGAGAAATCCGATTTCTCACAACTTACTGTAAAGATTAGCAAAGATCTGCACACGCAGCTTAAAGTATTAGCTGCAATGAACAACACAAGCATAGCTGAGCTTGTAACTGGAGCTTTAGAGCGTGAACTAGAAGCAACACAAGCACGCGCTGCAGACTTAGTTTACAAAACCAACCCGCTTCTTGCTTTAATTAAAGAAAATGAATAAATCAGAAACCTGGGCTAAAATAACTATGAACCTAAACGTAAAGGATACGAAATGACGAGAATTAGCCTTGAACAACTAGCGGCGAAACTTGGAACTAAACTTGAAGTAAACCGCACCGAACTATGCTTAGAGCTGGATGAACAGCAAGCAACCCACATGCAAACCATTCTTAATGCTCACAAACGCGTATCTGTGCTCAGTGAGTGTTGGAGCTGGGGTAGTGCACGCTGGATTTATATCGCAAACGCTGGCCGTGATGCATTCATCCTCAGCGATGACCAAGTATTCGATTTGTCAACTTTTATAAATAGTGATTCGCTTACTGTAAACCTCACGTCTCATCATTTTCGTGAAGATCAGCAACCAGGCGAGCAAACTTGTAAGTTCGAAGATGTTGTCACAAACTCAAAACTAGCTATTGCCGCCCGGCTTGGAACTTCTAAAGCCCGTTGGCATAATATCCCAGCTTTTCTATATACTTTAGAAACTGACAAAACTTTTGAAGTAATTGTATTAGGTGATGTGAGTAAGTGCACGCCGGCGGCTAAAGACGCACTGTATTTTGTATACTGCCAACTGAATCCAATTCAACAAATTACGATGCTTAGGAAAATACCAGAGCTAGTAGAGCTGGATGAACTCGTTAAGACATATGGCTAATTACTAGATCGCCCAAAATCCCCACTATCGAAGCGTCACGCTCCTCACCCCGCAGGCAACCACACCTGATCGGGGTTTCTTTTTCTTTAAAAAGGCCAACCAAATGATAAATCCCCAACAATATCGCTATCTTCTACGCATTTCAAATAGATCTAAAGAGACAGATTTCAACGAATTGACAAAGTTCTTCGAAAAGTTTCAATCTAACGCCAAAGCATTGGTATCAAACGATCCTCTCCAACCTTCTTCATCCAAGTCTGACACGTTTCAAGCAGATGATAATGATTACAATACGTTACAGCAAGCATTAACGACCTATGATGGCATGGACAGACTTCAAGAACTCGATTTGACAACTGAGCAAACATCTCAACTCTTGAGCAATATTGAATACTTACGCTCAATCCTACCGCCCTCTAAAAGCGAATCTCTCTTTGGCATTAGAGATATTCCTCCGCCCCGTTTTGCAAAAAGTAAGTTTCTACGTGCTTACGAAGTGCTTACAAATCCGCTAGTGGTATTTAAGTGGGCTGACAAAAACGACTTACAATTCAGTGATGTCGACAACCTGCGTCAGTTCTACCCCAACTTATACGACTTTGCAGTAGCAGGACTTACTCAGGCGCTGGTAGCAAAGAACCAGACGCAGACAACTACGATGCCCCTGGCCAGACAACGCTTAGTAGCAATGCTATTGAATGCACCGCGCCTGACGCCGGACATACTAAACCGCTTACAAGCTAGCTATACAACAGAGCAAGAGCCATTAGAGCCACAGAACTTCAATCCAAAGTCCACGCCACTGGCAACAGCTAAGTTTCAAGTTTAAACAAAGATTTCGCCCAAAACCGCACCTCTTGAACCAACTAGCCACCTAATTTGAAAGGCTACAAATGAACGGACGATTTATCGATGGGGTTTTCCTCCTCAACAGCGACCAGAGCTACGCACAGCCACGCACAAGCTCACCTGTGTTGATGCATTTATACGAGCAAGCAGGCATCCAGATCGCCTGGTCCGGTGGCACTACAATCGATGCTGATACTGCCCTTGGTGGTGTAGCCAGTTCACTTATCGTGCAAGATATTACGTATACGGCTGTGACACGCGGTGTTGATGGCGATGATATTGAAATTGCTTATGTCGACGGCGTAGCACTTTCTGTTGCTGTTGTGGGCACTGTAATTACTGTAACTCTCGAAACCGGCGTAAGCACTGCTACTCTAGTTAAAGCTGCCATCGATGGCTCTGCACCAGCTTCAGCTCTTATTTCGTGCGTAATCAGCGGCACAGCAGGTGACGTCCAAGTTGCAGCTGCAGCAGCGCCATTGGCGGGCGGCGTTGATAGTGCTGTTGACGTAGATGCTAATACTATTACTATAACCGGACATGCTTTTGAAACTGGACTTAAAGTCGGCGTATCAAGTTCAGCTACTTTACCCAATCCTCTTTCAGCTACAGACTACTATGTAATCAAGATAGATGCTGACACCTTTAAACTTGCTACTTCAATGGCTTTAGCAGTAGCTGGCACAGCAGTGAACTTAACAAATCAGGGCTCAAGTGGCGCTACTATTACGTTTACCCCGGCAGCAACAGCAGGAACATTTGCTATTGAAGCTAGTAACAACTACAGCTCCGCTTATGGCACAGGCACGTGGTCAGCTCTGACCTTCTCGCCAAGCTTAACAGCTGTATCTGGATCCTCAGGCGACTTCTTAGTTACACTGAGTGTTTACCCGTATAGTTGGATCCGCTTGGTATATACCCCAACAGCTGGCGATGTAGATATCGTAGCAACAATTTCAGCAAAAGGATAAATTTGTATGAGTTCTACAACATGGCCATTTAATACGGCCGTTCCAGAAGCCGACAGTATTGAAAATTCGCAGATTAGCCCAACCGCAGATATAGCACGCAGTAAACTAGCAGCAGGCACAGCATATCGACTTCTAGCTAATACAAGCGCTGGCGTAATGAGCGAAAATGCTGCTTTAACTGCAGCACGTATAGCTTACACTGATGCGAACGGACAACTCGCAACAGCAAGCACTTTAGCTTTTGACGCAGCAAACGGACGTGTTGGAATTGGCACAGGCGCAACTGCAACTGGCTTTACTCAAAACGGTGTAGCGCAAACAAGCGTATTGGCGCTTGGAGCTGAAGACGGCGCTGACAACAGCGAGCTAGCATTGCACAGGCACGGTGATAGTGCGGCAATCGGCGGTAATATAGTCCAAATTCGTAGTCGCGGCACTGAAGCCTCACCGACTATTGTCCAAAACGGTGATATCCTTGGCAGATTTAATTTCGCAGGCTTTAACGGAGTGGACTACTCACTTGGTGCATCTATACGTGCTGCTGTAGATGGAATCCCAGGCGACAATGATATGCCAACCAGGCTTAGCTTTTGGGTCACCCCAGATGGCAGTGAAACACTTGCTGAAGCTTTACGTATCGGCCCAACCAAAGCAGCGACCTTTTACGGTTCTGTTACACACGACGCACTTACTGCAAGCACTGTGCCATACCTGGATGCTAGTAAAGTGCTTACAAGCTCTGCTGTTACGCCGACTGAACTTGGCTACTTAAGCGGTGCTACTAGTTCTATTCAGACGCAGCTGGGCACTAAAGCTATTGGCGCAGCTAGCAGCACAGCAAACGCTATAGCTAAATACAGCACGACGGATGGCAAAACCCTATTGAATAGTGGGCTGATCATAGACGGCAGCAACAACCTGTCGGGTATGAACAACCTGACGATGACGACGGGTGCGCTGTCATTGACAACCGGCTCAGTGACACTAGGCAACGGCCCAGGTTCGTTTGCAGCACCGCGCATCGGCATTGTAAACAGCAGCACAAGCGCTGGCGACATTGCAGCATATGGCTTACTGAGCAGCAGGACTGATATTCCACGCTCCAGTGGCATGTGCTGGCTTGCAATCACGTCGTCCAGTCCTGCTATAGGTTTGGCGGTAACAACCTCCAGCACGTGGGCCAGCAGTAAATATGCCTTGACCATCGACTCAAGCACTACAGCACTAACGTTCGGAGAAGGCACAACGCAGGTCCACCGTTGGAATGGCGCTACTCAGAGCACAGTTGGCGCTGCAGGCGGCGCATCAGCACCTCCGGCCACACCTGTGACTTGGATTGAAATTAACGTAAATGGCACGGCCAGGGTTATACCAGCGTATCTTAAATCTTAATCATTCTAAGGACTTACAATGAAACAATGCGCCAACTGTATGCTAGTAAAAGCTGATGAGTTGTTCAGGAAAAAGCAGGACGACTCACCGGCGACTAAGTGCTTGACTTGTGAACAAGAAACTGGTAAAACCCCCAACGAGGACTAAACAAATCAGATTTGTTTAACTGAAAGAAAACGGATTTCTTTTAACTAAACTTTTAGAAAGGATACTTTATGAACTTAGATGAGAAGCTAGCTAATCTTGAGAAGTCGTTCCAGGAGCTGTCTGAACGAATATCAAAAGACCAACAAGCTATTGAAAGAATCAGGGGTGCCTACGCTATACTAAGCGAGCTTAAACGCGAGCAGGATGCCTCTAATCAATCCATCGATCCAGTCTAATCAGGTAAGTAAAGGTATGTAGCTATGCTCAAGACAAAAGAAGAAGACTTAGTTACGTGCCTTTGCTGCTCCAAGCCCTATCCTCCTGAATTCACTGCTAGAGACCATGATGTGTGTCTCGGTTGTATAAATCACTATTTAAAAGGAATGACAAAGTGCACAAAGAACCAGCAAGCCGCAGTGTCGATCGTATAGAGCAGCAGTTAGATAAACTCGATTCGAAAATTGACATGCTCGTTTCTACCCAAGCCGCTTTAGACAAAACCCTAGCTTTAAACACTCAAAGCCTCTTAGAGCATATGAAGCGCACAGAGCTACTTGAAGCAGTAGTTCAACGTCTCGATAAAGCCTACCTAAAAGCTAGCATATTCGTTAGTGTAGCAATCGGTGCATTCGCGATATTAAAAGATCCAATTTTTAAGTTTCTTGGCCTTTAATCAAATTATGGGCTAAAATACTAGTGAGGCATACGGATAGTCCTGATGCCTCAAAACTCTCTCAATGAAGTGAGCTACTATGCAAGTTACGATCAAAAGAGCATCCGGTTTTCCAGTTCTAAAGTCCGAGTGGGTTCGCGGTGATACACAAGCTCAATTAAACTTTGATACCTGCGTTGCGCTATACGGTGAGTATCGACCTGGCAACCACGACGAGTTCAGTTCTAAATTGGCTGAACTAAATGCCGAGATTAAAGTTGAGCTTGACATGGTGCTACAAGACCAGCGCTTATCAACTCGATTCTTAAGAGACCTACATGCACGTTTCGGACCAATTCAACTGAACTTCGAAGGCAAGAATGATGTAGCAATATTCATTGCTTGTGACGAACTTGGCACTGAAGCTTTAGCTTAATTTCATTATTTATAAAGAAGTAAGGATTTATATGAGTTATCCACCAATCGCACGTATAGCTAAGAAGCCTGACGAACTACACCACACGCCTGAGTCACTACTAGCCCTACAGGAGCTGTGGTATGGCAAGGCTAAAGAAGCAGGATTCTCTGATATCGAGTTATACCAACCGGACTACGGTGAGTTCAGATCTGAGCTGCGCAGGAAAGCTCAATCAGTAAAAGCTAAATGGACCAAAAACCAGCACGAAGCAAACAAGTTCTACGAAGCAGCTGCTCAAATATTATGGACTGACTTCTTCACACCGCAAGAGCAGGAAATCTGGTTTCTGTTTTGCGAAGGTGTATCTCGTCGTAAAGCAGCTAAGCAACTTAATCTGAGCCCATGGACTATCCGCATGTGCTATGAGAAAGGTTCTCAGCACGTATTTGAACTGTATGGCTTAGACTACATGTATCGCCCTCAGCCAAAGCGTGAGCGTAGTGATGGCTAAACAGAAACGTAAACCTAAAGCAACAACTGACCCAACTCAAGACTTACTAGATCGCTCACTTTCACTCTTGTCTAAAGAGATTGCGTTGATAGAAGGTAAAGACCCAACTATCCAGCTTGAAAAAGCCGATCTGACCAAAGTTCTTGAAGTGATTAAAGTGGTAGTAACAGTTCGTAAAGACGAACGAGATACAGAGAAGTCCTTAAACCTAACGAAACTCAGTGTTGATGAGCTAGAAAAACTCTTAGAAAGTTGAATAAATGACCAAGCCCTATACTATATCCATCCAAAGCCCTACCGCTATTTATAACTTTATACTAAACTCCTGGATGCGCTCACAGCGTAATCACCGGGTGTTCACGTCCGTTCCAAACGATACATACTTCTCTAAAGCCGCTGACCTCATTACCCCATGGCTCGAACACGATGCCACATGGGTGTATACAGCGCATGAGCACGGCGATCCTGACAATGTATTCGGCTATATGCTAGTCAACCAGGGCTGCATACTATACGCATACACAAAAGCCAACTTTAGAAAAAATGGCATTCAGACCGACTTATATAAAGCGGCTAATAGCCCTAAGCAAACTAATTACCTCTTCGGCCGATTCACTCCAAGCCAGATTTCCATAAACCCCTTCTTTGTGCCAGAGGTAAGTAATGAAACTATCTAAAGCAGTGTTTCAACACCCAGTTCAAATCAACGCCGTGTCGTATACATACATCACTGCAGATCAGAATTGTGAGATTTGGATCGACGGCATTTGGCTTTACATAAAGCGCAATAGTCAGCTCACACTTACTCACGTAAGTAACGTCATGACCGCAATACTTATTGAAGAAAGTAAAAAGATTGAAACTGACAAACCGCACGAAAGCAAAAATACGAGCGTTAATAGCTCAAAAAAGCCAAAAGCCTGAAACTCCAGACTTTCTCACACCGGGTTTCGATCCTCAAAACGCTTTTATCCTCGACCCAAGTTTATACAAAGCAGCACAATGCACAAGAAGGGCAGGTAAGTCCTTCGGTGCCGGCCTAATTCTTGCTAAGCTGGCGATGGATAATCCTGGTGCAAGCGTGCTCTATATCGGACTTACCCGTGAATCAGCTAAGCGCATCATTGGTAAAGACGTATTGCATGTAATTAACAAAACGTTCAACTTACAAGCTAAGTTCAATGCTAGTGAGCTTAGCTACACATTCCCCAACGGCAGTGTGATATACCTAGCCGGCGCTGATGCTGATGATTCACAAATGTCTAAACTCCTCGGTCAGAAGTATTCAGGCGTGGTAGTAGATGAAGCAGCGTTTTACGGTATCGACTTAAAGAAACTAGTGCTAGAGATACTAGAGCCGGCAACAATGGACTTAAGAGGCCAAATAATCCTCATCTCAACTACGTCAGATATACCTCGCGGCTTTTACTACGACGTAGTGAATGGCATTGAAAAGGGTTGGTCCGTTCACAAGTGGACTGCCCTGGACAACCCGTTTATGCGTGAGAAGACGCAAGAGCGTATGCGGATTATGAAGGAAATGAATCCAGACGTCGAGAAGACACCCAAGTATCGACGCATGATGTTGAACGAGTGGGTCATTCAAGACGATTTGACAGTTTACAAAATCACTGAAAAGAACGTAATTCAACTAGCTGATCTGCCCAAGACAAGAAGTATGCCAACTTACGTAGCCGGCTTAGATTTGGGTTGGAATGATGCTACTTCAATAGTTGTTACAGCATCTTACCCACACGACAAAACTCTTTACATAGTCGACAGCTGGTCAGCATCAAACAAGCTAGCTCACGAAGTAGCAGAAGTGATGAAGTCTTTTCAAAGCAAATACGAGGGCATTAGATGGTTTGCAGATCCTGCTTCTAAACAAGTTCTCGAAGACTTAAAGCAGCGTCACAACTTAAAGATTCAACCCACTGAAAAGCTTAACAAAAACGTTCATATTGAGCTTTTGAATAACGATTTCAACACGAACCATCTCATCATTACTGACAACAACGCTGACCTGATAAAGCAATGTGAAGAACTCGTCTGGGATGAGAGAGCCTTGGCTAAAGGTAATCGTATTGAGAACCAATCAGCTCCAAATGACCTGTGCGACGCTATGCTATATGCTTGGCGATCGGCAGCAGCATATAGAGCTAAACCTGCTCCAACGCCCAAAAGCCTAGAAGACGAGATGTTCGAGCGCGCAACAATCAGGACAAGAAAGATGAGATATTAAATGGATGACACTGCCAAGTTATTTGAAAAGCTGTTAAAGATCGCCAAGAAAGAAGGAATAGCATCCTTCACAATTGAGCACGAAGGCTTTAAATGTGCCGTTTCTGGCGTTCCACGTGAGCAGCCCAAGAAGGCCAAACAAGAGCAGCCTGAACGGTCCGTTGAAGAATCTTATTGGGCACCGTAACCTAAAGGAATTATTATGAAAAACTCACTTATTTGGTGGGAATCGGACAACAAAGCTCAAAGTATTGAAGCTTGTGTAAATAACCTCATGGCTCAGCTAAAGCCAACCCAGCAGCAACGTCGGCGCAACGCTGAGATGTATGGTGATAACGTGCTGTGGAGCTACTTCCACACTGCAGGCTTAGGTTCTGCCATCCAGACACCACGCCTACAAATGAATAACAATGAGCTGAATGTAGTTCGCTCAGCTATTGACGCTTTGACAGCTAAAGTGGCTAAAGTAAAAGTCCGCCCTGCTTACTTAACGGACGACGGCAGCTGGGATGAGCAGCAACTTGCTGAAGAGCTAAACAATGCTGTAGCAGCCACATTCTATGATGTTGACTTTTACACAAAGGCAAGGCAAGTATTCCGCCATGCATGCGTATTTGACACGGGCTGCTTGAAGTTTGTAGCAAGTCCAGACAACAAATCGATTCAAGCTGAAATCGTGCTTGTGAGTGAACTCTTGGTTGACCAGGTTGAAGCTACAAGTGGCCAAATCACCCAGCTGCACCAAGTAAAGTATGCACCGAGAGCTACTTTACTAAAGCTGTATCCTGATCAGGCTAAAGCTATTAATCAAGCTCCAAGCTTTTCAAGTCCCAGCTCAGCTAGTGCTAGTATATCTGACGTAATACGTGTAACTGAAAGCTGGAAGCTAAACAACACACACGTAATTAGCATACCCAACCAAGTCTTAGCTGAAGAATCATGGCCACATGACTTTTTCCCTTTCAGCTTTTTTAAGTATCAAGAGAACCTCTTGGGCTTTTACGGCGTGTCAGTGGCCCAGATATTGCAACCATACCAGTTTCATATCAATCGAGTCACTCACGTCATCAACGTGTCGCAAGAGCTATGCGCTGTGCCGCGTGTTTATATCAAAAATGCATCAAATATCGTTGCTGAATTTATAAATGCTGAAGTGGGTAGTATCATTAATCACGATGGCGATGTGCCCAGCTTTAATACAGCTACTGCGCAGAACCCAGAGATGTATCAATATCAACGCTACTTGACTGAAAAGGCTTTTGAGCAAGTCGGTTTATCCCAAAGCTATATCGGTGGCACTAAAACCCCGGGTGTAAACGCTGCTGTAGCTATACGTGAAGTAAATGATATTCAGAACGACCGTCAAGCCGCTGTAGCTCTTGCGTGGGAACAGTTTGCCATCGATTCAGCTAAGGTAATCGTTGAGCTTGGCGCCTCACAGGGCATCAAGCGCTTTAAGTTAGCGAAATCTAAAGCGAATATGGACTCTTTAAAGCTCAAAGTATGGCCAACTAACCTGTTGCCAGACTCTCCTGGTGGACGTTTAGCTACGGTAACCGAGATGATCCAAGCAGGAATGATTAAGCCGGATATGGCAATTGACTTACTTGGCTTTCCAGATATCGATGCTTTCCGCAGCATGGTGAATGCAAGTATTGAGTTGACGAAAAAGCAAATTACCAAGATGCTTAAAACAGGCAACTACATTCCACCCGAGCCTAGTCAGAATCTTGAACAGTCATTTAAGATGGCACAAGATGCTCAGTTACGTGCTCAAATCGACGATATGCCTGAAGACCGAATTGAGTTGCTGTTACGTTATCAGGACGACTGTAACCGCTTAATAGAGTTTGCTAAATCCGCCCAAAGCCCTCAAGAGCAGATAGCTCCAATGGCACAACCTATGGCAGCACCTGTGTCTGATCTATTGCCCATTGCATAACTTAAGTAAGTTGAAATTTAGAAAGGTTTTCGATGATTGAAGAACATGTCGTAGCACCAGAAGTTACTTTAGACGCGTCAGAATCGACGCCAGCGCCTCAGATTCCACAAGAAGACTTGGCTGATAAGTTCGCTAAGCTGGCTAAACAAGAAAAGCGCTTAAGAGCTGAAAAGCAGGCAGCTAAAGAAACTAAAGCTCAAGCTGAACGTTTACAAGCTATCCAGTCTAAAGCTAAAGAGTCACCTCTTGACGCTCTGGTTGAGCTTGGCACAACTTACGAACAGCTCATGGCTCACGTAGCAGCTCAAACCGCACCTGAGGCAGACAACTCAGTTGAGGCTAAGCTAGCTAAGCTCGAAGCTAAAGTAAGAGCTAAAGAAGAAGCTGAAGCAATCGCCGCCCAAAAAAGTAAGGTTGAAGAAGAGGTTAAGTTAGTTGAAGGTTTTCAAAAGATGGTGTATGACGCCATTGCTGATACAGATACTTACTCACTAATTCATTCTCAAAATATGCAAAGTGCTGTGATTGACATTATAAATGCTCATTATCAAAAGTTCGGTGGCAAGCTGCTTACTCCTAAAGAGGCAGCAGACAAACTTGAAGCTGAACTTGAAGAGCAGGCATTGTCAGTATCTCAGCAACTTGCAAAGAAGAAGTCTAAGCAAGAGCAAAGACCTGAACAAGACGTTCTCGTTAATAGCTCTAAAGAAAGCGCTAAAGACCCAAAGACAGGGATAAAGAGCTTAACAAGCGACATTAGTGCAGCACTGCAAACTACAGCTAAACCCAAAAACTTAGCTGAAGCACGTATAGCAGCGCAGGCAAAAATTGACGCGAGGATTGCTCAACAGCAAAAGCAAGCTAAAGATAAAAGAAAGTAAGTAAAACGGTTACCTGTAAATAAATGTTTCCATTAAATTCAATTAAAAAAAAGGTTATCCAATGGCTACTGTAGTTGATAGTTTCTATAACGACATCCTCAAAGACATCACGACTCAAGAAGTCGTCACCGATATCGCGTTTCCTAAAAACCCAGCAATGGCAATGATTCCAAAGGACGAGACCTTTCGTGGTCGTTACTTCGTCCTTCCAATCCAATACGGCGTCACCGGCGCTCGTTCGTCCACCGCTGCTAATGCTTTTTCAACAGCTGGCACTGGCAATAACGGTGCTTATACAGCTTTCTACCTACTCCGCTCGAAAGAATTCGCAAGCGCAGTAATCGACGGCGAAGTGATGATTGCTTCACAAAGCGACGCTGGCGCGTTTATGCCTGTTGCTGAAGCTGAAATCCAAGGCGGCATCCATGCCATCTCTCGTGCTATTAGCGTGAAAATGTTCCGCGGCGCTTTCAACGGCTCTATCGGTCAAGTCTTGGCTGAGCCTACTGAGCAAGTAAGTCCAGTTCTGACCGTTAAGAATGCTTGGGATATTCTTAATATCGAAGTCGGTCAGTGGATCGGCCTTTACAACAGCTCAGCTACTCGTAAGCTATTTGATACTGGCGTATACGAGCTGCAAGTTACCAACGTTGACCGTGACGCACTTACTTTCACTCTTGCCGGTGAATATACCAGCAACGGCACGATTGTTGCTAGTGATGAGCTTGTTCCACGAGGCGATTACAACGTAAGCTTGAAAGGTATGCAAGCTTGGATTCCAACAACCGTCACTGCTACAGAGTTTTACGGAGTTGATAGAACTTCTGACAAGCAACGCTTGGCTGGAACTTACATCGACCAAAGCACTAAGTCGGTCAGCGAAGCGATCATCGACACTGCTAACCGCATTGCTCGTTATGGTCATAACCCAGACACCGTTTTCTGCTCGTTTGAGCAATTCGCAGCTCTGGAAAAAGACTACATGGCCAAGGGCGTCCGTTATGAGAACGTCATGGTCGGCGAAATTGGTATCGAATCGCTTATCATCAAATACAGCGGTGGCAAGTTGAACGTAGTTCCTGACGCAAGCTGCCCAACCGACCAGGCGATGATCCTCACGTTGAAAGACTGGGTTCTTGCTTCTGCTGGTCCATTGATCAACGTAGATGAAAAAGACGGTCTGTTGTATGAGCGCGTAAGCGGCGAAGATAGCATCATGATCCGCTTCTACAGCTACTTGCAACTTGGTTGCCGCGCACCTGCACGTTCAGGTCGTTGCAAGCTTGCAGTTCCTGCTTAATTCTCTTTAGAGCCCAGCGTAGGCGCCTTTGCTGCGCTTGCCCTGGGCTTTCTTTTTGTCTTAATTCAACTTAATTGAAAGGTTATCCAAATGGCTTCTAGAAACTTTAATCCGTTACAAGCTCTTAATCCAGAAGTAAAGATTATTGCTGGCTCGTTTAGTATCGCAGCATCCGGTGGCGCAGCTACTAAAGTCTCAGGGCTCGGCTACTCAGTAGCAAAATCCAACACGGGCGTTTACACAATTACTCTTGCAGATAAATACTCATCGATGGTATCTGCTGTTGCAACTGTCCAGGCTGCTACTGCTGTTGACCTGGTTGCTCAAGTGAAAAGCATCGACGTAAACTCAGCTGGCACTGTTGTATTAAACATCAACGCTGGTGCAACACCAACCGAGCCGGCTGCTGTAACTGTAGTCAACTTCATGTTCGCGCTGCAGAATACATCACTTCCTGTAGTTTAAAGCTCTCTTAGTATAAACACGTATCGCACAATTAAACGCTGTTGCGATATTAGCGGTGCTCCTATACCTACATATCAAAACACCTCCAAACGCGTCAGAATCGCTTTAAACAGCTCTAAGAGCATTTAGACGGTCCTGGCGCATTTTCGTATCTACCAAATTTAGACTTTGAAAGGTCAAAAGATGAAAATGAATAAAGATGCTCTCGTAATCAGTGTAGTTGACAAAATGGGTCCTAAGTCATCTGAACAAGAGATGGAAAGCCCAAGTGAAGAGATGGACTACAACGAGGGCTTAGTAATTGTAAGTAAGAAGATCCTCAAGGCGATTGACAAGAATGATCCTGAGATGTTTGCTAAAGCTCTTAAAGACTTTCTCGCTGTATGTGAAATGATGCCTGAAGAATCTGAAGAAGACTAATATTTAGAAAGGCTTAAACATGCCGGTTACGCTATCAGACATCCGAGATCGTGTCCGCGTCATGGCCGATCAAAAAGACGTTAATTTCATTGAAGATTCTGAGCTACTGCCCTTTATCGACCAATCCTGGGCAGAGCTATATGACATAATGATCAAGACTTTTGAAGATTATTACTTAACGAGTTCACCTGCTACAGTGGCTACTAATGCAAGCTCTATTCCATTGCCATCAGACTTTTATAAGCTACGTGGCTTAGATTACGACAATGGCAGTGGTGACTACACTGACGTAGAGCGATACAACTTTAACGAGCGCAATAGAAAGAACTTGGCCAGCTATCGTAACGATTGGAGCGACTCACCGGTTCGTTACCGACTCCAGGGCAATACTATCAAGCTCACGCCCACTGACCAGGCTGCAGGTAATTACCAAGTCTGGTATTATCCTGTGAGAACTCCACTTGTAAACGATTCTGACGTGATTGACGTGATATCTGGCTTTGAGGAATATATCGTTATAGATGCTTCAATTAAGATTAAACAGTCGGCCGAAGAAGACATACGCCCATTGCAGCTTGCAAAGGATGATATGCGCAAACGCTTGGAGGCCATGTCTGCTAATCGTGATGCCGCTAAACCTCAGACTATCACCCGCTCACGCAGCATCAGTTCACGTAATGGTTGGAGGTGGTAATGTCCAAGCGACGAATACCTCTAATCCTTAACCCTCAGACCAAAGACCTGCAGCGTATTCAAAGTAATATCATTGAAGCTGTGGACTTTATACAGCTCAGCCCTTTGACCGGTGATGTGAGCTACGTTGAAGGTGTTGAGCTTTCGACTGGCTCTAACGTTGTAAACCACAAACTCGGTCGTAAGCCGATTGGCTACATAGTTACAGACATCAACGCTGCGGTGACTGTATACAGGTCAGGATCGTTCGCAAGCGAATCAGTGGCACTTACATCCTCTGGAAATGCTACAGTTTCTTTCATCTTCTTTTAAATAGGAATATAAATGTCAACTACTCCAAATATGAACCTGGACTTACCCATCCCAGAGGTAACGACAGGACCCCAATACGCCAACATGCTTGTTGATGCACTTGAAACGATCGATAACCACGATCACAGCTCCGGTAAAGGCCCAAGGATCACTCCATCAGGCCTGAACATCAACGCCAACTTGAGTTTCGCTGACTTCTTGGCAACAAGTGTAGGTGGTGTAAGGCTTACAAGTTTAGGATCTCAACCTGTTGGTGGATCAGACTTACGTCAACTATACAGCTACAACGGCGAACTTTACTATCGTGACTCTGCAGGTAATGCTGTAAAGATTACTGATGGTGGTAACGTAAACATCACAGCGCCTGGTGGCGGTTTCAGCGGTGACTTTGGCACAGGCACTGAAAGCGTGCCTTATTCCAGTTCAACTAAAGTTTATAGTTTTTTGCAAGACACAGGCATTGCTGCACCTATATCAGCGTATCAACTCAAGCTTCTAGACGATTCTAGTGGCAGTGGCACGATTACGATTAGCCCTCCAAGTGGCACAATTACTAGTCACAGTTTCATATTAGCTGCAGCTTTACCGGCTTCACAGTCATTTATGCAAATCGATGGTTCAGGCAACCTGAGTTATTCAAATACTGTGCCACTTGCTACTACATTCAGCGCTGACATGACACTAAGTTCAGACTTGGCGTTAACTACAGCAGGTGGATCAGGCACATCAGCAACTGCTCCGCGTCTAGAAATCAACAACGGCGATGTGGGTGACAGTTTCTTCACAGGCTTTCTTGGTAATAACGGAGCTGGCACGAATCCTGCAGGTGTAGCTGATGCTCTGATTACTAGTAGCGGTCCTACTTACGCTAAGTATGTATCTGTAGACCAATCTACATATAACTCTGCACAGCTGATCGACCTAACTTACGGCACACACACTTTTGGTATAAGCAGCAACACGCGTGCTCATACAATCCTTGGTGCCTTGACGTTTAGCAACACGTATAGCACTGGCATTACTTACGGCATTGGCAAAAGCACTAGCACAGTTTTAAGTTTATACAATAATGCCAACGCTATTGTGAATGTTGGAGCGACAAGCGTAGGTATAGCAGCTGCAGCAACAATTGACTTTGCAAACTCTGCTGGTTCTTATACAGCTCCAAAGCTTTTAGCTCAGAACTCAAGTGCAGATGTAACTGGCTGGGGTGTTTACAGGAATGGCTCAAGCCCATCTGGCTTAGGTGCTTTAGCCACCGCATCAAACGCACGCATATACTACACAGCTGACGGAGGCACAACCCCGCTAAGCCTCATAAACGTAGTCGCAGCGACAGGCGTAATCTCAATTGGTAACGGCACGCACGATTCAGTAGCTCACAGCTTGTCCGGCTCACTGAACTTCGGTTCTACAGCAGCATTGCCTACTAACGGCATTGGCCGTAGTGGTGGCAACCAACTGAGCATTACAACTGGTTCATCTGAACGTATCCGTGTCACCGACACGACGACAACTGTGCGTGGCAACCTATTGGGCGAAGGCACTCTTACTGTAAGCGGTGGTGGTGCAACAACACTGTCCGGCACGTTAGCTGTAACAGGCACTTCAGCTTTCACTGGCGTAACCACCTTCAGTGCAAATCCTGCTGGCACAATTGAAAGCGGCAGCTCTTTACCGACTTTTACATCGTCGGGCGGCACTTCAACTTGCGTGCCAACTAGCAGTCACTATATGCGTGTTGGCGATACAGTGTTTGTTACAGTGAACTTTGGCGGCACACTGGACGGCACAGGCTTGCTGACAGGCACTTTCACGATTCCAACAAGTAGAGCTAGCAACTTTAATAGTGTGAACAGGGCTGCTGGCACCATGAGCATGAGGGGATCTAGTTTAGTGGCTTGGGTTGGGCAGGTTCTAAGCACAAACGGTGCCAAAACTGTTACATTTATCGGATCTGGCACAGCGTCTAATGCATACACAGGCAGCATGGAATATAGCTATCGCCTACTAAACGATTAACCCCTAGAGCAGTGCTATTCACAGAGCCTCATCATTGAGTATCAACAACTTGATGGTGGGGCTTTCTTATAAAAACTCCAAACCCGCTCATAGTGCATATTACAGAGGATATTACAGTATGGCTTTAAATAAAAGTAGAGTCCAGGTGCCTTTGGCAGTTGGCATTAATCAGAAAACTTCCAGCAAATTACTTACAGCAGAGCTCAGCAAACTCGAAAACGGCTATGTAACGAAGGCCGGCGAAGTAAAGAAACGCTTTGGCTACGACAAGCTCACAGACATTGACGATACTTTATTGCAGCTTGGAGCGAAAGGATCTGAACTAGTAGCACTATCGGCCAAATCACTCTACAGCTACGACCCAGCAAGCGAAAAGTGGATCGACAAGGGTGATTGCTTTAGTATTAGCGGAGCTCTTGAGCGCATTGTCAGCAACACGTATGCACAATCTGTGCCGGACGTTGCATATAATCAGGGTTTATACTTACACGCTTATGAGGATAGCAGTGGCGGTGTGTGGGCTAAAGTAGTAAATGAAGCTGGTAATACTGTAGTGCGTAACCAGCGTATGAGCGCAACTGGTAGTCGTCCGAAATGTGTTGCGGTTGGCAACTATTTAGTCGTCTTCTACTTCGACTCAACTGGCAACTACTTAAAGTCACGCAGGATAAGTGTTTTAAGCCCTGACGGCGGCTTTTCATCTGCTGTCAACACTATTAGCGACATCAACACTTCAACTCCTTACTACGATGTGTGCACAGCCAATGAGCACTTGTTTCTCGCGTATCGCAACACGGGCAGCGACTTACTTGTTTGTTACGTGCTACAGAGCCTACTTGTGGCAACAACATCAGATGGGCTACCTGATGTGCTTACAGTTAGCGCTGAAGATCCTGACCAGGCTATTGCGGTTCTAAAGGGTGATGACTACTCACAATCGGCTGTATATCACGTGGCTTGGAGTAATTCTGTAGATGGCGTAAGGCATATGGCGTTTTATGCTGACTTCACAACTTACAAAACCGATATCCAAGTCGATCCTGAGACTGCTGTGCGTAACGTTACGTTGATTAACTACCTATCTGGATCTACGCCTTACGTGGATGTTTGGTGGGAGTTTGACGCGTCAGCAGCTAGTAACAACCGTGTTGAGGCAGCTACCATCGATATATCAGCTAATGCAGCTATTGCAGCGTCTGACATCGTTCAACGTGGCGGTAGTCTGCTATCTAAAGCCTTCATCGCTCACGACACTACATCAGCCTGCTTTGTAGGCTATGACTCTGTGAGTGACCTGCAGGACACGGTGTTTCTAGTTAATAGGTCTGGTGGTATTGAGGCACGGTTCTTAAGTGGCGTGGCTGACGGACAAACAAGTAAAGTTAATAGCTTGGCTAACGTGGTTGTGGGTGAAGCTGGTTTTGTAAGTGTGGTTGAAGAGAAGGTTCGTATATCTGCAAGTGAAGACGGGCTTACAGCTTTCTATGCACCAACAGGTATCACTGCTTTGAAAGTTGCTTATGAGGATGTTGCACTTGGCCGACCGGTCAACCTGAACAACACGCTTTACATTCCTGGTGCATTCTTGAAAGCGTATGACGGCACTACGGTGGTAGAAGATGGCTTTCACTTGTATCCTGAAATAGCAAGTGCAGCTGATGCTGGAGCAGGAAGTGTAGCAACTGGCACTTACCTATACGTAATCATTGCTGAAAGCTATGACAACAATGGTAATTTGGTAAGGTCTGCACAAAGCGTGCCATATAGCCATACGGTAAGTGGTGGACCAAGGGCTGTAACAGTCACTATTCCAACAATCAGGTTTACTGCTCGTAGCTATGTAAGCTTGGCTGTGTATCGGACTGTAGCTGGTGGTTCAACCATCTTCTACAAAGTCAGCTCTGATACCAGCCCGGTTCTGAATAGCACTACAGCAGATACTGTAACGTTCAGCGATACTTTAGCTGATGCTTCTATTACGAATCGTCAGATCGCTTACACGGTCGGTGGAGTATTGGAGAATCTACCTATCGGTGCAGCAAAGTCTGTAGCAACCTTTGGAGGTCGTTTGTGGGTTGCGGATGGTAGCTCAACTCTCTGGTTCTCAAAAGAGGTTGTAAGTGGTCTAACCCCTGGATTTACCTCGGATAACTTCTCATTCAAAGTTGATGATGCAGGTGGTGGAATCACTGCTCTGAAAGCGTTGGATGACAAGCTAATTATCTTCAAAAACAGCAACATCTTGGCGCTGGTGGGTTCTGGACCGAATGAGCTTGGTCAGAACTACGACTATAGAGCACAAGGCATTGCTGCAGATGTAGGTTGTCCAGAACCTGAGAGCGTAGTTGAGACTCCAAGCGGTTTAATGTTCAAGTCTAATAAGGGTATTTACCTATTGGATCGAAGCTTAGCTGTTAGCTACATCGGTAGTGCTGTTGAAGACTTTAATAGCTATAACGTCACCGGAGCAAGTGTAGTTGCGGATGCGAATCAAGTGCGGTTTACTACCTCAACTGGCACGACTCTTGTATACGACTGGTATTTTGGCTTCTGGTCAACTTTCACAAATATGCAAAGCGTGGGCTGTGTCATCGCGGATGGTGATTTCTACTTTGCTAAATCCAATGGGGAAGTATATGTAGAGAACACTGAGAGCTATGCGGACAATGGAGCTACTATTAGCACTAGCATCGAAACGGGCTGGTTGAACTTTGTAGGTCCACAAGGCATTAGTCGTTTGTATACGTTCATGTTGCTGGGTGACTATGTCGGCGCTCATCGTTTACGTGTGCGTATAAGCAACAACTACAGCACAGCCGTAGCTGAGACGTTCTACGTGAACACTGATGATTTTGGCTTCGATGACCTCTTTGGATCTGGTGAAGTCTTTGGACTTGGCACATTCGGTGGTGATGGGGGTTTATACCAATTTAAATTCTCGCCGCGCGCCCAGAAGGTGCAGTCGGTGAAGTTTAAGATTGATGACCTGTTTCCTACAAACACTCCAAGCGGTGGCTTTAGCCTTAATTTACTTAGCCTTATCGTGGGTGCTAAAGAAGGAAACTGGCAGATTAAAGCTTCACATGTTATTCCAAACTCTTAAAATTTGAAGGATTTATAATATGGGTTACAATGGTGGCGCTTTAGTCGATAAAGCGAAGAAAGCGTTTAAGCCTCTGGCCGATCCGCTTGGGATCACAGATGAGCTAGCTCGTCCGTTTAAGAAGGCAACCGGTGATACCGATACAGCGCCTCTTAGCGAATTCGACACGATGCTAATGACTGCGTATGAAGAGTTCTTGAAGGCCAAGCCTGGTCAGCGTGAAGCACCGGTCATGGCAATGCCAGGAGGTATCACTAAGCCTGCACCAGTAAGTGCACAGGGAGTCACTGCTGCGAATGCACCTGCAACAGGGCCTGCAGTGACCAACATCGATAGGGCTGGCATATCTAATGTGTCTACAGCACCGATTGGCGTGAATCTGGTTGATCAGGCTGCAAGTAGAGCCCAACTACTCCAACTAGCTGGTGTGCTTCAGCAACAGGCATCAGGTGCGCAAGACTCAGGTGCGGTGCAGAAACTACGTCAAGAGCAGGAAACTGCACGTGGTCAACAAATCGCTTTAGCTAGTGCTGCGCGTGGCGGCAACGTGGGCTTGGCTCAACGTCAGGCCGCAGTAGGCTTAGCTGAACTTGGCCAAAAAGGCGCTGCTGACATTGCTGCTCAAAAAGCGATTGACATAAAAGAATCTCAAAACACTTTAGCCGGTGTGCTTACAAACTTGAGAGCTGGGGATTTATCTGCGAGCGATCTGGAGTTTAAAGCTGCGGTGGCAAGTGCTGAAAATAAGCTGCGGGCTGACTTGGCCAACCAAGGCGTGGACTTTGAAGTATTAAAAGCAAACGCGATGAGCGGTAATGCTGCAGCGTTGGCTGAATATGATGCTCTAGTCCAAACCGAACTAGCGAACCTTGATGCTCGTATTAGCGATGCGGATCGAATTCTTAAAGCTGACCTGGCAAACCAGGGCGTTGATCTCGACGTAGCTAAGTTCGATGCTTTACGCGGCGACCAAATTCAGCAGTTTAACATTGAGTCTAAACTGAAGCAGCAGGGCCTGGACGATGCTGCGATTGCCGCCTGGTGGTCAACCCAACTTTCGTTCCTGGGCCAAAAAGGCGATATAGCTAAAGCCTACGTTGCATCCGATGAGGCTGCTCGTCAGCGTCAAATTGGACTTATCAGCGGACTTAGTCAAGCCGGTGCTACAGCCGTTAAAGGCTCCTAAAGTGCTGTGGTGGGGTCAGGACGGTTTCTGATCGTTTCTGACCCTCACCTTCCTATTCCAAACTATTTAAAGTCGATTCTAGGCCTATGTAGGCCATCCACTTAAGAGGATATATATGCCAAGTTACTCTGGAAGATTACCAAGCGAAAGCTTTAAGATTGAAACCCAGCTAGATCGCGATGCTAAAGCTGCACAACAATCACCCATCGTATCACCAGCCGCCGGCGCCGCTGCTAGCGGATTTGAACAGGGTGTTGCACCAATAGCGCCTGTTACCGCACCTACAGCTTTACCCGTTGTGGATGCTACTGCCACCCCTATAACCCCAAGCTCAATCACTCCTAGCCCTGTTGCAGCTCCAGTAGCCCCAGTTGCACCATTCGTGCCAAGAGATCTTAGTGTAAGTGAAACTACTACTACTTATAAAGTGCCGACGGTTGGTTATAAGAAAGCTTTAGCCGCAAGTGAAAGTGCAAGTGACAATCTCACAGAAGCTCAAGTCGGCGAAGTAATTGAAGATACCAAGTTTCTTCAAAATGAAGTGCTGGGTGCCAAAAAAGAGCTAAATGAAGCTGACAAGAAGTTCCAAGCAGATTACGACCGAGTCAGCCAAGCAGGCGATGCGGCTCTTAAAGTTGCTTTAGATAATTATGACAAGGCTATTAAAGAAGAATCAGGTAAGAGCTACGAGGGCTTTTGGGCTCGTAAAGGCACGGCTGGCACTATCCTTGGTGCAATCTCTTTAGCCCTGGGTGCTATCGGTGCCATGAACGGCAAGGGTAATGCTGCTGCGGATATCATTAGTGACGCAATTGATAAAGATTATCAGCAGTATGCTGATGAAACGAAGAAACGATTAGACCTGATTGAGAAGTCCAAGCTTGGTGCTCTTGAGAAGAATAATATGGTAAATCAAGAGCTTACACGATTAAACGCTCGTCGGGTTGCAGCCCGTGAGCAAGTGAACAGTTTGCTCGATGTTGCTGCTACTCAAAATGCTAGCAACAAACAAGTTTTGAAGATTGATCAATTGCGTGCAATGAACGAAAAGCAGAAAGCTGAAGATCGCAAGGCTTTTGAAAGTTTGCTGACAAGTAATGTATCTACTGTAACCAAAAAGACACAGCAAGATCTTTCTAAGATTGACGATTTGACGAATGACTTAGCTGGCCGTGATTCTGTGAAGAAATATTCAGGGCTGGTTGGCACTACTGAAGCCGTGAAGTCGTTCTTCACCCCGGATGGAAAACTTAAAGATCCCAAGGATGCGGATACAGTTGTTCAAATGTCCGCAAAAGCCCTGAACGAAGGCATGGTAACAGACTCGGACTTTGCTATCTTTGCTAGCGAAGAGGGTCTCGATAAGGGCGGCTTATACAACCGCATACGCGAGCTTGTAGCTGGTCGTAAGCCAGCTGATCCTGCTACAGCTGAGCGCTTGTTTAAAGCTGTGCGTAATTCTACTAATGCCCGTGGTCAGGTTGTAAACGAACTTGCAACTGAGTATTACAATCGTGGTGAGCAGCGTTTCGGTGAAGGCGCAGGAGCAAGCGTGTTGAGCGGGGCTGGCATTGGAAGCTTAGTGCCAAGCGTTAAGCAACGTTTAGCCAACCCTAATGCCGCGCCAGTAGGCGCTATCACAGGTGGTGCAGCTCCAGTGGCAGAAGTAGAGGCCGTTGTAAGCACCAGCCAGCCAGATAGTGCTGGTAGACAAGCTCGTGAGTATAGTGACGGCACGTTTGACGTGGTGGATAAGAGCGGCAATTTAGTTCAATCGCGTCGTCCTAAAAAGAAAGAATAATTTATGGAAAATGAAATAAGTTTCGACAGCTTTAAAGAATCTGATTCTTTAAGCTTTATGCCTGCAGCGCCTACTGAGACGACATCGATAGCACCAATGTCTCCTGAAGAGATTAGTTTTGATAGCTTTGCTCCTACTGAAGAGATTAGTTTTGACGAATTTCAAAAGCCAGATACTACATTTGGATCCAAATTAAACAGTGCTGTAGCAGGAGCACTGCAGGGCGTCACCGCTGGTGGTGTAGACGAGGCGATTGGATTAGGTGGAGCTGCTCTTGAGAAACTCTTTGGTGTAAATAAGTCGACCGATTACACTGAACGGGTTGGTGAGCTTCAATCTAAAGTTGAGAATTGGCTGAAAGATGCTCAGGAAGCTAATCCTAAAACCTTCATGGCTGGTGACATTACTGGCACAATGGCTCTATTGGGCACAGGCATTGGAGGTGCTGGCATTAAAGGCGCTGCAGCATTGGCAGCTGCTGGAGGTGCTCTTAGGACTGAAAAGAAAGGCGAACTGAACGCTGATATAGCTACACAGATGGGTATTGACGCTGCTTTAAGTGCTGGAACTGCTGCTGCACTAGGCAAAGCTGGTGAGATAGCTGCGAAAAGCCCTGCTGGCAAGGCTGTCAGAGATGCTGTTGGTGCGATGGGTGAGAAGGCTAAAGAAGCTTTCAGAGTCGCAGATGACTACACTGGTAATATTATGCAGCGCGGACTTGAAAAAGCTGACGAGTATTTGCAACACTTTAATCCATTTCCGGGCACTGGTAGCCCAGGCCTGGGTCGCGCAAGTGATGCTGCATTGAAAGCTGTAGCACCGGATAGCGCTAAAGTAGTCCAGGATGGTGCTGCGCGAAGAGCTATCGATAAGCCGGCGATTAACAAAACACTGACGAAAATGCAGCAACTCTACCAACTTGCTCTCAAAGAAGCTGCTAAGGCTGAAAAGGCCGGTGATTTAACAAGAGCGCAAGAGCTGTTGAATATAGCCGATGTGGGTTTAAAAAAGTGGAATCAAAGTGTCGATGCTGTTATGCCAAACAATCCAGGTATGAAAAATGCTATTAAAGATATTCAAAAGACTTTTATAAAAGGAGATAGTCGTAATATCAAAGAAGCTTCAAAGAGCGTGTTTGATAAAGCTGTAGAAGGCAAAGATTCGGGCGTTGTCAGTAACCTGGCTGCGTGGACTTACTTACCCGCTGAAGTAAACATCCTGCTCACGCCGATTGTAAACCCCAGCACATACGTTAAAGTCCTTGATGCCGCTGGTAGTGCTTACAGTGCTGCTTTTACCAGTGTTTACAAGCGGTTAGGTGAGCAAGGAGTGAAAGACTTACATCAATCCTTGCTAGCCGATGGAGCTTATGTTGAAGCTTTGAAGAAGCTGGGTGGTGCGGCTGCAAGTGTGGTAGATGTAGATAGTGATAAGTATCGTGAAGAGTTTAATAAATTTCAAAAATCTAAAAAGGATTCGAAATGATGTCTTTCGTATTAAAGTTTCTCGGCAGCAAAGTATTACAGTCGCTGCTTCTTAAAACCGCTGAGATATTAGCTAATAAAACAGATAGCAATGTCGATAACGAGTTTGTTGAATTAGTTAAGGAAATTGTTAAAGGTTCAAATTAATGATAGTTGGACTACCAGGGCTCAATGGCCAACGTGTTGAGTCTCTTAAGACTTTTATTACTTTTTATAATTTCTTGCGTGGGCAGTATAAACCTGAGGATTTGGACAGCAATGTCACTGCTAACGTCCAGGAATTGCTGCCTAAAGTGAATAGGCTGCTTAATATCGTAGATGGCTTGTGGGATTTGGAAGGTAAGAAGCTGAATAGCATAGTAGTTACAAGCGGTTACCGCAGTGTTGAGCACAATAAACGGATTGGTGGAAGTGGTAAGTCAGCGCATTGCTTGGGGAAAGCGGTTGATATTGCTGATGCGGGTAATCATGTAGGGCAGTGGTTGAAGGCTGATTGGAAAAAGCATGGGGAAAACTCTGTATTAGCTATATGCGAGCTGTGGCTTGAAGATCCTGATTATTCGCCAGGATGGTGCCATTTAAGTGACCGCCCTGTTGGGGTGAGAGTATTTAAACCTTAAACTGTGAACGCTTAGAGCAGCAGGAATGAGAAAGCCTTACCATTGAGCCACAAGAGCTTGATGGTAAGGCTTTTTGCGTTTTACGTGAAACTCGCTCAGAGTGCTATGTTCAGGCGGTTTGGTTGAACGTCCTGAGGATTCTGTAGATCCCAGTTACATCTAAACCAACCTCTTTTGCTAGTTCTCTTGCAGATTTTTTACCTTCTGACATAGTTGCTCTGATAAACTCGTTACGATTCTTCAAGTTTTGACGGTATTGAACACCATCTTTTAGAGCTTTACTGATAGCCGCCTGTGAGCAGTTGAGCATGTTGGCGATCTCAACTTGAGTATAGCCCTCGTTGTAAAGCGTTGTAATCGCAGTGTAGTCGCCTTTGAACGTAAAAGTCTTGTTACGAGCCACTAATTTATTAGCTTTAGCAGCATTCTCTTTCGGACTTAGCACTTGCAAGTTGGATGGTCGATTATTTCTCTTGTTTTCATCTACGTGGTCTACATGATAAGTTTCACCTGCAATATCACGCTTTAGCATCTCAGCAGCCAGGTGCGGTGTAAGCCTAGCCACGATTCTGTGAAGTAGAAATTGCTTTGTAGGTCCTGTGGCTGAATACTTAGCCGCGATTCTGACGTAGGTGTCGCTTGTTTGCAGCGGCACAGGTATACCACGGCTTAGTAAAGCGCCTGTTGGGCTAAGTGTAAGTTCTGAAGCTTCAATTGCCATTAACTCTAATTCTTTAGACATCTTGAGAATCCTTTAGTCGTTTGTGAACTAAATTGTTCACTTTGTTACTTTAACGTTCCTATAACCATTTTGCCACTGAATTTAAGAAACCTTAGAAACTTCTGTTCTGTGAACTTTAGCGAAGTGTTCTGCGAATCGCTCTTCTATATGAGCGAGAGCGGTTTGGAGGGCTTTTTCGTAGGTTGGCGAAGATAAACTTTTGCTTTTGAATGTGAAAAGCAGCTGCGAATCCCATATCGCCCGTTCTAATGCAAAAATCTGGAAGGGTGTAAGTCCATGCTTACGCTTTAAACGCGTAGAAAGGGCCTTTAAGACACTCGTGGGGCATGCCTGGTGATGCAAGTAGAGAACTCTGAACGCTGAATAAATCATCTTGAAATTCCTTCAAATTTGTTTATATGTTAATTTTAAGCCCTTTTTGTAGAATGTTGAAATTTAGACAAAAAAAAGAAGGCTCAGCGTTAGCCAAGCCCTCTCAATTTCTATAGGAGATGTGTTGAATATAGCGGTGTATCGCCGGAGTGTCAAAGTGGGGTGAGCGATAGTCACCCCATCGTAAACATGCTGAAGCTCAATGTTTTGACGGCTGGTATAAATCGCCACGCCGTCTAGTTGTTGAGAGAGAATTGGTTGACGGCGTCGCGTTTCACGACGCTATCTAAATCTTCTCAAACTTCAAATCGCGGATTCGCCCATTCACTTTCAACGCTGCCTGCAAAGCCCTCAGCGGCAACCTAAAATACGCACAAGCTTTAGCTAAAGATCTGAAAGCCTTGCCAGATGACAATTCCCTGACTGCCTTGCCTGAGCGACTAGACAGAGCAGGGTTCTCGCAATCCTCGTCACCTTCAAAGTCTTCTAAGAGGGGCTTTTTGCCAGATAAGAATCGCTTAGCCTCTTCTTCAAAGCCGAAAGTAGCAACTGTAGTTATCTGTATATCCTGATACATAATGTTGTGAATCAAGCTCTTGTCGATCTTTCTGAGCCGAGCAATGAAAGCTGGGTTTGGACAAGTCGCAACAAATCGCTCAGAACCATTCTTTGTTGAAACTTCAATTACCCGGACTGGGATCTCTATGCATCTGTAGTCCGTGTCGTTTAGGTCACATATTTTTCGTGTCATTTTAGAGCCTCATGTTGGTATAGGTTAAGTAGTAGAAATGCAACAGCGTTGAGATTTGCGATCCTAGGAGGTCATCCTTAGCCTGCCCAGGATTAGCCAGAATTCAGCCTTCTTCACACATAGCCATACACTCTTCAATCTCGTCAGCACCGCACAGATGCTCAAGAACGTCGATGAGGTCGTGTGAAGCTCCGTAGCCCAGCAGTAGCCCAATTGTTTCTTCTACGCTGTAATCACGCTCATATAGCTTGTGGGCATCGCCGTGCTGTATGAGTGCATGCCATTCTTTAGTATCAAAGTAGCTGTCAACGCCATATATGCGGCTTTGCATTGTGTAGTAAGCCGCTGAAAACTCAATACTTTTGAGCATCGCGCGATTCTCTTCTTCGAAAGCCTCATCAATTTCGTCAATGTTTAAGTTGTTGCTGCGCAATATTTGCTTAAAGTCTTCAGCTGCAATGTTTCCGCGGCTGTTATAGTCGTCGTCTTCAAGCTCTGAAGCGATACAGCTTTTATATCGAGAGTCGCCGCCCATTGTTGCGTCGTCCGCTGCGTTTTGAAGGTCAAAGTTGGCTGACTCTAGAAGCATGCGCAGGATGTTTGCGACTGGATTCAAGTTTGCGGATAGTGCTGTCATGAGAACCTCCTTGGTTTTGGTTTAGAGAGTGTATCTCTCTTGGTTACAATAGTCTTATCGGAATCTGGGAAATAAAACTTTAAATTTAAATGTGAGAATGTGGGTTTTAACGGTAATAGCGCTGTTTAGTTTCAAGCTTATAAGCGCCAAAGAACATAAATGCGAAAAACAGCAGAAGAAGGGTAAGGCCGTAATTGTCCAGTTTGTTTGGAGGAATTGGTGGCTGGCAGGGCTGCTGTTGAATTGTTGAAGCTGTAGTAGTAGTCATAACTGATTCCTTTAAGTGTGGGTGTATGAGTATTTTAGCCCAGGTTTTGAGATTGTGCAAAAGAATGGTGGGTTTTGCTTGGTCGGCCTTGACTGCCTCCGGAGGGTGGCTTATCCACCGGACCGCCCCGGAGGGTAACTCGGAGGATATTCTTGTTGCTAGACAACGGTTGGAGGAAAAAGGAGGATAAAACAGCTTACTTATATATATATAAATATCTATATACTATTTAAATATCTATATATATATAGAAATTATCCTCCATTAACTCCGTAATCTTTCTATATCAACAGGTTGAGGATAATTTTTTAATCAAAAAGATCATCCAATCAATCTCCATCATCCGGAAGTTGAATTATTCTTATCTATCTTCTTTGATTATCTAAATAATAATCTTCTTTAAAAATCTTAAACAAAATCATGCACTTACAAAATAAATAATCTTTTTTCAATCTTTTTCCTTGACAATCTGCAGAAGAAGATACAATATTAAAGAAGATGGATGTTTGACTTGGCGGTTTAATCCATCTTTATTCTTTGTCAAATCGTCAACAATTGTTAAGGAATCGGCAGATGAATCAAGAGATAAGAGAATCGGGCTATCGCGAGCGTAGTGGGCAAGCAAGACCAAGAATCAGCGTCCGAATAGACCAACCATTGCTAGACAAGCTTGAAGAAATTGTGTCTAGAACAGGTATGACTCTATCGGCAGTAGTTGCATCAATCATCAGTAAATCTCTTTGAGAAGAAGGAAAACCGCCATGGCTAAGAGAGCAGTAAAAGACAATGTCAGACCTATTAGTTCGAATGAAAACTTCATAGAGAAGTGGGATATGAGCCTTTTAACGGGAAAATTGATACCATTAATCGCGGACAAGTTTGTTCGAATGTGCGATGAATCAGCAACTGGTAAATATGTTCTTTGCATTTATACTAAACCAGATGTATGCAAAGAAATACGTCCAGTTGGAGATTCAATTAATGAAATTATTTATGACGCAGCTAAAGCTTTAAATGGACCGCCACTTACTATCGGAAAGCTCAAAGAGGTGGTTTACAACCTCACTCAAAACAGTTTTTGCAGAGTTGTGAATCCAACTTTCTTCTCGAACAACCCGGCGGAGTATACGCTCAATTACTTTAATATTAAGTCAAATCCAGAAGATCGCAAACCGCTTAAAGCGATTAACCAGTTTCTTGACCGGCTGAGTGATAAGAAAGCGTTTATGAGCTGGGTTGGATCGATTTTCGTTGCTGGTAAGAGAGATGCTCGGGCGTTATGGCTAGCTGGTGCAGGTGGTGATGGTAAGTCCGTGATTATGCATGCTATTGCGAAGAAAATTAAATCTTATAGTGCAACTGATTTAGAAGATTCGGCTTTTGCTTATGAGAATGTTTGGAATAAACGACTACTTCAGGTGAACGACACTTCAAAAACGACTATTACTGACAACAAGATGTTCAAGAACATTACCGGTGGCGACGCAATCGTAGTCAACTCTAAACATGAGAAGTCATTCAGTTTTGTGATGGATTCAAAAATTGTCATCATTTCTAACAAAATGCCTTCTCTCTCAAATGAGAATCACTCTCAACGTCGCTTGATGATTGTCAAGGTTTCAAAAAACCAGAATGTTGGAAATGATAGCAACTGGGAAGCTAATGTGAACGAGGAAATTGATTCATTCATTGCTGAGTGCATCGACATGTATCGTGAGCGTGGTATTGTCGAGATTTCCGATGCATCTCGTGATCTCAAAGCGGGCGCTAGCGATTATTATGACGATTTCCTATACTTCTTGAACAAACACTTCGATTTTTGCGGTCAAGATGAGTATGTAGCGGGTGGTCGGATTCAAGAGCTTTTAAAGTCGGACGGAATTTCAAGAGATTGGAGTCGCAAAGTCACCGCCGCAATCGATGCTTGCGCTCCATTGTCAAAGAAAGATAAAGATACTTCAAACTGCGTGATATATCGCGGACTTAAAGAAAAGAAAGTGGGATACTGACATGAATAACAATAAAGCCCTCGACGTGCTCACAGAACTGTTCGATTCAAAAATCAAGAGTGGCCCTAAAACAAAACTATGCTTAGAGTATTTAGATCGCTGGGGATATAGATTGGCATCAAACAAGGGCTGCGGAATCGCGGGTAGTCAGTTGGCCAAAGCCACCGGATCGTCACTAGGCTATTCATACAAATTACTGAAAAAGCTAGTGGAAGCTGAGATCATCGAGATGTATATGCCCGCAATGTTTGGTAATGCTGCGATTTACCACTGGCACCGCTCTCAAGTCGAACTAATAGATCTTTATAAAACAGAGTCAAAGATGTTCTTTGAACTCAGAGAGAAAGAAGAAGACCTGAGTGTTTGGCCGACGTTCCCATTCTAACCCCCCCCACCACAGGCGGCTCATTATGGGCCGTCTTTTCCTTTTCTTTCTAAACCAGCGTAAAATAACTACGAACCTCAAACAAAGGATCCTCAAATGATTATTTGCGACCTAAACGCTTGTCCTGCTTGCACAACCGACCTAAGTTTCGATGTCGGTGCTTATACAGCCTTATGTAGCAATCATGCCAACTACATCAAAACCCTGTTGCAGCTGGACTCCACGCCAAAAACCATCAACTTCGGCCCAGCCAAAATGTTCAGCGCGCAGTTGCCGAAGCACTTACAGCACAAAGGCTTCGGCAGTATAGTAACGTTTGGCGACTACCGATTTACGAGATTTCTCGATCCCCACCACATTGAACTCCTGCTCGCGCCACCGTATATTCAAAAAACTGTAATTGAAATCAACGAATTCATTTCTTAAGGATCCTCAAATGACCGACTTAACTGCTTGTGATGACTGCAAAGAAACCATCGATGAGTATATCTACCACACTCAACAGCGCTCTACACTACTCTGCGAACCCTGCACGCGTAAGTATCAAACTTTGCTTAGTCTTGCCGATCGCCCTTCGCAAATTACGCTGTTCGACATGTCGCTCAAGCCATTCAGCGAAATTCGCTCGATTAAAGGGCTTTATCGCAGAGCTGACAAAACTTATCCTACGAGCACAATACCTTACGAGCTTTCTCCACTACAAGTAGTTCGGCTGATGGCAACACCCGAACAGGTTCAGAGCTACTTAGAAGTAAACGAATTTATAGCTTAAGGATCCCAATATGACTGACCTAACTGCTTGTAATAACTGTATTAAAGTAACTGACTCATTCGATTCAATTGACACTATATGCAACTCCTGTGCCAGCCGAGTGCAAAACTTGCTAAACCTTGACTTCACAGCATCTTCTTTCAAAATATACAAGCATTTCGGAGAGTTACAAGGTATTGTGTGGTCGCGTGATTACAAACCTGCAAGCAAACGCCTGAGTCGCATGGGCGTTGATCTCGAGTCACACGAAATTGAACTCCTGCTAGCGCCGATTCACTTACAAAACGCATATTTAGAAGTCCAAGAATTCATCACCTAACGCTTCTCTACCAAGGCCTTCGGGCCTTTTTTTATTTCAGTCTCACACATAAAAAAATAAATATTGACAGCAGTCTGTAAAAATGGGATAACATAAGTATGAAGAGCGGCGCTGATGTTGCTCACAAACAGGAGATTCAAAAATGGCTACAGTTACTAAGTGCACAAGCTGCTACACAGTTCTGAAAAGCACAGATATACGCAAGCAGTGTGCTGTGTGTAGAGCTACTGCAAATGAACTTGTTGGAAAACGCGTTTGGAGTTCGGTTGACAGAGTTGATGAGTATACGAAAGAACTTTGCATACTGTATACGACCGACCGTCAAAATATCGACGCCAGCAACCGCGTCTACTCCAACAACTCTCAAGTTGAGCGTAAATATGTAACTGGAAGTC